>Ga0335069_10006004_pt1 | contig 17750 bp, 11 predicted proteins | sample Lox_Sample_11_FD_206714 | JGI IMG/M metagenome (GOLD analysis project Ga0335069, IMG submission 206714) | Soil microbial communities from Loxahatchee National Wildlife Refuge, Florida, United States - Lox_Sample_1.1 | ecosystem: Environmental > Terrestrial > Soil > Wetlands | place: USA... | reverse complement strand
CGCGCTCTCGGGAACGAGAACGTCTATGCGTTTCGCCTTCCGTACGAGTCGTCGCATCCGTCGAGTCTGAGCGACGCGCAGCTCGTCGTGGACGCGCTCCGGATCCCGTGCCGGACGATCGAGATCAGCGCCGCCGTGGACGGTTACCTGCAGTTCGAGCCGGACGCCGACGCGCGCCGTCGCGGCAACGTGATGGCTCGCGTTCGCATGGTCGTGCTCTTCGATCAATCGGCGAAGCTCGACGCGCTTCCGATCGGGACGGGGAACAAGACGGAACGGCTCCTCGGATACTTCACGTGGCATGCCGACGACACGCCGCCGCTCAATCCGCTCGGAGACCTCTTCAAGAGCCAGGTCTGGGAGCTGGCGAGATATCTTGGCGTTCCGCCGCGGTTGATCGAGAAGGCGCCGACCGCAGATCTGCAGGCCGATCAGACCGACGAGGCCGACCTCGGGATCAGCTACGCCCGCGCCGACGCGATCCTTTCGCGTCTGTTGCTCGGATACGGCGACGCGCAGCTCGTCGAGCGGGGCTTCTCCGCCGCGGACGTCGCGCTCGTTCGCCGGCGCCTCGATGCGACGCACTGGAAGCGCCACCTGCCGACGACCGCGATGCTGACGAACACGGCGATCAACGAGTTCTACCTCCGTCCCGTCGACTACTAACGGCGTGCGCAGAGCGTTCTTTCCCGTCAGCCTGAACCTGGAGGAGCGACGCTGCGTCGTCATCGGCGGCGCCGAGGATCGCGAAGCGATCGAAAAGTCGGCGGCACTCGAAGAGGCCGGCGCGCGGGTCGAGCGCATCTACGACGCCGCGACGCTGCGCGACGAGGACGTCGCCGACGCGTTCTTCGTGATCTCGACCCCGCAGGACGCCGCGCTCTCGGCGCGGCTGCGCGCGCTCGCCGATCGCCATCGGTTTCTCCTCTGCTGCATCGACCAGCCGCGCTACGGTTTCGTCGCGATGGCCGCGATCGCGAAGGCGGGCCCGGTGCGCGTCGCGATCTCGACGGCCGGCCTCGCGCCTCGCGTGGGCAAGGCGTTGAAGAACGCCCTACAGCGCGCGATGGACGAGCGTTTCGCGCGTTTCATCGCCGTGCTGGCCGAACGGCGCGAGAAGGAGCGCGCAGCCCACCCCGCGCCGCAGGATTCGCCGATCCGGCGCGAGGCGATGATCGAAGCTGCGCGCGGATTCCGGGCCGAGGTTCGGTTCGAGTATCCGGAGTGGTTCGAGGGAGATGCCGAGCGTTGAGCTGATCGCGGTCGGCACCGAACTGCTGCTCGGCCAACTCGTCGATACGAACACCCCGTTCGTGGCGCAGCGCCTCGCGGAGAACGGCATCGACGTGCACGCGACGCATGCGGTCGGCGACAACCGCGAGCGCATAGCGGCGCTCCTCCGCCGGGCGCTCTCGCACGCGGACGGCGTGATTACGACCGGCGGTCTCGGCCCGACCGTCGACGACCTCACGAAAGAGGCGCTCTGCGATGCGCTCGATCTCGACGTCGAAACCTACGAGCCGGCGCTCGCGCAGATGGAAGCGGCCTTTGCGGCGATGGGGCGCGCGATGCGCCCGAACAATCGCAAGCAGGCCGATCTTCCGCGGGGCAGTCGCGCGCTTCCGAATCCGAACGGAACCGCGCCGGGATTCATCGCGTTCGCCTCCGACGGGAAGTTCGTCGCTTGCATGCCGGGCGTTCCGCGCGAGATGAAGCCGATGCTGGTCGAGCAGGTGCTGCCCTTCTTGCGCGAACGGTTGGGGACGAACGCGACGATCGCGACCCGCGTGCTCCACACCATCGGCCTCGGCGAGTCGGAGATCGACCATCGTATCGCCGACATCTTTCGCGAGGGCGAGAATCCGAAGATCGCGGTGCTGGCGCACGACTACCGAGCCGACGTGAAGATCATGGCGAAGGCCGCGTCGTTGGCAGCGGCGCAGGCAATGATCGCTCCCGTGCAGCGCGAGATTCTCGAACGCCTGGCCGGCCACGTCTTCGGCTTCGACGACGATACGCCGGCGAGCGCGGTCCACGCGCTCCTTCAAGCGAGAGGACAGATGCTCGCGGTCGCGGAGTCGTGCACGGGCGGACGTCTTGCCGCGGCGCTGACGAGCGTCCCCGGCGCGTCCAAGAGCTTCGCCGGCGGCATCGTCGCCTACGCGAACGCGGTGAAGATCGAACAGCTCGGCGTCGCCGCCGCCACGATCGATCGCAGCGGTGCGGTGAGCGAAGAGACCGCTCGAGAGATGGCGCGCGGCGCACGGATCCGTCTCGGCGCCGATCTCGCGATCGCTACGACCGGCATCGCCGGTCCGAGCGGCGCCACGCCCGAGAAACCGGTCGGGCTCGTTTGGTTCGCGCTCGACGATCGCGGCGGAACCTGCCGAGCGCTTCGATTTTTGCTATCCGGCGGGCGCGAAGCGATCGTCTCGCGCGCGACGACGATCGCGCTGGGCATGCTCTGGCAGCATCTGGCGCGCGCACGATAATCAAAGCTCGAACATGAGAACTTTTTGAGGCCTTTTCTATGGCGGGTCTCAACTCGGCATGGCACTCTCGACGTGGAGCAACAAACGCACGTCTCCAAAAGTTGAGGTTGACCATAATGAAACGATTAAACGTTCGCACGGCGCTCGCCACCCTGGGACTGCTTGGCGCGTTCCTGAGTCAGGCAAGCTGGGCGATGGCCGGTACGAGCGGAAATATCTCCGGTACGCTTACGGACGCGAAAACCGGGTCGCCGATCGCCGGCGCGAGCATCGAGATCAAGTCCGGCGCGCAAGAAGTGACGACGACGACGGACGCGCACGGCCGTTACGTCGCATTCGCACTGCAGCCGGATAACTACACGCTGACGGCAATGAAGCCGGGCTACGATACGCGATCCGTCTCAGGATACTCGGTCTCGGCCGATCAGACGCAAATCTACGATCTGCAACTCGACCCCGCATCGTCGAATTGAACGGGCTAGTGCTCGTACCCGACCGCGGCGAGCGTCTCTTGCGTAGCGAGGGCCTCGCCGAAGGTCGGGAGCTCGTTCTCCCGGCCTTCGATTTTTTTGACGAACTCGTCGTAGAGTTCCATTAGAAGCGGAACGTTCGGATTGATGCGGGCGAAGGCGGCGTACGGCAACGGCTTGCAGACCAGCTCGTCGGTGCCGTCGCCGTCGATCGTATAGAGCGTGAGATCCGCGATCGTCGGCCCGCTCGCGACCGCCGTGCGCTTCTCGCCGTGCAGGGCGCACGTGTACGATTCGACCGCGGCGGTTGCGTCCGCGGCGATGCGGGCCGCTAAGCCCTCTCCGTAGTCGAGGAGAGCGAACGCGCCGTCGTCGGCGCTGGAAACGAACGAACCCGCTTCGTCGAGGCGCTGCGGATTTGCGGTTCTGCGAAACCCCATCGCCCGCACCGGCGGACGTCCGGCCAGCCAGTTCGCCTGATCGACCATGTGCGACACCACCGCTCCCGTCAGGCCGCCGCCACGCTCGCGCTCGAACCACCAGCTTCGCGGGCGGCGTTCGTGACGTCGAAGATTGCTGCGCAGCAGCGTGATCTCGACGTTCCGCAGCGGGTCGAGGTGGCCGTTGACGGCGAGCTCCTTGAGCGCCTGCGCCTGGGGCACGAAGCGAAACTCGTGCGCGACGCCGCAAGCGGTGCCGGCTGCCTCCGCGGCGGCGACCATCTCGCGCGCGTCATCGAGGCGCAGCGCGAAGGGCTTCTCGCAGAGGACGTGCTTGCCGGCGGCGAGCGCCGCGAGAACGTCGTCGCGATGTGCGAACGGCGGCGACGCGACGGTGACCGCGTCGAGATCGCACGCCGCGACCATCTCGGCACAGGACCGAAAGGCTGCGATGCCCGCCTCGCGGGCCCGCTCCTGCGCGCTCGACGGCGAGGCGAGCGCGACGACCTCGAAGCGCGGATGATTCCGCAGCGCCGGCAGATGGGCTGCAACGCCGAAGCCGGCGCCGGCGATGCCGATTCGATACTTCGTCACGAAGCCTCCTCAATGGCGTTTTCGAGAACGTCGATCGCCCGAGCCAATTGCGCCTCCTCGATAACGAGCGGAGGCGAGATCGTCACGACGTTGCCGTCGACTCCCGATTGGAGAAAGATGACGCCGTTCTTCAGCGCCAGCCGCACGATGCGCTCCGCGCGGTCGGCGCGATCGAACTGGACCGCGCGCAGCAGCCCGCGGCCGCGCACGTCGGTTACGACGCGATGCGAACGCAGCGCCTGGAGGCGCGAGCGAATCGTCTTGCCGAGACGATTCGCTCGCTGCGGCAGGTCGTGGCGTTGCAGCTCGTCGATCGTCGCGATCGCGGCAGCGCACCCGAGCGGATTACCGAGGTAGGTCGAAGTATGGAGCGCCTCTCCCGTGGAGAGCGGCCATGCATCCATTACCTTGGCGCGCCCGATCGCAGCGCTGACCGGCACGCCGGAACCCAGCGCCTTACCGATGCAGAGAATATCGGGAACGACCTCGTCGCGCTCCATCGCGAACCAGCGCCCGGTACGCCCGAAGCCGGTGAAAATCTCATCGACGATCAGCAGCGCCTTTCGCTCGTCGCAGATCCTGCGCAGCTCGCGGAGATACCCCGGCGGCGGTACGATCGCGCCGGCTCGCCCTTGGATCGGTTCGACGACGATCGCGGCGAGGTCGCCGTCGTGGCCTGCGAGCGCTCGATCGGTATCGAAGGCAGCGCCCGACGCATCGATGCCTTCGCCCTCGTGAGGAAAATCGAGCAGGAGCGGCTCGTGCCCCAGCGCGTGCGCGAACGGCTTGCGAAACCGCTCGATGCCGGCGACCGCGAGCGCGCCGAACGATAGTCCGTGGTATCCTCCACGGAACGCGGCGAAGCGATGCTTGCGCGTGGCGAGCAGCGCGGTCTTCAGCGCCGCCTCGATCGCCTCCGATCCCGTCGTCGCGAGGAAGAAGCGCTCGAGCTCCTTCGGCACGATCTGCGCGAGCCGTTCGAAGAGACGGACGCGAATCTCGGTCGGATGCACGTCTCCCATGCCGTGCGTGAGACGGCCGGCCTGCGAAGCGACCGCGGCGGCGATGCGCGGATTGGAGTGTCCCGCGTTGGCGACACCGAACGCGGCGGTACAGTCAATGTACTCGTTGCGATCGGCATCGGTCACCACGGCGCCGCGAGCCGATTCCCAGAAGATCGGGAAGTCCTCTCCGAGGAACGTGACGTTACGCTGCTCGTATCGTCGCAGAGCGGCAGCGAGTTCCGCGCTGCGCGTTCGGGCGGCGCTCACGTCTCGTCGGCAATCCAGCGAACGAACTCGGCGATGCGCGGACGCCCGCCGTGGAAGCCGCCGAGCACCGGTGCCTGCAGCGCGCCGAACGCCGCGACGCGTGCGGCGCCGACGGTGACGGCGAGATCGAGGAGGTCTTGGCGTCGCTCGCTTACCGCGAGCGCCTCGACCGCGATCGCGTGACGGCTGAGATAATGCTCGGCCTCGTGCGGGCTCGAAACCGTGTGAACGCCGATCGCCAAAGGCAGAAAGAGCGGCGGCCGATCGAGCGGCGGGTCGACGACGGCGAGATAGCCGGCAGGCGGGTTTGAGTAGACGCGTTTGCCGCCCGAGCGGTACGTCGCGAGATCGCGTGCGGCCGCGCGCCGAGATGCCGCGCACGCGTCGTTCTCCCCAACTGGGAATTCAATCGCGGCGGCGCGGACTTCGGCGGCGAAGATCTCCGCGAAGCGCTCCGGCGAGATCGCTCCGCCGCGTTCGACGAAGAGCGCGTGGAGCGAGAGACAACCTTCGCTCTCGTAGAGGACGAGATCGCGCGCCGCTCCGCGGCCGATGCTTTGCGCCGCCCTCTCATCGGCGAGCGACTCGCGTGCGATATACCCGACGCTCGCCTTCGAGCCGTACGGTATGAATCGCGTCGCGAACGGCAAGCCTCGAGCGATCTCGGCGAGTCTCTCGTCGGTGCCGAAGGCAACGACGGCGTCGAAGGCTGCCAGCGCCGCCGCTTCGCTCTCACCACGCCAGGCGTGCGCGCGCGCCGCTTCGCCGAGGTCACCGCACTCCTGCGCGAGGGTCGCGAAGAACGCGGCGACAAGTGCGTCTTCGCGATCCTTCACGAGCACGTCGCATTTCGCGCAGAGCGCGAAAACGGCGGGGACGAGGGCGACGCCGATCGTCGTTCGGCTCGAGACGATGCAAACTCGGCCGAGCGGCCGCGCGTAAGCCGGCGGGCGGCCGCCTTTCGAGACGAAGCCGTCGAGCGCGTCGAGGCTGCCGAGTTCGTCGGATATGACCGATTCGATCGCGTCGGCACGCAGCGCGCCGAAGAGGAGGTCGAGCGCGTGGTCGACGGCCGGCCGCGAGTATCCGGTTCGCGCCGCGACGCCGTCGCTCGCTCGCGCGCGCGGCGGAAATTTCGCATCGCTCCAGCGAGCGGCCGCTGCAGCGATCGCGCCGACGATCGAACGCACCGGTAGCCTGACCATCGTTTCATCTCTTCCGGAGCGTGGAGCGGTACTCCCCGAGGTTCCGAGCCGCGACGCGGCAAAGGGGTGGCGCGATGCAGAGTCGCTGGTTCGCACGCCTCTTCTTCCTGGCCGTCGCGACGGTCGCCGCCGCGGGCGTCTTGGGCGCGTGCACGCGCTGGGGGCAGCCCGGCCCGGTTACGCCGACGATCGAGCCGATCTCCTCGATCTACGTCGACCCGAATACCGGGAGCGACTCCACCGGCAACGGTTCGATTCAGAAGCCGTATAAGACGATGACGAAAGCCGTCGACACGCTGGCGTCATCGAAGGCGCTCTCGCCCGGCGGCGTGACGATCTATCTCTCGAGCGGGGATTACAACGCGGCGAAGGGCGAGAAGTTTCCGATCGTCATCCCGACGAGCGTCACGATCGACGGCACGAGCTACGGCAGGGGCTTGCGCAACGGAACCTTCATCGACGGCAGCGGCGAGGACACGCTCTACGAGCATATCGTCAACGCGCCGGCACGCAGCGCGTACGCTACGCTCGAAATCGAGAACGCGGCGGGCGTTACGCTCAACGACGTGTACGTCGGCGACGCGAAGTTGAGCCTGCCGGGCAGCGCGACCTACGTCTCGCTCGACAACATGGGAACGCTCAGCGTTACGTTCGCCACGTTCGGCGTCGCGGTAGCGCCGGCGGCGAGCAATGCCGGCGGGATTCTCGACGCGGGTGGAACGCTGACGTGCAACTCGTGCGTCGTCCACGGCAACGCTTTCGGCATCGGCGCCCTCTCCGTGCCGGTGGCGACCGCTTCGCCGTACGCGACCGGCCCCTCGATAACGCTCAATCACGCGAACGGCGACAGCTCCATTGCGGCGAAAGGCGTCGACATCCTCACCGACGGAAGCGTCAGCGTGACGGCAAACCAGGAGGTGTTCGAGCGAAGCCGCTACGCGTATGAGGATACGATCGCTCCGATCGTTCCGGTGCCGATTCGCGGCGCGATCGACTTCGGCGGCGGCGTCGCGCAGTCGAGCGGCGGAAACGTTTTCATCGGGGCTCGAAATACGGAGATATCGGTGACGCGCCGCAACGTGACGATCAGCGCGCTCGACGACACGTGGAATCCGGGACAGCAGCGCGCGAACCGCAACGGCCGGTACAGGCGCACGATAACCTTCGATCCGGGCGCGTCGGGGAAGAACGTGACGATCGCGCACGACGCGTCGGGATCCGCCGTCACGGTCGGTCCGGCTCCGGTGCCGACCCCTTCGATTACGCCGTCGACGTCGCCGACGCCGACCTGACGCTCCGTCCCGTTCCTTTATAAGAGGAAGTAGAGGCCGGCGCCGACCAGCGTTCCCAGGATCGCAATGAAGGCCGGCGCGTGGCGGCGGCCGAGCGAGGATGCGGCCAGTCCGCCGAGCCCCACGCCGACGACGCCGCTCCCCGGGTAGATCTCGGCGTGCTGAAAGTAGCAGGTCAACAACACGCCCGCGACCCCAAAGAGAAAGACGATCAAAGGCGTCGCCCGGCGGTCGAGCGCCGCGGCTATGAGCAACAGAACCGCGACGGCAAGCAAGGCGTGCAGCGGCGCGAACGGCTCACCCGCCATGCCGACGCCGAGGAAAAAGGCGGCGACGGCGACGGCGTAGAGCTGCGTCATGGGGCAGCCTTCGTTCCGGAGCGGGCCGAGCCCGCTCCAAGTACAAGGCGCGGGCGCGACGGCCTGGTAGTATAGAGGCATGACGACGACGATGCAACCGCCCCGCGAGGTCGCGCCCTTCCAGAACGAGCGAATCAAAGATTTCAAGGATCCGGCCGACGCCGCCGCGATGCGCGCGGCGCTCGCGGCCGTCAAAGGCAGACTCGGCAAACACTACCCGTTGGTGATCGACGGCCGAAAGATCGAGACGGAGAAGCGAATCCGTTCGCTCAATCCCGCCAATCCCACCGAGACGATCGGCGTGACGAGCGCCGCATCGAAGGAGCAGGCCGCCGAAGCGATTGCGGCGGCGGCGCGCGCCTTCGAATCGTGGCGGCGCCTGACGCTGCCCGAACGTGCGGAGTATATCTTCAAGGCAGCGGAACTGCTGCGCGCGCGCCGTTTAGACTACGACGCGCTGCTCGTCTACGAAGTGGGCAAGAGTTGGGTCGAGGCCGACGGCGACATCGCCGAGGCGATAGACTTCCTCGAGTTCTACGCACGCGAAGCACTGCGCTACGCGCAGCCGCAGCCGGTCGTCCCGATGGCCGGCGAGCAGAACGAGTTGGTCTACATCCCGCTCGGCGTCGGCGCGGTCATTCCGCCGTGGAATTTCGCCGGCGCGATCATGATGGGCATGACGGCCGCCGCGATCGTCTGCGGCAACACGGTCGTGCTGAAGCCGTCGAGCGACTCGGCGATCATCGCGGCGTGGTTCGTCGATCTCTTACACGAGATCGGCATACCGCCCGGCGTCGTCAACTTCGTTCCCGGCTCGGGAAGCGAGATCGGCGATCTCATCGTGAGCCATCCGCAGATCCGCTTCATCTCGTTCACGGGGTCGAAGGAAGTGGGGCTGCGGATCAACGAGCTCGCCGCGAAGCCGCAACCCGGCCAAAAATGGATCAAGCGCGTCGTCGCGGAGATGGGCGGAAAAGATTCGATCGTCGTCGCCGCCGACGCGGACGTGGACGCGGCGGTCGAGGGCGTCGCGATGTCGGCGTTCGGTTTCCAAGGGCAGAAGTGCTCGGCGTGCTCGCGCGCGGTCGTCGAGGCGAGCGTCTACGACGAGTTCGTGGAGAAGCTGAAACGACGCGTCGGCACGCTCACGGTCGGCGATCCCAGCGACCCTTCGAACTTCATGGGCCCGGTCGTCAACGAAGCCGCACTCCGATCGATCCTCGGCTACATCGAAACCGGCAAGACCGAAGGCAGGCTGATCGCCGGAGGCAACCGCGCCGGCGGCGACGGCTACTTCATCGAACCGACCGTCATCGCCGACGTCTCGCCGACCGCGACGATCGCGCAAGAGGAGATCTTCGGGCCGGTGCTCGCGGTCATCAAAGCGAAAGATTTTGAGGACGCGCTCGCGATCGCGAACAATACGGAATTCGGCTTAACGGGCTCGCTCTACACGTCGGACGAGAAGAAGATCGAACGGGCGCGCCGCGACTTCTTCGTCGGCAACCTCTACTTCAATCGCAAGAGCACGGGCGCGATGGTCGGCGTTCACCCGTTCGGCGGATTCAACATGTCGGGCACGGACAGTAAAGCCGGCGGGCGCGACTACCTGCTGCTCTTCATGCAAGCCAAAACAATGTCGCGCAAAGTCTAGGCCGACGCGGGCGGCTCACCTCAGACTCGGACACGTTCGTCGCGCGACCTCGTGTCGCGCTCCTACTCGCTGCCTCGCGCCTCTCGCCATCCAGGCTCCGGCGCTCGCGCAGACGGTCCTCGTCTGAGGTGCGCCGCTCCGCGTCAGCCTCAATTTGCGTGTCAGGGTGTTTCGCGGTAGCAGATCTCGAGTTTGTTTCCGTCGGCGTCTTCGAAGAACGCCGCATAGTAAATCGGCGTGTACTCTTCGCAGAGTTGGGCCGGCTCGAACGCGGCGGCCCCGGCCTCCCGGGCGACCGCGGCCAGGCGATCCACCTCGGCCCGGCTCGAGGCTCGCAGGGCGACCCTCGTCGCGTTCGGGCGGTGGCCCGGGTCGAGCTCGAGTCCGAAGAAGGCCGACTGCCGTTCGGTCCCGGGGCGGTAGTAGCAGATCGAGTCCTGCCCGGTCACCAGGTGCGAATAGCCCATGGCCGGGAGCAGGGCGTCGTAGAGCGGCCGCGTCTTGGCGAGGTCGCGGACCCGCAGGTCGAGGTGGTCAAAAAGCATCGGAGGGGTTCCTTTTTTAGGGTGGCGGGGGCTCGGGTGCAACTATTTGGGCGGCGGTCACGTTCTAGTCTTTAGTCCCGGTCGCTTTGGCGGCCGGAAAGCGTGTCGGACCATTCCTTGACACGCCATATTGGCGGCGATATGATAGCCGTCGTGCCTGGTGGACGGAAGTCGATCGGGCTCACCCGTAGCGTTTTTGGCGTTTGGCGCCCGGGCGCGGTCGGTAGACTGGCTCCTAGGGTTGCTTCGGGTATCGGTACGCTCCTTGAAAACTGAACAGTACAGCAAGCGCAAAAGTCTGTGGGTCTCCGACCGTTTCGGTCGAGAGAACTCGTACAAATCATAGAGTTTGAGAGCCCGTTTCAAAGGCTCCATAGTTTTTTATGGAGAGTTTGATCCTGGCTCAGGACTAACGCTGGCGGCGTGCCTAACACATGCAAGTCGAACGAGGTAGCAATACCTAGTGGCAGACGGGTGAGTAACACGTGGTCAACTTGCCTTTGTGTGGGGGATAACTAGCCGAAAGGTTAGCTAATACCGCATACGATCGCTCTGGGGCATCCCTAGGCGATGAAAGGAGCAATCCGCACAAAGAGGGGACTGCGTCCCATTAGTTAGTTGGTGGGGTAACGGCCTACCAAGACTCCGATGGGTAGCTGGCTTGAGAGAGCGACCAGCCACACTGGAACTGAGACACGGTCCAGACTCCTACGGGAGGCAGCAGTGAGGAATTTTCCGCAATGGGCGAAAGCCTGACGGAGCGACGCCGCGTGTGGGATGAAGGCCTTCGGGTCGTAAACCACTGTCGAAGGGGACGATATTGACGGTACCCTTGGAGGAAGCCCCGGCTAACTACGTGCCAGCAGCCGCGGTAAGACGTAGGGGGCAAGCGTTGTCCGGAATTATTGGGCGTAAAGCGCTCGTAGGTGGATCAACAAGTCCGCAAGCAAAGACCCGGGCTCAACTCGGGAATCCGTGTGGAAACTGTCGATCTTGAGGTAGTTAGAGGATGATGGAATTCCCGGTGTAGCGGTGAAATGCGTAGATATCGGGAGGAACACCAGTGGCGAAGGCGATCATCTGGGGCTAACCTGACACTGAGGAGCGAAAGCTAGGGGAGCAAACGGGATTAGATACCCCGGTAGTCCTAGCCGTAAACGATGGACACTAGGTGTAGGTGGTATCGACTCCATCTGTGCCGCAGTTAACACAATAAGTGTCCCGCCTGGGGAGTACGGCCGCAAGGTTAAAACTCAAAGGAATTGACGGGGGCCCGCACAAGCGGTGGAGCATGTGGTTTAATTCGACGCAACGCGAAGAACCTTACCGGGGCTTGACATCCTGCGACACTCTAGGAGACTAGATTTCCGGGCAACCGGACGCAGAGACAGGTGCTGCATGGCTGTCGTCAGCTCGTGCCGTGAGGTGTTGGGTTAAGTCCCGCAACGAGCGCAACCCTTGCCGTGTGTTGGTCGCAAGATCTCTCACGCGGGACCGCCGGTGACAAGCCGGAGGAAGGTGGGGATGACGTCAAGTCAGCATGGCCCTTACGTCCCGGGCTACACACGTGCTACAATGGGGGGGACAACGAGTCGCGAACCCGCGAGGGCAAGCTAATCTCACAAACCCTCTCTCAGTTCGGATTGAAGGCTGCAACTCGCCTTCATGAAGTCGGAATCGCTAGTAACCGTAGATCAGCTACGCTGCGGTGAATACGTTCCCGGGCCTTGTACACACCGCCCGTCACGTCACCTGAGTTTAGTGTACCCGAAGCCGCCCGTGCAACCGCAAGGAGCAAGGCGTCTAAGGTATGCTAGGTAAGGGGGACGAAGTCGTAACAAGGTAGCCGTATCGGAAGGTGCGGCTGGATCACCTCCTTTCTAAGGAGTACGTGCCGTCGGATCGCGTTTACGCGATCGCGCCGGCGTACATTCTAAGTCGACCACAGACTTAAAGCTTCGATGCCGAGGAGTCTATCGATCATCTCGATCGTATGGCCGGAGGCATAAAGGCGTCGCGTGCGCTGTACTGTTCAGTTTTGAGGGAATGTACCTCAAACGTTCCTTGAAAACTGTATAGAGAAGAACTTTCATGTGTCGCAAACGGCGACACAGAGAAAGCGGCCTCCTTCGACAAGCTCAGGATGACAATCGTCGTACTGTGCTAGAGATGGGGGTGCAATTTTGCGTTAGTCAAAGTTAATAAGGGCATGCAGGTGGATACCTTGGTTCCACAGGCGACGAAGGACGCGCCAAGCTGCGAAAAGCGTCGGGGAGCTGCTAAGAAGCGATGATCCGGCGATATCCGAATGGGGCAACCCCCATGCCGTCATGGGCATGGACACCACGATGAATTCAATAGTCGTGAGTGAGCGCACCCGGTGAACTGAAACATCTAAGTAGCCGGAGGAACAGACATCAACCGAGATTCCCCTAGTAGTGGCGAGCGAACAGGGAAGAGCCTAAACCGCTTATGTGCAAGCATTCGGGCGTTGCATGAGCGGGGTTGTACGACAGCCGTTTCGGAGCCGAATCTCCGGACGCGAGTCAAAAAATCGATCGCTAGTAGAAGCCGGCTGGAAAGCCGCACCATAGAAGGTGAAAGTCCTGTAGACAAAAGCGTTCGATCTCGCGGAGCTGTTCGTGAGTAGGACGGGGCACGGGAAACCCCGTTTGAAGCTGGGAGGACCATCTTCCAAGGCTAAATATTCTGTGGAAACCGATAGCGTACCAGTACCGTGAGGGAAAGGTGAAAAGAACCCCGGGAGGGGAGTGAAATAGAACATGAAACCGCGTGCCTACAAACCGTGAAAGGCCCATGCGTAAGCAAGGCTAATCGCGTGCCTATTGAAGAATGAACCTGCGAGTTACTTGTAACGGGCTTGGTTAAGGTGTTGAGCCGGAGCCGTAGCGAAAGCGAGTCTGAATAGGGCGTTCGTCCGTTGCAGTAGACCCGAAACCGAGTGATCTATCCATGGCCAGGGTGAAGCGTGATTAACCTCACGTGGAGGCCCGAACCTGTTGTTGTTGAAAAAACATTGGATGAGCTGTGGATAGGGGTGAAAAGCCAATCGAACTCGGAGATAGCTGGTTCTCCCCGAAATAGTTTTAGGACTAGCGTTGCGTGTTAACCCGCGGGGGTAGAGCACTGACAGGGCTAGGGGTCTTACCGGACTACCGAACCCAATCAAACTCCGAATACCGCGGCGTACTGCGCAGCAGTCAGACTGTGGGGGATAAGCTCCATGGTCAAAAGGGAAACAGCCCAGATCAACAGCTAAGGTCCCTAATCGATGCTCAGTGGTAAAGGAAGTCCTGTCGCTCAGACAACTAGGAGGTTGGCTTAGAAGCAGCCACCCTTGAAAGAGTGCGTAATAGCTCACTAGTCGAGTGATGGGGCGCCGAAAATCCAACGGGGCTCAAGCATCGAACCGAAGCTTTGGGATTACTAAAATAATCGGTAGGGGAGCGTTGTGGCGTAGGCCGAAGCACGACCGCGAGGACGTGTGGACGATCCACAAGTGCGAATGCAGGTATAAGTAGCGATAAATGCGGGTGAAAACCCCGCACGCCGGAAGTCTAAGGTTTCCTGAGCAACGTCAATCGTCTCAGGGTGAGTCGGGAGCTAAGCCGAGGCTGAGAAGCGTAGGCGATGCACAAGCAGTTCATATTCTGCTACCACCGACGACCGTTTGGACCTGGGTGAACCGTGTCGGCTTCGTTGAAAAGCGAAGCCGCGAGGAATTTTCGTCCGAGCGCAAGGAGCGGCGACAGGAGTGATCTACGGATCACGACTGAGTCGCGACGTAGCGATCGGCGAAAAGACCCGCGGGCCGGCATTGTTAACTCAGGCTCATGAGCCGAGGGGGTGACGCAGGAGGATAGGTCAGCGCGCTGATGGATGTGCGCGTCTAAGCAGGTAGGCGGTGTTGTAGGTAAATCCGCAACACGTAACGCCGAGAGGCGAATGCGAGGCTCTTCGGAGCCGAAGTGACCAACTCCACGCTGCCAAGAAAAGCCCCTAGGTAGATCGTAGGTGCCCGTACCGTACACCGACACAGGTAGACTGGCAGAGCATGCTAAGGCGACGGGAGAATCCCTGTTAAGGAACTCGGCAAATTAACCCCGTAACTTAGGGAGAAGGGGTGCCTTCTTTGGTCTAGTGTTTACCACGAAAGCTGAGGAAGGCGGCACAAAATAGGCCCAAGCGACTGTTTAACAAAAACACAGGTCTCTGCGAATGCGAAAGCAGACGTATAGGGGCTGACTCCTGCCCGGTGCTGGAAGGTTAAAGGGAGTCGTCAGCGCAAGCGAAGCGGCAAACTGAAGCCCCAGTAAACGGCGGCGGTAACTATAACCGTCCTAAGGTGACATCATCGTTGCCTCATCGCACGGAGACGTGCGAACGACAACCTGGCTATATGCGGGAACATCCTGAGAGCTCGATCTACTCGGCAGCGATACGCTCGCCAGTAACAACGATCGAGATTGGACAATCCGCAGGAAACCTCGAGCCTTTTGACTCGAGGGATCCTCAGAGACTATACGCCAGGCTCCAAGTATGGGTAGAACCGTGCGCGGTTCTCTCGATGGATGAAGATAGAGTCCAGTCCGGCGTGAAAGCGCCGGAAAAAACTGAGCGAAATTCCTTGTCGGGTAAGTTCCGACCTGCACGAATGGAGTAACGACTTGGGCACTGTCTCAATGGGGAACCCGGCGAAATTGCAGTACCAGTGAAGATGCTGGTTACCCGCAGCAGGACGGAAAGACCCCGTGAAGCTTTACTGTATCCTGATCTTGGGTTCTGAGATTGTCTGTACAGGATAGGTGGGAGCCGATGATCCGGCGGCGCTAGTCGTCGGGGAGGCAACGTTGGGATACCACCCTGATGATCTTGGGATTCTAACTAGCCGCCATAATCTGGTGGTAGGACATGGTCAGGTGGGCAGTTTGACTGGGGCGGTCGCCTCCCAAAGAGTAACGGAGGCGCCCAAAGGTTCCCTCAGGACGGTCAGAAACCGTTCGTACAGAGTGCATAGGCATAAGGGAGCTTGACTGCGAGACGGACAGGTCGAGCAGGTGCGAAAGCAGGGCTAAGTGATCCGGCGGTTCCGAATGGAAGGGCCGTCGCTTATCGGATAAAAGCTACTCCGGGGATAACAGGCTTATCTCCCCCAAGAGTCCACATCGACGGGGAGGTTTGGCACCTCAACATAAGGGGTGAGATGGTGGAAACATCATCTAAAGTTCCGGCTTATAACGGTGAACTCCGACCGGTTCGTGGACGAACCGAGGACAATACCGTGGGAAGTCTGACGGAAGGACACGCTGCCGTCATGACCCCGTAACGACTGATCCATCCGAATAAGGATGGTGAGATAGCGAGCTGCTGGTCGAAAGACCAAATCTATGGCCGCTATCATACGCCGGCCCCTCGCCCGAGCTATCGGGCAGGGTGAAGATATAGTCTGCGCCATCGGAAACGATGGAAGCACGCGCGATGTCGGATCGTCGCATCCTGGGGCTGTAGTTGGTCCCAAGGGTTGGGCTGTTCGCCCATTAAAGCGGTACGCGATCTGGGTTCAGAACGTCGTGAGACAGTTCGGTCCCTATCCGCTGTGGGCGCAGGAGATTTGAGGAGATTGGACCCTAGTACGAGAGGACCGGGTCGAACGAACCTCTGGTGAACCGGTTGTTCCGCCAGGAGCATAGCCGGGTAGCTAAGTTCGGATCAGATAAACGCTGAAAGCATATAAGCGTGAAACTGACTCCAAGATGAGATCTCAATCCCGTAAGGGTGAAGAGTCGTGGTAGACTACCACGTTGATAGGCCGGAGGTGGAAGCGCCGCAAGGTGTGGAGCTGACCGGTACTAATCGCTCGGAAATTTTACTAACGTTCGCACGTCGCGGCACTGGAAGTTCTTCTCTGTACAGCTTTGCAAGGTTTCCCCTCGCGATCGGCTCGAGCTCCGGCTCGCCATTGCGGCGGGGATCCAGTTTGGGCCCCAAACGACGTGCGTCGTTTGGGGGACCAAACAAGTTTCTGGCGCTCATGGCGGCGGGGCTCCACCCGTTCCCATCCCGAACACGGCAGTTAAGCCCGCCAGCGCCGATGATAGTCGGGCCGCAGGGCCCCTCGAAAGTAGGACGGTGCCAGATTAGTGAAAAGAAGAGGCTCGCCGCTAAAGCGGCGGGCTTTTTCTTTAGAGGAGGGCGTCGGCGCTCATGAGCGATCTTCCCAACTTCAAGTTCGAACTCGAGAAGGCAAAAGGCTGGAGCGGCGCGGCCGGCTCGGCTCGCCAACACACCGTCAACGAGTTTCCCGTCTCGCAGAGCTTTGCGGCCGTTTCGATGCGGCTCGAGCCCGGCGCGTTGCGCGAACTGCATTGGCACGCGATCGCGGCCGAGTGGGCGTACGTCGTCTCCGGGCGCTGCCGCGTGACGGTGATCGCGCCGTCGGGCGACGCGGAGATCTCCGACTTCGGACCCGGCGACGTCTGGTACTTTCCGAAAGGCCACGGTCACTCGATTCAAGGACTCGGGCCGGGCGATTGCCACTTCTTGCTCGTCTTCGACGACGGGCGTTTCTCTGAGTTTGGCACGTTCAGCATCACGGACTGGCTCGCGCGCACGCCGGCCGGCGTCTTGGCGCAAGATTTGAGCCTCTCGCCCGAAACGATCGCGAAGCTTCCGAAAGAAGAGGTCTATATCGTGCAGGGCGAGATTCCGCCGGCCGATCCGCCCGCCGCGCTCAACCCGAACCTGCAGCCGAGCCAACTCCGTCACAAGTTCCGGCTCGGCGCCGCGCCGCTCATGCGCTTCGAAGGCGGGAGCGAGCAGCTCGTCTCGCAAGCGCAGTTTCCGATCTCGTCGACGATAACGGGCGTGCTGCTCACGCTCAAGCCCGGCGGCCTGCGCGAGCTGCACTGGCATCCCAACGCCGACGAGTGGCAGTATTACATCGCGGGGCGCTCCGAGATCGGAATCTTCGGCGCGAACGGCAAGTACCGGCAAGACGAGTTTGGGCCCGGCGACGTCGCGTTCATCAATCGCGGCTTCGGCCATTACATCCGTCAGGTCGGCAACGAAGAGACGAAGATTCTCGTCGCCTTTAACAGCCCAGACTACCAGGAGATCTCGATATCGAGCTGGCTCGCTTCGAACCCGCCGCGGCTGCTCGCCGACAACCTCGGGCTCGACGTCGCCGCGATCGAGAAGCTGCCGCACGCCGGGCGAATCATCGCCGGCGCCGCCTAAAGAAATGGAGAGTTCGAACGTGATGCAATGGAGAGCGGTATCCCGCTTCCTGGCGATCGTTATCGCCGCCACGCTGTTGCCGGCGCCGGTTCTTGTCGCGGCCGCTCGCGCGGATACGACCGCCGCGCCCGAGGTGTTGCAGGCCGAGCAGCTCTACAAGGACGGAAAGTA
>Ga0335069_10006003_pt1 | contig 17752 bp, 18 predicted proteins | sample Lox_Sample_11_FD_206714 | JGI IMG/M metagenome (GOLD analysis project Ga0335069, IMG submission 206714) | Soil microbial communities from Loxahatchee National Wildlife Refuge, Florida, United States - Lox_Sample_1.1 | ecosystem: Environmental > Terrestrial > Soil > Wetlands | place: USA... | reverse complement strand
CTGGAGAAGCATCCCCAGTTCGGCTGGATGAGGGAGATCCTCCGGAGCCGACCCTCGCACCCCTGGGTGGAGTTCCGCGCCGGCGAGTGACGCGGGGGCAGTTCGACAGCCGGTCTCGTGCCGCAGCCACCGAGGGCCAGGGCCTGCGCCGGGCGGCCTTCCGGGGCTTCTTTCCCTGGGGCTGGTCGGGGAGGCGGGACTTGAACCCGCGACCACGAGCGCCCAAGGCTCGTGCTCTACCAGGCTGAGCTACTCCCCGTGGCGACGATGATAGCAGCCGTGCCCACGGCCCGCTCGACGCCGGTGCGCGTCGTATGATGCCCGGTGTGGACCTGCTCCTCGCCAGCCAGAACCCGGGGAAGCTGAACGAGATGAAGCTGCTGGTCGACGGGCTTCCGTTCCGCGTGCGCTCCCCGCAGGAGCTGGGGATCGAGGACGCCCCGGAGGAGACGGGGGAGACCTTCCTCGAGAACGCGCGGCTGAAGGCGCTGCACTACGCCGGGCGCTCGGGCCTGATGGCGGTGGCGGACGACTCGGGGATCTGCGTCGACGCCCTGGGCGGCGAGCCCGGCCTCTATTCCAGCCGCTTCGGCGGCGAGGGGGCGAGCGACCTCGATCGGAACCGGCTGCTGCTGGAGAAGCTCCGCGACGTGCCCTGGGAGAGGCGGGGAGCGCACTTCACCAGCGCCGTCGTCGCCGCCCGGGGCGGCCGGGTCCTCTTCGAGGCGCAGGAGCGGGTCGACGGAGTCATCGCCGCCGAGATGCGGGGGCCGAACGGCTTCGGCTACGACCCGCTCTTCTTCTACCCGCCGTTCGGGTGCACGTTCGGCGAGGTCCCGCACCAGGAGAAGGACCGCGTCAGCCACCGCGGCAAGGCCTTCGCCCGGCTGCGGCGTTTCCTGGCGGAGCTGGAGGAGGCGCGGAGCTGAGGGCGGGCGTCCGCTCTCAGGGCTTGCCCTGGGCGAGCGACGCCTGGTACGACTTCCAGCCGGGACACCAGGTCGTGTGCCAGTGCCAGAGGCGTGCCCACAGGGAAGCCGGGTGGGCCTCGGCCCAGCGCCTCATCGTGCAGGTCTCGCAGGCGTGCGCTTTCGTTTCCATGGTCAGGGATTGTAGGCGGGGACAGCTATATCAATGATTGATATAGCTGCTCAGGACTTCTTCGGCTCGAAGTCGCCGAGCGCCTTCCTCTGGACGGCGATCAGCTCGCGCACGCCCTTGTCGGCCACGGCCAGCAGCGCCTTCATCTCGTCCTCGCTGAAGGGCTGGCCCTCGGCCGTGCCCTGGACCTCGACGTAGCGGCCGTCGCCGGTCTTGACCACGTTCATGTCGACGTGGGCGTTCGAGTCCTCCTCGTAGTTGAGGTCGAGCAGGATGCCCTCGCCGACCCGGCCCACGGAGACCGCGGCCACGAAGTCGGTGACCGGAATCGCCGGCAGCGTGCCCTGGCGACGCAGCCGGCGCAGGGCCTCCACCAGCGCCACGAAGGCGCCGGTGATCGAGGCGCAGCGGGTGCCGCCGTCCGCCTGGATGACATCGCAGTCCACCCACACCGTGCGCTCGCCGAGGGCCTTGGCGTCGACCACGGCCCGCAGCGAGCGGCCGATCAGGCGCTGGATCTCGTGCGTGCGGCCCGAGGGCGCGCCCCGCGAGACCTCGCGCGGGGCGCGGGTGGCGGTGGCCCGGGGCAGCATGCCGTACTCGGCCGTCACCCAGCCCTCGCCCTTGCCCTTCAGGAAGGGCGGCACCTTCTCCTCGAAGCTGGCGGCGCACAGCACCCGGGTGTCGCCGACCTCGATGAGGCAGGAGCCCTCGGCGTGCTTCAGGTAGCCGGTGGTGACCTTCACCGGCCGTAGCTGGTCGGGCCCACGCCCGTCGGGACGGGCACCCGCCTCCCGGCGGAGGACGGCGGGGTCGATCTGCTGCTTGAAGTCGCCGAGGCGGAAGCTCACGGGCGCGCGCCCTCGTTCACCGGGCCCGGCTGGGTCCGCCCCAGCCCGTAGATGCGGCGGTAATGCTCGCGGCTCGCCAGGATGATCATGACGTAGCTGCGGGTCTCGGTGAAGGGGATGCTCTCGATGAACTCCTCGGCGCTCCGCTCGCCGCGCTCCGCGGTCCAGGCGTCGACCCGCTCCGGGCCCGCGTTGTAGGCGGCCAGCACCTTCTCGGTGGCGCCGCCGTAGCGGTCGCACATCTGCTTGAGGTAGTGGGTGCCGAAGTCGAGGCTGACGTGCGGGTCGGTGAGCGCGGTGCGCCGGTAGCGGCGGCCGGTGGCGCGGGCCAGCCGGCGGCCGGTCGCCGGCATCACCTGCATGAGGCCGCGGGCGCCGGCGCGGCTGAGCGCCGCGGGGTCGAAGGTCGACTCCTGCAGGATGAGCGCCGCCAGCAGCGCCGCGTCGAGGGACTCCTCCTCGGCGGCGGCGCGCAGCTCGCCCTCGTAGCGCAGGGGGAACATGATGCGCCAGACCTCCGCGGGCAGCCGGTCGCCGGCCTCGCTGATCCACTCCGGGTAGGCGCGCTTCATGGTGACGAGAGCCGGCCGCAGCTGGCCGTGCTGCCAGTCGATCCAGGCCAGCGTGGCCGAGACCCGCGAGGACTCCGGCAGCAGCCGCAGCTCGTCGGCGGCCTCGTCCAGCCGCTCCACCAGCAGCAGGTCGCTGACGCGGGTGCCGCGCGGCTCCGGCAGCGGCAGCTCGGGGCGGTCGGTGTCGGCCACCAGCACCGGTCCCGTCTCGCCGGGGCCGCCGAGCTTGGCCAGCGCCTCGGCCGCGCGCAGACCGTGGTAGGCGTGCTTGTAGCGCCGCACCGTCTCCTGCAGCAGCGCCCGCGCGCGCTCGGTCTGGCCGAGCGCCAGGCGCGAGCGGCCGGCCCAGTAGAGCAGGCCCGCCGTCGCGCTGCTGGGCGGCTGCAGGCGCGCCGTCGACTCCAGCAGCTCGGCCGCCGCCTCGTAGCGCCCGGCCCGGTAGTCGGCCCAGGCGCTGCGCCAGGCGGCGCGCTCGACGTATCGCCCCTCCGGGTACTCGGCCAGCAGCCGCCGCCACCAGGGGAGGGCCGCGTCGTCGAGGGCGTCCTTCTGATAGTGGTTGGCGAGCGAGAGGAGCGCCTCCTCTCCCCACGGCGAGCCGCGATAGGTGGTGGCCACCTCCTCGAGGGCGTCGGGCGCGTGCGCGCGCTTCGCCTGCTCGCGGGCGCGCAGGTAGGCGGCCTGCGCCCCGTGCGGGGAGTCGGCGCCGACCCTGCGCAGGAGCGCGAGCGCCTCCTGGGGCCGGCCGCCGTGGGGGAGGGAGAGCAGGGCGCTCGCGAGGGCAACGCGGGCATGGTCGGCCTCGGCCGGCGGCAGGGCGGCGAGAGGCACCGTGCGCAGGGCCGCGGCCGCCTCCCTCGCGCGGCCCGCCGCCTGCAGGGCGAGGCCGCGGGCGAGGGCCAGCAGCGCGCGCTCGGAGGCGCTGCGGGCCGGGAGCTGGCCGGCGAGCGGCGGCAGCTTCAGGCGGGCGTCCGCCGCCTGGGGCGAGGCGGGGAACTCGCGGTCCAGGCGGTCGAAGGCGGCGGCCGCCGCGCGGCGGTCGCCGAGGGCGAGGTGAGCCTCGCCCAGGGCCAGCAGCGCGGACGGGACCTCGCGCGGGCAGGCGGCCAGCACCTGCTCCAGCGCGCCGACGGCGTCGGCGGCGTGGTGCGCTCGCAGCTGCAGGTCCGCGGCGCGCGGCAGCGTCGTGCACACGACGCCGCTCGCCGGCTCGGCGGCCGCCGCCAGGTACGAGCGGATGGCCTCCTCGCTGCGGCCGAGGGCCTCCAGCGCGCGGGCGGTCCCGGCGAGCGCGTGGTCGCGCAGCGGCGTCCGCTGCAGGTCGGGGTGCGTCAGCTCGGTGATCGCCTCGGCGTGCTGCTCCAGGTCGAGCAGGCGCAGCCCGGCGGCGAGGTGGGCCAGGCCGCCCACGGCGCTGTCGGGGTACTGCCTGGCCACCGCGCGCAGGGCGTCGACGCCGGGGCGGCCGTCGTGGAGCGCGGCCTCGCGCAGCGCGGACTCGGCGGCGTCCCTGGGCTCGGCGCAGAGGCGCCAAGTCGGGCTCGCCGCTGCGCTGGCGAGGGCGAGAAAGAGGGGCAGCTGCAGGAGCAATTTCGGTTCGAGGGGCCCTACATCGAGCCGAGGGCGCTCGCGTCACCCCCGGCCAGGATGCGCACGAGCTCGTCCTGGAAGTAGTCGGTGGTGTTGCGGACGGACGCCGGGACGCGGTCGCGGTACATCTGGCGGCCGCGCTCGATGTCCTCCCGCAGACGCTCGTAGATGTCCTTGGTTCGTCGCCCCTCGGTGACCTTCGCCTCGTTGTAGAGCTTGATCTCGCTCACCACGAGACGCGCGAAGCGCTTCGCGTCGTCGTGGGCCTTCTGCTCCTCCGGAGCCAGGGCGCGTCCGGCCAGAGGCGGCTGGGCGACTGCCGCAGTGGCCGCTGGTGCGGCCGGCGCCGAAGGGGGTGTGGCGGCGGGCGCGAACGGCACGACCGACGGCGCCGGGGTCGCCGGAGCGGCGGTCGGGGTGCGCATCGGAGCGGGCGCCGGCGCCGGACCCGCACCGCCGGACCACATCACCGTCGCCGCGCTCGCCTCGTTGGCGGCTGCCGCCCGCAGGCCCGGCGTCGTCCCGCTGGCGATCCCCGCCGAGGTGGCCCCCGCCGCAGCGGAGCGCCCGGCGGCGCTCAGCAGGTCGATCACCTTGCTGGAGAAGGCGACCAGGATCTCGACCAAGTCCGCGGTGGGCGGCGCCACCTCGTCCTCCGGCGTGTCCGCGTACAACACCGCGGCGACCTTGTCGCGCAGGATGAGCGGCACCGCCAGGATGCCCTGTGGCGCTCCGCCCAGCCGGGCCAGGGCCTGGGTGGTGCCCGGCGAGTGGGTCACGTGGCCGCGGGTGGCGTGGCGCGACGAGCAGACCACGCGGAAGATGGTGTCGGCGCCGAGCGGGATGTTGAGCGTCTTCACCACGTCGGAGCGCTCGAAGCCGCGGCCGTACCAGCCGACCGCCGCGTTGTTCTTGATGATGAAGATGGCCACGCGCTCGAGCTGCCGGTTGACCTCGGTGACCAGGTGGGTGAGCACCTCCGAGAGGCTGGCACCCTTCTCGATCGCCGCCATCGACGCCTTCAGCCCCGAGTAGTCTGCCGAGGGCGGGGGCGGGGGCTGCTGCCGGAGGACGTCGGCGACGGCGGCGGCGATGGCACGCTCGTCGAGCTTCTCGTCGTAGCGGGCGACCTGCTCGCCCAGCTCGTCGAGCGCACGGACGAGGGCCCCCTGGTGGCCCTGGATGGCACGCTGGATGTCGACGACCCAGTTCGCCATCTGCTGGCTGATCAGGGCGGAGGTGCGTGCCTTCAGGTCGTCTTCGAGCGCCATCGTTTCCCTCGGCGAAATCGCCGAAAACCAAGCAGAATCCCGACTTACGTCCGCGTGGATTATCTTTCACGCTGAGTGCGAGTGTCAACGAATACCCCGGCCGCGGCCCGGCTCCGCCGCTCCCGGCTGCGCATGGTGTACGAGCGGCTCTTGGTCCGCTTCGGACACGCAGGCTGGTGGCCGGGCGAGACGGCCCTCGAGGTCTGCGTGGGGGCGGTCCTGGTCCAGAACACCTCCTGGTCGAACGTGGAGAAGGCGCTTGCCGTCCTGCGCGGCCGCGGGCTCCTCGACCTGCAACCCCTGGCGCGCCTCTCCCCCGACGCGCTGGCGCCGCTCGTCCGCTCCTCCGGTACCTTCCGGGTCAAGGCGCGGAGGCTGCACGCGCTCGTCGTGTTCCTGGAGGCTCGCTACGGCCGTGGCCTCGAGCGGATGCGGGAGGAGGACCCGTGGGAGCTGCGCCGTGCGCTGCTCGAGGTGCCCGGCATCGGCCGGGAGACCGCCGACTCGATCGTGCTCTACGCGGCCGGGCTGCCGCTGTTCGTGGTCGACGCCTACACGCGGCGGGTCTTCTCCCGCCTGGGCCTCGTCCGGGGCGACGAGCCGTACGACGAGCTCCAGCGCTTCTTCCACGAGAGCCTGCCCAGGGACGCGGCGCTCTTCAACGACTTCCACGCCCAGGTGGTCACCCTGGCCAAGGACGTCTGCCGCCCGCGGCCGCGCTGCTCCGGCTGCCCGCTGCGCCGGTTGTGCCCGAGGCGCGGGGTATCATCGGCGGCGCCATGACAGAGAGGCTTCGCAGCATCGGCAGGGCAGGCGCCGCGCTCGCGCTGGCGTCGTTTGCGCTGGCGGCGCCGGCCCGCGCGCAGGACTTCTGGACGCACTGGGGCGACGGCAAGGCCGAGCTGAACGGCTACCGCCTGACCCAACCGCGCCAGGGGGTCCCGCGCGGGGGGGCCGCCGTGTACGTGTTCGGCACCGAGGACGTCTCGGACGCGCTGCGGGTGAAGGCCGACCCCGGCCGGCACGCGAAGGACGACGTGTTCCCGGTCATGAAGCTGAACGCGATCCGGCGGTTCCAGACCGGCATCGTCGACGAGCACGTGACGACCTCGACCTTGCTGCGCGTGGCTCGTGGCTGGCCGCTCGCCAAGGTCAGCTTTTCCGGCCAGGACTGGAGCGGGCAGGTGTGGCACCAGCTCGTCCCGCGGGGGACGCGGCTCTCGGGCCTGTTCCACAGCTACTTCGACGGCGAAGCGGACGGGACCGAGGACCTCGACCTGCCGGCAGGAGGGGTCCTCGAGGACGCGCTGCCGGTGCTGCTGCGCGGCTGGAACGGCGCCTACCTCGAGCCCGGGCAGGCGCGCACGGTGCCACTGCTCCCGACGCTCCTCCGCGCCCGGCTCGAGCACCGGCGGCTGGACTGGACCCAGGCGCGGCTGACGCGCTCGGCCAGGACGTCCACGGTCAAGGTGCCGGCGGGCACGTTCACGGTGTACGTCTACGATGTCGAGGTCACCGGCGGCCGCAAGGCGTCGTTCGCGATCGAGGCGCGGCCGCCCTTCCGCCTCGTCCGGCAGACGGGGGCGGACGGTGAGGACCTCGAGCTGCTCGGATCCGCCCGCCTCGCGTACTGGACCCTGAGCCAGCCCGGCGGCGAGAAGTACCTCGAGGAGCTGGGCTTGAGGCCGGAGGCGCTGCCTTAGCCGGGGAGGTGGGCGGCGTGCTAGACTCGTTGTCGAAACGACGGGGGCGTCACGGTTTCGACGGGAACGGCGACCCCGGGAGACGCAAGCCGAGCGTGCCTACCGACTCGTAAATCCGGTGGGAAACCATAGCTGCCAACGACAACTTGGCACTGGCTGCCTAACTAAACCCTAGGCAACCCGCCCTGCCGGCCACCCGCCCACGGCGGCTGGACAGGGCGTCACAAAGGTGGGCTGGCCGCGAGCTCTCGGTCCGGGGGCGGACGGCGAGATCAATCGGACTAGCCCCGGTCGGTTTTGTCCGGCCTTCACGATCGGGGCGAAACACGAGGTCGGACTAAGCTTGTAGGGTCTTCCGCAGGCGCGCTTCCGGACGCGGGTTCGACTCCCGCCGCCTCCACAGATTAACTCTTTTAGATTCAGCAGCTTAGATCAGAAACCGGCTTGGCGTACCTCTCACGTACCTGCTCCTGACCTCGGCAGAAGGTCGGCACATAGAATCCAGCAACTCACTGCACCTAAGGGGCTAAGCACGATTCGCCTCTTGGAAAGCGCTACTCGGCGCCAGTAGTGGAGGCGGCGGGACCGACGCCGGAGCCTCACGCGCGTCTCAAGAGGTTGTCTTCCGTTGGTTTGAGGCTGAGCCGAAGCGCGCCTCTGTATAGTTATCGCACTCAGTGATAACATCGTTTCGTGCTGAAGTACTTGGTCAGCGGAAGCGGGAGACGCAGGCTGTTCTGCCTCGTCTGGGGTCAGGGTGCGTCCGGCAGCGTCAGCGAGCTCGCTCGACTCGCGAAGGTTGCCTTCTCCGCAGCCCATCGTGAGCTGGATTCGATGCGGCAGGCGGGGTTGGCGTGTGCGGAAAGAACGGGGGCCGAGCTCGTCTACCGAGCCCACGTTGGGCACCCCAACGCTGAACTCCTGCGCCAACTGGCGACGAGTACTGACGAGAGCGGCGAAGCGTCACGTCCGGAGGCGGATGAACAGCTGCGCGGATGGCTGGCAGAAGCTGGCGCTCCGCTCGGCGTCGCCGCGTCCGAAGCGCCGCGGCCGTCGGTCGAAGAGGTCGTGGTGCGCGCTCTCGAGTTGGCCCACCGTGATTCCACCGTAGCGCGCGTCTTGCCCCTGGTGCTGTGGCGTGAGCGGAGTCAGCTCGATCTCGAGGTTCTGCGACGAGAGGCGACCCGCCGCAACGAAGGGCCAGCTCTCGGTTACTTCCTGGAGCTCGCCGGGCGTTTGGGCAACGACCCAAGTCTGCTCGCTGCTTCGACGCGGCTCCGTGACAAGCGTCGGCGGCGGGTGAAGGCGTTCTTCGCGGGTCCGCACGGGCCTCGTGCGGTCACCGCTATGCGCCGGAATACGCCCCGGGAAGCGCGGCGCTGGGGTTTCTTGATGAACATGGGCGTCGACAGCTTCCGGACGACGTTCGAGAAGTTCGCGCAACGCTGATGAAGAGGTTCCTCCGGCAGCAGCTACAGGAATTCCTGGCGGCCGTCGATGCAGCCCTGGACGATCCCGTCGAGGTCGTGGTGATCGGAGGTTCGGCGGCGGCGCTCCACTACGGAGTCGCTGCCGCAACGCGCGACATCGATACGTGGACGAACGTGGGGACGTCTCTCGCGACGGCCGCCGATCGGGCGCGGAAGACGACCGGGCTCGACGTTCCTCTGCAGAGGAGCGCCGTCGCGGATGCACCCGTCGAGTTTGAATCGCGTCTGGAGCGGGTTCTCCCGCAGCTCACGCGGCTGAGGGTCCTCGTGCCAGAGCGGCACGATCTCGTGCTCATGAAGGCGGTCCGCTGTTACGAGCACGACCTGGCCGCGATCGTAGAGATCCACGGCTGCGCGCCGCTGGATCTGGCTCTCCTCGTGCAGCGGTTCCGGGACGAGATGACCCCGATCGGCGAGCCGCGGCGGATCCGCGCCAACTTCCTCGTCGTCGTCGAGGCGCTCTTCCCGGAACAGGTCGATCGGGTCGAGAGGGAGCTGCCGAGAAGCAGGTAGCAGCGGCGGTGCCATCCCTCGAGTGACGTTCGACCGTGCGCCGAGGGGATCCGTCGGAGTCCACTGAGACCACCAGGGGCTTGAAGCACTCCTCACGCGTGGACGGTGATGATGTCGGGCACTGCTGTCGTCACGCGCCTGAGGTGAGGCAAGGCGACCCGACAGTCATCGGATCCAGGGCGTCGGAAGCCGACCGGGCGCGCGGTAGTGGAGGCGGCCTGTAGTGCAGGCAGCCCGGTTCGGAGTGCGCAGGCGCACGCTGCGCTGCCGTCTACCGTTGCGCTCTTCCGGAAGCGACGCCTCGATCGCGAGCTGGAGGACGAGATCGTCGCCCACCTCGAGCTGGCCGAACGCGACGCCATCGACGCCGGGATGACACCCGGGTTCCGATTGGCCCGTCCCGGCGTGTGTGGCGGTCTCTCGACCGATCGGTCTACCATCAGCGGCAACGGGATGCATCGCCGCGGTTGGATGGTCGAGGTTGACGGGCCTGTGGTGGAGGGCTGGAGTCACCTCTCCGCGTGATCAAGACGCTTCGCGAATCCCTCGGCCTGCTGGCGACGCGGCGCTTCGGAACGTTCTGGTTCGCCAGCCTGCTCTCGAGCATCGGCACCTGGGCTCAGCAGGTCGCAGAGCCCTGGCTGCTGCTCAGCCTGGGCGCATCCTCGTTCGTGATCGGGCTCGACTCCTTCGCGATGAACGCCCCGGTCTTGCTGCTGACCCTGGTCGGCGGCGCCCTCGCCGATCGCTCCGACCGGCGGCGCGTGATCGCGCTGTTCCAGTCGATCCAGATGCTCTGTCCGACGGCGATCATCGCCTTGCTGGTCACGGGCCATGTCCAGCCGTGGATGATCATCGCGCTCTCGGTGGTGGTGGGCGTCACCGACGCGCTCTCGATGCCGTCGTTTCAGTCCATCGTGCCGTCGATCGTCACCCACGAGCAGATCGGCCGCGGTCTCGCTCTCAACTCGACCCAGTTCAACCTCTCGCGCATTCTGGGACCATCGATTGCCGGCGTTCTCATATCCAGCGTCGGCGTGATCGCGTGCTTCGTCGTGAGCGCCGCGTCGTACGTGCCTTTCGTGGGCGTGGCACTCTGGATCCTCCCGCGCCGGACTCCCGAGTCTGCAAGCTCCCAGGGGACGGGCGGCCTTCATCTGTTGGCTGGCATAGGCGATATTCTCCGCCAACGGCAGCTACGCGGGGCACTCCTCACCGTTTTCGCCACTTCCGTGCTCTGCGCTCCCCTGGTGACCTTCAGCCCGGTGCTCGTGAAGAACGTGTTCCTGGGGGACGCCGGCCGCTTCTCCGTGGCCGTGGCGTCGTTCGGCGCCGGGGGCCTGCTGGGCGCCGCAACCCTGCTCAGTGTCGCCCCGAGCGTCGATCGACGGCGATTGAGCTCGAACTGCGCGCTCGCCTACGGAGTGGTACTGGTCCTCGTTGCGCTCGACCCGTGGTTCTGGGGCCTACCGCCGCTCCTCGTTCTCGGCGGCGCTTTGGCGGCCGTCAGCAGCACAGCGGCCAACTCGCTGTTGCAGGCGACCGCCAAGCCACACCTGCTGGGACAGACGGTCAGCCTCTACATGCTCGCCATGCGCGGCGGCATCTCCCTGGGAGCGTTGCTCACGGGCGCAGAGGTCAGCCTGTTGGGGGTGCAGCACGCGCTCTTCCTCAACGGGCTGGCTGCAGTCGTCGTTCAGCTGGTGCTGGCGCGCATGTGGTTCTCCGGGCACGGGGACCCGGGGGCGGCCTCCCATTGACTCGCTCGGCTTTAGACCTTTCCACACCCAACCGGGCGAGATCGGATGGATCCCCAGCGGCCATCCCACGTTGCCTCGAGCGACGTCGACCGCGCGGAGCGAGGGATCAAGGATCTGGCGCGGAGCCGCCTCGACACGCGAGCTGCCCTCACTTCCGTCGAAGGAGATTGTCCGGCGCGGGAAGCTCAACGGGTCTGGCGCCATCAGATGAGCCCTCCAGCCCGTGTACCTGTGGCGTACCTTTTATAGGGGTTTTTGTATAGTCCAGCGTTTCAGGCGTTTCAGGGATTGCCGTAACTTACGTGCTATCAACAACCTAGAATAGACCGACTCCCGCCGCCTCCACAGACTAACTCTTTTTTGATTCAGCAACTTAGATCAGAAATCGGCTCGGCGTACCTCTCACGTACCTGCTCCTGACCAGCAGGTTGCACCAAACCGCGGCACTGGCGAGCTGCCGCCGAGCGCGTCAGAGCTGAGGTCGTCGTCGGCTGCGCCCTTCATGGCCTGACCTCCCGTCATGACGCCCTCGGTCACGCGCGAGGGCGCTCGCAGGCCGGAGACCAGCCGCTCCTCGATGGCGTTCGTGCCGACCGAGGACACCCGAGTGAGGAGACGACACCAAGCAGGAGCGCGGGGAAGATCGAGCTGCCGCCGGCTCGGCTCGTTGCCGACAACCTGCCGCCGAGCGCGACGAGCGGCCCGGTGAGGACCGTCGTCACCGCGGGGACGAGCAGCGTCACGCCGAACAGGGCGACCATCGCCAACGCTACCCAGCGGCCGTACTGGTTGGCCCGGACGACCCAGCTGCCGGCCAGCGTGGCCAGTGTCGCGACAACCCCGAACGTCGCCGCCATCCCCACGAGGATGGGTAGGCCGCCGCGGAGGAAGGGGCGATCCGCGCGCGCGAAGACGAAGGGCAGGACCGGGAGGATGCAGGGGCTGAGGATCGTCAACACACCGCCGAGGTAGACGAGGACGAAGAGGACCATGGAATCACCAGCCGCTTGACGGTTGATGGATCGCCTGTGCTGGTCGCGCCATTCCTGTGTCGCGAGCTACGCGGCGACGGTTCAGGCGGACAGACGCTCCGTCGCCGTGATCGCGGCCGCCAGACGTCGCACGGCACGGACCTCGTAGAGTGTCCCGAGCAGCCATCCCAGCGTCGTCGTGAGCAGCGTCGCGCCGCCGTGCCAGATGAGGACGTGAGGGAGGTCGGAGCGCGGGCAGATCAGGTGCCAGGCAGCGTCGGCGAGAAGGCCTGCCGCCAGGCCGGCGAGCGCGCCTGACCACCGAGGCCGCACGGGCAAGGCCCGCTGGACGAGCCAGAAGGCGAGCGCCAGGCCCGGAATCGCCAGCAGCTCCTGGATCGAGAAGCAGACCGCACCGCGGTGCCGAGCCATCTCTGCGCTTGTGGTGGCCGGTGCCAACGTCCAGGTGAGCAGGCTGGCGGCCAGCTGCGTGGTGGCGCCGAGCGCGAGCGCCAGGCCAACGCGTGCGCGACCGAGTCCGCCGCCGGGCACGGCTTCGCGAAGAGCGAGCCCCGCCAGCAGCAGGCCGGCGACAGCTTCGCCTATGGCCACTCCCCAGAGGAGCCAGGGGCCAAGGGCGGCGGCGTCCTCGCGCAGAGGATGCAGTCTCGGCACGAGCAGGAAGAGGGCGAGCGCCCAGATCGCGATCTCCATGGCGCGGAGCGCTGGCCGCGGCAGTGGCCGAACTGGCTGCAGGTCGGTGAGCACTTCCTGCCGCAGCCTCTCGGGCAGCCGTGGTGTGCTCATCGCCTCTCTCCAGCCAGCAGCTCGCGGAGCAATCGGACGCCGCGATGCGCCCGGAGCTTGGCTGCCGCCTCGCTCACGCCCAGCACGGCACCGATCTCCCGGAACGACAGCCCCCAGACGTGGTGCAGCAGCAAAGGCTCACGGCGGTCCTCGGGAAGTCGCGCAAGGGCGCCACGAACGGTCTCGCGATCGGCGAGGCTTTCGGCCTCGGGTGGAATGGCGATGTCGGGAAGCGAGTCGCCCACGGCCGTCTCGCGACGATCCCGCCGGGCACCAGCTCGACGGCTCATCAGGAACACGTTGCGCGCGATGGCGTAGACCCAGGGCTTAAGAGGGCGCGGCGGCAGATACGTCCGCCGCGAACGGTGCACCTGGAGGAAGGTCTCCTGCAGCAAGTCCTCGGCACGGATGGGGTCCCGGCACAGCGCGCGCAGGTAACCGCCGATCTGTGGCGCGAGCTGGCAGTAGATGCCCTCGAATGCGGATCCGTCGCCGGCCTGATACGCCGTCATGAGCGCGCAGAGCGCACCCTCGTGCGCCTCTGGCACGAGCCTCCCTGATTCCCTATTTGCCTCGGCAGGCGCCGAGGTTTCATCCCTTGCCAAGCTGGTGCTTCCGTTAGGCGATCGTACCTCGGCCGGCGGCCCTCCGGCCGCCCACTCCGGTCGATACGCGACACCACCGAACGGCAAAGGAGCAAAAGAAAGCTCCGGACAACTCAACGGTCAGTCGGGGCGACTGCCCCAAGGGGAGGACATGCGCATTCCTGCAGCGGTGACGCGCGTCGTCGACTGGAGCCTGGAGGGGCTCGGGGGGGCGGCCTTCGTCGCTCCCCTCTTGACCCGGATCGTGATCGGGCTGGCGTTCGTCCAGACGGGTCTCGGCAAATGGACCCACATCGACCGCACCATCCACTACTTCGCCGGCCTCGGAATCCCCCTGCCTGCCGCCAACGCCGTGTTCGTGGCGAGCCTCGAGCTGGTCGGTGGCAGCGCGCTCGTGGCCGGGCTCCTCACGCGGCTCTTCGCGGGCTTTCTCTCGATGACCATGGTAGTGGCCCTGCTGACGGCCGACCGCCAGGCGTTCCTCACATCCTGGTCGCGTGCCAGCGAAACGTCCCCGACGGACGTGACGTCCTTCGTGTTCCTGCTGTTCCTCCTCTGGCTGCTCTTCCTGGGGGCGGGAAGGCTGAGCCTCGATCAGCTGCTGCGCTCACGCCTCATGAGCAGCGGGCGCCCCCGTCGGCCAGAGCCTGCCACCTGATACCAGGAGTCGACCCGCAGCAAAGAAGCAGGAAAGCGACCGACATCAAGAGCAGAGGTGAGAGGCCGGGGCGCAGGGGTCCAAGGACGGACGGCGCCGCGGCAACGCCAAGGCGTGGGGCACGCGCCCCAAGAGACGACCCGGCCTTTGGCCGGAGAACAGGGGAGACGAGAGTGAACCGCAAGCTGAAGCTGGTACTGGTGAACGCCGCCATGGCCGGGATGATCGCGGGCGTGGGCGGCACGGCAAGCCGCGCCTCGGCCGAACCGCCGAGCTCGGCGCAGAACGGGTGTAGTGGCAAGAGCGGCTGTGGCTCGAAGAAGACGGCGGCGGCTTCCGACTCCCAGAGCGCCGATCGCCACGCCTGCAAGGGCATGAACTCCTGCAAAGGCAAGGGGAACTGCAAGAGCGGCGACAACGGCTGCGCCGGCAAGAACTCCTGCAAGGGCAAGGGGGGCTGCGCCTCCACCGAAGCCCGGCACGCCTGCAAGGGTCACAACGAATGCAAGGGGATGGGCGGCTGCAAGACCGGTGACAACGGCTGCGCCGGCAAGAACTCCTGCAAGGGCAAGGGAGGCTGCGAGGTGCCGCGCAAGGCGGCCTAGGACTGGAGCCCGCGGCCAGAGGTGTCACGGCGCGCCCGTGGCCCCTCTGGCCACGACCCCTGGAGGAGTCATGTCACGAAACCGCTGGGACCATCCCGACCTCGGCCTTGGAGTGGGGCTCCGTACGGCCCACTTCGCCCACATCCTGTCGCAGCGCCCCGAGCTCGGCTTCTTCGAGGTGCTCACCGAGAACTTCCTCGACACCGGCGGCCGCCCGCTCTTCGTCCTCGACCAGATCGCCGAGCGCTACCCGATCGTCATGCACGGCGTTTCGCTCTCGATAGGCTCCACCGACCCGCTCGACTTCGACTACCTGCGCAAGGTCAAGGACCTCGCGCGCCGCACGAAGGCAGCTTGGGTCTCCGACCATGTCTGCTGGACGGGAGTCCTCGGCCGCAACACCCATGACCTTCTGCCGCTGCCGTACACGGAGGCTGCGCTGCGCCACACCGCCGAGCGCGTGAAGGCCGTGCAGGAGTTTCTCGAGCGCCCGGTGGTGCTGGAGAACCCATCCACCTACCTCGAGTTCACGCCGAGCGCGATGAGCGAGTGGGAGTTCATCGGCCGCCTGGCGGAAGAGGCCGACTGCGGGCTCCTTCTCGACGTCAACAACGTCTACGTCTCGGCCTTCAACCACGGCTACGACGCCCACGAGTACATCGATGCCATCCCCGTGGATCGTGTGTGCCAGTACCACCTCGCCGGCCATACTCACAAGGGCACCCACATCCTGGACACCCACTCCGACCACGTCGTCCAGGAGGTGTGGGAGCTGTTCGGGCACGCGGTACAGCGCACCGGGCCGCGGGCGACGCTTCTCGAATGGGACGCCTCCATCCCTCCGTTCGAGGTGGTTCACGCCGAGGTCCTGAAGGCAGCCGCCTGGCGCGAGCGGGAGGTGAGCCGTGCCGCCTGAAGGCGCTTCCTCCGCGCTGGGCCTCGACCGCGTCCAGCGGTGGCTGCAGGCGGTGATCGTCCACCCCGGCTGTGTCGCGGATGCCTTGGCCTCGGCCGAGGCGCGCGTCGAGGTGCCGACGAAAGCCATCGAGGAGGTGGTCCGGCCGTCCTGGTCCTTGACCGCCGTGGAGAGGGTCGAGGTGTACCACGGCATGTACCTCCTCCGCATGGTCGAGGCATTGGAGAGCGACTTTCCGGCAGTGCGGCACTTCCTGGGCGAGGAAGCGTTTGCGGAGCTCGTCCGGGATTACGTTGAGCGGTACCCGTCGCGCAGCTACACGCTCAACCGTCTCGGGGACCACCTTCCGCAGTTCTTCGCGGAGGAGGTTGACCGGCCGGACGCGGCGTTCTTGCACGACCTGGCACGCGCCGAGCTGGCGGCGACAGAGGTGTTTGACGAGGAGCCATCGCCAGTGCTCGAAGCTGAGGCTTTGCGGCGGGTACCGCAGCTGGCGCTGGCGCAGGCCCGCCTGCGCCCGATTGACGCCCTGCGGCTGCTGGAGCTACGGCACACGGTGGTCGGGCACCTGGAGGCGGCCAAGCACGGACGCCCGGCCCCGAGGCCGCGGCGGCGCCGTTCCCATCTCGCCGTCTACCGCCGCGACTACACCGTGCTGCGCAGGGAGATGACCGGCGACGAGTACGGGATGCTCTCGGCGCTCGTTGCCGGCCAGCCACTCGGCGAGGCAATCGGCGCCGCAGCCCTCCGCCTCCGCGCGGCTCGGCGGGAGGAGACCGTCTTCCGGTGGTTCCGCAGCTGGGTCGCGGAGGGCCTGTTCAGCGCGATCGACTGCGAACCCGAGGCGGCACGAGGCTCGCAGCCGGGGATGACGGCCGCTTCTCGAATGGGGTGAGAGAAGGTGACCGTGGGTGCCATGAGCTTCGCCGTCGTCTCCGAGCCAGACGCGACCCCCGATGAGATCGCCGTCGTGAGCGACGGTCTGCATCGGTTCAACGTCGCCGCGACCGGCCTCGGCCACCACCAGACGGTCAACCTCTTCCCTGCGGAAGGTGTTCAAGCGCAGCGCCGAGGCCGACGGCATGGCCGGCGACGCTGCAAGGTGATTACGTGCTTCACTTTGTCTTGACATGACGTCAGCCGGTCGCTAGCTTCCAGGAGACCCGCTCCCACCCTAAACAGCTCCGTTCCCCGTTAGCGCCGTCGCGCAGGGGGCAGAGGTGAGGTATGCCGATCGGCCGCCGTCCGAATGGCAGAGGTGTCTCTATAGGAGGTCAATCATGTCCTCGCGTTCTGTTGCGCTCGTCGCCGTTCCCTCTCTGGCTGCCGTCGCACTCCTGCTGGCCCCTGCTGTGACGCCCACCCTCGCCGATTCACCCGAACCGGAGTGGGCCGCGAATGTCACAGTGATCGAGGCCTGCTCCTGCCCGATGTTCTGCCAGTGCTACTTCAACACCCACCCGGCCGGGCACCACGACCATGCCACAGGCGAGATGAAGCACTTCTGCAAGGGAAACCTGGCCCAGCGGATCAACCACGGCCACTACGGCAAGGTGGCGCTCGATGGCGCGAAGTACTGGCTGGTCGGCGACCTTGGCCCCGACTTCTCGCAGGGAAAGCTCGACTGGGGAGTGCTCATCTTCGACAAGGCCATGTCGAAGAATCAGCGCGACGCGGTGCTGGCCATCGTGAAGCACGCCTACCCGGGCCAGTTCGGCTCGTTCGAGACCTCCGAGGGCTCGATCGACACCTGGCAGGCCAACAACGATGCCGCGGTGGCCACTCTGGACGGCGGCCGTACCGCCGAGGTCCGCCTGAAGCGGGTGCAGGGGAACACCAGCGCGCCGGCGGTGATCTCGAACCTCCGCTACGTTGGTACCCCGCGAAACGACGGCTTCGTGCTGATGCCGAACGAGGTGGAAGCGTACCGTGTTGGACAGAAGGCGTTCGAGTTCAAGGGCACGAACGGGTTCGTGATCACCTGGGACATGTCCTCGCAGGACGTGACGCCGCAGCGGGCCTCGAACTGAGTCGCCGTGATGACGCTCAACAGGCGTCAGCTCCTGACAACGCTTGCCGCCGGAGCGCTGGCTAGCCGGCCCGGCTACGCACGCACCAGCGCCGCAGCACCTCGACTGGAGCGCCCGCTCCTGTCGGGAGCCGGAGCGGTCGACTGGAGCGCCGTCCGCGAGCTGTTCCCGCTTGCCCCGGACTGGACGCACCTTGCCGCCTTTCTCTTCGTCTCGCACCCGCACCCGGTCGCTGAGGCGATCGAGGAGTTCCGCGCCAGGATCGACTCGGATCCCATGTGGATCGAGCTCGCCGCCTTCACGGATGCG
>Ga0335069_10006001_pt1 | contig 17757 bp, 49 predicted proteins | sample Lox_Sample_11_FD_206714 | JGI IMG/M metagenome (GOLD analysis project Ga0335069, IMG submission 206714) | Soil microbial communities from Loxahatchee National Wildlife Refuge, Florida, United States - Lox_Sample_1.1 | ecosystem: Environmental > Terrestrial > Soil > Wetlands | place: USA... | reverse complement strand
TTTCATCAGGTGACACTATAGATTTCAGATACTATCAAAATAGTGGTCTTTCAGTAAATTTATATTCAACTGATACTACACAAGTTTATATGTCTATTGTGAAAGTGGGATAAGGAGAAAAAATGTCAATCATACCAACTACAATAGGAAATCCTCAAGCTAGTGATATAGCAGTAGAAACTGTACTTCCTATGACGGGAAATGCATCTAGGCAAGATCTTCAGAGTACTTTAGGTCAGAATGATGCAGAAGTTGCAAAGTTATATGAAGATAGAAATGTGCAACTTACTCAAGGTGGATCTATAACTTATAATGGATCAGGTACAGCTCTTACATTTACAGAGAATCTTAATTTAGAGATTAATTCTCAAGTGGCTGGAGGATCTCCTACAGTTATACCATTATTTACAGGATCTCCACCTTTCACTGCTAATATTCCATCTACAGGCAATATGGTTTATGCGGTAATAAATCGTAGTTTAGGAACTGCTACATTAACTGATTCTGCTACCTCTTTACCTGCTGTAAATTCTTCAAATCAAGAAGTTTTCTTAATTGGTAAGAGGAATGATGCTGGAGATGGGACAAAACGTTTTTATTTTAGAGATGGTACTGGTATTAATGCTGGACAAACTATTAGACTAGGGGCTCCAGCAGGATTTACTCCCCAATTTTTATGGTCATCTCAAGTTACTACTTCTAGTGGTAATATAAGTAGTTCTTCATTTACAACTTTTGATAATAGCCCAGCATTTACTATTAATGCTACTGTAACTGGGACTTATAAAGTTTATTGTTCTATTCCACTAGAATCAGTAGGAACTGGTACACAACTTGGGGTTAGAATTTTTAATACTTTTGGAGGAGCTACATTATTAGCTGAATCGCAAGCTTTAAATCAAAATGCTACTAATGGTACAGTTCAAACAAGTTTTGTACAGTCTGTCTTTGCATTAACTATAGGAAATAGTTATGTATTTGATATTCAAGGTAAAACTGGAGGTTCTGGGTCTGTTAATAATCAGGGCTCTATTAGCCCATTTTATATATTTGCTGAATTAATGAGTTAATCTATGCCAGATTGGACTAATCCTCAAGATCAAGTAACAGAACATTTTACAGTATTTGATGCTTTGATGCTTCATTCGTGGAATAGATTGGCTACTGAAGATGATGGTGCTGACTTTGATAAGCTTCAAACTTTATGTAATAAGTTAGAGGAAGTTAGAGCTATTTTAGCATGTCCTATGAATGTGCATTGCATGTTCAGGTCTCAAGACTACAATCAATCACAAGGTATTACACCTATTGCAGATGTCCATAGTATGTCTATAGCGTGCGATTTTGACTGCAATGATACAATGTCTATCCAAGCAGTAAAAGACCTCTTGGTGCCTCAATTAGAAGCTTTAAACATACGTTTAGAGTACGGTACAACAACTTGGGTTCATGTTGATCTGAGAGAACCAGGTCCTTCAGGACGTTACTTTCACGTATGACTGATCAACAAATAGATATTTATGCTACATTTTATGCTGGTTTTATAATTGGTATATTGTTCTTAATGACTGCAATATGGTTTGGTTGGGTTAGTGATTGGCATAAAGAAGTTACTAAAAAAAGAAAACGACGGCATCTTAAATTGGTGCATTCCTCGCCTCATAGTAAATTAGAATCTACCACTTACCGGGCAAAATTGTCTTCCCTGAAATAGTAATTTTTGCAATTCCGCAAGATTTCCAACATTTCTCTTTCTTTTTTAATTTAGCTACAGAAGTATAAAGAATTGTTGGGATCTCAAAGATTTCATGTCTCGCATTAACGTCACAGCAATAAAATTCTCTTTTGAAAATATTCTTTTTCACATATCTCCTAAAAATGGATAACTAAACTAGGGATAATCTCTGTATCACCATCATCAGTTCCACTATGAAAAACAATCGTTATACGTCCATCATCTTCAATATTTGATTCATCTACAATATCATATACGCCGCGATAAATACCAAATCTATCTATGATTTCAGTATTGTCATGATTTGCCCGAAGTTCATAGGTTTGGAGATACTGATCAATCTTTTCTTGTAATCCATTATTCATAGTCTGCAAGCGTCCTTCCTATTAAATGATCACATTCATGTTCGAATATCCTTGCATTTCTTCCTTTAAGCAATACTTCTTTTCTTTTACCTTTTAAATCAGTGTATTCAACTTTTATACTTTCAGGTCTTCTTATACGTTTAGTTAAGTGATCAAAAGATAGACATCCTTCTGACCATTTTACAGTTTCTTGAGATTCCCAAGTTATTTGAGGATTAAGAGCTATTAAAACGGGATACTCATGTGAATCTATAAGATCATTTAAATCGTTATTTAATACTGCTATCATATTAATAGGTTCACCAACTTGTACTGCAGATAGACCTACACCATTAGCGTTTATCATAGTTTCTATTAAATCATTAGCAAGATTTCTAATCTCGTTATTAATTTCATTAATACGTTTAGATACTTGCTTTAAGATTGGGTTAGGAGCTTTAATTATAGGCCGAATCACAGTTCTTTACCTTTACGTTTATAATCTTCTGATACTGTGGTAGGTAAATTTAATGGTCTACCATCTGGTGTAGTTCCGTGGTAATAGAAATACTCCCAGATATGGCTATTATATTCGATTTCCCAATTTTCATCGTGGTCATTTACAAATTTAAGTTTTAGAAGATCCATCTTTTACTAACTTTCTGTATTGTTCAAGTTCTTTTGGACTCATATATACAGCATCAGGAAGTTGTGAGCCAGAATATTTAAGAGAATCAAATAAATAACCAAATTTCTTATCAAACAAATACATATCCCATTTAGCTTGCCAAGAATCCGGGTATTGCAAAATGAAGTAGAGTTTAGTTAGTTCCATCTTGCTCCTTCTGTTTTTCATCGATCTTTTCTAATACTTCTACAAAATGTTCGGGGTCCATTTTAACTTCCCCTGAATATAGAATACGATCAGCTTCTATAAAAGTTATAAAATCATCTTCTAGCATTTTGCATATCATACACATTATCTTCTGTCCATTGAATTTTCTATAATTTCGATTTTTTCTCGTAGATTATGTATAGCTATAAAAACGAAAGCACAGAATATAATTTCAGCCGTAGTAAAAACTACACCCCAAAATTGAAGCCATGATGAAAGAGTCTGATGTTCTTTATTAGCATCAACAATAGGACCTAGCCAAACAAAGAATACCCATGTTATAAGTGGCAGTAGTAAAAAGGTATTAATACAGAATTGTATCTTTTTAAGAATCAATCTTCGTCTTAAAATATCTAATCTGTTGTAATTACTGAGTTTATTAATTTCCATTGTTTAAACATCCACAAGATTTTGTGACACCCCTTTTTATAACAGACCCAACTACTACAGTGTAGTTACCGCATTCGCATAGACATCTCCAAAGTATCTTGTTGAATCTATTTTTTCCTGCATATTCTATTACAGTCAACTTATTGAATTTTTGACCTGTTAAATCTATAAAATCAGCTCTCATTGTTAATTTTAATCTTCTCTTCTTTTTTCATGGTTATAGTGAGAAATTTGATTAATCCTTCTTCCACCATCTTTTTGACTAATTTTTGTCTTTTGGATAGAACAGAAGTTCCGGTCTTAATTTCGACAAAAGTGATCATGGGTTGTTCAAAATTGAAGGTAATATAATCAATAGGTTGGCCTAACCAGCACACTGAACAATTATTATCTAGTATATCTACTGGGAATTTTTCTAAAATTGGTGAAAGAGTTTCCACCATAAAACCCCCTTTGGTAGCAATACTCGATTTCTGTCTTATCAAATCTCTGTTAGCTGCTAATTGCTTCTCGTACTTTTCGTTACTTTCGAATATTTGAAGCTGAAGCTTTTGAATCTCTTCAATATACCGTTTATTAACGAATTGTTCAGAGGCTATATCTTTTTTGATACTCTCATTTTGCTTATTAAGAAAAATATAAGTCAGGATTACTCCTAAAAGTAATCCTAATATGATATACAGAATCATTAATTGGTCCCTAAAATTCTAATGATAATGAAACGCCGCCAGTAGAATTCGATAAACCAAATGCACCTATACTAATAGGTCCTAATAATCTCTTCTCAACTTGAGCACCATAAATGGGTTTAGAAAGACTATTTACACTCAATCCAGCTAATGCTCCCACTTTCCATTGAGGCTTAGAGTATGTAGTAATAGTGGAACTACTATCTTTAGTGCTGCTATTATCATTAATTACACTATTGTCATCTGTAGTTGTAGTTTTAGTTCCATCAGGTTTAGTAACTACTACAGTATGAATATGATCATGAATTATATCATGAGTTTGTGTTATAGTCTGAGTTTTTGTTATAACTTTAGCAGGACGTGTCAATAATGCAGTTCCATATCCTACCGCAAATATAACTAATCCCGCTATTCCTAATTTAACATTATTATTCATATAATCATCCTATATAAGCATAATCAGTATCATAATCTTGATCTGGTGTTGCCTGAGGAAACACAGTAGGTTCAGGACTTGGTTCGGGTATTGGGATTCGTTTAGGTCCTGGATAAGGACACGATTTATCACAATCAGCTACTACTGTAATCCTATTATCTAATATGTTACTACAGTTAAATAACGGATTACGCAAATAAAATGATAAAAATAGTGTATATCCACACATTTGAAGAAGTATCATTATTTGACCGACTTCAAATCCGAATCAGGTGATGTAACAGGACGCGGAGAAACTGGTACATCATTAAAATCCCTACGAATAGCTTCAATAGGAGAATTATCTCCTGAGTTATTAATAAATTGAATGCCTGCACCTAATACTTGAACCAAAAAGGCTTTGAATGCACCTCGAACTCTTTTCTTCTCATTCTTTTTATTAACTTCTACCGTATTAGGATCAGGTTTAAAAAGCTTACTCGTATCTTCACTACTAACGTAAACTACACTATCAGCAAAACCAGCTTTAACACTTTCGTTTCCAGTAAGCCAAATTTGAGAATTAGCTCTAACTTTGTATTCTTCAATAGAAATGTTGGCACGTTTAGCAGCATTAAGTTCCATACTTCCAACATATCTTTGGAAGAATGCTAATTCAGAAGCCATCCTATCTACATCACCATATGTTCCGCCAGCAGCAGGATGAAACATCAAAGCAGCATGAGGAAGAACCAATCGTTTCTGGCCATATTGATGAATCATAGCAGCCATACTTGCGCAAATTTGAATACACAAAGTATTAACCGGAGCTTTGCTTCCAGTCATAGCATCTACGATTAAAGCACCGTCAACAACACTTCCACCAGGAGAATTGATAACCAATGTAATAGGCAAAGTTTCAGAATCTTGGTTTAATTTACCAAGTTGCTTAACAACAGCTTGGGCGCTGGTTTCATTAACTTCATCGAATAGTTGAACTACACGATCATTTCTAAGTTTAATCTGAGTCATTTTAACTTCGTCTGTTTTAAGAGGCTTATTCAGTTTATCATTTAATACAGTTGCATCTTGGATATCTCCAGGAACAGCAATTTTAGCTGTACCAGGTCCTCCAATGTAGTCATTCTTTCGAATGGTCTGAATTACATTCCCTGCAATTACAATAAGACCTGCAACTATCAAACCAATTCCTACTCGTTTGGCCAATGTTTTAAGTTGAGTTTTAGTTTTGTTGTCCATTATTTAATACTCCTTTATCAGTAGTTTTAGAATCTAAATATCTTCTATGACTATTTGAAAGCATTGCATATAAAGCAGGTAGTGTTGCACTTAAATTGATATCAGGTATTTGCCACTTAATATCATGAATCGTTAAAGTAACTCCTGCAAATAATGCCCTAAATGCACATATTAAAATGAATAGATAAACTATTACACATTCAAGATCTAATTCATCTTTGGCATTAAAAACTCGAAGTTTCTTAAGAATAGACTTCAAAAAAGAAATCATTCTAGCATTCCACCTAAATGAAAACGATCCCAATTATCTGCTGTTTTAAAATTCGTAATACCTCTACTTTGAAGTACGGCTAAACTCATTCCGAGACTATCAAAAAGATCTGAAGGAGTAGCTCTTTCATTCTTAGTTATATTTGATGTAAACTTCTCAGGAACTTTAATGAACTGTTTAACATATCGCTTAACGGGTTCTTTATAATCTCTTTTGTACTTTTGATTTCCACGTTTATCTAAAACAGGCTTTCCTTCTTTATCCATCAAAGGAATCTTATCAGGCTTAACTCCCAATAACCCTCTCCAGCTAGAAGCTGATATTTCGGTATAGTCTAATGAAGGATCTTCATCGGCTGCGGCTAATTGCGCTACTCCTAAAAACTTAGGGATAACCGTTGAGCCCATAACTTTAGAGCCCACAGGAAAAAAATATTCTTCGGCTATTACTTCAGTAACTCCACCTTGAACTATAAAGATATAAGAGCGTAATGCATTAAAGAAATAAGCTAAAGATTTTCCAATGCCCCATTTATCATTAAACCATAAGGGTCCGGCTGATTCTAAAGTAGCTAATTTTTTATTATAATCAATAGACCAAATAGCAAAACCAGTGCAATTAGAACTTTGGTCCAAGAATACTATTCGGGTTTTATCAATATATACTTTATCTACGTTACTCATTAATAGCCACTTCTATTCGTAATTTCATGTAATTCTTCATGAATTTCTTCTAATGTGTTATTCATAGTTTTAAGTTGTTCTAGAACTTCTGCTAAAAGCATTGCAGTTTCGCTTCTTTCATTTAAAGGCGTGACTTCCCAGTATTCTTTTTTATTGGTGTTAGATTGTTTCATCGTTTAGTCTCCTTGAGTTTGGCCTGAAACTCTTTCATTAATTCCGCCTTCTTGGCTTTATCCTTAGTTTTCCTTATCTCACGAATCAAACGTCTTTGCAAGACATTTTGTTGTAATTCTTTATAATCATTAACTCTTTTGACGGCCATTTTAGCCTTATCAACCTCAGATTTTATATCTGTACCATGATAAACATATGCTTTTATTAAGGTTTTAGCTAATTCAGCTTTATCGCCTTCGGCGAAAGAATGTATTTCAATCTCTTTAATCTCACCCGTTTTAAGTTTATTTATATCATACTTAGCTTTTAAACCCCTTTTTAAGCGCGTAATCGCCTCACCAAGCAGATTTCGGGTCACTACTTGGACTGTATGGGTCTTAGCGGCTAATAATGCGGCCTGAGCCTTTTTATCGCTTCGTTTATCTAAATAGGCTAAAAAGTAATAGATGCCAGATCCAATTAAAGGCATTTCTAAGATTTTAGCTATAAACCAATTAATTACAGATCGAACCATGTTTCAACAGCCCAGAAAATAGGCGTAAATAATATAATTGCAATACAATAAAGTACGTACATTGGGACTAATACGGGGGATAGAATTAAAAAGGCTAGTATTTTCTTATAATTGATCACGTTTAATAATTCTTTCTAAAATTCCAGTTTCACCATTATATCGAAATTCATATAAAGATCCATCTAAAAGCATAACAGGTTGGGCATATACTACATAGGCTCCACTTCCTGTAGCATAACTAAGATCAATTTTAGAAGATAGGTGTCTAGCCCAATCATAATAAGGCTCTTCATCAAGAAGTCCTTTTGAACTATTTTTAGTTATAAAAGCAAGTAAAGTTAAATTCATAATCAATCATCTAAAATCCAAGGAAATACCGTACTAGAAACTAGAAGTAGAGGAGCTGATATAGCAATACCTAATGCGGCAGGAATTAAACATGGGGTTAATATAGCCAAAGATATAGTCTTTTTAATCATCTTGTTTTACCTGTATTTTCATCACATTAGCTTCTTTTACGAATAAAGTAATAGGAACCATTCTTCTAGATAGATCACGTTTTTGAGATTCGATATAATAGCCGCCTTTGCCTAATTGTTTCACAATGCCCTTCATGATTTGGCTGTACAACCTAAATTCAACCTGCTCCCCAATGACAAACTTACTCATCTACTTCCATACCATTAATGATTGAGCATTTTATAATAGATAAAGGATTCATTCGTCTAATAGTTTGACAGTCTTTATATTCTAAGTATTTTGCACTATAGAAATGATAGATTACAGGTAATGAGATTAATATGAACAATGCTAATAGGATCTTTTTAATCACTTCTCACCTCTACAAATAACCCAATATGATTGTTCAGGACGTTTATAGAAACTTTTAACGCAAGGAGCATCAGGATAGATTTGACCGCATCGTATTTTAGCTTTATTTAAAACTTGTTTATCAAAAGCATTCCATGGTTGATCTGTTTGATTGATCATTTGAGTTGCTCCGCAAATTAGTACTAGTAAGACTAAGGATTTCATTTAGCGTTGCACCAATTAATAACAAAACTAGTGGGAGTATTTGGTGTCCAGGGATTAGGTAGAATTTTATATCCTGCTTTGATGTATTTTTCTTTTAGAATATTGGTATCTCTAACATCTGTTTCATAATCAGATTGGCATTGTTGATCTTCCCAGGCTTCACAAGCTCCATTTTTAATAAGTCTCTCTATATCCTGATTAATTGAATCTTCCCAAGCTTTAAAACACTTTTTTCTATTTTTATCTTTTAATCTTTCTAAACGAATAATATTTTGGTCCGTTTCTTTTAAAGCTTCTTTAGCTGGTAAAATGGCCCAAGTTGTTATTGAAAATAATAAAATAAGTACTAAAGTTTTCATCTGTGTTGTAACTTTTCTTTTTGATGTGGCCATTTCTTTTCCTCCTTAGCTACTGTATCAGTAACATTAAGCTTATGTCTATTCTTTTTATTAGACTTCTTTTTAAACTTAGGTTGAGGTTTAGATGATCTTTTCATTTTAAAATCTTACCTCCGAACATTTTCACTTCTTTATTATTTATCAATTTTACAAGAACTGTTTCACCTTCGGTTTTGTTTAACCATCCAGATCCAAACATATCTATATCTGTTTCTTTAGAAATTTGATATCCGAAAAAATTTATTACAAGGTCTCTAGTAAAAATATGAACTTGTTCCCCTGGCTTAGCATAATCTTGTTTTCCAATCAGAAATTCATCTTTACCACATCTCGCATAGGAAACTTGTTCATCCAATAAAAATAAAGGCATAATTTTTTCAGTTCCCTTTAGAAATCCTTCTAATGGATTATAATATACTCTAGTTAGGGTAATGAGTTTGTTATATCTTCCACCATTCATGACAGTACAATCATAAGCTCTATCAGATAATTCCACTTCTTTTACTGATGTTGCTAAAAATAGATATGGCGACCATGATAATAAAATTAAAAGTGTTAAGATAAAAGTTTTCATTTTAGAGGCCCTCTAAATGGACATTCCATGCATATCAAATAACTCTTATGTGACGCTTCAAATACATTAGTTTCAAATCCCTTGCATGAGGGGCATTGTAACTTTAACCCCTTAGGGGTGTCTTCCATGACTTCTTCAGAATATGAATCCATTTCATGATCCTGTTCGAGCGTCCTGCTCTTAAGTCTTTTTAATCTTTTAATTTCCTTCGTTAATTCCCGATTCTTTCCTCTAAGTTGCTCATATTCATCTTTACTTCTTTGGTGGTATTGGCGGTTTTTCTTGCATTTTTTCATATTGTAAAACGCGCTCACAGGCTAATTGCAAAATATCAAGCATATCTTGACTTGTAAATACCATACTACCTTTTTTAGATTGGTAATGCAAATCCATTTTAATCATTTCAAATACTCTTTGACCCATCATGTTGAAGAACGTGCAATAGTTGCATTTACATCCACCACCGAAGTTATTCTCGAATAAACATTTCTGTCTACGCATGAAGACATCACGGAGTTGTTCTATTTCTTTTTCTTTAACGTCAACTTTCTTAGGAAGAAGCTGAATCACGTTAGTTTCTTCTTTTGGAGGAGGGGGAGTTTTGTTATCTTCCACTTGAGCCAAACCCTGATTCATTTCTTTCTGATTCTGAGAGTTCTGTGACTTCTTCGACTTCAATCCTAGGAATCTCAACCACCAAGAGCTGTCCAATCTTGTCTCCTACTTTATAAGCATCAAGTCCATTATTCACATTTCGAAATCTAAATGTTATTTCTCCACGATAACCGCTGTCAAGAACACCAACTGCATTGCATAAGTCCATTGCTGTATTAGATATACTAGATCTTGGGAACAGTAATCCTACGTATCCTTCAGGAATCTCGCATGCTAATCCAGTATGGTACTCAAGATATTTTTCTTTTGTATAGTACACGTTAGATCCTGGTGCTTTTACTTTATCAATACCTACTGACATTGATACCGCTGTTAAATCTAGTCCTGCATCTCCTGATTTTGCATACTTAGGAATTTTAGCTTCGGGATGTAATTTCTTAAACTTAAGCTTCATATTATGTCCTAAACAAAGCAATTGATGCGAGCACAATTGCAGTTAAACTTAAAAGCCATACTGTAATATACATTATCTGAATTTTGCTATTTAATGTTATTATGTCTTCTCTAACTGCATCTGCAAAATCTCTCTCTTCCTTAGTTCTGAACATGACATTCTTTTTCATCATGATTCCTTAATCACATAAATTTCATCATTAGTTAGCATCTTATGGTATCTGTAAAGAACATCTAATCTTTCACGAAGATCTTCGATTGAACCATTGTTTCTAATGAGAAAATTATATTCATTATCATTTCCGAGACTAGTTTCAGATTTATGCGAATCTGTTCCGTTATTACTTAATGCTCTGTCTATACGAATTAAAGCGCCTTTTTTAGCTTGGATATACTGTCTTTCTTCAAAAAATCGAACATCAGTAACTATAACTTTAGTCTCATTTTTAATGGATTCATCTAAAACTTTACACCAAAAATAGGGATTTATACATTCTCTTATTAAATCAGTTCCTACGAATTGCAATAACTCTCTAGGAGTACTGAAACTCTTGTACGGTAAAGGACTTTGAGCAAAACTAGGAGAACTTTCACTATTACTTAAAGATTTAATAATATGTCTCGGGATCATAGTATTTTTGGTATCTCGTCTAACTGCTTTATAAATCATTCCTTCTAAAATAGTATTTTTAGTCTTCTTGAAAGAATCTAGATTAAGCATCCAAGAACATTGTTCGTAGATTTGAAATATCACAGTATGATCTACAATAATAGGACTTTCAAAAAGGGTTTCTTTAAGAACTGGGTCTTCTAGATTTTCTAGGGGAATATCGAATACTTTAGACACTAGTTTCTTAAGCGGCCCAGCTAATGAATATTCACGAAAACCATACTTTTCAACTAGAACCTTAGCGGCTGTATTTTTACCGCTTCCTTTTGCTCCACCGATTCCAATAATCTCTAAACTCATTTTAACTCCAACTTCTGGCATTTTATATCAGTTTTATCGAAATCTGGGTATAATCCTTTAGGTAAATGATTAGCTCTGATTATACAAGCTTTTTTAGTTTTAAAGGCTTCGATATGATCAAATTCAAACCCATAACTGAAATGATAAATAATTAATACGTAAATAAAACTCATTTTAAACTTCTATACCCTTTTATGAAACCTATGATACCCGTCAAAGTCAAAAACGGAGGAGTATATATTGAATTAGTAAAAATTATAATAGTGATCATAGATAAAAAGAACATCACTAATAAAATTAGCATGGGAGCACCAACCCATATTATGGCTGATTTAAACCCTGCATATAACTTAACTTTCATTTTGAGTCTCTTATTTCATAAGAATTTATTACTGATCTTAAGTATACTATAATATCTTTATCGTTTTTAAATCCATATTCGTCAAAATCTATGAATTCAAACTCTATCAAATCAGTTGCCAATTTTAAAGCTTTTAAAAGATCACTATCCATTCTAATCTTTCAAATTCTCATAAGTTTTCATATTAGCTAAAAAATCAAGTCCTGTATCAGTAAAAGTTTTTACAAAGTTACCCTTAATGATCACATAGTCAGAACTTTCTAATCCCGTATATTTTTGCCAATTTAATAACTCTTGAAATGTGCACTCTCTGAAATTTTGACTGCTTTTCTCAAAGATGATGAAATTATCAGAATTTTGACTGGGTCCGGATCTAAGAAGAGAACTTAAAACATCGGGATTTGGTTTCATTTTAACTCCTAATACGATTTATGCGTACATTATGTTCTTTAATACCATTATTACGCAATTGTTTAGCAAAATGCAACATAATTTTAGATTGAATTCGAAAATGTTCTGGTGTGTGGTGCCATTCGATAAGGTGGGCTAATTCATGAGAGAAGTCTAATAAGACCTGTTCTAAGGTAGGATATTCATACTTTTTATTCTTTAAGGCCTGAACTTTAAGATTAATAGAGTATTTTCTTTGGGAATGTCTAATGATTGAGGCTTGTTGTCGTTCAGTTAGTCCCTTAGTGACTCTATATCCTTTTACAGAAGATACTCGTTCTATAGGGACTATTCGGCCCAAGCCCTTTAAGAAGGGAGAGAGGAAACTAACATTTGACGTTAGTTTCGTTTTCATAGTTATCTAGCTACGCCTACTCTATCAACTTTATCAAGTCGTTGAGTTCCGCGAGTTTCATGACCACAAGATTTGCACTTATACCTTTGATAAGTGCCAGTAGTCAATCTCTTAACACCATTATTTTTAAATTTAGTACTTCCGCAAGAACAAGTAGGTTTATCGTAATATATGCTGAAATTAACACTATTATCCCAAGCACGAAGTTTGGTATAAAGTTCTTCAAGAGCAAGAACATCATGTATATTATAACGACGCATTTCTTTCCAAGCACTTGAGTTACCTTTTAAACATTCTGACCATAATTCATGCCCTGGAAATTTTTTGTGCTTTAGTTTTTTATATTTAGTATTTAAAGTTTCTGTCATAAATTCAAGTTTATTAGAAGTAAAGCTAAAATGGCGTTTGGCCAATGAGAGAGTATCTATATGTTTATAGGATGATGGCGGTTGTAACTTATGAAAAACAAATCTAGAGTTTAAACGAGGGATATCAAATTTTTTGCCATTTTGAGTCAAAACTATGTCACACTCATCTAGTAATTTCCAGATTTCCATAGTTATTTCCTTATCATCTTCAATATTCTTTGCCTTACTTTGATCCATATACATTACTTTTTTAGGAGAATCTCCAAACCATTTAGCAGACCAACTTAGTAAGTGAGAATCTTTTACAATCTGATTTAAAGCAACATTGTTATCCCAAAGTCCCCACACGTGGGCAATTATAGGTGCTGTCTCAATGTCTAGTACTAAGATTTTAGGTTTACTCATATTACTCCTTTACGCGTACGCAAGATATAATAACATTTCTAGCATTCTTCCAAGTTAGTTTATGTATCCCTCGTCTTTGCAGATGCATAAATTCTTGGTTATCCTGATGAATTGGTTGTTGATCACTCCAATACTCTAACTTTTTTAAAGCCGCAAGTCTAGCTAATTCTTTAGTTTCGGCAATCACCGTAAAGTCAAATGTATTCAAGTATGTACCCCCAACTTTTGAAAATTGGGATATTTTTACACTCCATTTTGGCATTTATTTTGTACCTTTTATATGATCAATGAAATTTCTACTAATGGCTATCATAGACATTTTTTCCTTAGATTCTTTTGTATGTTTTTTACCTAACATTCCTACATGTGAAAGTGAAATTTTTAATCTAGTTTCTTCTGAAGCCTTTTTTCCTAAATTATGCTTATTTCCTTTTTTGCATTCGGAAAGACGTTTTCTAAGTTCTTCGCTAGCTCTTCTATTTGAACCTCCACTTGTTAAATTATATCCATTAGGAGATAAGGAATTGTACCAATCTATGTAATATTCTTCGGCATTATTCAAATCTTCCATATTAGTGTAACTAGCCACTTCCTCTATGGTAAAAGCATCTTTACCATATTTTTTAATAGCTTCTTTCAATGCTATGCATCCTGAATTGTGTTTACAATGTCGAGCCCATCTTCCTTTTAAAGATTGAATGGTTTGTCCAATATAACATTTTCCAGATAGTTTATGCGTGATCTTATAAATAATCATTCAATTACTCGCATTATCTCTTACTCTTTTCACATCTAATATTTGGGTGTGAACTCCTTTATAAAATACATATATTTGAGGAGGATAGGGTTGATTCTTTTGATTATGATCTGCCTTGCAAATTTGATTTATACTGGCCCAATATTCTATATCCGTCATTAGGGCTTGTCTAGCTTCTTCCATTGTATCTCCTGGGACTATTAAGAAAAACTCTCCAAGAGGCGTATGTTGTCCATGGTCCCACTGTTTTATATGAAAACGCCAATTAGCCACTATTTATTACCTTTAATGTATCTAATACCAATAAAACCTTCATCATATTTTTTGGTTTTAATCTTAATATCTTTCATTTTAAGTATTTCTTGAAAGTCGCCATATACCTTTTTAGCTATGATATTAGTAATTCCTGCATTATACAATAATCTAGTACAATTTAAACATGGGGTTAAAGTACATATCAAAGTACAATCTTCAGTTCTAATACCATTTCTACAACAGTTACAGAGGATATTAGATTCAGCATGAATAATATATTGATATTTATCGGGACGCTTTTTAGGTAGAATTAAATCATTGCTATCTCTAACAAAACCATTATAACCAGTAGCGATTATAGCTCCTGATTTATTATTAACTAATACCGCACCTACTTTAGTTTCAGCATCATGAGATCGTAAAGCTACAGTTTCCGCTACATCCATATAGTTCTGAATCTTAGAGGGACGCTTCATAGTTTCACTTTTATTTCTTGTTCTAATTCAGGATTTTCATCACCATAATTTTCTATCAAATCAAAATCCTTCTTATACTTATTAAAATGTTCATTGGCTAATCTGTAAGCCATTTCGGCATCTAATTTGTATCCATACGATTGAATAATACTCCACAAAACATGTTCTGCATCATAAAGTCTTCTAAGTTTCATTTAGCCCTCTTAACGCTAATAACCTTTAAACGTGCTCCCGCTATGCCTTGCCTGAAAGGATAAGGCCCTAATGGTGCTGCAAATTCATAATTAGGCCCTTTATTTGGCAATCCCGGAGTATTATTTCCAAGACTGTATTGTGATTGCAGGTATAGGGCCTTTTGTGCTGCTTCTTCCTCAGTGTAAGCGAAGACTTCATAGAAGTTATCATTCTTTAGTTGGAATCCAGCTTTACTAATCTGCCTAAGCTGAACTATCCATTTAGGTGCTGGCTTTGTTCTCATCTATAACTTCTGGTTTAATTGGTTGCATTATTTTAAATCCCATTCTTTTAGCTTTTAACTCAATAAATGCTTTCTTATAATCTTTTCCGTATTTAACAACACAATAAAGAACTGAGATTTTCATTGTCGCAATCTTTTAACTGATGCCAAACTAAATATATCAGGAAATCCAACTCTAGGAAAACGTCCATTCGGTGGGGAGTTGGTAGTTATGTATTGTCCACCTTTGATTTGAGAATTTAATTGAGCGGTAGCTTTAGCAATAGCCTCTTCTTCAGTATCAGCTATAACCGTAATTGCAAGCGGTTGATTATAAAACTGTTGTGGCCCACCAATGTTAATACCATTGAATTCAACTGCTGGTACAGGATTACGGTTGTAAGTCACGAGCCATTTATTTACAAGCTTCCTAGTTCTAGGCATTAATCACTCTGAGTAGCTGGACCAGCTTCCGAAGATGAATCAGTTTGATCCGATGCAGGTTCCAAAGCACTCTTCACTTCATTTTCAACTTTAGTAAGTTCAGCAGAAGCTTCACCTTCTAGTTTCTGAACTTCAGTCTTAGCAGAACTAGCCAATGCTTCAGCATCTGCTTTTGCTTTAGCAGCTTCAGCAGCTAACATCTGTTCTACTAAGTCAAGTTGGCCTTGGAGATAGATTAAACCACGGTCAAGTCCTTCAACTTGTTCTTGATGTTTAGCTCTATCTAGTTTGTTTTGTTGAATTTTTGCGAGCAATTGTTCCTTCAAAGTCATATATACTCCTTTATAATATTATATACTCTAGTTTATTGCATTATTCCTTGCTATCTGAAAACTCTACTTCGCCCCATGAATCACGATGATCTTCCTTGTATGACTTGATTGCTTTGGGTTCATCGGGAATGATGGATGACGGCGTAATAATAAAATCTCCGCTCTGTTCAATACCATTTATATGATTCTTTTCAATAGTTAAGCGAGACTTGGTTCCAAATTTCTTTTCTACATTATTAACTTTAGCTGAGATCTTTCCGGTTTTTTTAGTCTGAATAACTAATGAAGCGGCATACCAAATGCCATCGCCGCCGTAAGGCGTAAGCTTTCCAGGTATACCGTATGATCCGGGAGGCGGTGGTGTCATATAAGCCTGATTAAGAAATACCATTGTGGCATCATGCGGTACGCCATCTTTACGAGTTTCATTGATCTTGGGACCTAAATGTCTTAAATATCCCTTGATCACTTTTGCTGCCTTCATCATTGTAGCTTTAATCTCTCTATTACCTTCTTTATCATCCTCGAATTCATCTTTGGATAAAGTATTCCCGATTGAATCCCAGAAAAATACGATTCGTTTAGGTAACTCGCCTCTAGCTTGTTCAGCTAGTTTAGCAAGAATATCTTCAAATACTTCTTCTAATGTGGAATAACTTTCTTCAACTAAAGCATAACCTTCTTTATCAAATCCCATTGCTTTAGCTCTATCCCAGTCTACTTTCTTTTCTGTGATATAAATAATAGGAAGTTCATCATTAGCCTGGCATTGTGCGGCTAAATGAAATAGAAGACTAGTTTTTCCGGTATCACTTTTGCCATATACTTGAGTTACATGGCCTCTAGGAATCCCGGGAAGTCCTAATACGGCTTGTAAGCATTCATCTACTGGAATGAAGGAATCCGGTTTATACACGACTACTCGTTCCTTAATATTCTTTTTATAAGCTTCAAGATCGAATTTTTTGTTGCTCATCAAACATAACCTTTTTTATTTTCATTATCTTTATATTGCTCTAAAGTTTCTTCTTCATCTTCCCATTGATTAACCATTAAAATATCCATGTACATATTCTTTTTATCTTTGAATTTATCATAAGCTGGAGGAAGCATTCCTGCTTTTTCAATAGCTTCTAAAACTGCGGGTGCAGCAAATACATCTTTGGCTTCTTGTGATCCTTCAGAGTTCTTATTATGTTCTCTAATTGCGTTATAAATTATATTTAACATTTCGTAACGTTTCATTCCTTATCCCAAATTTTAGGGTCTAATCTCAATTCTGGGTTTTTAAGAGGAGGGCGCATCCCTAATCCTTCAAGTCCATTCAACAACTTCTCAGAAAACTCCATCAATTCTTTTTCTTCAAATCTATTATAATCATCTAAGACTTTTACACTATGATAAATATATTTTATAACTTCAGAGCGTTTCATTACCGTACTTTCTTAGTTAAATACTTCTCAGGTATGAAAATGCATGTAAATCCAGAACGAAAATGAACCCGGCCCTTTTTAATATTAAGAGCATCTGTTAAAAATTCATATTGATGACGATCAAAACGTAAATACCATCCATCTTCTTTTATTAAGTATTGAGGAAGAACTTTTTTATTTACACAAATTTCTTTTAATAGAGAGAGTTTCATTCTCTACTCCAAGAAACTTCAAGAGCAAACTCAAGTT
>Ga0335069_10006000_pt1 | contig 17757 bp, 12 predicted proteins | sample Lox_Sample_11_FD_206714 | JGI IMG/M metagenome (GOLD analysis project Ga0335069, IMG submission 206714) | Soil microbial communities from Loxahatchee National Wildlife Refuge, Florida, United States - Lox_Sample_1.1 | ecosystem: Environmental > Terrestrial > Soil > Wetlands | place: USA... | reverse complement strand
CGCGCTCCCGCGGCCATCGTCGGGTACAGCAGCGCGCCCGGGTGGCGTTCCAGCACCGGTCGCCACGCCGCCAGGTACGGCTCGACGGCGTGCACCCCATCGGCGGTGAACATCGGCTCGTCGTTGTGGTTGTGCACGATCGAGGCGCCCGACTCGATCCCCGCCAGGGCGGCCTCGGTGATCTCGGCGGGCGTGCGGGGCACGTGGCGGTTGCGGTGACGGGGGGTTGCGCCGTTCACCGCCAGCTCCAGGATCACCGGCTCTACCATCGATGGCTAGTATGACGGCGGCGTCCCCTCCCGGTGCCGGGGGGCCGTCGGCGCGGAAACGCCGGTTCCCGAGGAGACACAGGTGAGCAAGTCCCATCCCGAGCAGTGGACGGTCCAGGAGGTCGCGGAACGCCCGGAGAGGTCGCTGGTGACCGCGCTGCGGGAGTTCGCCACGACGCAGATCGCCGACTGCGGTGGTCCGGTCGCGATCGCGGGCCCGCCGATACGTCACCTGGCCGGCGGCGCGCAGCTGTGCGGCCCGGCGGTGACCGTGTGGACCAAGCCCGGCGACATCCTGTACGTACTGAAGGCGGTGGACCTGATCGCGGCCGGCGACGTGCTGGTCGTCGACGGCGGCAGCCGGCCGGACGCAGCGGTGATCGGCGACATCGCCGGCCAGGCTCTGGCCGGCCTCGGCTGTGACGGGCTGGTCGTCGACGGCGCCGTCCGCGACCTCGACGGTCTCGACGCGGTGGGGTTGCCGACGTTCGCCGCGGGCGCCCATCCCGCGACGGGATCGAACCAGGGACCGGGCGCGATCAACGTCCTCGTGCAGTGCGGCGGGGTGACCGTCCGTCCCGGGGACGTGATCCGCGGCGACGCCAGCGGCCTCGTCGTCGTCCCGCGGGAACACCTCGCGCCGGTGCTCGCCATGACCAAGGCGGTGGCCGACCGGGAAAGAAGCTGGCGGCAGGCCATCGCCCGCGGTGCGAGCCTGCCCACCGCAACGGGCATCGACGACCTGATCAGCAAGCTCGCCGCGGACCGGGCCACGGCCCGGCGCTGACCGCCGAACGGCCAGGCGCCCCGCCCGGCCGGCAGCGCGCGGTGTGCCCGGCCGTCCTGGCTTGGGGCGACGCGGCGATTTCAGGCGAGATGCTCGTCGAGCCAGTCGAACATGCGCTGTTCGGTGAGCTCGCGCGCCATAGGCTGGCAGTGGTAGCTCGCGCCCTCCTCCTGCGTGAAGCGCGCGAGCGTCGAGCCGGGCACGAGCGCGGCGAGCGCGGCGGACTGACCGCCGAAAAACTGCTCGCCGTCCGGGTCGGTGATGTACAGCGGTGTCGTGATCTGCCCCGCGACGTCGGTCACGTCGTACTTGGCGACCTCGTCGAGCACGGCCGAATAGCCCTCCACGCCGTAGGGACGCGCCCGGAACGCCCAGGTCTGGCGCGCGGCCTTCGCCTCGGGCGCGGCCATGCCCTGCCGCAGGTACTGGTCGAATGCGGCCTTGTCTCCGGAGCGGTAGAGGGCGAGCAACTGCGGCTGAAAGTTCCTGGACCACGAACGGCCCACGCTCACGACGCCGCCGTCGGCGATCGCTGCCGCGAACCGGTGCTCGAAGGCGAGCGCGCGCGCCGGAGAGGCGGTCAGGCGCATGCGGTGGCCCGGCGACACACTCGCCCTGATCGACGGCGCGGTCGCTGCCGCGCGCGCCGGTGAGCCGACGGTCGTGAGCCTTGAGGGCGAGGCCGGCTACGGCAAGAGCGCGCTGCTGCGCGAGCTCGTCCGGCGGCTCGGCGGATTCCATGTGCTGCGCGCCGCGGGCGAGGAGAGCGCGCAGGATGATCGCCTGCAGCTGCTGCGGGAGTGGGATGCCGTGCCCGAGGGTGCCGCGGCGCCGCAGCACACCCTGCAGGCCGCGCGCATGCTCGGCGACATCGTCGACCGTCTGCAGCTCACCGGGCCAGTCGCGCTCCTCATCGATGACCTGCAGTGGATCGACCCCGACTCGGCCGACGCGCTCGCCGCCCTGGTGCAGCGCGCCGCGGGCGACCGGCTGCTCGTCGCGACGGCATCCCGGCCGCTGGGCCGGCGCCACGCGGCCTGGCGTCGCGTCATCGATACCGAGGGGCGCGTCATCCGGCTCGACGGGCCGGACACCGCGGCCGTCGCCGGGCTCGTCGGCTCCCTGGCGCCGGCTGCCCCGCCGCAGCTCGCAGAGCGGCTGCGGGAGCACACCGCCGGCAACCCGCTGCACATCCGTGCGCTGCTGCGGGAGCACTCGGCGCCGGAACTGGCCGCGCTCGCCGCGCGCGGCGAGCTGCCCGCGCCTGCGGAACTCGCCGCGCGGATGGATACCCGCGTCGCGCGGCTCGACCCCGACGCCGCCCGGCTGCTGCACGCGCTGGCCGTGCTCGGAGACACCCCGGCCGCCGACCCGCTGGCCGTGCTGTCAGACCGTGAACGCGACGTCGTGACGCTGTTGCTGGAAGGCATCAGCTACGCTCAAATCGCGCGCGAGCTGTACGTGACCCGCAGCACGGTCGCGTTCCACCTTTCGAATGCCTACGCGAAGACCGGCACAACGTCGCGGCACGAGCTTGTGCAGCTCGTGCGGGCGGCGTGAAAACGCTGGCAGGGTTCCATGACCCCGCCGTGCCTTTGAGCTGCGACTTCACGGGCGACTGGTGGCGGTCATGCGGCCCGTTCACACTCGTTGATCGGCCCGCCCAGGACCCTCCGCCGCCATATTCCCGCCGTTGTCAGGTCGGTGATCGCGGCCATGGTGATGTCCTCGCTGCCGGGCGGTCGCAGGTTCCGTGCCCGGTGCGGGCGATGCCGGTTGTAACCCGAGTTGGGCCACCTTGGTGCGCAGGTAAGCCGCGGTGGGGACTCGGAGAAGTATGGAGGCGGGTGCCCGGCGACCCGGACGGCAAACGGCAGCATCGCGCCGGGATCGGCCAGCGCCTGTCCCGTCGCCCCGCACCGCCGGCTCCCGCTTGTATCGCATATTCCCGGAGCTGGATATCACCTCCCGCGGCCAGCCGGCTGGACCTAGCCCCGGACCCAGCTGCCGGGACCTCAGCCTCGCGTGCGAACCTGAGGTCAGGTTCCGCGCAACCGAAAGGGAGGACCGTGGACCACTACCCGGACCCCGGCCGGGAAGCAGGGATATGGCCATGACGGTCCCGGCCACGATGATGGCACTGCGCGCGCACGCCCGCGGCGGGGCGGAGCAGCTGGTATTCGAGCAGGCCCCGGTCCCGGTACCAGGGCCTGGCGAGGCCCTGGTAGAGGTGCATGCGGCGGGCATCACGTTCGCCGAGCTGACCTGGGACCTGTCGTGGACCACCCGAGACGGCCGGGACCGCACGCCGGTCATCCCCTCGCACGAGGCGTCCGGCGTTGTCCGCGGGCTGGGTGAGAACGCGCGCGGCCTGTCCCTCGGGGAGCAGGTGTACGGCCTGATCGCGTTCGACCGGAACGGGGCCGCCGCCGGCTACGTGACGGTCCCGGCGGCCGGCCTGGCGGACCGGCCGCGCTCGGTCTCCCACGCGCAGGCCGCTTCGCTGCCCCTGGCCGCGCTCACGGCCTGGCAGGCGCTGACGGACCACGCCGGCCTCCAGCCGGGCGAACGCGTCCTGGTCCAGGGCGGGGCCGGCGGCGTGGGGGTATACGCGGTCCAGCTCGCCGCGATCCTCGGCGCGGATGTCACCGCCACCGGACGTGCCGGGCAGGGCGACTTCGTCCGGTCCCTGGGCGCGCGGACGTTCACGCAGGATGCGGGGGACATCAGGGATGGGTTCGATGTTGTCGTTGACACGGTCGGCGGGCCGGTGCTCGAGGCGTCCTACGGCCTCACGCGGCGCGGCGGCCGGCTGGTGACGCTCAGCGCCCCGCCGTCGGCGCAGCGCGCTGAGCAGCTCGGCATCCACGCGATGTTCTTCGTGGTCACCCCGGACGCGGCACAGCTTTCCCGGCTGGCCGGGCTCACCGACTCCGGCAAGCTCCGGCCGGTGGTGAGCCAGGTCTTCCCGCTTCGCGAGGGCCGCGAGGCGTTCGAGAGCGGCACCCGGCCGCACCCGCCGGGCAAGACGGTACTGCTCGTCCGCTGACGGCGGGGTAATCAGCCGCTCGTAATCTGGCTCACCTTCCGTTTCGGGCCTCTACAGGCGGCCAGGAGGACGGTGAACTCTAGACCTGGCGTATACCTCCGGCCGCTCCGTTGGTACTCGTGTATCAGCCGCGGGGTGCGGAAACGCTCCCCAGGGAGCCTGGTGCGGGGAGGATCGCGGGGTTAGGTTCAGCGCATGCGCTTCGGGATCATCGACCATAACGACGACACGGGACGGCCGCATGTCCGGCAGGTCGCCGAGCGGCTGGAGCTGATCGAGGCCTACGACCGGCTGGGCTTCTACGCCTACCACCTGACCGAGCACCACGGGACGCCGCTGGCCGTTACGCCGTCGCCGCACCTGATGCTGGCGGCGGCCGCGCAGCGGACCTCGCGACTGCGGCTCGGGACGCTCATCACGATCTTGTCGCTGTACCACCCGATGCGAATCATCGAGGAGGCGGTGACGCTGGACCAGCTGTCTAGCGGGCGGCTCGACCTGGGCGTAGGCCGGGGCGTCTCGCCCGCCGAGCTGGCGTTCCACGGCGTGTCGGGCGAGCAGGAGGCACAGGGCCGGTTCGACGAGGCCTTCGCGATACTGCGGCAGGGGCTGACGTCGGACAGCGTGACCTTCGACGGGAAGTACTACAAGCTGCTTGACGCGCCGGTCACCTCGCGCCCGGTGCAGCGGCCGCACCCGCCGCTGTGGTACGGCACCCGGACGCCGGCGAAGGCGCAATGGTGCGCGCGGCTCGGCATGCCAATGATGGCGCTGGTCCCGTCGCAGGCCGTCCGTACGCTGACCGACGCCTACAAGGCCGAGTGGGCGTCGCTCGGGCGGTCCCTGGATATCCTGCCGCCGCTGGGCATCTCCCGGAATATGGTGCTCGCGCCGACCAGCGAGGAGGCGATGAAGATCGCCAACCGGGCCTTCGCGCGGTTCAAGGACAGCCTCTACTACCTCTGGAAGAAGTACGCCATCCCGGTACCGCCGGTCTTCCCGGCCGAAACGTTCGAGGGCATCCACGCGATCGGCCACTTCTACGCCGGCGACCCGGCGGGCGCCCGCGAGTGGGTGGCCCGCCATCGCGACATCGGCGGGATCAACTACATGGCACTGGAAACGTGCTTCGGCGACATGACCAAGGAGGAGGCACTGCAGTCAGCGGAACTCCTGGCCACCGAGGTGATGCCGCACGTCGCCTGATACCGCGCCCGCCCGCGCTTGCCACTCGTCAAGCACTACTTCTCGACGTAAAAGAGGCGCTTGTTGACGAATTCATCGATGCCGAGGGGGCCTAGCTCGCGGCCAAAGCCGGAGCGCTTGGTGCCGCCGAACGGCAGGTCCGCGCCCTCGCCTGCCGGGGTGTTTACGTTGGCCATGCCGACCTCCAACTGCTCGGCGACGTTGATCGCCCGCTCCTCGTCGGTCGACCAGACCGCGCCGCCAAGGCCGAAGTCCACCACGTTGGCGAGCTGGACCGCCTCGTCGTCTGTGCTGACCTTGTAGACGACGGCGACCGGGCCGAACAGCTCCTCGCGGTAGGCCCGCATCTCCGGGGTCACGCCGGTGAGCACGGCCGGGGCGAAATACGCGCCCTTACCGTCGTCGAGCGTGCCGCCGACGTGCAGCGTGGCGCCCTTCGATACCGCGTCCTGCACCTGGGCGAGGAGGTTCTCCGCTGCCTTACGGGAGACCATCGGGCTATAGGAGCGCGGGGAGTCATCGCCCGGCTGGCGCGGTGACATCGCGGAGGCCCGCTTGACCAGGGCGGCCACGAAGCCGTCGTAGATGTCGTCCATGACGATCATCCGCTTGTTGGAGTTGCAGGCCTGGCCGACGTTCTCCATCCGGGTGACCCAGGCGGTCTTAGCTGCGTCCTCGACGTCGTCGGTGTCGAGGATGATGTACGGGTCGGAGCCGCCAAGCTCAAGGACGACCTTCTTCAGGTTGCGGCCGGCCGTCTCGGCGACTACGGTGCCGGCCCGCTCGGAGCCGGTCAGCGACACGCCGTGCAGCCGCGGGTCGGCGATCATCGCGGCGACCTGCTCGTGGGTCGCGAAGAGGTTGACGTACGCGCCGTCCGGCACGCCCGCGTCCTTCATGATCTGCGCGATCGCCAGGGCCGAGGTAGGGCAGTTTTCCGCGTGCTTGAGTATGACGGTGTTGCCGACGATCAGGTTGGGTGCGGCGAACCTGGCCACCTGGTAATACGGGTAGTTCCATGGCATCACGCCGAGTACCGGGCCGACGGGCCGGTACTCGACGCGCGCGGTGTCATGGCCGGGCAGGGGCTTGTCGGCGATGAGCCCGGGGCCGTTGTCGGCGTAGTAGTTGAAGATGTCGGTGCAGAACTCGGCCTCGCCGACGGCCTGCGCGGGCCGCTTGCCCATCTCCTTGGTGATCAGCGCGGCCAGGTCGGTGGCGCGCTCGGTGAACAGCTCGGCGATCCGCTTCACGACCGCGGCGCGCTCGGCGACCGGGCGCAGCCTCCATGCCGCGAACGCCTCGGTCGCGGCGGCGAGCGCCTCCGCCACCTCCGCGTCCGTGGCGAAGGGGAAAGTCCCGGTCACCTCGCCGGTCGCCGGGTCGGTTACCTGATAAGGCGGGGTCTGCGTCATGGCTGCTCCCGGTGTCACTGCGGTAAAGGGTCCAGTGAGACAACGCTACGGGAGCAAGGCACCCAGCCCAAGACCCCATCCCCTCCCATGGCCGGGACCGGGCCCGCGGGCCGCGAAAACGATGCTTCATGAGGCTCACGGCCGACGCCCTGTCCGTTATATGTACGTGCGCACCGGCTCCCGCGTCGCCAATCCTGCGGACAGCCACGGCGACCGCCAGCAACGACAAGGCGCGGCGGTAGCGGAGCTTGGGTTCAGCCGACCCAGACCAGGTCAAAGACCCGGATGAGCCTGGTGTCCTCATCGACAGTGAACGTGATGAACCCTGCGTCGCCCAGTTCGGCCATCCGCTCGCGGCCGTCATCGGTGACTGCGACGCTCAGCAGCCGGTCATACGGGTCGTCACAGATCCGGGACAACAGCCTGACCAGCATGTCGAAGGCTTCATCGGGGCAGGCCGGCTATCTGCCGGAGGGCGCTTTCCTCCAATCAGGGCGGTAGCTCACGCGGTGCCGCGATAGAGCCGGATCGCATCATCCAAGAGCATGCCGCCGCCGGTCCCGTTGAGCGCCGCCTACTCCGCTTCGGCGAAGCCAGGACGCCGAGCGCCACAGCACGCATTCTCCACAGCCCAAGCGCGCGGCAGAGGTACTGCCAGCCCGCCGGGTCACGGGCCTCGGCCAGCGCTTCCCGGTACCTGGCAAGGAACCGCTCGCGCATCCGGTACGGCGTGGTCTTCAAGCTCTGGGGCCGCGACACCGGCGGCGCGCTGTCGATCGTGGAACACCCGTTCCCGGTCGGCGCGCTCGTGCCGCCGCACCTGCACACCCGCAAGGACGAGTACTCCATCGTCACCGAGGGCCAGATCGGGTTCCGGTCCGGGGGGGACCGCGAGGTGGTCCTCGGCCCTGGCGGGTACATCACCAAGCCCCGCGGCGAGCTGCACGCCATGTGGAACGCCGGTCCGGAGCCGGCCCGGATGATCGAGGTGATCAGCCCGGCCGGATTCGAGCACTTCTTCCGCGAGATGGCCGACCTGTCCGCGGCCGGGCCGCCGCAGCTCCCCGAGGTCATGGCGCTGGCCGACCGGTACGGCCTGCAGGGCGGCCGGCCGGACTGGCTGCCTGACCTGATCGCGCGGTACCGCCTCACCCCGCCGCCGGGCGGATGAGCGCCCGGGCATCGGGGGAATCGGTCAGCGCGCCCTGACCCGGGCCACCTGGTGACAAGATCTTGCCGACCTGCAACCTGGCGCCGCCAGGGCTGAAGGTCCAACGGGCCAGGGGCGGTTGGTCGCCTTCGGCGATGGTATGGAGGCCGGCGCCCGCGCCCTCATCCGGGGCCAGACTGTGCTCCTTCACGCCGCCGTGAGCACACTCCGGCTTATCACGGCCCACTCCTGATGCTGTCGACAAGAACCATGAACGCCGATGCAGGTCATCAGAAGGCGAATGCCGACCGCGCGAGGGAAGACATCAGCCGTCGCTGACGGCCAGGACGACGTTGCCGATCTTCTGCTGCGTCTCGACGTAGCGGGCCGCTTCGACCACGTCCTCGATCGGATAGACCCTGTCGATGACCGGCCGGTAGCTGCCCGCCTCCATCAGCTCCTTGATCAGGACGACATCCTGCCGGGTGTAGCGAGGCGGCAGCTTGAACATGACTTTCCGGTCTCCGAAGCGCGAGGTCCAAAAGCCCAGCAGCAGATTCCGGAAGCCGTCGGTGGCCAGATAGGTTCCGCCGGGTTCGATCAAACTCCGGCAATGGGCGAATGATTCCTTGCCGACGGCGTCGAACACCGAGAAGTACCGCTCGCGATCAGAGGTAAAGTCCTCCTTCGTGTAGTCGATCACCCGGTCGGCGCCTACCGCCGTTACGACCTCCACGCCCTTTGGGCCGCAGACCGCCGTGACTTCGGCGCCGAAGAGCTTGGCCACCTGCACTGCGGCGGTGCCGATGGCGCCGGAGGCGCCATAGACCAGAACTCGCCGTTCCCTCAGCGGCCCCGCCAGCCGCAGGCACCAGAGAGCGTTGAGAGCGCCGTCGGTAGCTGCCGCCGCCTCCTCGAAGCCCATGCCCTCAGGCATCCTCGCCACCCGAGCCGTCTCCGGGACGCAGGTGAACTCGGCGTGGGAGCCGAACCTAAGGCCGGTGTTGCCGAAGACGCGGTTGCCGGCCCCGAACCTGGTGGCCGCCGGACCGGCCGCCTCTACCTCGCCCGCGAACTCGCTGCCGAGGATCCGTTGCCGCGGCCGACGGATGCCGGAGACAAGCCGGCTGACGCCGCTGATGACGAGGCCGTTGCTGCGGTTGGCTTCACGAGTATGGCAGTCGAGGCGATTGACGGTGGAGGCGCGGACTCGAACCAGGACCTCGTCGTCCCTGGGAGCCGGCCGCTCCACCTCCTCGATGCGGAGGACGTCGGGCGGTCCGTAGCGATCGTAGACGACGGCTTTCATATAACAGAAAGTCTGGCATGCTGCGCGCCAAGATATCACTGGCCGTCCGGTAGCCCAGGCTGCCGCCAGCTCTGCGGCGCAGCGCGCCCCGCAAAGATCAACAGACGGCCGCCGCGAGAAGGCTAGCCACCACCTGTGATCGGAGCCCAGCGCGCCGAGCCGTTATGTGTGTACACCGGCTCGATTTCGATCAATAGGTTGCCTGCCCAGATCCGAGCATTCGGTGCGCCCGCGAGCCGGTGGGTAAAGACGGCTGGTATACGTCCCTCTTATCCGTGTGTTGCGGGCTCACAGGAGCCGGCCGACCCGGGCAGCATCGGGGTACTTGGCTGTAGGTGTCCCTGTGGTGCGTGCTTATCGGAAGGCAGCAATGAGTTTCTGTTGACTGCTGGTCCCGGACTTGCGGTAGAGGGTCTTGAGGCGGTCCGCGGCGGTCTGGCGGGACAGTTCAAGGCGCTCGTCGAATGGCGCTTGTCGGCTAGCTGCAGGGCGGGCTGGCCCGAGATCGTCGTGATCTTGACTGTGACCAGGTCTTTCAGCTCGCTGCCGAAGGAGCTGGGACCTGGGCCGACCGGTACCGGCACGTCACTCTGGCTGTGCTCGCCCTGGCATTCGTGACGGCCGCACCGCCGTCACTTCGTGATCTTTGGCGTTACCGGGGTGAATGGTGCGGCTACCGCGTGATCACGCGGGGTTGTGTCGACGCCCGATGATGACGCGGTGGCCGCTGGCCTAAGTATGTGGTGCTGGGGTCTAGGTACTTGCCTGGAAGACTCGGCCGCCCTGTTCTTCGCGTTCCCAGTGTCCTGGATGGCCGGGAGTTGCCGGAGCTTGGGTCCAGAAGAATGTGAAGGCGTCGACATCGGGGGGGAGAACGGCTTCGAACGCACCTTCTGCCCTTGGGATCAAGGGGACTTCGTAGACCGGATCCCACCGCCCGTCGGGGTGGATGATGCCGGCGTGCACGTAGCCGCTCGCGCGGACGCGGATCAGCACCTGGCTATGGGCGGGAAACGCCTTTTGTTCGAAGGTCCAGACGGTAGCGTCGCCGATCTGCTCCGCGGCGGCGGGCGGCGGCGCACGTCCTGAGGCACGCAGCGCCTCAGCCGCCGCGGTAAATACACCGATCGTCCGCAAGAATCCGCCGCCGAGGTTCACGAACTTGCCCGGCATGTCTGGCATCTGCGGGCCGACGTTGACAACTACTCCGACCTTGCCGGCCACGGGCCGGTCTATCCCGCCGGCGCCGAAGGAGTCGCCGACGTACATCATCTGTCCGGGGTCGAGATCCGGGACAAGGTCGCCGGCATGGGACAACCGGATGAGTTCGTCGACGCCGTCTCCTTTGTCTTGGCCCTCCCGTTGAAAGGCCAGCCGATAACCGCCCTGGTGAAAGACGTTAATCTGGTTGCCCCCGGACAGGATCAGCAGTACCTGCGCCAGCCGTCCGGCAGAGCCGTGCCCGGCGATCAGGCCGGCGATCAGCGGCCGTAGCAACCGGGCGTAGAACCAGTCGAATGGGGCGCCGGTGTTGAAAACCAGGATGCCTCCGGCGTCGAGGTAACCGACCAGGGCCGCCACCGTCCTGTCGTCCAGATCGCTGCCGAAGAAGGCGGAAAGGGTATCGTCCAGATCCGTCATTACGACACAGCGGCCCGTGTGCTCCACCGACCGGAAGAAGTCATCGAGGGCAGCCAACTGGCCAGGCGGAAGGGCCAGAAGGAGTTCTCTCCGGCATCGGCCGGGCAGCGTCCGCCCTGTCATGGCAGTCGCCGGAGTAACACGCGGTCAGCGCCTGTTCCAAGATCGCCTGGGGTAGCGTGCCAACGGCGTTTTGGGCTAGCTGATCCGCTCATCTCCACACCCTTCGCGGACGGTTCACCGACCCGGTACCCGCCACACGACAGGACACACCAGAGCAGCCGCGCTTCGCGGCCCAGACCGGACAGTCTGCGCGACAGCGTCCCTTCGGGGCCGCAATGACAGCACGGACGCTCGGGCGGGCAACTGAGCGCTCGATGGCGGGAGGCCAACCTTCACTGGAGCGAGATGACATCCCAGCGAGAACTGGTCATATTGTTCGCGGCGACCCAGCCGACCCGCCAATGCGGCGCGAGCGGTGACTGATCACCTGAGGACATTTAAAGATGAGATCTACAACAAGCAGTACGAGGGGGACAAGCCACAGTTCAGAATTGAAGATGAGTATCAAAAGTCGTTTGCGACGCTCCGAGACGGCTTCCTGGGAGCTACCAAGAAGGAACTCGGGATAGCAGACGCTATCCACATAGAAAAGTAGCGCCTACTGCAGCGCAAGTATGGCAACTCCTTCTACCTCCTGTGCCGACTTACCCGCCAGTCAGGCCGTTGACGCTGACCCAGATCCCATCCGCTTATGCCGCAAGTCGTGCGTCTCGCGGGGGCTGCTGATTGCTCAGGAGGTCCAGCGGCGGAGCGGATGGTCATCATGAGAAAGCTCATGGGGGCTGACCAGTGCGACCGCCGGCCATGCGGCCACTGTGGCGCCCGCCAGGCCATCGCCTAGGCCGTGCGCCACGTTGGCCGCAAGCGTTGCGGCGATCCCCAGTCCCAGCAGCCACCTTGCCAGGGCAGGAACCGGTGCTTTCTGCCGCGGCGAGTCGGGCATCACGACCGAAGTGGCGTAGATTAGCCCGTCCACCGTCAGCAAGACCGGTCGCCCCGTCCGGCCCGTCCGGCCCGCCTCGCCGTGCGCACGAGAGCATAGGCATGCTCATAGGACACCATCGCCGCTATACCGGCTACGGCGACCCGCGGCGGTCGGCTTGATGACCTGATCAGCCGCTATCACCGGGCACCGCCAAGAACAATGGTGATGGTCAGGGCGATAGAACCAGCGTGCGCAACTGGCAGGCCTTGGTCCTCGGACACGTTCTCGCCCAGGGAACCTGACGGTCAGGAACCCGGGGCCTCGCCATGTCCGAAGGACGCCCGCAGCGCATCGGTCAGCAACGCGACCAGCGCCTCGAGCTGCACGCCGGCCGGCGAGGAGGCCTCCTGGTCCGATCCGTCCAGCGCCCGGACGGCAAGCCCCGCCTTGCTGTCGATCAGGCCGGCGATCCGGGCGTCGATGGTCTGCGCGGCGATGATGCGCCACGCGGTGACCGGCTCGGCCTGCCCGATGCGGTGGCTGCGGTCGATCGCCTGGGTCTGCTCTGCGTCGGTCCAGGACAGCTCGGCCAGCACGATGTTCGAGGCGACCTGCAGATTCAGGCCCACGCCAGCCGCGGTCAGCGAGCACACCGCGACTGTGACGTCCGGGTCGTTCACGAAGGCGTCGACGTTCGCCTGCCGCGCCGTGGACGTCTGGCCGCCACGGATCGACGAGAAGCGCACCCCCTGCCGGGTGAAGATCTCTTCTGCGGCGTCCATCACGCCGACGTGCTTGGCGAAGAAGACGACCTTGCCGGCGCTGCGGGCCAGCTGAGTCGCGTAGTCCGCGGCCAGTTCAGCCTTCGCCTGGCCGATGCGTCGCATCATGGTGAACACGTTCTCGCCGGACTGCGCGGTCTGCGCCTGCTTCAGCTCTGACCGGGCCACCCGGCGGACCAGGCCGTGGTCGATGCCCACGGCGCCGGCGTCGCGGGATCGGTTCGCGAGCGCGGTCTGGTACCGCGCCACCATCCGGTCGGCGAGGTCCCGTTCTGCTGCCCGGATCGACCGGCCGGCCCGGCCGTCCAGCTCGACGGGGAGGTCGGCGATGCGGCGGGCGGGGATGTCAGCGGCCACGTCGAGCTTGCGGCGGCGCACGATGCCGAGGTCGATCACGCACTGGCGCGCTGCGGGGTAGAAGCCCCGGTCGGCGGGCGTCAGGCCGGTGTCCTCAAGCGCGTCCATCAGCTCGTCGAGGGGCTTGCTGTCGTCGATCCAGCCGAGGAACTGCCAGATCGCCCGGAAGTCCTCGATGTCGTTGATCAGCGGGGTGCCGGTCAGCGCCATCAGCAGGGGCCGGTCCGTACCGGACCGGATGCGGCCGGAGAGCGCCAGGACGTGCTGCGAGCGCTGCGCGGTCTTGTTCTTGATGAAGTGGGCCTCGTCCACGACCATGCTGCGGAAGCCCAAGTCGCTGAGCCAGCCCATGTGGCGGTCGAGCACCTCGTAGTTGAGCACGACGATATCGGCGAAGCCGTCGACATTCTCGCCGTCGCCCTGCACCACGGTGGCCTGACGGTGGGGAGTCCAGCGGGCCGCCTCACGGGCCCAGTTGGTCTTGACGACGTTCGGCACGACGACGAGCAGCGGGTAGGCGTTCGCTGCTTCCGCGGCGAGCAGCGCCTGGGCCGTTTTGCCTAGACCCGGCTCATCGGCGAGCAGGAACGTCCGGTGACCGGCAGCGGCCGCGGCGACCAGCTGCCCCTGATGCGGCATCAGCTCCAGGCCCGCCGGGGTGAACCGTGCCGTCGGCGCCGGGAGCGCCATGCAGGCCGGGGCTCCCCCGCCGGCGCGCTCGAAGGAACTCAGCAGCGGGCCGAGCAGCTCCCAGCCGGCCACGCGGCGCGGACCAGAGGTACGCTGCGGAACGGCGGAGAAGTCCGGGGAGAGGAAGGGGTTCGCCAGCTGCCGGGAGATCACCGACTGCGGCACGACCCGCCGCTCTGTGCCGGCGGAAGCGGTCGCGGTCTCCGCCGGCGCGATCTGTTCGGGCGCCGGCTCGATGCCGAGGTCCCGCAGCATCTCCCGCTTGAGCGACCGGGCCGCGTCGGAGACGCCGGAGTCCTCGGCGAGCAGCGCCAGTAGCCCGGCGTCCTGGACGGCGGTCGTCGCGAGGATGGCCGCGATGCCGTCCAGGCGCTTGAGCTGCTCGGCCCGATGACTACCGCTTCCGGGCGCCGCCCGGATGCGGGCGCGCTCGTCCCGCAGCAGCAGGGCTGCGGCCTGGAACTTGGTACGCACGGCAGGCGTCACGCGGCCGCGCCGGGCAGCCACCTCGACCTCACGCACGGTCCGGGAGAGCACCGAGACGACGTCGCCGCGGTGGCGGACGCGTCGCTGCTTCTGCGGGGCGGTACGGCGAGCGCCCGCCTGGCGCTGGCCTGGTCGAGCCAAAGACTCCTCCTCTGGAATGCCGGGGCACAGTGGCCGCGGAAGCATGCCGCACAGTCCCGCGGCCGGGGCGAGGAACGTCCCGGGCGCAGGGCCTGGTGCTCCGAACGCCGAGCCGGCTTGCGGATCTCCCAGGATCGACGCAGCGGGCCCCGGCAAGCGTCTCATGCGGACCCGGAGCCGCCGGTGGGTGAACTAGTCACCACGGCACCGGGGAAAGTCATCGCCGGGCGGCCGGCCCGGTTCTTGGGTACCAGTCATGTTAACGCGTGCGAGGGCGCATAATTCCCGGCCGCACTGGGTGAACGTCCTCAATTGACCGCGATGAGCGCTGTGATGGGAAGGATCTATTTGAGGCTCGGCGCCGGTCGGGCGGGTCGCGGCGGGCGAGGGTGTCTGCGCGGCGCAGTGCGTCAGGTAGCCGGTGTCGGCCGGCCATGTGCCGGACGAGGTCGGCGGCGTCGGTGCGGGGCATTCCGGCGGCTGTGACGTACAGCGGCCGAGGTGCCGCGCAGGACCGGGACGGCGTGGGTGGCGGTGCGGAACGGCGACTTGGCCACGCCGATGACCGGGACGCCGAACTCCTCGCGGGCCCGGGCGCCCAGGCCGGGCCGGCCGTCCGGGTCCAGGTCGGCGTGGCCGTCGATCATCAGCAGGGCCAGGTTGGTCAGGCTGTCCAGGACCGCATGCAGCGGCGGGAACTCGCGCAACCAGAACTGGCCCGGCTGGTACGGCGCGACCTGCGGCACTACGGCGATACGGTGGCCGACCAGGCGGGAGAAGGCGGCGTCGCCGGCCAGGACGGCGGCCGCCCGGGCCCCGCCGGAAACCAGGTAGTGCACGTCGGCCGCGACGAACGCGGCTCCGCCGGGATGCCTGCCGGTTTCCACGTCTCCAGGATGCCCGACAGGCAACCTGGCATTTCTCAGTGATGGTGGCAGGCTGCCGGGGTGGCCATCGAAGATGATGCTGTTGCCGCCGCGGCTGGGGGTGCCCGGTAAGAACCACGCCATGAACACCGCCAGCCACTTCCACATCTGCGGCCTCCATGTCCACGTTCCTGCGGATCGGGACGCGGGGCCAGAGGAGCAGAGCCCCTCTGCCTCCAGCGTTCAGCGGCACGGCCGAGGGCAGCCGCGGACCGCGGGCGACGGTGGGTCCCGTGCCCGAGTCGGGCGGCGTCTGGGCTGTCCTGTCCGAGCAGCATCCCAGACGGGCCTGGTGCCGATCCAGCTGGACGGCTCGCGCGTCGATACGCTGTTCCCAGCGATAGGCCCAGGGCTTGCCCCGGCGATGCGCCGCGTCCCTGGAATAACGGAAATTCACCACGCCGGAGGACCGGTGCGAGGCGGACAGGCTGGATGCCGGCGCCCTGCTGGAGTACCTGTGGCGCGACTCGGTGTGGCCGGATAAAGGACGACCTCGAGCCGGTGGGGCGCTGGGCACGTTCACCTGGAGTGGCCCGGCCTGGCTGCGCTGAAGCGCACGCCGCTGACCCCGGCCGAGCGACAAGCAGGCTCTGGACGTGGCGCTGCCGCGGATCAGGCAGGCAACCGGGGCGACACCGGCGGCTGCATCGGCCTGGTCGCCGCCGATCGGCCTGCCAACGTGCTGGCGGTGATCGGCGGGGGCGGCCTGGTCAATCAGTGAGAGTCCCTGCCGCCGCTGACCGCGGTGCTGCGCTCGTGGGAGGACCGGTTCGACGCGCGGCTGATCGATGTCAGCTAGTGTCCCGGTCCTGAGATGCGTGAGCAGTAGCGCAGATGCGTCGATGATCTGGCCGGCGTTTGCCCTATTGGCAACTGGGGGATCTTGATTGATAGCGCCGTTTCTTGATTTATAGCGCCGTGGCCGACACGCGGGCGGTGCACCGCCCAGCGGCCGTCTGGCCGCAGGGGGGAGGGGCCCCAATCCATGCGCTGGGCATCGCTACGAGCCTGAGATTCTGTCGCCTGGCGGTGGCCAGGCCGGCTACCCGGTCCGTTGCCTCCCGGCCGGCGCCGCCGCTGGCCCGCGTTCCTGGCCGGTCCGTTCGGACCACTCATGTCCCTCGGAGCGGCCGCGCTGCGGCACTCCCGCCTCCACATGAGGAGGATCCATGAGCTATAGCTCCCTTTCCCGCTTCTGCCCATCCGGCCGACGCGTCGTCGCGGGCGCGGCGGCCGCTGCGCTGGCCGCGCTCGGCGCGCTGGCCGCGCCGGCGCCGGCCCGGGCCGCGGCCGCGCCGCCCGGCCTGTGCCCGGCGGCGGTGCCAGTCAGCCAGGTGACGGCCGGCCTGACCGGCACGGGCTACACCGTCAGCAGCGGCACCACACCTGAGCCGTTCACGGCCCGGGTGATCGGCGTGCTGCGCGACGGTATCGCGCCTGGGCTCGACATGATCATCGTCGAGACCGATTCGCCGGCCATCCGGGCCGCGGGAGGCATCTGGGCGGGCATGTCCGGCTCGCCGGTCTACACCAGCGACGGCCGCCTGCTGGGTGCTGTCGCCTACGGGCTGTCGGCTGCGCCGTCCAGGATCGGCGGTATCACCCCGGCCGGGGAGATGCTGAAAGTCCTCCGCTTCCCGTCCGCCGCGAACCTCCAGCCGCCCGCGAGGGTCCGCCTCCCGAAGTCCCTGCAGGAGCGGATCGCGGGTACGGGCGCGGCCTCGGTGGCCCAGGCGACGGGCGGCATGAGCCAGCTCCGCCTGCCGTTGGCGATCTCCGGCCTGGCCGGCGCGCACTTCGACCGGGTCGCGCAGGCGATTAGCAGGTCCAAGCGGCTCGACGCGCTGCCGTTCCGCGCCGGGGCCGCGCCGTCGGCGCCGGCGAGCCCGGCCCAGATCAGGCCGGGCGGGAACTTCGCCGCGGCCCTGTCCTATGGTGATGTCACCATGGCGGGCGTCGGGACGACCACGGCGGTCTGTGCCGGGGTCGCGCTGGCATTTGGCCACCCGTTCACGTTCGGCGGCAAGGTCGCGCTGAGCGTCCACACCGCTGATGTGTTGTATGTGCAGCCCGACAGCCTGTTCGGACCATTCAAGGTGGCCAACCTGGGCGGGGTCGCCGGGACACTGGACCAGGATCGGCTGGCCGCGATCCGGGCCCGGCTCGGCGCCGGCCCGGTCCCCATCCCGGTCACCTCGACCGTGTCGGCGGCCGGAACCGGGCTGACCCGTACCGGGACCACGCAGGTCAACATGGACGTCGACCTGCCCTCGCTCGCCGCCCTGCATCTGCTGGCGAACCTGGACCGGACCCTGCAGAAGATCGGCGAGGGTACCTCACTTGTGACCTGGACCGTCACCGGCAAGACGGGCGCCGGGACGAGCTTCACGCTCACCCGCACCAACCGCTTCGCGTCGCAGTCCGACGTGAGCTTCGCCTCCATCTCCGAGATGCTCAACTTCCTCTCGCTGATCCAGCAGCAGCCATTCGCCGAGGTCCACTTCTCCAAGGTCACCATCACGGCCTCCGCCGATGAGCTCTTCCGCCAGTACCGAATCGAC
>Ga0335069_10005998_pt1 | contig 17767 bp, 30 predicted proteins | sample Lox_Sample_11_FD_206714 | JGI IMG/M metagenome (GOLD analysis project Ga0335069, IMG submission 206714) | Soil microbial communities from Loxahatchee National Wildlife Refuge, Florida, United States - Lox_Sample_1.1 | ecosystem: Environmental > Terrestrial > Soil > Wetlands | place: USA... | reverse complement strand
CATCTTCAATCTTATAAATTTCAATTAAAGCGTCTCTGTATCGATAATACAGCTGTTTATGTTTTTGTGTAATTTTTGTAACCACCATGTTTTTCATAATCTTATCTCCTATTATTAATGTATTAATTTAAATAATCTATACAGTATTTTGATTAATATACATATCCCGCAAATTGGAGTAATTCTATTATTTCAGAATTTCCTTTAACTTTTGCCCCTTCTACTATCAGGTCGATTACATTATTAACATCTTGGTAATCACCCAGTATTTGTACTTTTAATATAAGCTCTATTGGGTTGTGCATTTTTGGCTCCTTGTTATTACATTGTGTAATATGTCATGAGGTAATATTACATAGAGTAATAATCCATGTCAATACCCTTTTCGCAATAAATACATTGAAATTTATTTTTTAAAAAATTAAGATGATTACCAGTAGTAATATTAGGCTGGATAATAATGGGATCAAATAAAGTACTAGAGATACGGCACAAACTTGCAATGACTCAAGAAGATTTTGCCTCTAAAATTGGGATAAGCCAAACGACCATTAGCAGATATGAATCCCAAGATATACAACCGTCTTTTCAAACATGTAAAAAAATAGTCAGATTAGCGAATGCAAAAGGTATTAAAATTAATATTGAAGATGTGAGGCCTGATTAATGAGAAAATTTTTTATATATAGTTCTTTATTATTTCTTTCTGGATGCGTTACTAAACAAGGATTTTTAAATTCCTTAAATTCATTTGTTGGAAAGAATGCAGAATATTTAGTCGAGCAACAGGGAGCCCCTACTCAATCATTTGAAACCAAATCCGGAACATTACTTTATTGCTACGAAAGATCTTCTATACATAAAACAGATTCTTATATAACAAACTCTGGATTAATTACAGGTGGTGATTTATATACTAAATCCTGCAGTGTTTGTTTTATTTTAAAACGAAATATAATTCAAAAATATATTTTCAAAGGAAATAACTGTTATTTTGGATCTGAAATAGGATATTAACACAAATAAAAAAGCCGAGGTCAACGGGTTGGCGCCCTACTCGGCTTTTGAGGATGACTCATGAATTACACGAGAGAATTGTCTCATAATGTATTGAAATCCCGCAAGAACTTTTTAATCCCCTGCTCAATTAATTTTATTTTAATGTACGCTAAGTCTTACAGATTCTTGCGATTCTATGCTCGTGCAAAATATCACCTCTTGATTTAAGATAGTCTGTTATGTTTTTGATGGAACAAGAAAAAAGGAGTTTTTCTTATGGAATATATGGCTATTGGATTACGTATTAACAAGACAATTATCTATGAGGATGTCAAATATGTCAGCAAAGGCGACAGAATGGGCACTAGAGATGCCAATAAAACCAAGCGAAAAAATTGTATTAGTAAAATTAGCTAAATATGCGAATAACGATGGGGAATGTTTTCCCGGATTAGATCGTCTTCAGGAAGACTGTCAAATGAGCCGGCCTACCCTGCTCTCTAAATTAAAAAAACTAGTGGAACTTGGATTAATTTCCAAACAAAGAAGACATAATGGAAGTGGTCACAAACTTTCCAACTCATACCAATTAAAGCTCATAAAAAGACCAGAATCCCTAAGTAAAGATTCTTTACCTAGGTCCCAAGAAAATCCCTTAGTAAAAAATTCCTATGTAGGGATTTTTAACCCTAATAAAGAACACTCTTCTTCTAACATTATCTTACCTAGTAATAACATCCATGATATAACAAACATAAATAAAGAAAAAAATACCAAAAAAGAAAATTCGGACATCCTCGACAGCTCTGCAAATGTTTCTTGTTCATTTTATAATCAGAGCAATAAAGAAGCAGAATCTGATCAATCCCCTGCCACTTTTGCGGCAGGGCACGTAAATTATCCTGTTGATTTTACTAAGAAAAGATATACTTCCGATAATAAGAATTATCCGAAATCTCAAAAAATACAGAAGGTTAGTTCAAAAAATTTACCCCCTATTCCCGTATTACCGGAAATAATTTTACAAGAAAATTGGGATGCGTTCTTAGAGCACAGAAGGGCGCTAAAATCTCCTATGAGCCATATCGCTCAAGTCCGAGCCATTGCATTACTTGAAAGACTCAGTAAATCTGGGAACGATCCTAACCAAGTCATTGAACAGTCGATCATTAATGGCTGGAAAGGTCTTTTCGAAATAAAAAAATCTTATATTCATCCCTTTGAAGCCGCTAAACAAAGAGAGCTGCAAGAGCTTGCCGAAAAAAGAAAGCGCGCCGATGAACAGAGAAGGGCGCTTGAGGCTCGCAAAAGAGCAGAAGAGGATGAATGGCAAAGAAGTCGTCAGAAAAATATGCAGGTTGGAGTACAAAATATACACACATTAAGGGAAATCCTTTCTAAGGCTCCACAGATGCCTAAAAGAGGGGTTAATTAATGTACCCGCTACCTAGATATCTAAAAATCATTTTCGTTCAATATAAGATAAAATTTGCCGCTTCTATGGGCATGTTTAAAATGACATTGAGGGTTTATAATGACTGAACAAGAAATTGTTGATAATTTTGTAAATGATTTGAACAATATTGCAATAGAAGCGTTTGTTCAAGAATCAAGCAAGACTTACATAAAAGCTCTCGATTTTTATACCTGGTCTATAAAATATGATCAGTACGAATTTTATTCAGACTTTTATCACTAAAATTTATAAATCACTTTAACTTTATCTTGCAAACGTTTGTATATGTGATAATTTAAATCTGCTGATATAGTAACTTTGTTTTAATCCTATTTATCAAAGAGCTCCCTATCAGCTATCATTTTTTTCATTAATTCTGATGTGTTTGAAGTCCGATCCCCCTGACTACTCTCCAGGGGGATTTTTAATGCAAACATGATAAGATCCTCACAACCACGCCATTTTTTAGGCCATCTCTTCCAAATCTCTGTTAACATCTGATGACCAATCCATCTCTTTTTTCACTGTTTAACAATAGATCAATCACGTTATCCACGCTCTCAATCCTGTAAACAGGGCAGGGGAATTTTTCAATAAAATCTTTTTGTCTGGGAGTTAACTTCGAGCTTTTGTTTAACTTTACTTCGCACAAATATATAACACCGCCAAAGGCAATCAGTAAGTCCGGAAATCCATGTCCAACTTCACTCAATACTTTAACAAATGCCCCTATCTTGCGAGCAGCTCTCACAATTTCTAACTGATTGTTATCAACTTTGTAAACCATGGTCAGAAACTTACCATATTTCTGGCATCGGAAAAATGATCAGTTGTTAAATAATAAATTTTAAAGAGGTAGGTAATTATATGCCGATATAATGAGTAAAAAACCCATTTTTAACTAAAAATACGGTATTGTAATGTTACACTTTAACTATGTATTATAAGTGTCTAATGTATGTACATTATTTAAAAGTATGGTGAAAATGTGAACATTCTCGATAAACTAAAATGCAAGATGGGCTGGCATAAATACGATGAAATATTTTATCTTATAAAAACTTTTGATCCATACGAGTTTGCAGTGAGAGGTGTGGCTGTTGCCAATAATAACTTCAAATATATTAAAGGATACTGCAAATGCGGAAAATATAAAATATTCGGCAAATATCGGAAATTTAAATGATATCGATACTCGATAAATTCCTCGAAATAGCAAAGGCAGAAATCGGAGTGCATGAAACTCCTGGACCTACTTCTACAAAACGCATTATTGAATACGATGCTACGACTACATTGAAAGCTCAATCAGATGAAATAGCTTGGTGCAGCGCATTTGTTAACTGGGTGGTTACTCAGACAGGTATCGAGCTTGGCATTGATTTACATCCAACCAATTCAGCGAGCGCCAGGAGTTGGCTAAATTGGGGAGTGGAAATTAGTGGTCCGATTCCAGGGTGCATTGCTGTGCTTAAGAGGGGAACTAATCCTGCGCTCGGTCATGTTGGCTTTGTTAACAAAACGACTAAGACTTCGATTGAACTTATTGGTGGAAATCAAAGTGATCAAGTTAAGCTCCAGGGATTTATGAAGATTTATGTACTTAGTTATAGGGTTCCTAGAGAATAAATTTTGTCATGCCGTGTAATGTCGTTTGCTGTAATTTGCGGTGATGTAATGATTTTTTATGCCGCTACCGGAACCTCCGAAGGAGAAGTGATGTTTATTTTGTTTGGTAATATATTAGTAAATGCTGAAACTGTAAAATTTTTTCATAGATATAAAATCGATGGTGACAGTCTCTATTGGATCGGAATTAAATTTAATAATGGAAGTTCTGATTCGATACTCCATAGAGAAGACTGTTGTTGTCCTGAATGTTTGATGTCAGAAAGTTTTAAGAGTGAAGAATGTTTAGAGAAACGCTTCGAAGAGCTGTGCAAACTGTTGGGGGCTAAAATTGATAGCTCTAAATATATCAATTTAGATATCATAAACACTCCTTTAACTGCAAGAATTAAATACTGTCTAATATTAGCAGATATAAAGACGGTTGGTGATTTAATTAAACTTTCTGAGCATGAAGTAAATCGCATTCCAAATATAGGTATTATATCTCTGCGTGCGATTAAAGAATATTTAAATTCAATTGGGCTGTGTTTAAAGGAAAAATGAAGATTGAAGATTTAGGTAAAAAAGTAAAAGACTGTAATTGCAGTTTGTGTTATCAGCAGGAATTGCGTGAGCATTTGAATGTTGGAAAAAAGCCATTCACATGTCCGAATTGTTGGGGTCTTGGAATAAAAGCGCTCCCCAATAATGGTCAAGGATACGGCACTACAAAATGCCACTCATGTAAAGGCGAGGGGATCGTATGGGGATGAAAATAGAAGACCAAGTGTGCTCTTTAGAGTTTGCAAAGAAGTTGAAAAAACTCGGTGTTGAACAGGATAGTTTTTTTTATTGGGTTGAAATAGGTGAACACGATTTGCGATTAGAATTTAATATAGATAAAGATGCTACTTCGTCATATCTATCTGCATTCACTGTTTCAGAGCTTGGTGAGATGTTGCCAAAAATATTTTATATCGATGAAGATAGGTATGCACTAAAAAATGGGTGGGTAATTAAAAATAGGTACATGTCTAATGAAAGTGAATTTTGGATAACTACTTATCTTATAAATGGGGAACCTGATTATTTTAAACATTTTGAAAGCGAAAAAGAGGCAGATGCTCGAGCAGAAATGCTCATCTACCTTATTGAGAACAAGTTAATAGAGGTTAATTAATGTTAATAGAGGTTAATTAATGGAATCTAAATCAGATGCAGATGATTTCAAAATACTCTGTAAAAAATATCAAAGCGGTGAAATCACACGTAATCAATTTATAGAAGATAGAATGAGACAGTTAATGCGGGTCCTTAATGAGACAGATGATTTTAAGTCGCTTTATGAGAAATTTGAAAAGGAAGAAATCACATTTAAACAATTTGTAGAGCGAAGAAATGAATTGCTTAAAAATGAGGAATCTCGTGAAGAAGAAATTTGAATATGATTTCTGGAAATTAAAATTAGAAATTAGAGAGATTTTTGATAAAGAGATATTTTATTTTAAAAATGGATACTATAAAAAGCCATTAGATTTACAAGAAGCAATGCAAGCCTTTGATCTCGAGATTTCCTCAAAATATATAAATAGAAAATTATTATATGAAAGTCGAGGATTAAAATAAATGACCCTATTTTACGAATCTGCAAATGAATTAGCGCAGAGTGATGAGTCCAATATAACATTTGAAATCTATCAAGATCGTTATCAAGATATTCGACGCAAGCAAGCAGAGATTGGAGCAGATATCGAAGGACTGAAGTTATTATACGATCGATTGAAGAAACGTTTAATCAAAGATAAGAAAATTATAGCAAACTCACATAAAAGCCAGGGACTAAGAAAAAGAAGAGCAACAGATGAGCAGTTATAAGTGGTCTATTGAGCGCGACAAGACAGATCCGACAAAATATTGTGCAGAATTTTATAAATATGATAATACAACTCTACGTGAATTATTCAAAACTCCCCGTGAAGCCATTGATTGGATAACAAAGGTTTGGTCCGAAGAAGATTCCTTATCCCCTTGAACTGTATATTTTATGGGTATATATTTTACTCAAATATATACAGGAGTTGTACACTATGCAGCCAATCCCTTCCCGTGTGACCGGAAAAAATACAAATCAAAAGCCAGCAACTGAATGCAAACCTGATCCAAAAGTACTTAAATCAATTCGAGAAAATCATGAAAATACTCTGCGAATTGTTAATCGCATGAACGGTCAGATTATTGCTCGAGGTTAAAGATGGCAAAACCTACTGTTCTGACTGAAAAAGTTCAGGACATCATTATTGACTCCATTTTAAACAATCTTCCTTATGTAAAAGCTTTTAATTTAGCTGGAATCGGCAATAAGACTTTTTATAACTGGAAAAAGCGTGCTGAAGAAGAAGAGGAGAGAGGTGAAGAAACAATTTATACACAATTGTTTCATTTAATTCGAGAAGCAGAATCAAAGGCAATTTATGGACACCTCGCAGCGATTAAAGAAGGTAAGACTGGATGGCAATCGCGTTCTTGGATTTTAGAACGTAGATGGCGTGAACACTTTGCAAATGATTCTTATCAACTAGATGATTTGCGAAGACAGCTAGAAGAGTTACGTGGTTGGTTACAGCAGATATCACAAATAAAAGGAATTCGTCATGAAACGAAAGCCAATGAAACTAAAGCTGAAGAAAGGGGCGCTGCATAAAGCGTTGGGTGTTCCTGAAAGCAAAAAGATTCCTAAAGAGAAATTGGAAAAGGCAAAACATTCAAAAAGTGCATTGATGCGTAAACGTGCGACATTTGCGGAGAATGCGAAAAAGTGGAATCACTCTGGAAAGAAGAGGAAATAATATGCTTGGATTTTGGGGCGGAGATAATTTTCAAGGTAGCCAAGGGGATATTGATGAAATGATTCGTCAACAATCAATGGAACTCTATGGTAAAGAGCGTCAAATCATTCAGCAGCGTCTCGAATTAGTTAAATCACAAGGTGCAATGGATTGGAAACCTTCCACACCTAAACCGATGGGATAAGTAAATGGATTTTGCACAATTAAAAGCACGATTTGATGAAGCACGAAATTATAAAGATAGGTGGTTAGCACTTTATAAAAATCTTTATTTCTATGTGATTCCGGATCGCGATGCTTTTAATGTCAAGTTTAATTATCGTGATGATGGCAAGCCAACAACTCAAATGGTTTGGGATAACACCGCATTACTAGCTGCTTATCAACGTGCAAATGATTTACACGGATTATTATTACCAAAAGATCGGGTGTGGGGAAAGTTTGTGATGGATCCGCATTTATTTTCACTACAAGCAATTGATGCTTTAAAACCGAAAATGGATGAAGTTAATGATCGCATCTTCTTTTATCTCAATGAATCAAATTTAAGTCGAGTGGTGGGGTCAAGTAATCTTGATTTAGTGGGTGGAACTGCTGCTATATGGGTTGAAAGTATTGATGATGATACACCGTTATATTTTCGATCTATTCCTGCTGTAGCTCTATATATCGAATATTCAACAGATGACCAGATTACAAATTGTTGGTATCAAATCAAGATGCAGGGACGTTATATTCGTGAATATTTTCCTGATTACAATGGGCCACAATTACAAGCATTGATGACTGCACCAAATGATCAATTTACCGTAATTTATGGGCAGATTAAACTTGCAGAAAATAAATTCTATATCTATTGCGTACTGGACATTGATCCTTATTATCCACTCTGGGAAACTGAACGATCCTATGAACAAATTATTGTTTACAGAGATCGAGTACGTCCAGGTGAAGCAGATGGGCGCGGTATTGGTTTGGATCTTATGCCTACCATTATTGATTTAAACCGAATGGTAGAATATCGAAGCAAGAATTATGCATTTAAAGCAAATCCACCGATGTTTTATGATGCGGATAGTTATTTCAATCCATATTCCGTAAGACAGTGGTCGGGTGCCATGATCGCACGTAATCCACAGGGTCGTAATCCTCTCGAAGCATTACAGATGCCAACTTATCCCGATACAAGTAATACGATTAATGATGCGCGTGAATACATTCAGAAGGGATTTCAAGTTGATCCATTGGGAGATATTGATACACCTGTTAAAACAGCGACTGAAATATCCATTCGTGAAAATCGTGCACAGCGTACGAGTGCTACTGATATCTCACGTTTGATTAATGAATTACCTGCGCAAATATTTCGTGTGAGTGCAAAGATATTGAGTGAACGTCAGTTATTGACAATGGATCGTGCAAGTAAATTAGATATTGATTTGATCAAGAAATTGAAGTTTGACTTTGCATCTCCTCTTTATGATCTACAAAAAGAATCTGATTTAAATCACTTTGTGAATAATATGCAGATTAAGCAACAATTCATGGGTCCTGAGATGGCGATTGCGAGTTGTAATCTTTTAGAAGTGAATAAATTCTTGACAGATAAGCTCAATTTGCCTTCCAAGTTATTCAAGAATGATGATGAGTTTAAAGATTTTATCCAACAGCTTCAGCAGCAACAAGCAACTGCTCCGCAAGCAACTACATCGGGATCTCAAGTACAATTACCACAGAATAGAGGTGTTACGATCTAATGGATGATTATTTAAAGACCCTTCTTGAAACAAAAAAAATATCGAAAACAGAATATCATATCTTTCTATTATTTGAATTAACGGATCTTGGGAAAGAGTTCTGTCATAAATTTCAAGAAAAGCTTTTTATGGAAGAACCAGCCGTCATGACAAATACTGGTTATGCATGGGTGGATGGACGAAAGTCCATGTTCCGAGAGATTAAAAGAACCATTGATTTTGTATACCAACAAATAGAGGCTATTAAAAATGACGGAAGCATCTACTGAAAAATTATATGCAGGTAAGTTTAAAACATTAGAAGAATTTGAAGAAGCTTATAAACATAGTGGAAAAGTTAATCAAATTAATGCTGATCTTAATAGACGTATTGAAGAAATGACTACCATTCCTGATGATTACAAAGTACCCGATGGAATTAATATCGAAAATATTGTTGATATAAAGATGATGGCTAAAAATGTAGGTCTTTCGCAATCTCATTTTGAGAAGTTTGCAAAGACAATGCATGAAAAGGAAGTTTCATCAAAAGAGAATTATGAAAAATCTCGTAAAGAGATCAATGATGACCAATATAATGTATTAACTGAATATGTGAATAAGAATTATCCAGAAAAGATAGCAAAGAAAATGATTGATGAATTTGTTTTGAATAAAGATGCGAGAGAAGAAGCTTTAAAACACAGAGATAAATTATTGAACAGTAAAACTCCAGGTATCGGAACTGTTCCAATTGTTCAACCGATGGATTATAGCGAAGTCATTAAAGCACGTGATGAACTTCAAAAACAACCACACAATTTAAAATTACGTGAACGTTACTTAGCAGCGACTAAAGCATATGCTCATTCAAAAGGAGAGCGGTAAATGAAAAATAAATCAAAGAAACCGGTCAAACAAGATGTGGATTATGGTGCGATGAAAGTTCGTAAGAAAAAAGCATCGATAACAAAGATGGCTGGTAAAGCAAAGATTAAAATGAAAGGATCTGGAAAAAGTTCGCTCACAGATGGAACTTATTGCTAAACTATTGTGCAGTATATTTTTTATGCTATACTAGCTTTGTTCTAAATTGAGCCTACATGAAAATGTAACAACCTTAATTTAGAGCCGTAAACCGTTCAGCCCGGTTCGTCCGACAACCTGAAAGTGGTCAATAAAAACTTTATTGATTAATTTTCAGGAGTCGAAAGATGACCGATCAAATAGATTTAGCAACTGCAATGCAGTTGTTCGATACCGAAGTTACGCTCAAATATCAAAATAAACGTTACCTTCAAAGTACAATCACTGAACGACATGGCACGACTGGTATTGCAACCAACGTTCCTGTATCCGATCAGATTGAAATGTCTTCGAGTAACTTTGCTCCGACTGATATTCCAGTCACCCCAGTTGACGAAACAGATATATTGATTCGCCCAACCGATTACAGAGTTAAGACTGTTATTGGTGGTGGTGAAAAGACACTCTTTGCATACGATAAGATCGTCGATCATGCGAAATTGCATGCATTAGCAGGCGCTCGTATGGATGACTTTATTAAGATCAATGCAATCTTTAGTTCTCCACTTATTGGGAATATTTATACCGTTCCTGTAGGTGTTGGCGTTAATACAGGTATTAACTCAGACAAGATTGCTGATGGTATGTCATACCTTCAATCGCAAGGTATCGATGTGATGAACAATTCCGTTTCAATGTGGGCTTCTGCGTTATTGAAGAAATCCATGTTAAACGATGAACGTGTCGTGAACATCTTTTATACCGATCATAAACCATTAACTGACTTCCGCATTCAGATGTACGAAGGCGTTGACTGTCGATTCTTGGGTGAGAACGGTATCAACAAGATCCCATCAACCGATATCGGTGGTGGTATTTCTCAATACCTCGTTCCGCTCGTTCATGAAGATGCCATTGTTCAGATCTATAACCGTGACATCTCTACTTCAATCACTTGGGTTCCGCAACAAGACCGTTGGGAATTGTTAACCGTCATTACAACTGGCGCAAACATTATCCAAACCAATGGTATTGCGTTCATCACTGCTAATACCCCATACGCAGCTAACTAAAGGAGTATAAAGATGAGTAATTTTGATACATTTGCGCCCATTGCTGGCGGGTTACCCACTCAAGCACCAAATGTGTTTGTGGGTGTTACCCCTGATGATTTAGCAACTATCACTGCATCCGGTTACATGAATGACCTTGGAAAAGGAGCATTAACCACAAGCCGTGGAGTTGTTAAACAAAACGACGTTATTTTTATTAACTATTCTGAATCAGGTTCTTTTCCCACTCCAACCAGTACTTTGAACGTGTTTTACGTCAATGTATCGGGTGGAAACTACAGTCTAATTGCATTCCCAGCTTTAGTGCTCGGTGCATTAGCAGCTTCTAATAACTTGGATGATGTTGCGAGTGTGTCTACTTCGCGACTCAATCTTGGTGTGAGTTATTGGACCGCTGTGACTGTTTCCCATACGGATCTAGCAACTGGTGGTACTAAAGTCCTTCAAGCTTCTACAGGATCTGAACAATATACCGTTCGAAATATCATCCTGAGTGGTGCAGGTACTAACTTCAGTGGTGGTGGCGGAGATCGTTTAATTAATGTTCAAGATTCATCGGGAACTAATATATATACCGCAATGACCGCAGCTAAAGTTCAATCATTGGCAGCGACTCGTTGGGGTGATACGGGTGTTCCATTTCCTGCAACAGCGGCGACTCTTGGAGCGTCGACCGTTGCAGGGGAATCTTTGGTAGCTAAATACAGTGGTGGAACGACTGATTATTCAGCGGGTTCACTCACACTGATTATGAATCTCCAAAGAACTGCTTAATGTCGTTCGAATCGACACGTTTCTAAAGCGTGTCGATTTTTTTTGATTTTTTCGACATAAGGAAGTCTCATGCCATCAAATGCCTTTGTGCCATCACTACTCGATGTCGTTAACCAGGTGTTAAGTGAGCTGGGACGATTACCGGTTGATAATGTTGAATCCGATCAGAATGCATTATTGATTTCGCAACGCATACCATATTTACTTCCAGAACTTCTATTGCGTACGCCGTGGAATTGGGCGATTAAATATGTCACGGATAATAATCCAATCACGCAGAACTTTTCTCCAGAATACACATATACCTATCAATTACCTGCTGATTATGGGCGTATGTTTAAATTCTGGCAGATGTGGTATGACTACACCATTATCGATAACTTTGTATTAGCCAATCAAAGACCGATTAATTATTACTACGTTGTTAATAATACAGACATTGATATTTTACCTCCGTTATTTTTTCAGTTACTGGTACTTTATACAGCCAGTCGAGTTGCTTTGGCTTTAACTGAAAATCAAAAGCTCTTTCAATACCTTGATCAACAATATCGAATGAAGCTCGCAGATGCGATTCGTCAGAATGATATGGATCGTCGAATAATGTCTACTCCTCATAATGATTTCGATCGATTGAGTTATATCTAGGGGGTCATATGGCTACGCAAATGATCCGACAAACCAAGTTCACAAATGGCCAGGTTGACGTCATCAATTGGAAGCGTACCGATCTTGAAGGCTATATGACATGTGCTCAAGATCTAACCAATATGGAAGTGGGTACAACTGGATTAGCGCGAAAGAGAAAGGGCACTCAGAATCTTCTTAATATTACAGCCTATGGCGATGTGTTCATTCAAGGATATGAATTTCGTGATAAGTTTGGCGGTTATTATATTGTGACTGCTCGTGATATGGCGATGGATATCTATTCAATTGATGTGAATACAGGAAATTTAACCCATATCCAAACGGTTGTTACATCTTATCATGCTAGAGATTTGCCTGTTATTGATTATGGAAGCAATAATGATGTGATTGTATTTGTGCATAATGAATATAAGCCAAGCAGGCTTTTTATATCGCCAGCCGGATATTTAACTAATCCATTTACATTCACATTTGAAGAATTGACAATTTATCCTCAGCCGGCATATGACTTTGGAAATATTGATTATAATAATTTCACCGTACTTTATTCAGTATTAGGAAATGTATTAACTTTTTCATTTACTGGCTTGGGTTCTGATCCGGGATTTACAAATGCATGGGTCGGTGGCCAAATATTAGGTCCTGGTAATAGTGTTACCCAACCAATTGGATATGCAATCATTACTGCTGTATCAGCTTTTTCTTTGGGAACGGTTACATTTACTGCGAATATTATTATTCCTTTTCAGGCTCCTTTTGCTGTTTCAAATGGATCTTATTATTCAGTGCGACAACCAGTATTTACCGACGAGTTAGGATATCCTGGCGCAACTACTTTTTATCAGAATAGATTATGGTTTGGTGATACACCCGCTCTTAATTCAACAGTATTTGGTTCTAAGCTCAATAAGCCATTAAACTTTGATGTCGGAACAGGATTAGATACAGATGCCATCATTTATGATATTGGTATAACAAATTCAGGTGCAATTGAGTTTTTAAACAGTGGAAAGCAATTAGAGATTTATACTCAAAATGTTGAATGTGCCGCTCCTCAAGATCCTAATGTAGGATTAACTCCTAGTACATTTTCTATTCGTCAACAATCCGCTTATGGAAATAATGGAAATGTAAAGCCGGTTACTTATTTAAATGATTCGTATTACATTTCAAAATCAGGAAATGCAATTATGAATTATCATTTCAATGGAATCGGACAGACTTATTCATCATCAAATGTAAGTGTTCAAGCATCGAGTCTGGTAAATAATCCCGTTAATCGAGCATTACTTCGCGGGACGGATTCATCACAAGATAATTTTGTGTATTGGTTAAATCAAGATAATAAAACAATAACTTCCTTTCAGTTTTCAGAAGAATATAAATTTGCAGCATTAACACCAATTACTTTTAATTCAATACTTCGTCCAAATAATATTGTTGAAATAAAAGACTTATTCACTGTAAATAATACTGTGTATATGCTAAAATTTTATACAAATACTGAAGTCTATACGATTGAGAAATTTGCTGATGATGTATTCATGGATGGTTGGATTGTTAAGAGTGCAAATAATGATGGATTAGTTACGGGGTTATCGGATTTAGAGGGTTATACCGTACAAATAACCTATGATAATGGACAAGGTCCTCAGGATTTTGGTTCTTACACGGTTGTAGATGGAGAAATAACGATCGATGGTTGGATTGGTGGAACCCATAATGTAGTTGTTGGTTTATTATACGATTGCACAGTGGTTCCTATGTATATATTTGCAGGTCCTATGAATGCGAATATTTATAAAAAGATTACACGTATTTATGTGGATTATTTTGAAAGCTTAAACTTTAATGTGAATAACATATTGGTTCCTTATCAAACATTTGCCAATGTTCAGCAAGGATTGCCGCCTCAGCCACAGACTGGAAGTATCGTGGTTAATCCCGTATTCGGTTGGAATCGAGATAAGACGTTTTCGATTACTCAGAGTTCACCATTTGATTTACAAATAACAGCGATTGGATATCAAGTAACCGCAACTATGATTTGAGGTGTATATGAATGTATTTGGTATGAACGTTGCATCATCTTCTCTTTTTAATATTGCATCAGCTGGAGTCGCCGGTGTATTTGACATATTAAAATACAATGAGCAGAAGAAGATTGCTGAAGCTCAGAAAGAGCAGCTTGAATTGCAGCAAAAGCAAAATACCGCTCAATATCAACAAAAGATGTTGAACAATTTTGATATCATGCAGCAGACGATTGCTACTCAAACCGCTCAAGCTGCATCTCGTGGTGTAGGATTGGGATCAGCTAGTCTCGGAGCGATTCAACGCAATACCTATGATGTGGGTTCACGTATTGCCAAAAATCTTGAAATCGAAAAATCCATTTATGATCAGAATATCGAGATTCAAAAGAAAAATGTTGATCGATCTTTGCATGCATCTTTATTTGGTGATGCTGCCGATTTTGTATCTAAAGCACTTAATATTTATAAATTTTGAGGATTTATGAGTAAATCAGCCGAGCCCTATGCCCAATATAAAGAGAATTATCCCATCCTTCAGGTTCAACCGGTTGCGAGTGCTGCACCAGGTCATCAGGCTATGGAACAAGCTCTTAACCAGGCTGAACAGGCATTAACCGGTAAGTTTGAACAATTGAGTCAGGAAAACAGTGCGATTCAATATCTTCAGACTAAAGGAATGATGGCTCAGATTGCCAATGAAGCACATATCAATATTTTAAAGAATCCCGGTCAAGCCAATAAGATTGCACAACAGGCTGAAAACTTACTTAAAAGCGTTGTTAGTTCAGCGCCTGTTAATCGAAAGAATAGGGCAGAACTTGAATATACATCTGATCGATTAGTAGATCAGGCAAAGTTAGAGGCTGTTAGAAATGACATCCAAATCAATCGAATGGTTGGTCGTATGAACGTATTGGAATCAATTCAGCCTGCAATGCAATCGTATAAACAAGCATTGATTCAAGGAGATCAGAAAGCTGCACAATCCATTAGTAAGAATTTAGTTAATGGTTTAAATGGTGCGCGCATGAATCGATATATTGCACCCAGTGAACAAATTAAAATTATGAAGTCATTGAGTGGTTTACAAAATCGTATTTTCGATATTCATAAAACATTTGGGAAATAAGAATGGAAGGCAGTGAACACAATAACATATTTGAAGAGTTATCATCGGATGGTGATTTAAATATTGATCGTAGACCAGTCAATGAAAATACGAATTATCTTTATCAATCTCAGATTCAAGATAGTACATCACAATCTGTATTCGCTTCTATTTCACGAGGGATAAGGCCAGATACAGAATCATTATTATCTTTAAGTGAGCATAATTATGCAAAAGCATCTTTGATGTGGAAGGGGGTTACTCAAGCAAAAGGAGTGATTCGTTCAAATGAACCGGTTATTAATATGCAAGCGCGTATGTCTGAATTATCAAAACCTGGATTTAAATCAACCTTCAGTGACCAGGCAGAACTTAATTACTATAAGCATTGGGCGAATGAATTAAAAACTAATTTTAATAATGCCATGAATGAAACATCTATGGGTGCCGGTATATCTAAAGAATATATGTTAAAAAATGCCGCTATTGATAAGAAATATGGAGGAATGGAAAGCCAAGAAAAGTTTGAAGAGATGCGTGCTAATTACAATGATATGGTTAATAAATATGCTGCATTAGGTAATGCCATGCATATTCCTAGTTCCATGATTAATCCCATTGCTCCAGATATGCGGCAACAATTAGAATCTGGATTTCAAAAAGGTGGTGATCCAGCAGCTGTATTAAATCTAATTGATTATCATGATAGTAATACGATGCCTTATTTAGCTACAGCTGTTAAAGATCCCATTCAAAGGCAGGTGATTGAAACGGCTGGAAATCTTCAAGGAAAGAATCTTTCTGAATTTAATTATCGATTAGTTCAGGATAATCAAAAAGGTAATGACTATTCTGCTTTAAAAATAGGGACTGAAGGAAAATCAGAAGCTTTTCTAAAGAATGCTATTATTTCTGATGCTGGTATAAAAAATATTTTAAATTATAAATCACGATTTGCAGATGGATTGCAAACAACTCCTGCTTTTATTAATAGCGCTCTTAATTATGTGAAAGGGGAGGCTATGAGAAATAATGATTATAGTTTAACCAATTTTCAAAAATATATTTCTGATTTTTCAAAAAATGTTTCTCAAGGTTATAACTTTGCAACTGGACCAGCTTATCAAATTAATAAAAATTTAGAACCAAATGTTACTGATTCACAATGGTCTTATTTGTCAAATATGGTTTTGGATCATGTTTATGAGAAACTGAATAAAGATTATAATTTTCAGGATGATTTAGATCGAAATCCTCTTACAGTCGTGATGAGTCCCTATAAACAAATTCAAGTGGTCGATCGATCCGGTAAGATATATTTTAATCAACCATATTCAGAAAGACTATTAGATGCTTCGTCACGATATGTGTCGCCAAAAAGTGGAAAGAATTTAGAAGTTAAAAATAAAGAATTTATAAAGCAAACTCAAGAGCAGGAAGAAGGAATTGCTCGTCTTGAAGGACATTTCTAATGGCAGGCCCTTTAGATTATGAATTAGCCACTCCTGAAGATTTTGTGAGCGGCGCTAATGAGATGCATTATAGTACTATGCACACAATGGGAGCTGCTTTAGCGGCAGGTGCCGTCTCTCCATTTGTAGCAGCACAAGAAGTAGAAGGCGCATTAGGATTTGTTCCTCGCGAACGAGTCGATGCAGCTGATGATTTTTTAAAATATCTCAATCGTCAATCAAAAAATCCAGATGATGGATGGTTTCAGTGGGGATCAAGTTATACGGCTAATATGGTTGGTATGGCACTTAATCCTATTAATATGGCATTTGGTGAAGCAGGAGGATTAGTAGCAGAATCTTCATTAGGATTTGTTTCACGTGCAACACCAGAGGTTATAAAAACATTTGCTGGAAAACCATTAAGTGAAATCTTAGGAAAAGGGCTGCCAGGATTTGTTGGCAAACAATCTTTGTCAAATCTTGGAAAAAAAGGTGCTATCGGTTTTAGTGCGATGTTTGCAGGTATGACCCCTCAATCCATTGCGGATAATTATGATAAAAATACAGGTCATATCAGTGCTATTGGTGTTGTTAAAGAAGATGCTAGTAATGCTGGATTTGGATTACTGTTAGGAGCGAGTCCTTTTGCAGCAGGAATTATTTGGGGTAAAGCGCGCGGGATATTTAAAGAGGGGAATTTTGATGTTCCTTTGCCTGGTAAGGTATCTGATAGTCAAATTAAAATGCTTGAGAAAGCGCATGCGGATGGAAAGATTAGTGCTGATGAATTGAAATGGTTTAAGGATTATAAGGACGATCCAATGCATCCCAGCATGACGGATCGAGCGGCTGACATCATAGCGAAGGGTGGCCATCCAGTTGATGCAGCTAGTGGTAATGTACAGTTTAATATGTTTAGCGAAGATGACTTTAATAATATTAAATCTGCTTCCGCAGATGCTTTAATGTCTGATATTCCTCAAGAACATAAGATGTT
>Ga0335069_10005997_pt1 | contig 17773 bp, 13 predicted proteins | sample Lox_Sample_11_FD_206714 | JGI IMG/M metagenome (GOLD analysis project Ga0335069, IMG submission 206714) | Soil microbial communities from Loxahatchee National Wildlife Refuge, Florida, United States - Lox_Sample_1.1 | ecosystem: Environmental > Terrestrial > Soil > Wetlands | place: USA... | reverse complement strand
CTTGAAGATGCCGATCTGGTCGCATACGCGGACAAGGTGGGGCTCGATCGCGCACACTTCGAAGCCTGTCTCGCCGGCGCGGCCGCGCGTGAGCAGGTCGAGCACGATGTGCAGAGCGGCGTCGGACTCGGGGTTGAGTCGACGCCGACGGTGTTCATCAACGGCCGGCGCATCAAGGGCGCGCTCGATCCCGAATTGATGAGTTATGCGCTCAGCATCGCGCGCGGCGGCGCGACTCCGTAGTGCGACGGCGTGTGCGCGCCTCAGCAACCGCGCGCGAACCTGCGCGAAATAACTTTTGCAGAAAAAATTCTTGACTTCATTTTTCGTCGGGACTAAGAGGAGCGCCTCTTCGTCAACGCAGTCGAAATTTTTTGCGACGAAATGACTCTTGTCGGTTGCGCGCGCTGCCTTCCTTGTGAGGAAGGAAGGGCGGGCGTGTGGGGGGAAAACTGTGCATGGCGGTGTGGAGAGGTTGTGGAAGTTGGTGCGGTGGCGGTGACTTACTGCGTTGTCCCCACCTGGGGATAACCAGCGCGCGTACCGACAAGCTTGCGGGGTGAGCGGGTGCACGAGGGACGGGCACGTATGGAAGAACTGTGGGCGACGGCGTTGCCGCTGTTGCGGCAACAAGTGGGCGAACGCAACTTCGTGACCTGGATCGAACCGATTCGGTGCGCCAGCGACACTGACGGCTTGCGGCTCGAAGTGCCGAATCGGTTCTTTCAAGAATGGATCACCCGCCACTTCATGAGCGCGATTCGCTCGGCGCTCGCGGCGGCCGGGGGTGGCGAGCAGTGCGCCGTGCGCACCGTAGTCGACGGGGTGTGGACGCCGCCGGCGATGCCGCCGTTGCCCGCTCGTCGCGAATCCGCCGGCGAGTCGCGACCGCGGGTGCCCAAGATCGGGCGCCTGGTCTCGCACTACACGTTCGCGACCTTCGTCGTCGGCGACGCCAACCAGGTCGTGTATCAAGCGGCGGTGGCGGTCGCCGCCGAGCCGGGCCGCCGGTTCAATCCGCTATTCCTCCACGGCGGCGTTGGCTTGGGCAAGACCCACCTCGCCAACGCGCTCGCGCACGAGATGCTCGCGCGCAATCCGCGTATGCGTATGGCCTGTCTCTCGGCTGAGGCGTTCATGAACGCGCTGATCACCTCGCTGCGACAGGATCAGATGACCCTGTTCCGCGATCGCTTCCGCCAAGTCGACGCGCTGATCCTCGACGACGTGCAGTTTCTCGCCGGCAAGGAGCGCACGCAGGAAGAGTTCTTCCACACCTTCAATACGCTGTACGGCAACAACAAGCAGATCGTGCTGACCTCGGACAAGCCGCCGGCCGCGATCACCGGCCTCGAGCAGCGTTTGAAGAGCCGATTTGAGGGCGGATTGATCGCCGACATGCACCCGCCGACGTTGCCGATGCGAGTGGAGATTTTGCAACGCAAGGCGGCGCTGCTGAGTTGTGCGATTTCCGAAGACGTGGCCTGGCTGCTAGCGCGCACCGGTGGACCGAGTGTCCGCGAGTTGGAGGGCGCGCTCACCCGGGTGGTGGCGACGGCGACGCTGCGCAATCTGCCGATCACCATCGAGTTGGCGCAGCAGGCCCTCGGCCCGCTGGCCGGGCGCGGCCCGCACGTTTCGATCGAGACGATTCAAGAAGTGGTCAGCCAACATTTCAATATCTCGCTCGGCGAGTTGAAGTCGCATCGCCGCGATCGCCACTTGGCGCAGGCGCGTCAGGTGGCGATGTATCTGTGTCGAACGTTGGCAGAGGCGTCGTTCCCGGTCATCGCCGAGAAGTTCGGTGGGCGCGACCACTCGACGGTGATGCACGCCGTCCGAGTCATCGAGGAACGTCGCGTCGCTGATAGCGTGCTTGCCGACGCAATCCTGGCGATTGAAACCAGCTTGCGCAGCCGCAACGCCGCATGAGGCGGCGTCCCTTCGGCCTCGCCCGATCGCGCGCGTGTCTCACAAGAGTCGCGCAAGCGATTGTGCCGATGTGAAGAAAATACTGCACGTTGCGCCCACTTACTCGCCGATTGCGAAGTTGACAAACAAGTCCTGCGCAGGAAGAGTAGGCGACCATTCGTGTGGAGGACCCTACGATCGCAGTAATGCAACGCGACAAGCGACGGTGGCGAACCGAATTGATGCTGCTCGCGCTGCTGGCCATCCGCGTTGGTACCGCTTCCGCCCAAGTCGCGCTGCTGCGCTTCAATGCGTTGAGTCCGCAGTTGTCGATCGATCTGCCCGGGGATGTCGGGCGCCCGGCGATTGCCCTGGCCAAGATGGTCAACACCGAGCCGTTTCTCGATATCCTCAGCATTTCTAGCGACGGCGTCCAAATGTTCCGCGGCCGATCCGATGACACGGTCAGCGACCCGGTCGGAATCGACGTGGGCGGCGCGCCCACCGCCCTGGTGACGGGTCTCTTCAATGACGACACCAATCTTGATGTTGCCGCGATCGTCGACGGTGACGTAGTCGTAGCGCTCGGAAATGGCGACGGCACGTTTCAAGCGCCGATTACCAGCACGGTACTCGCGGCATCACCGGTAGCGATCGCGACGGCGAAAATCGACGGCGACAATATTCTCGACATCGTATTGGCGCTCAGTGACGAGAGCATCTATCTGATGCACGGCAATGGGGACGGGACTTTCAGCGAATTTTCAACCCCATCTCTCGATACGACGCAGAGTGGGGCGACCGCGATATTGGCGGCAGACGTCACCGGTGACGGCAAAGTGGACGTCCTCGTCACCAACACGCTATCGGATACCGTCACTCTCTTCCCTGGTCGGGGCGATGGGACATTTGGTACCTTGCGACAGATTGATACCGGCTCCGACAGCGAACCGGAAGGGATCACCGTGGGTGCAATCGACTCCGACCCATACGTGGACCTCGCGGTTACTACCATGGGCCTCGGTACCGGACTGGACGCTGTCTCTGTCTTCCCAGGTCAGCGAAGTGGGACCTTTTTGACCGAGAAGACGATTCAGAGCACGGCTGAATTTGCGCATGACGTCGCGCTCGCAGACGTCGACAACGACCATGCGTTGGATCTGATCTCGGTCGGGGACTTGACGGGAATCGGCGTTCAATTGAATCAGTTGAACGGATCGAGTCTCCAAGACTGTTGCACCGGTTCCGCGTTGCCTGCATTTGGCGACTTGCAGTCGCTGCGTGGCCTGGTCAATCAGGGAGACTCGATGCTCCAGGTTGTGGTCGGCGATGTCGACAACAACGGTTTGATCGATATCGTCGCCCTTCGGAGCCCGTCAAGCGGCGGAATGATTGCCGTCGCGTTCAACCGCAGCAACGACCCCACGCCGACCCCGACGACCGGCGGGTCGCCAAGCGCGACCGTTACGGGCAGTGTTCCGCCCAGCGCGACGCCGACCCCAACCCCGCCACCGACATCCACCCCTACGCCGACCACGATCCCGACCGCGCCGTTCGGCGTCTGCCGCTTCCCCGTTTCGACCGCGCAGAAGTTGGTCGACATCGCCAGCGGTGATCTCAACCAGGACGGCAAGCCGGACATCGTGGTTGCCGACCAGGCCGGCAGTCAGATCATCGTGGGCATGGTCAACCAACCCTTGCTTCGAACCGCGATGAAATGTCCGACCGACTTCACACTGAGCGGCCTGACGGCGATTTCGCTGTCGAGTGCGCCGGCGGCCGTTGCCCTCGGAGATCTCGGAGTTCCGGACGGAGCGTCGGACATTGCGGTCGTGACGCAAGGCGGCCTGGTGATCCTGAAGAACAACGGCAACGGCGGCTTCTCGGTCGGCGACAGCTTCAACGTTGGAAGCGATGGCGCCTCGGTGGCGTTGAGCGACCTCGATCGCAACGGCCGGCTCGACATCATCGTCGGCCACAGCTCCAGCACGAGCGTCACCATTCTCGACGGTCAGGCCGATGGTGGGTTCACCATGCGCAGCGTGCCGTTGGGTCGAACGCAAACGGTCGTGACTGCGCGCGATCTCAACAACGACGGACGTGTCGATATCGCGACCGTGAACAGCGCCACCGGAGAGCTGGTTGCGCTGTTGCAAGACTCACAGGTGGCGAACGGCTTCCGCGTCCTCCCGCCACAATCCCTGAATGGGACGCCGACCGGACTGCTGGCCGACGATTTCAATCACGACGGCGTCGCGGATCTCGCGCTGGCTCTGAACACCGGCTCGCCGACCGGCTTGTTGGCCATGACCGGTGCGGTGCGCGGCAGCGGCGTCAGTTACAGCCAAGCCAGTCGCGCCGCGGCCGGCGGCTCTCCCAGCGCCATCGGCGAGGGGGACTTCAATCGCGACGGCCAAGTCGACGTGGTGGTCTCCAATCAGAACGACAGCACCTTATCGTTCTTCGACAACATGGCAGGGCAGTTTCCGCGGCCGCGCCTCCCACTGGACCTTGTCGGCGTTGCGCCGGTGGCATTGACCGTGGCGGACTTTGACGGCGACGGAATTCTCGACGTTGCAACCGCCAACCAAGGCGACGGCTCGATCACGATCTTGCGCAGCGCCAATCCCCCTCCGACACCGACGCCGACCCAGACCGGTACGCCGACGGTTACGCCTACGCCGACGATTTCGGGAACGCCGACCGACACCAGCACGCCGACGATCGGTTTGACCGGAACCCCCACGATAACCGGAACCCTTCCAACCCGCACCCGCACGTTCACGCCGACGGTGACGGGCACGCCGACGCCGGATCGCCCCTTCGGCGTCAACGGTCAAGGCTGTGCGGTCGTGGCGCCCGGAAGTCGTGGACGCGACTGGGGCGGGACGCTCTACGTGATTGCCGGGTTGATTGGATGGCGGTGCTCACGGCGAACACGGCGATGAAACGCGCCCCCCAAGCGATTTTCGTATTCCTCGTCGCCGCGACGTTCATTCCCGCTGCGGCGTGGTCACAGACACTCGGAGACTACGGGAAGTGCAGCCTCGTGTCCGGCGGCAGGCCGGTCGCGATCGTTAGCGGCGACTTCAACAGCGACGGCAGTCAGGACTTCGCCGTCGCCGTCAGCGAGTCGTCGAACAATCGACTCGAAGTGTTCTTCGGTAACCGGACGCAGTTCGCGACCGGCGGCTGTGCTGAGGCGGTGCAAATGCAAACATTCGCGCTTTCCAGCAGTGCGGTGCCGACGGCGCTTGTGGTGGGGGATTTCGGCAACAACGGAACACTCGATATCGCTATCGCCGAGAGCGATGGGGTGATCATCGCGTCCAACGACGGCAAGGGACAGTTCACGCTGGGATCGGTGATCGCCGCCGGTGATTCGCTCAATGGCATCGCGGTCGGCGACATCGACGGCGACGGCTTGCTCGACTTCGCCGTCGCCGACGGATTCAACAACAGCATCCGCTTACGCTTTGGACTCAGCGGTGGCCAGTTCAGCGACCTGCAGACCATCCCGATCAGTCATCCGGTGACCGGAGTAGCGCTGGCCGATGCCAATCTCGACGGTTTACTTGATCTGTTCGTCTTGAGCAGCGACAACGTCGTGACTGTCGCCCTCCAGGGTCCGTTGCCGAGTCCGGCTCCGACTCCGTCGGCGAACCGAGTCAATTTTCCACCGAGCGAATATCAGGACATCAATACGCCGCTGGTGTCGAGTGCGTTTGTCGTGGCGGATTTCAAACGCGACGGCGTCCCTGACTTTGCGGTCGCGGCCACCGGTTCCGGTGCGTTGGGGATGTTCACCGGCGAACGTGTCGGCGTGAGCGGCGTCGCCTACACCGCGCTCTCAACCATCTCGATCGGCAATGCCTCAGCCGCGATCGCAGCAGGCGATCTGAACAACGACGGCAAGGTCGATGCGGTAGTCGCCGGCGGCACGACGGTTCTCCTGCTGCCGGGCGACGGCCAAGGTGGTTTCAACACTCGAACGTCGTACGATGCAGGCCCCGGCCCGACCGGCGTGGCGCTGGCAGATGTCGACGGCGACGGAAAACTTGATGTACTGACCGCCAACGGCGAAGGCGGCACCGTCAGCATCTTGCTGAGCAGCAACCCACCGCCGCCGCCGACCGCGACGCCGACCAACACCGGCCAGCCGACCCCGACGCCAACGCCGACCCGCACGCCGGTCACCGACTGCTGTACCGAGCATGCAAGCAGCGGTTGCAACGACAGCGTGTGCCAAGCCTGTGTGGCGACGAACGATCCAGACAATTTCTGCGTGACCCAGCGCTGGGACCCGACCTGCGTGCAGCTGGCAAAGGGCACCTGCGCCGCCATGTGTATCTGTTCCTCTTTCACCCCGACGCCGACGGTCACGCCGACTTCATCGCCGACCTTGACCCTGACTCTCACGCCGACCTTCACCGGGACGCCGACGGCGACGCCGACCGATACGATCACCGGCACGCGGCCGGTGAGCACGCGGACGCCGACCGCGACGCCGACGATCACCGGCACGCTGCCGACGGCGACCAACACCGCCACCCCGACCGCGACGCCGACGAATACCTCGACGCCGACCCGGACGCCGACGCCTACCTTCACCTTCACGCCGACCGCGACGGGGGTGGGTGGGTTCGCGCTCCAGGGTGGTTCCGGCTGCGCGATCGGCGATGCGCGCAGCGGCTGGATGTGTCTGCTGCCGCTGGCTGCATGGTGTGCCGCACGCCGTCGCCGCTGAGTGAAATTGCATTCAGGAATGTGGCGGGCTAGGTACGCCGCATGATCGGTCTGACCGGATGGAGCGTGTACGTCCCGCGTTGGCGCCTCGATCGCAAGCTGATCGGCCAGGCGTGGGGAGCGCCGCAGCCTGCGGGCGCGTGCGCGGTCGGCAACTACGATGAAGATGCATTGACCATGGCCGCCGAGGCCGTACGATCGGTGGTTGGTGACGACGGCCAGGCCATCGGCGGGCTGTATTTTGCGAGCGCGAGTGCGCCCTACTGGGAAAAACAGATCGCCGCCGTCATCGCGACCGCCTGTGATCTACCGCGGCAGCTCGTCACCGCCGACTTCGGCGGCTCGGCGCGCGCCGGCACCAGTGCGGTGCTGGCGGCGATTCGCAGCGCACAAGCCGGCGCGTTCGCGCATGCGGTGGTGGCGGCAGCCGATGCGCGGCTGGCGGCGCCCGAGTCCGAGCTGGAAGGCCTACTCGGTGACGCGGCGGCGGCGGTTCGGGTCGGCACGCGCGACGTGATCGCCGAGTTCATTGATGCCGCGTCGATTGCCGAAGAGTTCACCTATCTGTGGCGGACGGATAGCGCGCGGTTCGTGCAGGCGTATGCGGGGAAGTTCTCGAACACTTTCGGCTACGCGCGCGATGTGGGCGATGCGATCACATCCCTGCTCGGGCGCAACCGGCTTGCCCCGACGGATATTGCGAAGCTCGCGCTGTATTCGCCGGACGCCCGCGCGGCCGTCGATCTCGCGAAGTCGCTCGGTTTCGACGTCAAGCAGCAGCTACCGCCGCCGTGTGCGAACGCGATCGGCTGCACCGGCAACGCGGAAGCACTGCTTCAACTCGCGGCAGTGTTGGAGAGCGCGCGACCCGGCGATCGGATCTTGGTGGGCAGCTTTGGTGAAGGTGCGGATGTTCTGCTGTTCCGCGTGACCGACGCGATCACGCGGTACCAGCCGGCTACGCGTCTGCGCGATTGGATCGACAGCGGCGTCTCGCTGCCGTCGTACCAGAAGTATTTGAAGTACCGGCGCGTGATCGAGAGCGACGAGCCGGGCGAAGCCATCTTCAACATTCTGGAGTTCAAGGAACTCAAACAGGACGTGCGGTTGTACGGGAGTCGCTGCGAGCAATGCGGCACGGTGCAGTACCCGATCGCGCGGGTGTGCATCCAGTGCAAGGGCCGCGCGCTTGCCGATCATCGATTGGCGCGTGCGGGGACGGTGTTCACCTTCACCGTCGACCATCTCATCGCCAACATCGATCATCCGCTGATCATGGCGGTGATCGATCTCGACGACGGCGGGCGTGTCTATTTGCAGACCACCGACGCCGCCGCCGACGGCGTGCAAGTCGGTACCCGCGTCACGCTGGCATTCCGCCGCTTGCACGAAGGTGGCGGCAATCACAACTATTTCTGGAAGGCCCGTCCGGTACGGGTTCGAGGTGAAGCATGAAAGACCAGGTTGCCGTGATCGGTGTTGGCTGCACGAAATTCGGAGACCTGTTCGACAAGAGTTACGAAGATTTGATTTGCGATGCGGCGTTCGAAGCGTACGACGACGCCGGAATCGATCCGGCCGATATCCAGGCGGCGTATTTGGGCACGTATCTGCCGGGACCGAGTGGAGGCAAAGCCGCGGTGTCGCTCGGTGATGCGCTGCGCTTGTATGATCGCCCGATCACCCGCGTGGAAAACTACTGCGCCACCGGCACCGACGCGTTCCGCAACGGCTGCCTCACGATCGCGTCGGGTGCGGCCGATTTCGTTTTGGTGCTGGGTGCCGAGAAGTTGAAAGATCGCGGCGGACGTGGATTGCCGCGGCTGGGGCATCCGCTGTTGGCGAAGGGCAACTCGGCTCCGGGGCTGTTCGCGTTGGCGGCCAACCGCTACATGCACACGTTCGGCATGGGTCGTGAGACCCTCGCGAAAGTTGCGGTCAAGAATCACTACAACGGTGCCCGCAATCCGAAGGCGCATTTGCAGATGGAAGTCACCGAGGAGCAAGTGTTGAAGGCGCCGATGATTGCGTGGCCCTTCGGCTTGTTTGACTGCTGTCCGACCACCGACGGCGGCGCGGCTGCCATTCTGTGTCGCGCCGATCTCGCGAAACGATTTCGCAACGATTACATCTTGGTGAAAGGTTTCGGCCTCGCGGTGACCAGCGGACGGCCATACTTCGATCCGACCTTCGACTACCTGGGATTCCGTTCGACCCAGATGGCGGCGCAGCAGGCGTACGCGATGGCGAAGATCGCTCCTGCCGACATTGACTTCGCCGAGGTCCACGACTGCTTCACGTGGACGGAGATCTCAAATACAGAAGACCTTGGCTTCTGCCGGAAGGGCGAAGGCGGTGCATTGGCGGCCGAGGGACGCACGAGGATCGACGGTGACATCCCGATCAATCCAAGCGGTGGGTTGAAGTCGTTTGGCCATCCTATCGGCGCGAGCGGCGTACGGATGATCTACGAATGTGTACAGCAACTCCGCGGTCAGGCGGGTGAGCGACAAGTCCGCGGTGCCGAGGTGGGGCTTGCTCACAACGTGGGCGGTCCCGGCGCTGTGTCGTGCGTGATTGTGCTTGGGAACAACTGAATCGAGTCGCATTTTAAGACGATGCGGTCGTCTCGTTCCACCACTGCCGGAACCTAAGAAGGCAGCGTGGATGACGCTCGCGTGTGTTCGCGACTGATTTGAATCAGGGGCACGGTTTCTGCTCGGTGATTTGGCGTCCGAAACAGTTGCGAGGGGAAAAGGGGAAACCGGGATGGAAGCAGCCACGGCCGTTGCCGAGTGGTCCAGTCCAGTCGCTGCCAGCGAGACCAGCTTTCCGAAGCTCGCCGAGCCGGAAGTCTTGATGCCGTCGCAGTTCCTCGACCTCATGCGCGGGCACAGCCCGTATGAGGGCGAGACGCGCCTGATGCTTGCGGTTCTGGAAGACGCCATTTCGTGCTTTCAGAAATACGCCGGCGCGACCAAGGGCCGCCGCCAGCGACTCTTTCGCGAGGCGGAGGAGTGGCTCTTTGATGAAGGGTCGCCATGGGCGTTCTCCTTCGAGGCGATTTGTTCGACGCTCGATCTGAACCCCGAGTATCTGCGAACCGGACTGCTTCGATGGAAGGAAGCGTTCCTGGCGCGGCCCGACGCCGCGGTGGCCAGCGTGGCCCGTGTGCGCCTGCGCGCTGCGCGCCGCCACAAGATTCTTCCGTTCGTCCCGCGCCGAAGAAAGAAAGCCGAGAAGGTTGCAGCGGTCGCCTGACGAAAGCTCCAGTCGTCAGGTTTTTAGCGGACTAGCGTTTCGAGTAGCGGCTCTCGAATGATCCGAGCGATCATTCGGGAGCCTTTGTCGGTTGACGTGCTGCTCGAGCGGTGGCACTCGCGTTGCTCTCCGCCGAAGAGGGTGATGACCGAAACGACGACCGCACGTCCTTCGCGCATGTGGGCTGCTATGCGGTCCGCCGACGCCCGGTTGGACAAGAAGCGCACCGTCCTTCTGCTGCGGTCGGTCGTCATTTTCACCACCTCGTACTTGGTCTTGTTCGGATCTCACGCGAACATCACGTCTGGTCTGATCTATGCGGCGGTCCTGGTCGCCTCGAATATCGGGCTGGCGGTGATGCCACCGCGTCTATTCAACGCAACCAGCTTCGCACCGGCACTGCTCCTCGGGGATACTGCGCTCGTCGTCATCGGGCTATTCCTCACCGTTGGGTTTTCGCAGGAATTCTTGATCGTCTACTTCTTCACCATCTTTCTCACGACGGCGGCAGAGACCGTCGGGCAGATCGCGGTCGGCGCGACCTTGGTCAGCGGGCTCTATGGTTATTGGCTCTACTTGAGCACCGATGGGCAGCTCGATCCATCGCATTGGTTGCGGTTGCCCTTCTTCTTCGTGGTGGCGATCTTCTACGCGTTCTTGACCGACGAGCTGAAGGTCGAGAAGCGTCGCCGCCAGGAGGCCGAGCGTGAGCGCGAGCATCTCCGTCTCCTCTTGCAAGTTGCCGGATCGATGTCGCAGTCGTCGGTGAGCAGCGAGTGCATCAAGAGCATCGGCAAACTCATCGAAGACGCTGTGCCGCATCTCCGATGTGAGGTGAGTGCCGAACCCACGCCGCGCGGCGTGGATCGCGACACGGTCTGGCTGCCGATCGAGGCTTACGGCCAGCGCTTCGGAAGCGTCATCCTCCGATCGAACACGGGCACGGTGAGCGCGAACGAGCAAGCCCTGGCGCAGCTCGTGATGCACGCGGTTGCCAGCGCTGCATACACGGCGCAGCAAGTAGAAGTCGCGCAAACCGCTTCGCGGCTCAAGGAAGAGTTTCTGGCGACGTTGTCGCACGAGTTGCGTACGCCGCTGCACGCCATTCTTGGTTACAGCGACTTGATCGAGAGCGCGGCTGAATCGTTGCGCGACTCGTTGATTCTCGAGAGCGTCGGCCGCCTGCGGGCGAACACGCGACACCTCCATGACTTGTTGGAGGAGATGATGGGCTTCGCCGTCCTGAAGGCCGGTCATGTGACCACGAACGTCGTGCCGTTGGACATCCCCAGGTTCGTCGGCGAGCTGGCCGCGCTCACCAAGGAATTGCTCTCGGGGCGTCCAATCGAGTTCGAGCTCGATCTTTCCGTCAACCTGCCAGTGGTCGTGACCGACGCGCACAAGCTTCGCCAGGTGCTGGCGAGCCTTCTAAGCAACGCCGTCAAGTTCACGGAGCGCGGTTACGTGCGGCTCGCCGTCGCGGCGCGCGGAAGCGATCAGATCGCGTTTAGCGTCAGCGATACCGGCATCGGGATCGCAGAAGAGGATGTGCGGGTGATCTTCGATGACTTCCGGCAAATCGACGGTTCGAGCACGCGGCGCTTTGGTGGGGTCGGGCTTGGCCTCGCCTTGGCCCGCAACATTCTCGCATTACTGGGGGGCCGGCTCGAGGTCGCCAGCGAAGTCGGGCGCGGCTCGACCTTTCACGCCATCATTCCGTTCGCGGCCACCGATATAACGCGGGCGAACCTTCCGGTCCGCACCTCCGCCGTTGTCGAGCCGAGTCGTGTGCGCGAACCCGAAGCCCAGTGGGCTTCGCTGTAGCTCACACCATCCGCGAAAACAGCGCCAGAAACTTCGCCAACCACGGTCCCAGCGAGCAGACGCAGTAGACCGCGGCGAGCAGTCGCAGCACGTGCGCCGCTAGGTAGGCGGGCGCCAATCGATGAAGGAGTACGAGCAGCCCGCACGCTTTCGCTTTGAAGAGGAGCAGGGACGGACCAACGCCCAACGCGAGAAACGTGTGGCGCAAGAGCGGGTTAGCCTCCGACCAGCCCTCGCGCAAACCGGAGTATGTGGCGATTCCGTCGAACATCTGCAGTGCCACGTTCAGCGCGAACAGGTGGTACATGTAGCGATCAGACGCGACCTCTACGATCTGTTCCACGCTCCACCGCTACCCCAATCATCGGCAGGAGTCGAGCATGAAAGTGCACGGCCGGTTCGCGCCCGCCGCGGCTAGTTCAGGACTTTGGTTTCCTTCAAGCGGGCGATCGCGTCCGGTGCGTATCCTAGCACATCGCGCATCACGTAGTCGGTGTCCGCTCCCAGGCACGGAGCGGCACTCCGGACCGCACTCGGCGTTCGCGACATCCGCCACGGAATGCCGGCGTGTTGGCGAGTTCCGACTTCGGGATGCGGGTGCGACACGAAAAATTCCGTCTCGCTCAAATGGGGGCTCTCTGAGAGATCGCGATTGCTCGCCGAAACAAATGAGGGGATGCCGGCCGCTTGAAGTTGGCACACGACGTCTTCCGCCGCGCGCGTTGCCGTCCACTCGGCCACCAACGCTTCCAGAGCGTCTTCGTTGGCTTTTCGCGCCTGGATGGTCGCGAAGCGTGGATCGTCGCCCCACGCAGAATTGCCCATGATCTCGGCGATGCGGCGCCATTCGCTGTCGTTCCGCACGGCAATCGCAATCCAGCGCTCCTGACCGGCGCAGCGAAAAACCCCGTGCGGTGCCATGTGCGGATCGCGGTTGCCGTCGCGCACCGGCTGCGTGCCGTTCATGGTGTACTCCATGACGGCTTCGGGCAGGATAGATATCGTGGTCTCCTGTTGCGATAGATCGATGTACTGTCCGCGGCCGGTGCGGGCGCGGTGGTGGAGCGCCGCAAGCACCGCGACCGCGCCGTGGAGTCCGCCGTTCGGATCGCCGTACGAAATGCCGACATGCATCGGCGGCCAGTCACGATAGCCGGTGACCGAGGACAAGCCGGATAGCGGCACTTGTGCGGGACCATACGAGACGAACTGGCTTTCGGGGCCGCTCGCCCCGTATCCCGATAGCGCGATCATGATGAGGTCGGGTTTGATCGCGCGGAGCACTTCGTAGCCCAAGCCCATCCGATCCATGACTCCGGCCGCGAAATTCTCGCACACGACGTCGCACTTGCCGACCAACTGCTTGGCGATGTCGATCGCGCCCGGCTGCTTGAGATCGAGTGCGAGGCTGCGCTTGCCTTGGTTGTACTGGTTGAAGTAGCCGCTGCGATTGACGCCGAATTCGCCGTCCGCCCACGGCGGCAGCAGCCGGGTCACGCAAATGCGCGTGCTGGTCTCGATGCGGATGACTTCGGCCCCAAGATGCGCCAACTGCAAGGTGCAAAATGGACCGGCCCACACCCAGGTGAAATCTGCAACGCGAATCCCTTCCAGTGGCTGCTTGGGCGCCATCGCCAACCTCCTCAGACCACGCGCTCGCTGCGTAGCGCGTCGACTTCGTGCGGCGTGAGATGCAGGTCGCCTGTCAGCACGGCGTCGGTGTGCTCGCCCAACGTGGGCGCGGGCGAGCGCAATGTCCACGGCGTCTGGGAAAAGTGGTACGGCGCGCCCGGCACCGTCACCGGCCCCACAGTGGGCTGAGCCACGGTGGCGAAGAATCCGCGCGCGCGCAGGTGCTCGGAACGTAGCAGATCGCCCATCGTCGAGACCGGAGCGAACGGAATCCGCCGCTGCTGGGCGGCCCGATACAATTCGTCGACCCGCTGCTCCTTGACCCAGTCTTGCAGCATCAGCTTGAGCGCATCCCAGTTGGCCGCGCGCGTCAGGCGATTTTCAAACAGCTCCATGGCTGCCCACTCCGGGTTCCCCATCAGCTCGACGAAGCTGCGCCATTGATGTTCCTCGATGCAACAGAGGAAGATCCACCCGTCGGCGCACTCCATGAAGTCGAGCGGCTGAATCGGCTTCACACCCAGGCGGGACGCCACCAGGCCCATGTACGGCCAGTATTCGAAGGTCAGCTCCAAGATCGCCGCCAGGCATTCCTGGATCGACACGCTGACGTGTTGCCCTTGGCCGTCGCGCGCCGCGGCGTAGAGCGCTCCCAGCGTTGCCACTGCGGCGTTCACGCCGCCCTGAAATTCGGACTGATGGCCGAAGGTCTTCAGCGGCGGCATCGCTTCGGTTCCGGGGCCCCCGCCATTCAAGTAGGCGATGCCCCCGGCGTTCCACAGGATCATATCCGTCGCCGCGTACTCCCGATGCGGGCCGACCAGACCGAACGGCGTGATCGAGGTCATCACGAGGCGCGGATTGCGAGCGGCAAATCGGTCGTAGTCGAACCCGAGTGACGCCATCTCAGCCGGCGGGGCGTTGTGCACGAAGATGTCGGCCCGGTCGATCAGTGTGCCGAACAGTTCCCGGCCGCGTGTGGTGGTGAGGTCGAGCGTGATGCTGCGCTTGTTCGTGTTGAGGTAGATGTACAGCCCGCTGGCGTTCGGGTCCGGCCGTCCGCCGGGAAACGGTCCGCGCCGACGCGAGCTGTCACCCGCAAGCGGTTCGACCTTAATCACCTCCGCACCGAGATCTGCGAGGAGTTTCGAGGCGTAAGGTGCGGCGACGAGATCGCCACACTCCACTACCCGCACCCCGCTCAACGCATGCTCGTTCATAGTCCGGGCCTCAGATGGGGTCGTGGCGTACCACGAACAAGCGGCAACGCCAACGACGAAATCTCCGACCTAGCGAAGGTCGGGCGGAAGCCAGTCGAGTAGCTGCTCGGGATTTGCCGGTTCGGCGCGATCGCGCGCCGCGAGCATGAAGTCAGTGTGGGAGAACCGTTGCGCGTCCCACTCGCGCTGGACGGTCCACGACCCGTCCGCAGTGCGCACCAGCAGGTGCACCCGTTGTTGATCGGTGAGCCCGACGGCGGCCCGCTCACTCGGGGTCATCGCGAAGAGCACATACGATGCGTGTTTCGTCGTCACAAAGTACATACGCGCCGCGTCCGTATCACGTGCTCGGCAGACGAACCGGACAGACGCCAAGCCCGCCATGGCGGACGGCCGGCGAGAAGGCGAGAATCTGCATGCCCGCGTCGGTGAATCCGCCGATATTGACGTAGCCACCATCGAGCGTGCACGATCGCGACCAGTCCCACGAATCGGCCAGCAGCCGTTCGCCGCGCGCGACGGAGAAGAGCGTGGCGTCGTACGCGATCTCGACGGCGGTGCGCCGCCGTACGCCTGTGGGGGGCACTCGTCGCTCCGTTGCCCAGCGCGCCAGCGCAGCGTCCTGTTCGCCGTAGGTCAGGTTGAGGGTGCTTGCGATGGGCTGTTTGCTGACCAACGACCAGCCGACGTTGCAGGTATCGGACGCGGCCAGCGGCTCCAACGCAATGCCCCAATCATCCTTCAACTGGTATCCCATCTTGCGCAAGAGCCGTTGGTCGAAGGCCTCCGGAGCGCGCTCGATCAGCCGATTGAGTGTCAGCGATTGTTGCTCGTCGCGAGCGATCCGCAACACGAGAAACTCGCCGGCGGCGGCCTCAAGCTCGGCGGGGGTGTAGGGAATCGCCGGCGCCGCGATCGCGACGCCGAAGGCGGCCCGAACTTCATCGGGGCCCAAGACGTCGGTGCCGAGTAGACGGCGAGCGGTTGTGAGATCGCACACAGCCATGAGCGGGCGCGGATCATAACAACTGGCGACACAGACTCAAGGGCAGGGCAAGCTTTGACGCCGGCGGCGTTCACCCGCCGAGGTGGTACATGCTGCGCGCTTCGGTCGACCGGCCGCGATCAAGATGGTGGCCCGTGGGTTTTGTGGCGACGGCGCGCAACAGAATGCTCGCCAACGCGGCCTCGGATGCGCCGCCACGCAGCGCCCGGCGCACGTCCAACTCGTCGTCGTTGAGGAGACAGAGGTGAAATTTTCCGTCGGCGGTGAGCCGCATGCGGTTGCATGCTCCGCAGTACGGCTGACTCACGGGGCTGATGAATCCGACGATCCCGCGCGCGTTCGCCAGCCGATAGTTGACCGACTCGTCGCTCGCATGCTGCCGCGGTTCGGGGACGAGCGCGCCGAGCGACGTTTCGATGCGCTCGCGGGTGACCGTGTTGGAGACGTATTGGGAGAGGGCGACCCGCGCGCACTCGGCGCCCCCGAGCGGCATGAGTTCGATGAAGCGCACATGCCAGTCGTGGGCGCGCGTCAGGCGCGCCATCTCGACGACGTCTTCATCGTTGAAGCCGAGCGTGACGACCGTGTTCAGCTTGATCGGTCGCAACCCCGCGCCTTCCGCTGCTTCGATGCCCGCCCAAATCTCCTGCACGGTTCCGAAGCGCATGATGCGCTGCAATCGCCCCGGATGAAGCGTGTCGATGTGAACGTTTACGCGGTGCAGGCCGGCCTCCGCCAGTGACTTGGCCAGCCGGGGTAGCAGGATTCCGTTGGTGGTCATGGCCAGATCCCGGACACCATCGATCGCCGCGACGCGCCCGACGATCTCGAGCAAATCGGCGCGCAGCGTCGGTTCGCCGCCAGTCAGCCGGAACTTGCGAAAGCCGGCCGTCACCGCCGCGCGCACGACCCGCTCGATCTCGCTCGCCGTCAGCAGTTCGCTCCCCGGCGCGAACTGCAGCCCGGTGAGGGGCATGCAGTACACGCAACGCAGGTTGCAATGATCGATCAGCGAGATGCGCAGGTAATCGATCTCGCGCCCGAACTCATCGCGCGGCATGCACCGCATGTCGCCCCAGGGCCGGTGCTATGTCAAGGCGCGCTGCGTGAGCGCGTCTGCAGCGGCGTGCATCAAGACGCCGATTTCCCTCGCCTTCCTTGGGAGAGAAGCTGAGAGCGCACCGTGCGGGCCAAATCGCTTGACAAAGAATGCGTGGCCTCGCTAAATGGGTGCCTCTTTCAGCGGGACAAGACAATCAAGGTTGCAGAATTTTGACCAGGCCGAGACCGACAGCCGTGTGCAGCGAAGTCCTGACGGGTCGTGCGACCACGTTAGGCGTCTCCCAGCGGCGGCAGATGAGGATCGCTATGCTCCGACTGCTTGTGATGCTCCTTTTGAGCGGGTTCGCTGCGACCCACGCTGATGTGGCGCACGCTCAAACGAATCCGATTCATTTCAAAGACAAGACCGACGTGACCGCCGGTACTGCGCCGGCGGCCGTTCTGGCGGCTGACCTCAACAAGGACGGCAATGTCGATATCGCCGTCGCGAACAGCGACGATGCGAGCGTAAGCGTCATGCTGGGTGATGGGAGCGGCAGTTATCCGTCCGGCACGACGACGTTCGGCACCGGCGACTCTCCCGTGAGCGTCGCGACCGCGGACGTCAACGGCGATGGCAACGCCGATCTCGTCGTGAGTAACGATTTGTCCGACAACGTGAGCGTCTTGCTTGGGACCGGCACAACAACCTTGTTTGGTGCCGCACTCAACGCGGACACCGGCGGCAGCCCCGAGACGGTGGTGACCGGTGACTTCGACGGCGATAAGAAGCTCGATGTCGCCACCGCGGACCAGCTCGACGACACGGTTACGGTTCAGTTCGGCAAGAAGGACGGAACCTTTCAGAACGCGCGCTCATATGATGTCCCCACGAGTCCGACAGGATTGGCGGTTGGCGATGTGGTCGGGGATTCGTCGTTGGATCTAGTGGTGACGGCAATCGACGCCGATCTGGTGGTGGTGCTGCAAGGTAATCGCGATGGTACATTTCAAGTGCCGGACTGCACCGCCGACCCGCTGCCCGCGCTGTGTTTGAGCGCCGGCTCGGCACCTTCCGGCGTCGCGGTCGCGGACGTCAGCGGCGACGGCAAGCTGGATATCATTGTTGCCA
>Ga0335069_10005996_pt1 | contig 17774 bp, 18 predicted proteins | sample Lox_Sample_11_FD_206714 | JGI IMG/M metagenome (GOLD analysis project Ga0335069, IMG submission 206714) | Soil microbial communities from Loxahatchee National Wildlife Refuge, Florida, United States - Lox_Sample_1.1 | ecosystem: Environmental > Terrestrial > Soil > Wetlands | place: USA... | reverse complement strand
CGCTGGGTAGTCATCGGCCGCTCGCAAGGCGGTCTCGCGGCTTGGAGCGTCGCGGAGATGCAGGCGACGCTGCAGGACTCCAATTACCTTGGCGCCGTCTCGGTCGCCGGAGCTGTCAACCTCAAGTCCACGCTGCTTGCCATGGGCAAACAGGGGAGTGCCGCCTCCTTCTATTTGGGCTACATGGCGTATGCAATTCACGTGCAGGAGCCCTCGTTCCAGCCGTCCGACATGCTGACCGGTGCGGCGCTGAAGCACTATTCGGACGTGACGACTAAGGGCTGCTGGAATTACGCGTATGCCGCATCCATCAATGCACCGGCAGGGCCCGTGCTGAGGCCTGGCTGGGACCAAACGTCGGCGGCGAGTCGGTTCTTCGAGGCGAATGAAGTAGGCCGCGCACGGGTCGGCGGACCGCTGTACGTGATCGCGGGCGAGGCCGATGAAACCGTGCCCTATGCGCTGCTGCGAGCGGTTGCAAAGAAGGCCTGCAGCAACGGTGTGGCACTTACCTTTCGCCACTATTCGGGCCTTGATCATGCGACGACGTCGAAATCCACTCCTGACCAGCTTGCGTGGGTTCGCGATCGGTTCAATGGGAAGCCGAACTTGAGCAACTGCGCGAGTCTGGCCCAATGACCGGCCATGCCTGGCGCAGCCCAAGCGCGGCTCGCTATCGAGAGTGCCGCGCTGTGGCCAAAGGGGATTGCGGAGGTCTATGCGTTTCGCGGCCAGAACGACCGCGCTTTCGATTGGCTGGACAAAGCCTACGCAAGATAAGGACGCAGATCTCTGGTCCATCAAGGGCGATCCGCTACCGCAGAGCCTCGAAGGAGACCCGCGTTATAGCGCGTTCCTGCGCAAGATGAAGTTGCCGCACTGAGGTGATAGAGGGATCACGAAGGGCCGCTTGGTAGAAAACTGAGCCGAGGCTGAGTGACCGTTGCTGGCCGGTCAGCGCCCATTGACGCCGACCGGCCCGGGCCACTCGCTATACTTCGGTCTGCTCGGCCATTTCCAGAGCGTCATTGACCTCGATGCCGAGATAACGAACCGTACTCTCCAGCTTAGTGTGTCCTAGCAGCAACTGAACGGCCCGCAGGTTCTTGGTCCGGCGAACGCCAGCGTAACAGCCGAAGGATTTCAAGCGCCATCGCACCGCTATGCGAGTCGAGCATCCCGGTGGGCGCCGATCCCCACCACCCAGAACTGACGCCAAGCCAACAACGCCAGGGCCAGGTGCACCGGAACCGTAAGAGCAATAAATGCCAGATTGCCTTGGTACAAGCCCGGCAGCCTACGGACGATCAGACTGGTCAGCGCCGCCGCAGCCACCAGGGTGACCAGGCAGCGGGCGATTCGTGGCGCGCGCCACCACACTGCCGGAAGGACCAGACATGCGGGATTGAGCGGCAGCAGGTTCTCGTTATCCCAGGCGCCCCAGTGGTCGGTTAACCCCCACATCCCAGCCAGCACGAGGCCGGCAAGTCCGCAGATCAACCACCACGCGACCGCCAGCAGCACAAATGATGCCCGATAGAGGCGACTTTTCCCGTGCGCGAGCCACAGCAGCAGCGCGGCTAACCCGATTCCGAGGGCCAGGAAAGGCACTCGGAGATCACGCGGGGCTGCGGGCGCAGGCGGCAGTCTTCCAGGTTCGACGACCTGCTCATCGCTCACCAGCGGCACAATCTGGCCGTTCGCGTCACGCACGGCGACAGCATCCAGCGCACGGCTCAGCACCATAGGAACGAAGCTCTCCTGCCACAGGCTCAACGGGATGTCCCCCTTCGGACCGAACCCCATGTCCATGCCGAGTGCGAGCCAGAAATCAGGCGAGATCATGCGGACGGCGTCAAAGCGATAAGTGTGAGGCGCTGGCCGGCTTGCAAGCTGGCGCTCGAGGGCGCCGCCCAGTACTCGATTCAGAGCGTCGCGGACTTTGGTCGAGCAATTGTTGATGAGGTAATCGTATCGGTAGACCGCATTCCGGGGCTGCGCATTCCAGGCGAGGAACTCCGCCAGCTGCCGCGCCTGTGCCGGCATCAGGTTCAGCATCTGCACGGTCACTGAACGGCCCTCACTCACGTATCGCGCAACGCCTGCATCGAGAGGCTGAGCGCCGAGACTGTAGTGCATGTGTCCGAGCGCGAAATTCAGCAGGAAGTGCTCCTCCTGGAAATCAAACACACCGTAGTTATAGGCCAGCCGTGTGCCAGCCGCCGCATCGTCGATGATGATGGCATTGTGGCCGAATCGCTCCCAGTAGAGTGGGCCGGGGCCGAAGGTCACGAGCGCCACCTTCAAGGGGAGAGACGTCTCGAGCCCGTTGACGCAGACGGGGAAAGTCGCGGCAACGACGAGAAAGCACAGGATGGTGCGCATCGAGCTCAGAGTATCAGACGAACGTGTTTGCGCTTTCCAGGGGCGCCATGCATGCTGCTCCGCGGCTGCGAGGGTGACGGCGCATGGCAGGCTTCTTCAACGCAATCTTCTGGTTCGTCTGCTACGTCGTAGCGATCCTGCTGCCGCTTCGGTTCGCCATACTCATCGCGCCGGTCGAGGCTGGCCGCTCCTTCCTGCTCGAGCTCGGTGTCGGGTGCGGACTCATCGCTTACCCGCTCCTGACATTCGAATTCCTGCTGGTCGGGCGGCTGCGTGGAATCTCGCAGCTCTACGGCAATGACGTGCTGATGTTCTTCCACAAATACATGGGGATCGCCGCACTGCTGTTCGTCATCGGCCATGCGGCGCTCGTGTCACGCGGCGACCTCACGCAACTCAATCCCCTCGGCGGATCGGCAATGCTGCGTGATGGCAACTGGGCTTTATGGCTGGTAGTTGGCATCGCGCTCACGGCAGTTTTCCGCAAAGCGCTGCGGCTGAAGTACGGCTTGTGGATGGTGCTGCACTCACTGCTCGCACTGGGCATCGCTGTGTTCGGTCTGAAGCACATACTCGCCGTCCACGCTTACACCGCGCGGCCCATGCTGCAAGGCCTCATGGTCGGCTGCTTCCTGGCCTACCTGCTGCCGCTGCTGCGCTATCGCGTGTGGGAGTTCTTCAGCATGCAGCGCAAACCCTGGAAGGTCGTAGCCAATCGCGATGAGGGTGGCCGTAGCCGCACCTTGGTCCTCGAGCCGATCGGGCACGCCGGGTTCGAGTTTCAACCGGGCCAGTTCGCGTGGCTGTCCACCGGGCGGCCGTTCGTGAGCGAGCAGCATCCGATCTCGCTCGCCTCATCGGCCGAGGTGGCTTCCGACCGACGCATCGAGTTCTCGATCCGCGACCTCGGAGATTGGTCCGGCCAGACCGTGCCCAAAGTTGCCCCCGGCGCGCAGATCTACGTGAATGGCCCTTTCGGCGGGTTCTCGCTCGACCGCGAGCCGGGGCAGGGGTTCGTGCTGATCGCCGGGGGTATAGGTATCACTCCCATGCGTTCGATGCTTCTCACGATGCGCGATCGCGGCGATGTGCGGCCGGTGATCCTTTTCTATGCGGATCGCGACAGCGAGTCCTTGATACATCGGGAGGAGTTGACCCGTCTGACCCGTGAGATGAGCCTGACGCTGGTGTTGGTGCTCGAAGCTCCACCCGCGGGCTGGACGGGTGAGCAGGGCAGGATCGACGCGGCTCTGTTGCGTCGCCATCTGCCGGTACAATTCAAGCGGTACCAGTATTTCATGTGCGGGCCAGCCGCGATGATGGATGCGGTGGAAGAGCACCTGGCGACGCTGCGGCTGCCGCAGGTACGCGTGCATGCCGAGCGCTTCAACATCGTCTGAGCGGAGCTGCACCGGTGTCCCATCGACTCATCCTGCGCCTCGCCATCGGTCTCACGGTGTTCCTCGCGCTGGTCGCTCTCGCCTTCGCCTGGTCGGCGGGCCTCCGCGACGGATCGCTTACCGCGAGGCTCGAAACGGCAACTGCACCCGTGGGCGGCGCGCCGCCCCGAAACGAGGAGCCGGCTACCCCGCCTGCGGGGATCGAGGCGTTCGAGAAACGTTGCGCACGCTGCCACGCCGCCGACGATGTGACGGCGTGGACCGCGAAGCAGTCGGGGAATCGGTGCGAAGCCCTGTACGAGTTACTGCAGAAGCATCGCAAGGCGCCGGAACCCGAGAACCGCGGGATCGCCCTGCTGTTTGACCCCGGATGTTCCGGTGACCCTCACACGCCAGAACGATCGTCCGCAGCACGGCCGACCTCCTGAGGTCAAGATCCTACGGAATGCCCAGGTTATAGACGTAGAACTCATCATCGCGCAGCCAGCCGAGCGACGCGTAGAGCGACTGGGCCGTGAGATTCGTTTTCGCGGTGGAGAGCGTCATGCGCAGCTTGCCATCCCGCCGCCCGCGTTCCGCCGCCGCCTCGAGCAGCGCGCGCCCCACCCCGTGCCGCCGCGCCACAGGCGCGACGTACAGGTCGTAGAGCACATAGACGGGAGCTGCGAGCAGCGAGCACCAGCTGGGATAGAGCTGCGTGAAACCGATGAGCTGCTGTGCCTCGTCCTCCGCGACCAGCACCACCGAGTCGCCCGCGGCGAGCCGCGCCCCGATGTAGGAGCCGGCTTTCTTCAGGTCGGACGGTAGCTCGTAGAACTGCCGGTACGCATCGAAGAGCTTCCCGAGTGCGGGCAGGTCCTCTCCACGGGCCTCGCGTATGTGCATGGCGGCCTCCTCCTGTCCGCCTGCACTGTAGCGCCGGCGCGCTGCGCGCGCGAGCGGGCCTCCCTGCCCGCCCACGCCGGCCCGAGAGGCGCTATGGAGCCGCCAGCTTCATCACGGTGTTGGTGTTGTCGTCGTTGAAGTAGACGATCTGGTGTCCCTGCGCATCCACCGTGGCGACGACGCCGAAGAGCGCACCGGGGGTGCCGCTCGTGTCGAGCTGGATGGGTTCACCCACGAAGCCACCCGGCAGCACCGGCGACACCTCTACCGCCAGATTGGCCATCTGGCCGCTGCCGATGTTGACATCACCGTTGGTCACGATGAGATCCCCGTCCGCGAGGAGTGCGGCGCTGATGGGCGCAATGAATGGACCGCCGTGCGCGATGACACGGGCGGACGCGGCGGCTGGCCCGCTGAAGGTGGGTGCGGGCGTCGGGGGCGCCGCGACCGTGTTGCACTGGCCATCGACCACGATCCCGTTCGCAGCGATAGCGGTGACGTTCGTGAAGGCCACCACGCTGTTGGAGCTCGTGTCGACGATATAGAGCGTATCGATCGAGGGATCATAGGTGAGACCGGCCGGAGCGAAGATCGCACCCGGCGAGCCACTGCCGCAGAAGCCACTCGCGATGGTCGTGAAGGAGCTCTGCGCATCACCGTTCAGCTCTATGCGATCGATCGACCCGCCGAGATCGGCGACATAGAGCGCCGCGGACTTGCCACCGCTCGCCGCGACGTAGGTAATGCCCCAGGGCGCCGCAAATCCATCCGCGGCGAAGGGCGTGGTCAGGGCGCCTGAGGTGCTGACGAGCGGGACCTGGTTGCTCGTGATCGCCGCGGCTGCGATGGTGCCATCGGCGAGTGCCGCGAGTGCGTTGCAGCCTTCGAGGCTCCCACTCTGCGCGATGCGGTACGGCTGCGCTCCGGCCGAGGGATGCAGCCCCACCAGCGTCGTTCCCTTGCCCTGTGAGTTGGTAGCGCCGTCGTTGAAATTGCAGACGAGCAGATCGCCCGCGGAGACGAGGCCCGCGCTCGCCGGGGCAAGCGCGAGGCCATACGGGTTGCCGCCCTGCTCGATCGGATCGATCGTCGAGCCGATGGCGCTCGGCGCGACGCTCGCGAGCTGACTCAGGATCGAGGGATTGACGGTGAGGGTCTGAGTCGTAGCGCTCTGCATGCCGCCCGCGCCCGAGCAGCTCAGCGTGTAGGTGACGTTGCCCATCGCGGTCGGCACCACGCTCGTCTGCCCCGTGGCCGGCTGCGATCCGGAGAAGCTCCCCGCTGTCGCGCTCGATGCGCTCGCGGTGCAGGAGGTCGCGTTGCTCGCGGTCCAGGCGAGCTTCACCGCCTGCCCGAGATTGATGCTCATCGCCTGCGCAGGGGCCGTGAAGGCGACCGAGGGCGGCGGGCTTGCTCCGTAACCGCCACCCGAGCCCATACCTCCACCGCCGCCATAGCCGCCACCACAGGCGCCCGCGAGACTCATGACGAGGCCAATCGCGAGGCATGCAGCCAGATGCCGAAGACGCATGAGGAGCTCTCCCTACACCGATCTTGCGGGTAGGTGCAGGAATGAATCGCGCAGGTTCGCCTCGCCGGCGCAGACCGACGTTCCGCTGTTCCCGTTGGCGCTGGAACGCGCCGGTCAACTTCGACTAATGAACCTCGACCAGCGCGACCTTGCCGGCCCCGCTCTCGGCCAGCACGAGTCCCTTGTGATCGGGTGTCGCCATCATGTTGCGCACGACTCCACCGCCTCCAGGTATGCGCCAGGTCTGGAAGGCCTCACGCTGCGGATCAAATCGCACCAGCGTGTTCGGCGTGGCACCCGACTCGCTGTACCAGACGATGTCGTTCAGCACGGTGATGCCGTAAGGCTCGGCGTGGGGTCCTGCGGGCGATGGCCACTCGCGCACCGCGCCGCTCGCCGGATCGAGACGCCCGAGGAAGCCGCGCGCGTAGTCCGTGTACCAGATGATATCGGCGCCATCGATCGCGAGCCGGCGCGGCCGGGCGTCCGCAGCGGGCAGCGGGTACTCGCGGATCGCGAGGCTGTTCGGATCGATGGCGCCGATGCGGTTGCCGCCGAACTCGGCAAAGAAAGGCACCCCCTTCGAGCTCACGGCGATCCCGTACGGCAGCGCGTGAGGTGTCGGAACTGCGCTCAGGCGCACCGCTCCATCGCGCGGATCGAGGCGGCCAATCATGTTGGCGGCCTGCACCGTGAACCAGAGCACCCCGCTTTGATCGAACACCGGCGTGTGCGGGTCTCGGGCGTGTGCATCCGGCATGCGGTAGACCGCGATCTCGCCCGTTTGCGGATCGAGGCGCCCGATGTAGCCCGCATAGTTCGCCGTGAACCAGATGCGGCCGGCCGCATCGGCGGTGAGTCCATGAGGACCGGAGTCCGGAATGCCCGTCGGGAATTCCCGGATCGCGCCGCTGCGCGGATCGATGCGCCCGAGCACGCTCGCGCGCTGACCCGTATACCAGATCGCACCGTCGGCCGTTGCGAGCGGATCGTGCGGAAAGGCGCGCGCAGGGGCTACGGCCCATTCGCGGAAGCTCACCTGCGCGGACCCTGCGACGAGTGGCGCAGCGGCCTGTGGTTGGGGCGGGAAGCTGCGGGCGAGATAGTCGAGCAGCACGCGCCTCTCGCCCGGTGTCAGGACGACGCCGAGCTTGCCCATCTGCCCGATGACGTCCTGCCAACCGGCGCGGTCGTAGCCTGGACTCACCAGGCGTGCCGCGTCGTGACAGCCGAGGCAACGCGATGCGGCGATGTCCTGTCCGTAGCCGGGCGGCAGCTGCCCGGGCCCGGGCGCCGTGGTCTCAGCCGCGCACGGCGCCGCCGCAAGCACGCCCACCAAGAGAGCGGGGGCTCTTCTCCTCATGCGCCCATGATGCGACGAAACCGGAGCACCGGCGCAAGCGCAGAGCTGCAGCACTGTCCGTCCCGGCTAAGGGCGGCACCGCGGGCTGCGCGGTATAATCGCCGCAAACGACTCGAGCCTCAGCAACGGAGATCCGTGTGACGATCCGCCGCGGGCTGACGCAGGCGTGACACCTCGTGAAGCTCACGCCGTGTCACATTGCCGTCCAGGTGCGCGATCTCGCCGAGGCGCGTCGATTCTACGCGGGCGTGCTCGGCTGCCCCGAGGGGCGCAGCGCGCCCGACTGGATCGACTTCAATCTCTATGGCCACCAGTTCGTGTGCCACCTGAACCCGGCCCTCGGCCCGCGGGCGCGCCTCGAGGCGCATTTCAAGGCGGTGGACGGCCATGGTGTTCCGGTGCCCCACTGCGGCGTGGTGCTCGAGCCGGCGGAGTGGCAACGCCTGGTCGAGCGCCTGAGAGCGCACCCGGTCGAGTGGGTGATCGAGCCCACCACGCGTTTTCGCGGCACCCCGGGGGAGCAGTCGACGCTCTTCATTCTCGATCCGACGGGTAACGCGCTCGAGTTCAAGTCCTTCCGGGATATCGAGGCGCAGCTGTTCGCAAAATGAGCAGCGGGATGCTGCGCTTCACACTTTTCATCAGCAGCCTTGCGCGGCACGGGGTCAGCGCGGAGCGCGGCCGAAATCGTGACGGCCGTGCCGTCCGTGAGCGCCTGCGGGTCGCTAGCATTGTCCTCATCCATGGGCTCGCTACGGTTGAGACCGCCTACCCTACTCGTGCAGGTGCTGCTGTCGCTGGCGGCTGCCGCACCGGCGGTTTGCCCGGCCGAGTCGAGCTTCCAGTCAGGGGCCCCCTCCCCGCTCATCGCGATGAGCCACGTCGATTTCCAGATCACCATTCCCAAGTTCATCTTCCTGCGCATCGGCAGCGGCACTGGCACCGCCGCCGGCGGCTGGGCAAGCAACGCTAACGTCGACCTCATCAGCTGGGTACCGGCTGCCGGCACGATCGGCAATGGCGTTGCGCTCGCCGGCACGGGCGGCGATCTCACCGGGGGCGTCGAGACTGCGGTAATCGTCGCCAATCACGGCAACGTGACGCTCAGCTCGACGACGCTCGGCAAGCTCGCAGACGGCGCCGGCGACACCATCAGCTATGCGCAGATCCGGACGGTCGCACGCAAGCTCACCACCGTACAGGTGCTGGGGGTGCCGGCGCTGGCAGACGCTGCGACCCGCACCATCACCGTAGCGGCGGCGGGCAAGATCGTGCAGCGCGATGCGAAGTGGACCTACACGTACCGCAATCAGACCGTGCCACCCGCCGGCACTTACGGTGGCGTGAATACCAACAACGCTCGCGTGACCTACACCGCATCCGTACCGTAACGCGGCCGCGCGAGCTTGCGGTGCCATGTGCGCTGTTTCGCAAGTCGCGGCTTTTAACCGGCATTACATCCCCCCGGCTCCGCACAGCGTGACAGAACCGTGACATAAGCACGGCGATGGGGCGCACGGGCCCCATAGCATATCGGCAAGTTCACCGGATTCTTTAGTACCAGGAAGCGAGATCATGCGAATTCCCTTCATCGTCCGGGGTTTACTGGCGGCGGGTGCAGTCGCCATGCCCCTGATCGGCAATGCCGAGTCGAATTACCAGACGGGCGCCGCCTCGCCGATGACGGCGACCGCCCACGTCGACTTCCAGATCACCATCCCGAAGTTCCTGTTCCTGCGCGTCGGCAACGGCACGGGCACGGCGGCGGGCGGCTGGGCCACACAGGCGGTGATCGACCAGATCACCTGGGCACCGACCGCCGCGCAGCTCGGCACCGGACCGCTCGGCGGCACGGGCGGTGACCTCGGCGGCGGCACGGAGACGGCCGTGGTGGTAGCCAACAACGGCAACGTCACGCTCACCTCCTCGACGCTCGGCGCGCTGAACGACGGCGCCGCCGGTGACACCATCAGCTACACGAACATCACGACCGCGGCGTCGCACAACACGACGGCGACGGTGCTCGCCGCGCCGGCGCTCGCCGATGGCGCCACCACGACGGTCACGCTGACCGCGGTCGGCAAGATCGTGCAGCAGGACGCCAAGTGGGCCTACTCGTACGCCAACGCCACGATACCGCCGCAGGGCGTCTACGGCGGCATCAACGCCAACAACAGCCGCGTTACGTACACCGCCTCGGTGCCGTAAGCGGCCGCAGCGACAGGCAGGATGCACCATGTCCCCCGGGAGGCGCGGCATGTGCGGGCGCCTCCCGGGACGCAATGGACGGCGACTCGGCACAGCCGCTGCCGCCGTGCTGGCGCTGCTCGCCGCGGCGAGCGGCGCGCAGGCCTTCACCATCACGCTCGCCGCCGCATCGCCGCGCACGGTATTTCTTGCCGTCGGTGACGGCAGCTTCGTCTCCACGATCAACGGCAGCCCCGCGACCTACTGCGCCGCGCCCTGCAGCTACAACCCACCGATCGCGCAGGCTCCCAACACGACGCCGGCGGTGAACCCCAAGATCGATGTGGTCTCGGTCAGCGTCGCCGCGAACGCCGTGGGCAACGGCACGGCGCAGGCGATGACCACCAACAGTGCGCAGGCGCAGAGCTTCTTCGACCACTACGGCTTCTGCAACCTGCCGAACCAGCTCTACATCGGCGGCTATTACCGCGAGCCCGGCAACGCCGGCAAGACCGCCACGGTGACCGCCACCGTACCGGCCGCGCTGACCGACGGCGCCGGCGACACCCTGCCGTTCTCGCAGATCAGCTGGACGAGCGGCGGCAACGGCGATGCCGGCGCCGAGCCCTTTCCGGCGGGCAGCTTCAACGGCACGAGCCTCACCGTCGGCACCATCGCCCAGAACCAGTGGGCGGAAAGCTGCTGGACGTTCTCTTACAAGAACACCGTCGTACCGGCTGCCGGCACCTATACCGGCCGCGTGCTTTACACCATCTCGGCCCCGTAAGCGCACGGACGCCCGCCGCGATGCCAGGCATCACTCGCTGTTGGTTCCGCATAATCTGTGTCGCCCTCGGCGTGGCCGCCGCAACCGCGGCCCGGGCCGGCAGCGTCATCGACGATTCGGGCACCCTGCCCTACAACGCCGCGCTCGCCATGCACTGGCAGCAGCTCACCCCGCGCGGCTCGGACGCCACACGCATGGTCGGCACGCTGCAGCTGCGCGTGCACCTGAACGTGGCGCCCTGGCTGCGGCGGCGCGGACATATCTACCTGGTGCTGCCGGCGCAGCAGCCGGGCGATATCCGCGCAGCCTGGACCACTCAGGGCCGCCTGCTGCCGGGTCAGTTGCGCGCGGGCAATCGCGTGCTGGTGTACGCGGGAGCGATCACCGCGCCCTTCATCGAGGATGTCATGCAGCTGACGGTGAGCGTCGAGGGACGCCGCATGCTCGCGAGCTACCCGGTGAACTTCCACTTCGAAATGGACGGGAGCTGACATCGTGCGATCACTCATCTGGCTGGTCCTGTTGGTGATATGCGCCGGTCGCGCCCAGGCGGATGGATTCGCTGCCGTGGTGTCGCCGCCGCGCTTCGAGGTGAGCGGCAAGCCAGGCGCCACGCTGCGCGAGGTGATCGAGGTGACCAACCGCTCGGAGACACCGGCGCGCTACCGCTTCCATACCGCCGATTTCGTGCTCGGCGCCGATTACGGGCTCACCTTCTACGACGCGCTGCAGCCGGGCAGCTGCCGACCGTGGGTCGCGATCGAGCGCGGGCTGGTCGCGCTGCCCGCCGGCGGCACCGTGCGCTATCGCTTCGAGGTGCAGGTGCCGGCCGATGCACCGCCGGGTGAGTGCCGCTTCGGCATCATGATCGAGAGCGATGAGCCCTCCATCGCCAAGGCGGGCGCCGCACAGCTGCCGATCGTGGGGCGCATCGGCGTGATCGTGTACGTGCGCGTGGGCGGCGCTGCCCCGCAGCTCGAGATCTTCGGCCCCGAGGTGATCACCTACAACGGACAGCGCCTGCCGGCGCTGCGCGTGCACAACGGTGGCGATGCGCACACGCGCATGGGCGGATTCCTCAGCGGCAAGGACGCGAGCGGCAAGGCCTATGACTTCACGCCGTCCGACCTGCCGATCCTGCCCGGTGAGGTACGCACCGTCGTGCTCAACCCCTCGATCGGCAACAACGCGGCGGGCGCGCTCACCTATCCGGTGTCGGTGCACGGCACGCTGGAGTGGGAAGACCAGAAGGTAGGCCTCGACGAGACCTTCAAATGAATGCGCACGCAGCGCGCGCGGTCCGCGCGTGCCTGTACGTGCTCGCCGCACTCGCGCCTGCCTTACCGGCACGCGCCCAGTCCACTTCCGGACCCGCACCGCCGCCGCAAGCTTACGAGGATCGGCTCATCGGCGGCGGCAACCTCGCCCCGGACATCTCCCTCGGCGATTACTATTCGAACGAGAGCTCCGGTCTCGCCCGCTCCGGGCACGTGGACGCCGTCGCGAGCAGGCTCGAGAGCCTCGGCGCGAACCCCGCCCCGACGCTCCACGAGAACGGCATCGTGGCCTCCGGCCAGTGGGAGACCAGCACCTACGGCACTTTCTCCGCGGATCTCGGCGCCCGCATCGGGGACGGAGTCGAGCCGCTGCTCAACGATGCCGGCAACGAGCGGGCGTCCTTCTCGCTGCATCAGCGCGCGATGCCCTTCGACGGCGGCTGGCAGGCCGACAACGGACTCGGTGATCTCAACACCCCGCAGATCGGTCTCGAGCGTCAGCAGCCTCGCTTCATCCTGGCCTCCGGCACCATGCTCGGCGCGGAGACGGAGTGGCGCGGACCCTCGGGCATCCAGATCGTCGCCGGGGGCGGGGAGCCCGGGGTGTTCGAGGGCATCAAGGTGCCGACCTTCGATACCCTCGGCGGCTCGACCGCGGCGCTCGGGGCGCAGTGGACACCCGCTCCGCAGTGGACGGTCGGAGGCCAGTACGCCGGCGCGCGCGATGCCAATCTCTATTACCAGGCTCCCGGCGCGAGCATCCTGCCGCCGCAGATCTCGAACCTGCGCATCAACTCCGACACCGGCATCCTGAGCGCGGCGTGGCGCTCGGACGCAAGCCGTGCGCAGGTGAATCTCATCGACGGCACCCTCGATGGCAGCGGCAACGCCTTCGGTTTGTGGCTGGACGGCTCGCACACACAGGGCGCCTACACGCAGTCATACGGCGCGTTCCGCATCGATCCGAATCTCGCATGGGGGAACCAGCTCATCACCAGCGACGTCGAGGGCGGTTATTACCGGCTCGGCTACCAGACGCGCCGCTGGGTCGCGGACGTCGGCGTCGACGAGGTGCGCTCCGTGTCGGGCCACGGAGCAGACAGCACCTTTGTGAACGGCGACGCGCGCTACCAGCTCTGGCGCGACACCGGCATCGGCGGTGTCGTCAACGTGCTGCTCGCCCGCGACGGCGGTCGTCAGACTGCCTGGTCCGTCGAGGGCTACGTCGACAACGCGAACGACCTCGGCTCGAGCCGCGTGCAGATCGACTATGCGACCAACTCGCAGACCAACGACGTAGCGACCACGCTGCAGCAGACCTGGAAGATGCCGACCGGCGCGCGCCTCGCCACCTCGCTCGGCATCGATCACGTCTATACGGCGGCAACCCCGGTGCTCCCCGCCGCCTCGAGCACGCTGGTCCGGCTCGCCGCCTACGGTGGCGGGGACGTCACTGCCCGGCTGTCGCTCGATGGCACCGTGCAGTGGGCGCAAGCGGTGCAGGGCCGCATCGCCCCGACGACGTCCGCCGATGTTTCCCTGACCTGGCACATGGCGCGCGGTTGGCAGACGCTCTTGACCTACTACGAGAACTGGGTCGGCTCCTGGTCCCCGCTCGTCGTCACCTCGCCACTCACTCCTCCGGTCCCGGTGCCACAGGCCTCCCTCGGCCAGCGCGGCGTCTTCCTCACGCTGCGCTGGCAGGATGCGCGCGGCGGCCACTTCGTTCCGCTCGGCGGCGCGCCCGGCTCGGGCTCGGGGCGCCTCGCCGGGGTCGTTTACCTGGATGTGAACGAGAACGGCCGCTTCGACGCCGGCGAGACGTGCGCCGCGAATGTCACCGTGGTCCTCGATGGACGCTTCTCCACGCGTACGGACGCCAACGGGCGTTTCGATTTCCAGGCGGTGGCGGCCGGACACCACGTGCTCACCGTCCTGCCCGACAACCTGCCGCTGCCCTGGTCGCTCGTGAACCAGGGGCGAACCGAGGTGGAGGTCGGCACCCGCGACCGCATCGATGTGAATATCGGAGCGATGCGCCTGAAGTAAGCTCGCCCGCGCGAGCCGGGCCTGCGCCTGTTGTACGCTCTTGCGCATGCCCGCCGCAGCGCCCCTGCCCACCTCGGACCGCAGCCGCTCGCACGGGCGCAGCCTCGCCGCGGTGTTCTCCGCAAGCTTCGGCGTCGGTCTCGTCATCGGCTTCCAACCGCCGTTGATCGCGTTCGTGCTCGAGCGCGGTGGGGCCTCGAGTGTCGAGATCGGCGCGGTGAGCAGCATCAGCACGCTTGCGGTCATCGCCTGCGCGCCGCTCTTTCCCCGTGCCATCAGGCGCCTCGGCCTGCGCCGCGCCACGGCGCTCGGCATGCTGGTCTCGAGCCTCGTGCTGCTGCTCATGCCGCTCTTTCCTGACCTGCCGGGCTGGCTGGGGCTGCGTTTCCTGACCGGGTGTGCCCTCGGGCTCGAGTGGATCGCGAGCGAGATCTGGCTGAACCGGCTCAGCACCGATGCGCGGCGCGGCACCGTGATGGGAACCTACGCCACGGTATTCGCAGCGGGGGTGATGGCAGGCCCGCTGCTGCTGCAGCTGACGGGCACGAGCGGTTGGCGGCCCTTCGCAGTCGGAGCGCTGTGCCTCGCGCTCACTGCCCTGCCGCTGCTCGCGGCGCACGATCCGCCGGCCGCCGCTGCGGGTGACGGCGCTCGGCTGCGGTGGCTGCGGATTGCGCGCGCGGCGCCGACCGTGATGCTGGCTGCTGCCATCGCGGGACTCGTGGAATCGGCCTACATCTCACTGCTGCCGGTGTTCGCGCTGCTGCGCGGTCTCGATGAGCGTGCATCGCTGCTCCTCGTCAGCGTGTTCCTCGCCGGCAACGTGATACTGCAGGTCCCCATCGGCCGCCTCGGCGACCGGCTCGGGCGAGGACGCGTGCTCGGGCTCTGTACGATCGTCTGCGTGGTGGGGCCGATCCTCCTGTCCGCGGTCATGAGCACGGCGTGGCTGGTGTGGCCGCTGCTCCTGCTCTGGGGCGGCACGATGTATGGCTTCTACACGCAGGGAATTGCGCTGCTCGGCGAGTCGTACCCGCACGCCGACCTCGCGGACGCCAACACGGTGTACGTCGTCGTCTACTGCGCCGGCGGCATCGTCGGCCCGCTGCTCGGCGGCCTGGCGATGGACTGGTGGACACCGAACGGGTTGCTCGCATTCATGAGCGTCGCGCCGTTGCTGCTCGGCGTGCGCCTTCTGAGCAGAACCCGCGCTGCGAGCCCGGCCGGTCAGGCAGAGCGTGATGCGTAGGCCCGAGGCGTGTTGAGAGGCGGCTGATAATCGAAGATCAATTGCTTCTCGATCTTGTCCCGCTCGAGTTGCCGCGGAACTACCCGGGCGTGCACATGGGTCGCGCCGAGTTGCACCGCCTCCGCCCAGTGCTCATCCGTCGGGCATCGATCCCTGAAGCTGTCGCAGATCCCGACGTAGTAAGCCTTCCATTTACCGGGCTCCGAGCCGGGGCCGGCGAAAATGTAGACGCCCCCTACCGCCTTCCAGATCCCGCCCATCTCGTAGATCGTGAAGGGGTAAGCCGACCAGTTGCACGTCGCCACGAGCTTCCCTCTGCGCGAGCCACTCTTATTCCTTCTGTCGCGAAGAAAGGGTTTGATCTCAGCCGCGCGGCGAGCTCACTCCATCAGGGTCGACTGGATCGCAATGCCCGCACGCAGCACCGCAGTGACGGGGCTCTTATCCGCGATCTCGAGCAGCCGCGCCTTCTGCTCGGCGGTGAGCGGCCGCGCGAAGGACAGCCGCCGCTCGATGTGATCGTGGCCGGTCGCATCGCGCGACCAGCGCAGCCCGACGGTGATCTTGCCGAGCATCCAGTCCTGCTGCATGGCGTGCCGGCGCAACGCGACTGCCGTGTCGGCGCCGAGACTCGCGAGCAGCAGCTCGCGCGGCGCAAGCCCGGCATCGCTGCCGCCGGCGGTGACGGGCTCGTCCGCGGTCAGATGGTGATGACCGGAGACGATCTGCTGTACGTGCTGGTGCTCATTGATCACCGTGACGTAGGCCATGTGCAGTTCCTCCCGGCTCAGCGCGTGCCAGCCCCTTCGGATCCCTCCTCGCCGGCGCCACGCGCCCGAACATGCTCCGGGCGATGCTGCCGATGCTCAATCCGGTCACATCGTCCAGGCGGTACGGCTCGCTGGCGAGGATGGCACGGGCAGCGCGCAGCCCGCTGCGGATCGCCGGCCCGATCCCTTCCCCGAGGTCGCGCGAGGCGAGGCCGGCGGCGTCCCCGGTGATGAAAGCGTTATCGCGGCGCACCACCCCGAGCCTGCCCCGCAGGTAGTAGCTGTAGCCGCTCGGATCATACCGCGCGCCCGGCGCGAGCCGCCGCTCGAGCGTGGCGATGAGGTGTGCCCAGTGAGCGCGGATGTCCTGGCCGCGCGCCTTGAGGCGCTCGGCAATCGCACCGACGCCGACGTTGAGCCAGCCGCGCTCCTTCGGCACGTACCAGGAATAGCCCGGCAGCGCCTGCTCGAAGAACCACAGATGACAGTCGCCGTCCGACCAGTCGTAGGCGATCTCGTGCTCGAGGGTGACGATCTGCAGCGCGCTCTCGCGCGGATTGAGCTCGCGAAACAGCTCCCGGTACACCGGGCAGCGGGTGCCGCCGGCGCCGATCAGATAACGGCAGCGGAACGCGCCATCGACGGTGTAGCCGCCGGCATCGGCCTCGATGTGGCGCACGTTGTGCTGCACCACCTCGACGCCCGAGCGCTCGAGCAGCCACGCATCGAACTCGAGGCGACGGATGGAGTGCTGCACGCACGGCACGGGCACGTGCAGCCTGCCCGAGTGCAGGCGCAGCCGCGGAAAGGTGAGGAGGCGATGCGGGTAGCTCGCCAGATCCATGCCGAGCTCGCGCACCACCTCCGGCGTGATCCAGCCGGCGCACAGCTTGACGCGCGGGAAACGCTCGCGATCGAGCAGCAGCACGTCTGCTCCCGCCCGGCGCAGGTGCCAGGCCGCGGTCGAGCCCGCGGGGCCGCCGCCGACGATGAGCACCTCGCAGCTGCGCATTGGGCGCGTGCGTCAGTCCGTATACAGGTGCGCGCGTGTCCAGGGGATGTCGTTGCTCTCCCCGGGCGCGAAGACCACCTGAAACAGCTGCAGCGATCCGGTGCTGAAGGCGGCGATCGAGCCGGCGAGGTACAGCCGCCACATTCGGACGAATTTGTGATCGAACATCGCGCGCACCCGCTCACTCGCGCCCTCGAAGAGCGCCAGCCAGTGCCGCAGCGTCTGCGCGTAATGCAGCCGCAGGTTCTCGACATCGAGGACCGAGAGATTCCAGGGCTCGAAGATGCGCGACATCTCCGAAAGCGCCGGTGGGTAGCCACCGGGGAAGATGCGCTTCTCGATCCAGGGCTGCAGCGGCTCCGGGCGATTGCGGCCGATGGAGTGTATGAGGCCACGCCCCCGCCCGCCGAGGCAGCGCTGCACCACGCCACCGAGGGTGGGATAGTTCTTCACTCCGACGTGCTCGAGCATGCCGACCGACACGAAGGCGTCGTAGCGCCCGGAGATGTTGCGGTAATCGTCCTCGACATACTCCACCTGGCCTGCAAGTCCCTCGCGTTGCGCGCGCTCGCGCGCCCAGGCGATCTGCTCGCGCGAGATGTTGAAAGCCCGCACGCGCACGCCGTAGTGGCGTGCCATGTGCATCGCCAGCGTTCCCCAGCCGCAGCCAGCCTCCACCACGCTCTCGCCGGGCGCGAGGCGCAGCTTGCGGCACACGTGATCCATCTTCGCAATCTGCGCCTGATCGAGTACTGCCGCCGGCGTCGGATAGTACGCGCAGGTGTAGGCCATCGTCGCTCCGAGCCACAGCTCGTAGAACGCGTTGCCGATGTCGTAGTGGTGGTGGATGTTGTCGCGAGAGCCCTCCAGGGTGTTGCG
>Ga0335069_10005995_pt1 | contig 17775 bp, 15 predicted proteins | sample Lox_Sample_11_FD_206714 | JGI IMG/M metagenome (GOLD analysis project Ga0335069, IMG submission 206714) | Soil microbial communities from Loxahatchee National Wildlife Refuge, Florida, United States - Lox_Sample_1.1 | ecosystem: Environmental > Terrestrial > Soil > Wetlands | place: USA... | reverse complement strand
GCGAAAATAACGGTGTAGTGATTTCGATCAGAGGCTCGCGAACGCACGCCTTGAGGATCGTCGAAGTTCGCCTGATTCCACGTCACCTTTTGTTCCGATCGGTCGCTTGTCGTTAATTAGAGTAACTAATGCGATTCACTAATTCATTTAATCGAAATAAGAGAAGCGAACATTTGTCAAAAGTTATCCACAAGCCTAACATATAGTTTGTGGACAAACGATTGGCCACTACATATTGCGTATCGAGCTTGTAGTTGACGCCAAGCCGAAGGCGCGCGATAGTGACCGCCATCACAACAAGCGGGTGTCGGAAGCGAATACCTGCTGACCTTCGGAGCGGAGAAAAAAGAGCGATCGTAGAGTGGAATGGGGGGTCTGATGGTGGGGATACAACTATGAACAGGAAAAGGCTCAACGAAATAATCGCGAAGGTAAACGCGATTCTAGACGCGCTGCGCGAACTTCAAGGGGCCGAGTTGTCCCTCCCTATCGACCCATCCGAAATTGCGAGAGCTCGGGGACTCAAAATCGAGAAAGTCGAAAGATTTCCTAGCGGTCGAGAAATTGATCCATCCGTATCCACAGACGTTCGAACGCAGGGCTTTCTTAGGGGCGACACCGTTTTTGTTTCGAGGGATCAGTCGCCCGGGGCAGCGCGATTCACGGTTGCGCACGAACTCGCTCATAGGCTGCTCCATCCCGAGCCGCTTCATCACCGCGAGTATGCTATCGGGCGTCATGGGTCGCAGCCCCAGGAAGTTGAGGCCGATTTCTTTGCCTCACGATTGCTGATGCCCGAGCCATTGGTGCGGAGTGAGTTCGGGGCGCGGTTCGGGCGAGGTCTTGATCTGACGATCCCTAGCGACGATTTGGCGTACGACCTCACTATGGGCACGAGGAGAAAGGTGACAGCTTCGCAGCTCGCGCGCATGCCGCAACTCGATCGCGCGATACTGATTGCGCGCACTGCTTTTTTCGCGGGCGCGTATTTCACTCCGATTTGCGACGTTTTCGGGGTGTCTGCCGAGGCTATGGCGCGGCGCCTACTTGAACTTGGGCTCGTATCGTAACTCTAGGGGAAGCGCTCTTTAGGGTTGGTCTGGGAGGAGGGGTGAATGGGCAGCGCGGTTACCGAAGTCGACCACAAAATGGCGAGAAGTAACGAGTATCCAGAAGTGGCAGAAGGTCGCCAGCGAGGCATAGTTCTACAGCGATTCTTTACCCGACCGGGCGCCGATCCGATGAGCGAGGTCGAATGGGACCTCCGCACCGCCGTCATATCCGGCGAAGATGGACGGCTTGTTTTCGAGCAGAAGGACGTTGAGGTCCCGCGCGCCTGGTCGCAGACCGCGACCAATGTTGTTGTATCCAAATATTTCCGCGGCCAGCTTGGAACGCCCAAGCGCGAGACCTCGGTCCGCCAGCTTATCGCGCGCGTCGTCGATACGATCGCGGGATGGGGCGACCGCCAGGGTTACTTTGCAAGCTCCGATGCTCGCGAAACTTTTCGCGCCGAGCTGACCCATCTGCTCGTCAGTCAGAAAGCATCGTTCAACAGCCCGGTCTATTTCAACGTCGGAATCGATCCGAAACCGCAATGCTCGGCCTGTTTCATCCTCAAGGTCGAGGACAACATGGAATCGATCCTGAACTGGTACCGCAACGAAGGGATGATCTTCAAAGGCGGTTCGGGCTCGGGCGTGAATCTGTCCGCACTGCGATCGTGCCGCGAGAAGCTCTCGTCGGGCGGGACGGCCTCGGGACCGCTGTCATTCATGAAGGCAGCCGACGCGTCGGCGGGCGTGATCAAGTCGGGCGGCAAGACGCGGCGTGCGGCCAAGATGGTGGTGCTCAACGTCGACCATCCCGACGTCATGGATTTCATCACCTGCAAGCAGGACGAAGAGAAGAAGGCGTGGGCGTTGATCGATGCGGGCTACGACGGCTCGCTCGATGGACCCGCGTACAGCTCGGTTTTCTTTCAGAACGCGAACAACTCCGTGCGCGTCAGCGACGATTTCATGCGCGCCGTTGTGGGCGACACCACGTGGCGGACGCATTTCGTCAAGGGCGGCGAGGTCGCCGACGAGTACCGCGCGCGCGATCTGATGAAATCGATCGCGGAAGCCGCGCACTCGTGCGGCGATCCCGGGATGCAGTTCGATACGACGATCAATCTCTGGCATACGTGCCCGAACACCGGACGTATCAACGCGTCGAATCCGTGCAGCGAATACATGCATCTGGACAACTCCGCGTGCAATCTCGCGTCGCTCAACCTGCTCAAGTTCGTCGATGATCGAGGCGAGTTCGACGTGCGCGCGTTCCGTCATGCGGTCGACGTGGTGATCACTGCGCAGGACATCGTCGTTGACAACTCGTCATATCCGACGCCGGAGATATCGCGCAACGCGGGCGATTATCGCGAACTGGGGCTGGGCTACGCGAATCTCGGCGCGCTGCTGATGGCGCTCGGGATGCCGTACGATTCCGATCAGGGTCGCAGCTATGCCGCCGCAATTACGGCGCTGATGACGGGAGAAGCCTATCTGCAATCGGCGCGAGTGGCGGAGCAGATGGGGCCGTTCGCGGGATACGCGAATAATCGCGAGCCGATGCTGAAAGTGATCGAGCGCCATCGCGGATACGCCTACAAGCTCGATTCCTCGTACGTTCCGCTCGATCTCCTGCGGGCAGCGCGCGAGGCATGGGACGACGCGCTGCGCCTGGGCCAGACGGCGGGCTATCGCAACTCGCAGGCGAGCGTTATCGCGCCCACAGGCACGATCGCGTTTATGATGGACTGCGATACGACGGGTATCGAGCCCGACATCGCGCTCATCAAGTACAAGAAGCTGGTCGGCGGCGGGATGCTGAAGATCGTTAATCAGACCGTGCCGCGCGCGCTCAAGCGCCTGGGCTACGATTCAAAGGAAATCCAGGAAATCGTCGAATACCTGGACGAGCACGAGACGATCGAGGGCGCGCCGCATCTCGCGGACGCCAACCTTCCCGTGTTCGACTGCGCATTCAAAGCGCGCGCGGGCTCGCGCACGATCCACTGGATGGGCCATCTCAAGATGATGGGCGCCGTGCAGCCGTTCATCTCGGGCGCAATCTCGAAGACGATCAACATGCCGGCGGATGCGACGGCTGACGATGTCGCCGAAGCTTACATGAGTGCGTGGAAGGTCGGGGTCAAAGCGGTCGCGATTTATCGCGACGGATCGAAGCGCACGCAGCCGCTCAACACCGGAAAATCCGAAGCCGCCGTCAAAGCAGCGGAGAAAGTCATCGCCGCGACCGTCGACGACGGGCGCCTATCGCGTCGCAAGCTTCCCGACGAGCGACGATCGATCACGCACAAGTTCGATATCGGCGGGCACGAGGGATACATCACGGTCGGAATGTACGAGGACGGCAAGCCGGGCGAAATCTTCATCAGCATGTCGAAGCAGGGTTCGACGATTTCGGGCCTGATGGATTCGTTTGCGACCGCTATCTCGTACGCGCTGCAATACGGGGTGCCACTGCAGTTCCTGGTCGACAAGTTTGCGCATATGCGCTTCGAGCCGTCGGGATTTACCAAGAATCCGCAGATTCCGTACGCGAAATCGATCATCGATTACCTGTTCCGATGGCTCGCGTCGAAGTTCCTCGACGAGGAGGCGAAGCGCGAAGTCGGAATTATCGAGCAGGAGGCCGCAGCCCTGCCGGACAGCAAGCCTGCGCTTCGCGTGGTTTCCGATTCGTCATCGCTCCTGAAGGAAGGCAAGGACGGCGGAATGCGCGCGGCGTTCGTGAATCAGGCGGATGCGCCTCCGTGTCCGGACTGCGGATGCATCATGGTGCGCAACGGCGCCTGCTACAAGTGCATGAATTGCGGATCAACGAGCGGATGTTCGTGAAGCGGAGTGACATGGTCGAAGCGAAGGTTGTCGGAATTATCGATTACGCGCGGAGGACCGCGCGAGATCCTTCGCGGAGCCTGTCCTGAGGCTCGGCGAAGGAACAGCCTGCGCTCAGAATGACGGACGGCTCATAAAGGGTTGATGGGAAAAGTCGCACTGTCAGTGCGAACAAGCGGCGGTTGAAAGGGAGGTTTTGGAGGCCCCGGAGGAATAACGGCTGAGCAAGGACCCAAATGGGGATGATTGTGGCGGTGAGGAAGACGGCGCGCGGCGGCGCATGATTTGGGCCTGATGAGGTGGCGGGGAGGGTTCTTTCCGGGGCCCGCCAAAAGGACAGTAAAGTGATCGCAGGATCGCCTTCCGATATGCGGATGGGCTGTTGAGGATGTGGGGACGGCAAGAGGGCCGGCGAGTAATCGCCGGCCCTTGATTTTGGTGGACTAAGATAATCAGCTTTTCCGATGCCATCGAATAGCGAGGTAGAGCAATCGAGCCCGGAGCGGCGATTTACCGGACCGGGCTCGATTTTGCCTGAGCGGCGAAGGCCTATTTGCTCTTGCCGCAACAGTCCTTGTACATCTTTCCCGACCCGCACGGACACTGTTCATTCGGCTTTGGCATAAAATCACCTCGGCTGAGTTTCCCGCGGGTTACCGCGGTTCAAGACGTTAGCCGAAAGCAGGAGCTGTGCCCTGCATAAACCGCTTGGATTTGCCGACCTCCGCCGGCGCGCCGACGAAATTTTTTCCGCAATCCGAGGCGGCGCTGGTGCAATCTACACGGACGAAGCCTTCGTCGAGCTCGCAGAGACTCCAGCGAACTTTGCTATCGCAGAACACCGCCGGCGGGGCGATATACCCCGCCGGCCCCCTTTACAGAACTCCCCCCTGTGAAAATTCGCCCTTTTTACTGGAACAACGCGACGAGCTGCGACGGCGTCGCATCCGCCTGTCTCAGCACCTGGACGCCTGCCTGCTGTAGCACTGACTGTTTGGCGAACGTCGCATACGTCTGTGCCGTGTTCGCGTCCTGAATCGTCGACAACGCGTTGGTCAGGTTGGATTCGGTCGACTGCAGGTTCGATGAAAGCGAGGTGAGCTGCTGCTCGGCGGCGCCGATCGTGCCCCGGTCGCCCGCGATGGTCGTCAGAGCGGCGGTGATCTTGGTCAAGGCCGCCTGCGCGTTGGCCTGACTCGTCAGGTCGGTTCCGTTGATCGCCAGCGTAGTCGTATCGGCTTTGGCAATCGTCACCGACAACTGATCGTTCGCGGTATTCGTCGCTCCCACCTGGAAGGTGATGGCGTTGCCCGAAAAGAGCGTGATCCCGTTGAACTGGGACCCTGCCGCGATCTGATTAATGCTACTCAGGACGCCCTGGTACGCGGTGTCCAGCGCGGTCAACTGCGAGCTGTTGAATGACCCGTCGGAAGCTTCGGTCGCGAGCTGTTGTGCGGTCTGGAGCAGGTTGCCGATATTGGCGAGGCCGCCGTCTGCGGTTTGCAGCATCGAGGTCGCGTTCTGCGTATTCGCGCTCGCCTGGTTAAGCGAACCGAGCAGGCCCTGTGTTTCAATCGCGATCGCGAGGCCGGCAGGATCGTCCGAGGCATTGACGATACGTTTGCCGCTTGAAAGTTGCGCGATGGATTGGTTCATCGCGGCCTGATTGTTCGTCAACGCGTTGGCCGCGGTAAACGAACCCATGTTGGTGATCATACTAAGCGCCATAGCTTTCTTCCCCTTTGAATGCCGATCTGACGTCGGCTTTCATCTCTAAAAATGCTCGGGGAAGGACGGATCTATTGGCGACAACAGGCAAATAGGAATCAGCTTTTCCTTGGCGCAGACAGAAGGTCGCGCCGAGCGTCCCCCATGGCGCGCAGTGCGACACAAAACGGAGCCGTATTGCGACGCACTGTCCGATGACGGAACAGCCACGCGACCGGCGGTCCTTCGTGTCAGCGAATCAGAAACCAGCGACCCCGAAGGAGCTTTCCCTTTGCTGATGGATCGAACCGATCGAGAGACCTCTCACCTGCTCGTTGAACAGCCGAGTGTAGGCGCCGCGGCGGCGGAGCAGTTCGGAATGGCTGCCGACCTCGATGATGCGGCCGCGATCCAGGACTGCGACCATGTCTGCAGTGATCGCGCTTCGCAGCCGATGCGCAATGAGAAAGACCGTGCGCCCGGCCATCAGACGTTCCATCGCTTCGTGGATTAGATTTTCCGATTCCGAATCGACGGCCGAGGTTGCCTCGTCCATTATGAGAATCTTCGCGTCTTTCAGAAATGCGCGCGCAACCGCCACCCGCTGACGCTGACCGCCGGAGAGCTTCACTCCTCGCTCGCCGATGACAGTATCCAAACCGTCCGGCAGGCTCTCTACGAAGTCGCGCAGGTTGGCCGATTCAAGCGCCTGCCACAACCCGCCTTCGCAAGCTTCTGGACGCGCATAAAGAAGATTGCTGCGAATCGAGGCGCTGAACAACAACGCGTCCTGACTGACCAGGCTTATGCTGTCGCGCAGGGTCCTGAGGCTGTAATGACGGACGTCGCGGCCATCGACGACGACGCGACCGCCCGTTACGTCATAGAAGCGAGGAACCAGGTTTGCCAGGGTAGTCTTTCCGGCGCCCGATTTTCCAACCAGGGCGATACGGCATCCCCCCGGCACCGTGAGATCCACGTTCGCAAGCACCTGCCGGCGAGCATCACCCGACTCCGGCATATAGCTGAATGACACATCCTCGAAACGAACCGAGCCACCGCGAATCGGAAACGGCCTGCTCAGCGGATGGTCGGCAATGTCGGGCTTAAGGGCGAGGAAATCGAAGATGCGCTCGATTGCGGCCATCGACGCCGACAGAACCACGGAGAGCTGGGCGAAGCGTTCGAGCGGAAGATAGAGAAAGGCCACATAAGACGAGAACGCGACGAGAGTGCCCAGCGTCAGCGTGCCGTGCATGATCATCACGGCGCCCGTCCATACCACGACCACCGGGGCGCTGCGTGTCAGCAGCTGGATGAGCATCTCCTGCACCGCAGCCAGCCTGACCTTGTCGATCGTGCGAAGGTAAAGTTCGCTGCCGCGTTCCTGAAATTGCATCACCTCGTGCTCTTCGCGTCCGAACGACTTGACGGTTGCAGCGCCCGTGACTCGCTCGTGTACGTCGCCCGAGATTTCGGCGAAAGCCTCCTGCACGCTGTGACTGACCTTGCGGATGCGAGGTGCAAAGTAATGCATCGACGCGACCCAAAACGGCGCCACTGCAAGGGCGACCATAGCGAGCTTCGAATTGAGAGCGAACAGAACCAGCACGACCAGGCCGAGCGAGGCCGCATCCATCCACACGTCGACGAGCGCAGACTCGACCAGCTCGTGCGCCCGGATAACATCGCTCAGGACCCGCGAGGCTATAACGCCGGCAGGATTGCGATCGAAGAAGGAATGTCCCAGACGCTGCAGATGAGCGAATAGTCGGCACTGAAGATCGAAGACTAGACGATTACCGGCAATTCCTGCCCAATAGTTGCGATAGTAACTGGCGACAGCCTGAAGCGCGTAAAGCGCAAGTAGAATTACACTCAGTATAGCCAGTTTATTCTGAGCGACAATACTCAGTCCGAGCGCACGGCACATCCAAGCGCATAGGTTATCAATTGCGAGACTCGCGCCCGCTAGTTTGGGAGTCCCGGAGGCGAGCAGGTCGTCGATGATGTATTTCATCGCCAGCGGGAAGGCCAATGGCAGCGTGAACTTTCCAACTCCCATCAGCGCTGCGCCGGCGACGAGTCGTGTATGAGGTTTGACCGCGGCAAGAAATTTCAACAAGGCCGACTGCTTGGGTTGCGAATCCTGCGGATCCATCGAATTCAAACTCCAAACGAAACGACAAAGGAAGGTTGTGCCGGACTGTCAGAGCCTTGGTGCAACGCCCATACCGTCGAACTTTTTTGCACTATTCAGAACTGACTGCGGCCGGCTTTTCATCGGGGGAGATGATGTATACGAGAACGTAAAGTCGACTAACCGAAATACGTCGCGTCGGAATATGCAGAGGAATCCTGGCTGGGCACCACGCTTGCAGGCGCAACATCTCGCACGGGTGCGCACGGAGAGTTTTTCCAAAGGATCGTCCGTAGAGATGTAATCGACGCGTGGCGAAAGGACAGTCAAACCTTCAAGCGGGTTCGACTGACGGCCGGGGCTGGCCTGAGTCGAGTCTTATTCTCGCTATCGCTTTTCTTCTCGCCTATCAGGGTTACACGCTGTCGATAGTGGGTGTTGCGGCGCCGTGGATCGCGAGCAGCTTTAAGCTGAGCGAATCAGGGTTGGCGCGGATGTTCGCCTGGATGTCGCTCGCGGCTTTCGGAGCACTCGCGCTCGCCCGGCTCGCCGACAAATTCGGCCGGCGGCGAATCATTCTTCTATGTCTCGCGAGCGCTCCGATCTTCGCAGCCTCGGCGGCTGTCGTTCGCAGTGCCGCGGTGTTTACGACGCTGCAAATGTTCACCGCTGCGTTGCTCGGCGGGTCGGTTTCTTCCGCGATCGTGCTGCTGGCGGAAGAGCTTCCGGTCAAGCATCGCGCGCGCGGACAGGCATATGCTGCTCTGGCCAGCGCTGCGGGCGGAGTGTTGGGATACATCCTGATTCCGTTTCTGCTCGCGTGGGGATATTCGTGGCGATGGCTGATGATCCCTTGCGCGGGCGGTCTGGCGCTGCTTCCGCTGGTTCTGAAGATGTTGCCGGCGGATCGAGCCGTTGAATCGCAACCCGGCGATCTTCGCGTGGAGCTCTCCCGGTGCAGTCGCTTTTACGACGTCCTGCATCCTCTTTATCGGCGCCGCGCACTCGCGCTGCTCTCGTGCGCCGCGCTCGACACGATGGCGGGCACGGCAGTGAATGGATGGCTGTACTTCGAGGCGGTTTCGATTATCGGCCTCTCGCCGCGCAATGCGAGCACGCTCGTGGTCGCGGGAATGGTGTTCGGAATGATTGGGTTTCCGGCGGGCGCCTGGACCGCGGAAAGATTCGGCCGGGTACCGACGGTTTCGTATTTCGGGGGCGCGGCATGGATAGGCGCAGTCATGTTTTATCTTGGGCCGCCCCGAAGCGTGACATGGCCGCTGGTGTGGCTGCTAATCGTCTATTGCTGGTTCAAGTTTGGTTCGAGCGTGATGACGGTTGGCGCGAATTCGGCGGCAACCGAACTGTTTCCCGCGTCGCTGCGCGCCACGATGATTGGTTGGCAGGGTATGACCGCGGCGATCTTCGCGATGCTCGCGCAGTTGCTCATCGCGGTGCTTATCGATCCGCTGGGCGGTCTGAATTCAGTGGTCCGGTATTTCGCCCTGCTCGGATTTCCCAGCGCGGCGATCTTCCGATGTTTCATCGAGGAGACGCGCGATCTCCCAATCCACATTACTTCGCGCGAGGACGAATGGGCACAGGTACTGCCGACGCTTCATTATCACTCATCGCAGACACGCTCGGTATAAGATGTCGACACGCATCCACACGCGACTGCTGCGACGATGGCTGTTCATCGCGGCTTCGGTCTGCGTCTCGAGCATCGTCGCGATCCTCAGTGCCGGCGCTGACCGCGGTCATACCGTCAAGGCCGGGTCACCGAGACCGACCGTAACGCCGAGCCCGGCGACGGAATCAATCGTCCTCATCGCCGGCGGTACAGGCGAAGTCGAACTCGCAGCCGGTCACGGGTTTGCGGTTCTGGATGCGGCGGAGATCTACAAAGTTCGAGAAAAACGATTTCTTCCAATCGCCTCGATGACGGTTCATCGCGACCGACACGTGGCAGTCGGCCTAAACGACGGAAAGGTCCTGATCGTCGGCGGAGTCGAGACGATCATGCGGCCGTTCGCGAGCGTGCGCGGACCTGCGATGCCGTGGATCCTTCGCGGATGCGAGACGTTCGATCCCGTCAAAGGGCGGTTCGAGCCGGGTGGTGAAATGGCAAATGCGCGCGACGAGCCGACGGCCACGAAGTTGAGCGACGGGAATATCTTAATCGTCGGCGGAGGCTATGAAAGCGCCGAAATCTATAAGATCGCGGACGGCAAATTCGAGTCCGGTGGAAAACTGAACTCATCGCGCTATCAGCAGACCGCGACGATGCTTCCCGACGGAAAAGTGCTGATCGCAGGAGGTGGCGACCCCCATTGCGAAATCTACGATCCGAGCAAAAGCAGTTTCGCGATCGGCGCGGAAATGGCGGCGAACCGGCTTTATCACACGGCGACGCTAATGCCTGACGGACGCGTGCTTATCGCCCGAGGCAGCTCGTACGCGCGCAGCCCGGCGCTGGACACAACTGAAATCTATGACCCGTCCAGCAAAACAATCAGCGCCGGACCGAAAATGACGCACGCGCGGGCGGGACATACAGCCACACTCCTGATAGACGGCCGAGTTCTCATTGCCGGCGGAACAGAGGGGCCGTCTGCCGAGGTCTACGATTTGAGCACGAAGCGTTTTACGTCCGTCTCCAATATGACCTGTAGCCGGTACGGCCATAGTGCGACGATACTGCCGGACGGCAGCGTGCTTATCGCGGGAGGATGGGATTCCAGCTATCAGCCGATTGCGAAAGCGGAGGTTTTCGACCCGAAATCCGGCGAGTTCAAATCAGTAGGCGACATGATTCAAGCGCGTGCCGGACACTCCGCAACGCTGCTGAAAGTTGCGGCGCCTATTGCCTGGATACGTCCTACTCCAACGCCCACCGCGACATTAACATCAACACCGACCTCGACGCCGACTCCGACCCCAACTCAAACTCCGACCGCGACGGCCACTTCGAGGCCGCATCCGGTTGCGACTCCGACAAACCCGCGAACCCCGAATCCAACGTCAGCGGCGGCTCAGCCATCCGGTGCGCGAAAGCCTGCACCGTTTGCGGAAATCACTTCTGTTGCATCGATTCTATGTAATCGACCAGCGCCGAGATTCTCTTGTGACCTGCTTCATCCTGTTCGTGGGAGGCGAACTTGGCGCCCCACCGCGGCATATCTCCGCTGAAATGTGCGGCGACTTTCATTTTGCCGTCGATGGAATCGAATATGCGCTGGCGGGGAAATTGGCCGCCGTTGTTTGCCGCCAGCTTCGTCAGATCGACTGAGACGTAGCCCGGGACGCGTTTGACGCTGCCGGTTCCTTTGCCGTCAGCGCCATGGCACCGCGCACAATCGGCTTCGAAATCCCGTTTGCCGCCTTCATCGTTCGCGAACACAGAGACAGGACCAGCCGTCAGCACCAGTAAAATCGCTATTAGCAGCGTTGCTGTTTTCACCCGGGCTCCAGTTGAAATCGATTTCGCCGCATTGGGCGACCTTCAAGTGTCCCCTGATTTTGCAAATGTCGACCCGGAGCGCAATGCTTTGCGATGCGTGAATTCAGCGCGAACCATCGAATGCGCCCGGTATGCGTGGATTCAGATCGAAACGGTGCTACATACAGATGCAACAATAATCCAGGGGGTGAGGTCCGATGGCTTACGAAACCATTTTGTTCGAGCGCCGCGATCAGATCGCGTACATAACTCTCAACCGTCCCGATCGCGCCAACACCATCAGCGCCCAACTGATGCACGACATGCTGGGCGCGGTTGATAACGTCGAAGCGGACAAGGAAACGCGCGTTATAATTGTCACGGGCGCCGGCGAGCGGCATTTCTGCGGAGGCGCGGACCTGCGCGATCCCGCGATTCTTGGCGGCAAGCGCGACGCCTTTCCTGATCGCGATTTCATGACCGCTTTAGAAAATTGCCGAGTACCCGTCATTGGCGCGATCAACGGCGCTGCGATGGGTGGCGGATGCGAGATCGCGCTTGCTTGCGATATTCGAGTCATCGCGGAGTCCGCATCCATTGGGTTGCCGGAGATCAAGTTTGGCGCCCTGCCCGCCGGCGGCGGCACGCAGCGTCTGCCGCGCCTTGTCGGTTCCGCGGTCGCCAAGGAATTGATCTTCGGAGGCCTCGCGATAACGCCTGCCGAAGCGCTTCGGGTAGGACTGGTGAACCGCGTCGTCCCCTACGCAAATCTGATGACCGCGTGCGAGGAGATTGCGAACATTTACAAACAGCGCGCAGCGTATGCTCTAAAGGCCGCGAAAAGGTTGATCAATGAAGGGATCGAACTGCCTTTAGAGGAGGCGCTTAAGTTCGAGCACAAGGCGATCGCGGCAATGGCCACAGCGGAAGAGCGACGCCAGGCGAGGGAGGAAGCGGCCGCATCGCAGAAAACCTACGCGCGTATCTTCTCAGACAAGAAATGATTTCGCGGCAGAATTGAGCAGCGGCGCGGAAAGCGGCAGCCGTCGCCTCACACGATAAGGTCAAATGCGTCACCAATTAGACGAAATGGGAACGAGACAACCGTCCAGACGAAATGCGCACTAGCGCCAAGCACGCTGTCAGGCTCTTCGGATGTAGTTGTTTCGGTAGTAGTGGTCGGCGCGGAGTCGATGGGAGTCGATGCTGAAGCAGGTGAAGTTTCAGTCGTCGTGGTAACCGTACGCCTCGTGGCGCATCCCTGAGTTAGCGCTAGGGGCAGGCTGCACAGACCTGCAATCAACAGTGGCGCCAGTTTCAAACCCGCCGCTTTGTTTCGCATGAATAAGCCTCCGCCGATTCGTCTGAGAATCGATCGTAGGATGCCTATGCGAAAAGAATGCCGCGGTAATGATCAGCCGAAAAGCGTAATACTTCGCCGCAACTAGCCGACTATGCAATTTCACGTGCCCGTTTTGGATAGCAAGGTTTACAGAAAAGCGCGGCGATCATTTCCGATCGTGCGACATGAGACATTCTTTCATCAATTGCAAGGCTGCCGAAGCGAAGAGCGTCATGTTTTCCTTGCGATCATCGAGGCCGGTTCGTACAGTCATCGAGCGTTCAACCGGTCCGGTGACTGCAATACAGCTTGTTCCAGCCGGATCGCCGTAGCGGCTTCCGGTCGGACCCGCCGCTCCGATTTCGCTGATCGCCCATGTCGTCCCCAGCCGCTCTCGAATCCTGCGCGCGATCATCAAGGCGGTGGTTTCAGTCAATGCTCGCGCCGCCGATAGCGATTCCTGCGGAACCCCGAGAAGTTCGTTGATAGCCTTGCGCGTGTAGAAAACCGTGCCGCCGATGAAATAAGCGGACGCGCCGGCGACACCGACCAAAGCGGCCGATATCAAGCCTCCCGTCGAAGACTCGGCCACGCCGATCGTCTCATGGTCCCGTGTCAGCAACTCGCTCACATCCGACGCGTTCGGTATTATATCCTGCATTTTTCCGCTCCGGTTGCGACTCAATTAAGAGCACAATTCACCTGCCATTGCGATTGCGAGCCGAAAAGAAAAGGCCGGACATTCTGTACTGTCCGGCCTTCGCGAACTTTCCGACCTGTTCAGTTCGATGTGTTGATGCTTGTCAGATAGCTACTGAGCGGACCAAGCAGGTCGCCGTACGCGCGCTCTTCTCCTCCACAATCATAGCCGAGGCTGTCACTACACGGTTCGCGTCTCGCCTCGACTCCGTTGTACGCATTGTCGTGCAGAGTCAGCAGCCCGAAATTGCCGATCTCGGAAAAATTACTGGGAGAATTGTCGTAGAGGGCCCAGTGTTCGAAGCCAACCACGAATCTTGCGCCATCGTTACCGCGCAGGTCACGGATGGCTTTAATGCGCGAGATGATTTTACTCGCCCGGTCGGTCTGACTCTGAGGAGTGCCCCGCTTATCGGATACCCAATCATACAGCCGAATGTGATCGCCGGGATGCACGCAGCGCGTGTAGTCGCCGCGCACGGCCACAGTATTCCAGAGGGCTTCGAACACAATGGGCGCTGGCGGGAGCGAGCCACCCGCGCAAAGTTGCGAACTCGTGCTACTGGAAAATGACACGTGCCACGGAGCCCTAAAAATGTACTCCATGTCAGGAGTGGCGAATGTCGTAAGCGCGCTGGAATGATCGTAAGAAGCCGATTCCACCGTGCCGGATACAAACAACGGCGAGTCGGGATTTGCCGTCGAGTAATCGGCTACAATGATCGGCTTGCCGGACTCGTTGTATATCGCCTGCAACGATCCCGGGTCATCCTGTGCTACCCAGAACCCGTCAACGTAAGGTCCCGCTCCCCGGTAGGCTGCATCCGGCCCGCGATATAACGGCAGAAAGACGGGAGGATGAGCGGCCTGGCTCAACGCCTGCGCCAGAATCTGTGCGTACGAGGCGCTGAAGAACTCCACGAAGTCGTCGAGGTCGTTGCGCACCGAGGGGTGCGCCGGATCTGTAAACTGCTTGTTATTCTGAATGTAAGTTCCAGCCTGACAGGACACGCCGGACGGATAGTAAATGTGCCGTCCGTCTTCATCGAGGAACCCCGTTCCCGATCCCCAGGCGTTGGTTCCAGCGGCAACATCACCGGACGAGGTATCCCAAGTCGTGTAATGAGTGCCCCATGCTGTGTTCAGCGCGGCAATGTTCACATAGCGTCGCTTTAGAAAGTCACGCCATGCGTATTTCGAATAGAGTATCGAATCGTCGATCTGATTTGATGAATTGGCAGATTGTTGAACATGAGGGTTTTGCGCGGCGACGATATATCCGAGATGTGGGTGAGCATCTGCGTTGTTCAGCCCGAATAAATCGTCCGCCTCCTCCGGAATCAGCGCGAAAGCGGACCAGTTATTCGTCGGTTCCGCAAGGTGCTTCGCGGCTTCGGTCGTGAGCGCCCGCTCGAAACCGGGATCGAAGACGTCCGCCTGCCGGCCTTGATATACGAGTTCGGAGCTGCCCGGTGGACATACCGCGCCAGCGTAAACATTCTTGACGTGGTACGGACGATCACTACGCATCGCCGCTCCGGAAAGCTGCCAGGTAGGTTCGATGGGCAGGGGATTCGAGAGCTGAGGTGCAATCTGCCAGTATCTATAACTGTACTGGCCGGTTGCGTTGAAACCCCATTGACTCAGGCGCGCGCCGATAGCGCTGCCCCATTTTAGATACGGCGCGAGGTCCCGGCCCGGACCGTACTTGATCGTTATTCGTTCAGAGAGCAGTTCACGCTCGTAGAGTTGTGTCAGTATGGGAGCCGTCTGGAACGTCCTTGTGACAACGCCTTTCAGATAGTGCCGGGGCGAGGAGTCGATAGGCAAGGTCGCTGCAGCGTAATCGCCGGGAATCCCGTCGCGCAGGCGCCACCAGACAATCCGGTCGGCGTGCGGGCCCTTGTTTTGGGAGAATCCCCGTTCGTCAGGCTCGAAATAGTTTCCGATATCGAAGGAAAACGATCCATCGGCATCAAGCGCAGCGGAACCTTCGTCAACGCCCGCCGGTTTGCCGACCCCATTGACCAGCCGCCACGAACCATTTGACGAGCTGTAATACCAGGTTACAGTTCCGCCAGAACCGGCGCGATGCATCCAAAAATACGTACAGGCGGGAACGAATCGTGACGAACCGAAATATATCTCGTCGCCGGCTGAAAGAATCGTGGCGCCGTCCGCATCAACCACAGACGAATTACTGGCTCGCGCCTTGGTCGCAAGGTTGACCGACCAGCCTGATTGGCGCTTCAGATAGACCGCATCATAGGAGAGATAGTTACCCTGTCCGCCAAAATCGGAGGAATCGACCTGGCTGACCGCCACTATAAAAGACGATACTCCCGACGGAGTCAGCAGGGCCCAGCGGTCTGCGTTCTTATATAGACGGTAGCGTGACACCGGACGCGCGGGTAACGCGCGGCCTTGTCCGTGCGCTTGTCTGTCGATTCGCGTGCTAGTGGCCAACAGCAGGGCCGCAAAGGCGAGCCAGCAAACTCTCGCGATTCGTTGCGCACGTGAGATAGAGCGTTCGGAAGCATGAAGCGCAGTGGGAGATCCGTTCATTTTGCGGCCACGCTGGTTCGAGGCGGAAAGCGAGGATCGGTTCGCATAACATCTCGCAGAGCACGATAGCCGATACGGACAATGCCTCTGGTCGCGATCATCTCGGAAGCGCTTTTGCTTGTGAAGAATGAATATTCGGCTTGTCTGCGGGGCGCGTCTTCAAGGTCCCCGGCAAGCGAAGAGGTGCAGAAACCGGGATGACAATAAATCTCAGTTACTCCAGCCGGCAGTTGCGACAGGGCCTCGCTCCAGTACTCGGCAGCGTTGTGATAATCATACCAGCCCGCAAAGACGATATGGTCGGGCGAAAGCGGCGCAGACATATCATGCGTCAGCGGATTACGATCGACACCGGTCCAGCGCTGCTTCAGCGTTCGTCGTATCGCACGCAGAGGAAGGCAATAGTCCTGAGCGAGACGAACATATAACTCGTAATAGTCGCGGCGCGCGCCTTGTAGCGCGAACATATGGTTGTCGATGTGAGTAACGTCGATCCCCGCATCCAGCGCTCGATCGATTTGCCCCCGAAGCTCAACTTCGACCTCTTCCAGTCGTGCGTGCGCAAAGACCTCTCGAACGGTGCGCGGTAGGAATCCGGTCGAATCGACCAATGACGGAACGCTTGCCGCACCCAGCACCGGTGCCCAGCGGTATTTCGGCCATTCGCTCGTGAGTGTCAGATGCACTCCCACATCCAAAGCGCCCGACCGGCTGGCGCGAGCCGCAGCGACGAATGCCGGGCACGGAACCATCACGGAGGTGGAAGTTATCGCTTCGTTTTCGAAGCAACCAAGGATTGCCTTGTTTACGTCGGGATGGACACCGAAATCGTCGGCATTGACGATCAACAATTTACAGGCAGAGTCATATCCGAGGCTTTGCGCAAGCTGTGACCCGGCGGCTCTCAGCGACACGCGCCATGGCTTGATGCCACGCAACAGCAGGTGCTCCAGCAATGATCGCGCGCTCTCTTTTACAGACACGCAGGTTCCTCAGCGGGCGAGTTCGCTGAATACAGCGCGAAAGGACTCGCGCAGGACCTCGAGGCTGTGTTCCCGAACAACGCGATGCTGCGCTTTGACGCCAAACGCCTGCCGCCGCGAGCGATCTGACAGGAACCGCTTCACAGCCGCCGCGAATGCTTCCGGATCATCGGCGATCTCGATTTCTTCGCCCGTGAGAAAATTCAGACCCTCGGCGCCGATCGTGGTCGACACGATTGCCTTGCCCATCGCGGCGGCCTCCAGAATCTTCATCCTAGTACCGCTACCTGTCCTAAGCGGAACTATCGATACTGCAGCGTTTGCGATGAACGGCCTGATGTCTTTTACCGCATTGGTAAAGTACACATTCGCAAGGTGTCGATAGCGGCGAACGAAACTCTCGCGTGGATTGCGTCCTGCCACGACAAAGCGCGCATCCGGTACTGACGCTTGAACCTTTGGCCAGATCTGTTCGGCGAAAAAGGCGACCGCATCCTCATTTGGCATCCAGTCCATCGCACCCACAAACAGTACGGTTTTGTCGTCGTCCTGCGCTTCGCATCTGTAAAAGGAGACGTCCACCGCATTTGGAACTACGAAAGTTCGGCTGGAAGGCGCACGACTGCGAATTGTCTCGGCATCGCGCTGCGAACAAGCGAGCACGGCAGACGCATCCGCGCACGACCGGGACTCCCATTTTTTCACACGCTCGCATTCCAGCTTCGCATAGATTCTACGAACTATGCTGCTTTCGCGCTCGATGTGCCGATCCATGATCTCGGAGACGAGGCCGTCTTTGTTTAGCAAGACCGGAACGCGAGAGACCGGGACGTTGATGCGCTGATAGATCTCGTCGACTATGATGTAGTCATAGTGCCTGCTCTTGAGTGCACCTGCGACAGTCGCTCGCATTTGCGCGGATCGCATTCGCCATACGCCAAACGGCAACCCGCGAAACAAAGTGATCAGCCGACCGGCAATCTCGCTTA
>Ga0335069_10005994_pt1 | contig 17777 bp, 15 predicted proteins | sample Lox_Sample_11_FD_206714 | JGI IMG/M metagenome (GOLD analysis project Ga0335069, IMG submission 206714) | Soil microbial communities from Loxahatchee National Wildlife Refuge, Florida, United States - Lox_Sample_1.1 | ecosystem: Environmental > Terrestrial > Soil > Wetlands | place: USA... | reverse complement strand
CGACGGTGGCCAGAACGCGATCGTTCGCGTCGATCCCAAGACACACTCAATCCGCGCCTGGCCGCTGCCGAAGGACGCCGAGTACGCGAACCTGAACACCCTCACGTTCGATCGCAAGGGTCGCCTCTGGTTTACCGGGCAGAGCGGATATTACGGAAGGCTGGTGCCCGAGACCGGCGACATGAAGGTGTGGAAGGCGCCGCGCGGCAGCGGTCCGTACGGGATCACGACGACGCCCAACGGCGAGATCTACTACGCCTCGCTCGCCGGTAGCCATATCGCCCGGATCGATGTCGAAAGCGGCGAAGCGACGATCATCGAACCGCCGACACCGAAGCAGGGCGCGCGCCGCGTGTGGGCCGATTCGCGCGGGCGGATCTGGGTGAGCTACTGGAACACAGGCCAGGTCGGAATGTACGACCCCGCGACGAAAGCGTGGCGCGAGTGGACGCTTCCCGGCAACCACCCGCGGGCGTACGCGGTGTGGGTCGACGACAGGGACAAGGTGTGGCTCACCGAATGGACGGCGAATGCGATCGTCCGTTTCGATCCGGTCACCGAAAGGTTCGAGAGCTTCCCCTCGAATCGTTCCGGGGCGGAGGTGCGCCAGATGCTCGGACGCAGCGGCGAAGCCTGGGGCGCGGAGTCGGGAACGGAGCGGCTGGTGATGGTGCCGGCGCGGTAAGGGATCCGCTCCGGCCGTGCTGCCTGTCGGCGTCGCCGCTGCCTCACGTGTGGGGTTGCGTCGATGCGGCGAGTTTCGTGAACTGTGCCTTCGACGCGATCTGCCGGATTTCGTCGGACTCGATCACGAACCGCCCGGCGCCGGCGTGCCTGCCGCAGCCGTGCATCGCGCGTGCGACGTCGAGCGCGGCGATCGGGCGGACGCGTGCCGGCAGCAGCAGCGAGATCGGCAGCATCAATGCGAGCGCCGCCCGCTCGCCGAGCCGAAACTGCGCTCGGTTGCCGGAAAGGAGCGACGGACGGAACGCGTAGACCGTCCGCAGCTCGAGGCGCGCGAGCTCCTGCTCGAGCTCGCCTTTCACCCGGTTGTAGAAGACGCGCGAGTTAGGATCGGCGCCCATCGCCGAGACGAAGAAGCAGCGCGTCGCGCCGGCGGCGAGCGCCATCCGCGCGATCCTGACCGGATAGACGAGGTCGACTTCGCGGAACGCCTCGCGCGACCCGGCCTCGCGCATCGTAGTGCCGAGGCAGCAATAGAAATCGTCGACCGGCGGCAGGACGAAGTTGCGCAGCTGATCGAACGCGACGATCCCCTGCTGGAGCTTCGGGTGGGGTGTCGCGAGCGGGCGCCGCGCGAGGACGACGACCTCCTCGATATCGGAGTCGTCGAGCAACAGCGGCAGCAATTGGCGACCGACAAGCCCGGTCGCGCCGGCGAGGAGGGCAATGCGGCGCATCGCCGCATTATGACTCGCTCGACGCGGCCGGGGTTCGGTGCAGCGGAGAGCGGGGCGCTGCGCCGCTACGGCTTCTCGACGTTATCCATGGCATTCTCCTTTTTCGGGGCGGGTCGGGGAACCGACACGCGAACATACGAACGGGGCGCGCTTTCGGACGGACCGAAGACGTTCGCCGGGAGGAAACATGACATCGTTGCGGGAAAGGTTCGGGCGGCCGCTGCGGCTCGCGATCGTCGGCGGCGGTCCCGACGCATGGATCGGTCGGATGCACCGGAGCGCAGCCGAGATGGACGGCTGGTGGCGGGCCGTCGCGGGCGTCTTCTCCAGCGACCCGGCGCGCTCCCGCGCGGCGGGGCCGGCGATGGGCTTCGAGGCCGAGAGGAGCTACGGGAGCGTTGACGAGCTCCTCGAGCGTGAAGCCGGCCGCGCGGACGGCGTCGACGCGGTCGCGATCGTGACGCCGAACGACACCCACTACCGCTACTGCGTCGCGGCGCTCGCTGCGGGTCGCGACGTCGTCTGCGACAAGCCCGTCACGGAGACCAGCGCGGAAGCCTCGGATCTCGCGGCGCGGGTGCGTGAGGGGAAGCGCCTGTTCGCGATCGCGCACGCGTATTCGGCCTATCCGATGACGCGGCACGCACGGGCGCTCGTCGCCGGCGGCGCGCTCGGCGCGGTCCGGCTCGTCCAGGTCGAGTACATCCAGAGCGGCCTCGCGACGCGCGTCGAGGACGGCGCGCAGAGCAGGCGGTTGCGCTGGGTGCTCGACCCGCAGCGCAGCGGGCAGGCGCTCGTGATGAGCGCGATCGGCTGCCACGCGCAGCATCTCGCGTCGTTCGTCTCGGGCCTCGCGATCACGCGGGTCTTCGCCGACGTCGGTGCGCTGATGCCCGGGCGCAGCGTCGTCGATTACGCGTCCGCCTTGATCGGGTTCGAAGGCGGCGCGCGCGGGACGTTCACGGTGACGCAGGCGGCCGCCGGGGCGGAGAACGATATCCGGCTGCGCGTCTACGGCGAGAAGGGGATGCTCGACTGGTCGCATCGCGAGCTCTCGTATCTGAGGCTCGCGCTCACTGGGCAGCCGGCGCAGGCGATCGGCCGCGGCGATCCGTTCCTCGCGCCGGAAACCGTCGCGCTCGGGCGCACGCCGCGCGGACACCCGGAAGGATTGCGCGAAGCGTTCGCGAACCTCTACGCCGAGGTCGCGCAGGAGCGCATGGCACTGTCGCTCGATGTCGTGGCTCCCGCCGCGCCGTATCCGCGGATCGACGACGGCGTGCACACGATGGCCTTCATCGAAGCGTGCATCGAGTCGCAGCGCACCGGCCGCTGGGCGGAAGTTGCGAAGCGCCGGGCCGCCTGACGGGCCCGCGCCGATTGTCAACCTTGTTTACAATCTCGGCGCCGCAAGCCGCATCGGAGTTCCGGCGGACCGCCGGGATCGCCGCTAGATCGAGAGCTTGCGCAGAAGTTCGGGATTGCGGATCACCGCCTTTTGCCGGACCGCCGGCTCGGCATAGAGACCTGCCGGCGGGTTGGTCTCCATCCGCGCCATGACCGCCGGGTCCGCGCAGCTCTTGTCGAAGACGATGGTTACCGCGTCGCCCGCGATCGGTCCGAGCGCGAAGCACGCCTGGCCGAGCTTCGCGTTGAGCGGCTTCAGCACGCCGGCCGCGACGAGGTCGCCGGCGGCGCCGCTCCCCGAGATCCCGATATCGTAGGCGCGCGCGCCTGCGGCCGGGCGCGCCACCGCGTTGATCACCGCCGGCAGGCCGATCAGCTCGCGCCACAGGTTGTCCTCCGCCGCCGGCGGCGGCAGGCCGTCGACGGTCAGCGTGATGCGCCGGCCGGTGGGCGCGACGTGCTGGAGGAAGAAGTCGCGCGAGAATTCGTCGGCGACTTTCGCGCCGATCGCCTTCAGCGCGTCGCCTTCGGTCGGCCAGCTCCCGAGCCCCTGCGGCAGCGCGGTGTCGAAGTAGATTTCCTCGCCGCTCGCGCGATCGATGCACTTGATCGTCCATGAGTTGAGCGCGTACTTGGTGACGACGACGCCGGAAGCGGCAAGCTTCATCGACAATCGCTTCAACTGCGCTTCGCCCTGCACGATGAAGTCGGCGCCCTGCTGCGCGTCGGGGGCGCCCTCCGACCACGTGCGGAAGCCGAACGCCTTGATGCGCTCCTTCAGCAGGTTCTCGGCGAGCTGCGAGGGCAGCGGCGGCGCGCCGGGCTGATCGGCGTCGGTGACCGCGATGCGTACGGCGACCTTCGGGTCCCCGCCGGCCCGGATCAACTGGATACGCTCGTCGCGCGACATCTGGTTGAGCGCCTTCTGCAGCGCGTTGACGTTGACGACCGCTTGCGTCGTCATCGACATCAACCCGTCCTTCCCCATCCGCGGCGCGCCTTCCTCGACGACCGAGGTCACGTAGTTCGCGCTCTTCATCATCAGCCGGTCGCGCAGCACGTCGTAGTTCGACGCGAGCGAGCCCGAGTCGACCATCAGGCCGAGCGCCTTCGCGACGAGCTGTCCCTTCGCGTCTGCGCGCAGATCCGCGTTGAGCTGGGCCTTGTCGCTCGCGTAGCGCGGGTCGTTGGGATCGACGAATCCCGTTGCGGATATCAGCATCGAGCCGGGGTCGGTCTTCGGAATCGGTGCGGACGGCGGCGATGACGCGCCGGGCGCCTCGCCCCGCTGCGCGGGCGCTTGCGCGACCTTCGCCGCCTCGGGCGCCTTCGCGGTTTCCGCCGAGGGCTTGAACCACGTCCAGGGGCGCGACGCGATGGCGACCACCACCCCGGCCACGATGATCGCGATGACGGTCGCTTGCGATTTCCACGGCGAGCGGCTCGGCGGCGCCGCGCTTGGCGGCGCGGGAGACGCCGCGGCCGCGGTGCCCGGTTGCGCGCCCGCCCTGGGTTCGGCCGGGCGGATCACGGTCGGATCGCTCGATGCGATCACGGTGGCGTCGGAGCTCGACGTCGAGGCGCCCCGGGCGCCGGGCGCCGATCCGGGCTGGGGGCCGAGCGCAGATTCGCGCTGAGCCGCGGCGCGCAACGCGTCGGCGAATTCCTCGGCGCTCTGGTAGCGATCGTCCGGGCGCTTCGCGAGCGCCTTCTTCATGACGGTGTCCATCGCGCCCGGCACCTGGACGTTGAACCTCGAGGGCGGCAGCGGATCTTCCTCGAGCACTTTGTGCATGGTCGCCGTCGACGACCCGGTGAACGGCCGCTCGCCGGTCAGGAACTGATAGAGGATGACGCCCGCCGAAAAGAGGTCCGAGCGACCGTCGATCGGCAGCCCAAGGATTTGCTCCGGCGACATGTAGCTCGGCGTGCCGAGCACGCTGCCGAGCTGGGTCATCGTCGACGAGTCGATGTGCGCGATGCCGAAGTCGGTGACCTTCACCGTGCCGTCGTCGAGGAGAAAGATGTTCGCGGGCTTCACGTCGCGGTGGACGACGCCCGCGCGGTGCGAATAGCCGAGCGCGGAGAGCATCTGCGTCATGATCCGCACGATGTCAGCCGGCGCGAAGCGCTCGTTCGCCTGGAAGTACTCCTTGAGCTCGCGCCCCTTGATGTACTCCATCGCGATGTACCAGACGCCCTGGTCTTCGCCGAAGTCGTAGATCCCGACGATGTTCGGATGGTTGAGCCGCCCGGCGGCCTGCGCCTCGCGGCGGAAGCGGGCGACCATCTCCTCGGCGTTCTCACCCGCGAGCTGGTCGGCGCGAATCGTCTTCAGTGCGACGACCCGCTTGATCATCGGGTCGAAGCCCTCGTAGACGACGCCCATCGCACCGCGGCCGAGTTCCCGACGGATCTCGTATTTGCCGAGGGTTTCGAGCTCTGCCATGGGCGTCCTCCGGAGTTCGTGCGTCAGGACGGGCGACCGCATCCGAAAACGGCGACGCCGGCGCTTCGGCCGGCGTCGCGGTCGTCGCGCGGCGTCACCGCATCACTTGTACTTGTTGTCGATTTCCCACACCGACTTCTGCACCAGCCGCTGCACCATCGTATCGAGTCCGACGCCGCCCTGCTGCGATGACGACACGCCGAGCGCCCCTGACGACTTCGCGCCGATCTCCATCTTCTCCTCGGTATAGCCGTTCGCGAGCTGCTCGGTCGTCTCGGCATTGATGATCTTGTAGCGCATCCCGATGATCCAGACGCTGCTCGCTTCATTGCTATGCACGGAACCGACGCCGACCGTCGCGGCCGCGCCGCCGCGCGAGCCCCACGCGCCCAGCAGCCCCGCCATCTGTCCGATCGTCCGCCCGTCGAATCCCTCCTGCGCGGCGGCGATCTGCTCGGTCTTGAGGATGTCGAACTTGATCACGTACTTCGTCGACTTGAGCTTGCCCATCCCGAGGTACTTGCGCGCGGCCTGGGGGTCGCCGAGGTTGTACGCGAGCGTGAATTCATTGAGGACGGGTCCGAGGTTCGAGCGCTCGAGCACCTTGAAGTTGGCGGCCGAGAGCTCGACTTCACCGAAATCCGCGATGTTGTTGGGCGTGAACTTTTGCAGGAAGGTCGCGTTGTTGCTCTTGATCTCGCCGGGAAGGACGATGATCTGGGGGCCCGGCTTGTTCGCGTTGGTGTAGGTGACCGGCTGGTAGAGCGCCTGGTCGGCCGATGCGTTCGCCTTCTGCGACGTCGAGCCGCCGGCGGTGGGTGACGGATTGCCGAACGTGGGCTGCGCGATCGCGGCCGCGGCGCCTGCGAGCAGCGACACCCCGAGCGCGAACCGGACGAAATTCAGGCTGCGAATGTGCATGACGCGTCTCCTTCCCCCGTTAGATTGTCCAAAAGAGTCCGCTCACTTCGGCGCCGGCTTCGCTCCCGCGTTCAATCCGGCATTCCGGCAGTAGTCGGAATAAAGCTTGGCCACGACCTCGTCCGCCTGTTCGTTGACGAGGGTGAGCGCCATGCTCGCAACGTCGGCGCCCGCGTAGGACGCGGAGCTCGCCTCGGTATTCGAGATGATTCTGCCATTGGCGCCGGTGAGCGTGAAGCCCATGTTCACCGACACCTGGTTCACCCGGACCAGCGGGTTGAACGAGGACTGCGCGGTGATCAGCCCGCGCAGCATGAAGCTCGCGCCGAGACGCCTCGCGGCGGAGAGCGCGGCGTCGGGGTCGTTGCGGAAGTACGCGTCGATCTCGGCCTGGGCGATCTGTCGGCGGATTTCCTCCGGGGTGAAGGTGGTAAGGCCGAGCGCGCGCAGCCGCGTGTTGATCGCCTGGTAGTGCCGTCCGTAGTTCTCCCAGTGCGCGACGATCCACCCGTTCGACTGCACCTCCCCTATCACCACGGCGATCTTCTTGCCCTTGAGGTCGTTGCGGCAGGGCGTGGAGAGCAGCTCCGAGATGCGCTGCTGCTTCGCGGCTTCGGTAGCTTGTTCCTGGGCCTGCTGCTGCGCGGCGTCGCGCGAAAAGCTGAACCCCTGTGCAGCCAGCGGACCGGCGGCGAACGACGCGCAGAGAGCGACGAGCGCGAGGGCGGATGTCGGACGCATCGCGAAGCCTGTACTGTACCGTGCTGTCGTGTAGGACCGGCGCGGACAGACCCGGCTGTCGCTGCGCCGGTGCGAGAACGCGCGCAGGACAGATTAGCCGATTGATGGCGGGAACGCCAGTCAACCGGCGCGGCTGCTTCTGCGCTGCAGCCAGCCGACGAGTGCCATCAGCAGCAGCGAGATCGCGATCAGCATCGTCGCCGCTGCGGCGATCGTGAGGCTGATGTTGTCGTTGATGCCGGCGAACATCTGCCGCGGCAGCGTGCGCTGACCCGGGCCGGCGATCAGCAGCGCGACGACGACCTCGTCGAACGACGCGGCGAAGGCGAACACGGCGCCCGACAGAACGCCGGGCAGGATCAGCGGCAGTGTCACGCGGCGAAACGTCGTGAGCGGCGCCGCGCCCAGCGAAGACGCTGCGCGCAAGAGCGTGCGGTCGAAGCCGGAGAGCGTGGCGAGCACGGTGACGACGACGAACGGCACCGCGAGCGTCGTGTGCGCGAGGATCAGCCCTGCATAGCCGTCGTTCAGGCCGAGCGGCGCGAACGCGAAATACACGCCGACGGCGACGATGATCACCGGCACGACCATCGGCGAGATCAGGAGCGCGAGCAGAAGCGCCTGTCCGGGGAAGCGCGCGCGCCAGATCCCCAGCGCGGCGAGCGTGCCGAGCGCCGTGGCGAGCAGCGTCGCCGAGACGCCGACGATCAGGCTGTTCCAGACCGACGGCAGCCAGAACTGCGACGTGAAGAAGTCCTGGTACCAGCGCAGGCTGAATCCGGGCAGCGGGTAGTAGAAGAACGACCCCGACGAGAACGACAGCGGAACGATGATCAGGATCGGCGCGACGAGGAACGTCAGGACGAGCGCGGTCAGCGCCGCGAGCCCGAGGCTCGCGATGCGTTGTGAAAGCGATTCGCCGGAGGCGGTCGTCATGAGGTCCGCTTGTGCCGTCTGCGTGGCCGGATCTCGCGCGGCGGCCTAGCCGAGGCGCATCTTGTCGATGCCGATCAGGCGGTCGTACACCGCGTAGAGCGCGAGGGTGGCCGCGAGCAGCATGACCGACAGCGCGGCCGCCATCCCCCAGTTCACCGTCTTGCTCGCGTAGAACGCGATGAAGTAGCTGATCATCTGGTCGTCAGCGCCGCCGACCAGCGCCGGCGTGATGTAGTAGCCGAGCGCCTGGATGAACACCATCAGGCAGCCGGCGCCGACGCCGGGCAGCGTCTGCGGAAAGTAGACGCGCACGAACGCGGTGAGCGGCGGCGCGCCGAGCGACGAGGCCGCGCGCGCGTACGTGGGCGAAATGCCCTTCATAACCGCGAAGAGCGGCAGCACCATGAACGGCAGCAGCACGTGCACCATCGCCACGTAGACGGCGAAGCGGTTGAAGATCATCCGGATCGGCCCTTCGATCAGGCCGAGCGAGATGAAGAGATTGTTGAGGATGCCCTCGCGCTGCAGCAGCACGACCCACGCCACCGTGCGCACGAGCAGTGACGTCCAGAACGGCAGCAGCACGAGGAAGAGCAGCAGCCCGGCCTTCGCCGGTTTCTGCCGGGAGATGTAGTACGCGACCGGATAGCCTATCAGCAGGCACGTGAGCATGACGACGCCGGAGATCCACAGCGTGCGGCCCAGCACGTTGCGGAAGACCGCCTGCTCGGCCGGCGCACCGACGATCGCGTTGTCGGAGTCGCGGCGAAGATCGAGCGCGGCGAGAAGGTAGAAGTCGGTCACGGGGCCGCCGGCGCGGCGGATTGCCGCCCAGGTCTCGCGCTCGCCCCACTTCGGATCGATCGCGACGAGCGCATCGCGGGCCGAGCCCTCGAGCGGGTCGGGAAGCTGCCGACCGGTCGTGAACAGCAGCGAGCGGAAGCCGGCGACGTCGTAGTTGAGCCGCGTCGCCGCGCTGGCGAGCGTGCCGGCTTCGCGTGCGGCGCGAATGTCGGCGACGAGCGCGGCATACGCGCTCTCGTCGGGCAGGCCGCGGCCGTCCCAGCGCGCGAGCGCCGCGGTCACGCGCGGCAGCGTGTGCGCGACGTCGGTGTCGGCGACACCCCGCGCGAGCATGCTGCCGATCGGGACGATGAAGCTCGCCAGCAGGAAAAGGAAAAGCGGCAGCACCAGGGCTGCCGCTCGCAGCTGCTCGCGCCGCTCGCTTCTGCGCAGCGCCCGGCGCAGCAGGACGGAAGCGTCCTGTGCGCCGGTGGCCGCGACGGCGCTATCCATCGGACGTCACGCGAAGGCTACTTCGCCACCCATGCGTTGAACCGCTGGTTGAGCTTGTCGAGATTCTCGAGCCAGAACTTGTCGTTGATGTAGAGAGCGCTCTTGATGTTCTCCGGCGCGGTCGCCAGGTTCGGCAGCACGTTCTTGTCGATGAGCGGCGTCGTGGCCTTCGCCGTCGGGCCGTACGGGATCTTCGGCGGCAGGTTCTTCTGGTTGTTGGGATCGTTGACGAAGACCAGATACTTGTACGCGTCGTCCTTGTTCGGGGTGCCCTTCATGATCACCCACGAATCGATGGTGTACAGGTTGTTCGTCCACGCGATCTTGAAGTTCTTCTTGTCCTTGTCGTTCGCCGCGGCGATCCGGCCGTTGTAGGCGTTCGTCATCGCGACCTCGCCCGAGGCGAGAAGCTGCGGCGGCTGCGACCCCTTTTCCCACCAGACGAGGTTTGCCTTCAGCTCATCGAGCTTCTTGAATGCCCGGTCGACGCCGGCCGGCGTGGCGAGCACCTTGTAAACGTCGCCCGGCGCGACGCCGTCGGCCATCAGCGCGATCTCGAGGGTGGTCTTCGGACCCTTGCGCAGCGCGCGCTTGCCCGGCCACTTCTGCGTGTTCCAGAAATCCGCCCACGACTTCGGGGCGTCGCCTTTGATCTTGTCGCCGTCGTAGGCGAGGATGAAGCTATAGACGATCGCGCCCACGCCGCAATCGTTGACGGCGTCGGCCAGGTACTTGTCCTTGCCGCCGATCTTCTGCCAGTCGAGCTTCTCGTACAGCCCCTCCTCGCAGCCGAGCAGGAGCTCTTCCGACTCGACCTGCACGACGTCCCAGTTGTTGTTGCCGCCCTGGATCTTCGCGCGGAGCGTGCCGACGCCGCCATCCCAGCTCTCTTCGGCCATCTTCGTGCCGCTCGCGATGAACGGCTTGAAATAGACCTCGCGCTGCGCGTCCTGGTACGCGCCGCCCCAGGACACCACAGTCAGGTCGCGCGCTGCCGCGCTCCCGGCCGCCACGGCGGCGAGCGCCGCCAACACTCCCAGTTTCCACATCGGGTTACGCATCATCTTCTCCTCGAGGGTTACACCGCGGTGTCTTCCCGTGCGAATGCGCGGCAGTGCTCGGGCATCCATGAGAGCTCGACCGCACCGCCGATCGCCGGCAACCTCCCCACTTCGTCGATCGGTCGCTTCACCGTGAAATCGTCGTTACCTGGCAACGCAACTCGCGCCCGGACGTGATCGCCCAGGTAGATCACCTCGCGCAGCGTTCCCCGGAGGCTGCATCCGGCGGTCGCGGCGATTGTAGCCCCGGGCGCGCCGATTTGCACCCGCTCCGGCCGCAGCGAAACCGTGGCCGCCGTGCCGGCAGCCAGCGGCGAGGCGAGCGAGCCTTGGATCGCGACGTCGCCGGCGATCCGGATCGAGCACCGCTCGCCGTCGACCGCTTGCAACGTTCCGTCGAAGCGGTTGTTCTCGCCGATGAAGCGGGCGACGAACGCGTTGATCGGCCGCTCGTAGAGCTGCTCCGGGCGATCGAGCTGCTGGATCTTGCCGCGATGGAAGACTGCGATCCGGTCCGACATCGTCAGCGCCTCGCCCTGGTCGTGCGTGACGTAGACCATCGTCACGCCGAGGGCCGCATGGAGCCGGCGGATCTCGAGCTGCATCTGCTCGCGGAGCTGCTTGTCGAGCGCGCCGAGCGGCTCGTCCATGAGCACGAGCTTCGGCTCGAAGACCAGCGCGCGCGCGACCGCCACGCGCTGCTGCTGCCCGCCCGAGAGTTGCGCGGGGCGGCGTCCGCCGAAGCCGGCGAGTCGGACCATCTCGAGCGCGCGCTCGACACGCCGCGCGGTCTCGTCGCGCGGGACGCGGCGCACCGACAGAGGAAATCCGATGTTGTCGGCGACGCTCATGTGCGGGAACAACGCGTAGTTCTGGAACACCATGCCGATCTGCCGCTGGTAGGGCGGCAGGCGCGACAGCGGCTTGCCCTCGAAAGTGATTTCGCCGAACGTGGGCGTCTCGAAGCCGGCGAGCATCATCAGCGTCGTCGTCTTGCCCGACCCCGAAGGCCCGAGCAGCGTCAGGAACTCGCCACGGACGATGTCGAGGTGGAGATCGTCGACGACGCGATTGACGCCGTCGTAGGTCTTGCCGATGCCGGCGAAGCGGACGATCGGATCGGACGCGGCCACGCGACCGGTTTCTATCATGTGTCCGCCTTCATACGTGCTGCCCTCCATTGATCGGAATCTCCGCACCCGTGATGTAGGAAGCCTGCGGCGAGCAGAGGAACCAGATCAGGTCCGCGACCTCGGCCGTCGTGCCGAGGCGGTGCATCGGGACGTCGCGCTCGACGATCTGCGGCGTGCCGGGCGAGAGGATCGCCGTGTCGATCTCGCCCGGGGCGATCGCATTGACGCGCACGCCGGCTGGCGCGAGGTCGAACGCGAGCTCCCGCGTGAGCGCCGCGAGCGCCGCCTTCGACGTAGCGTACGCCGAGCCCGCGAAGGGGTGCACGCGCGAGCCCGCGATCGACGTGAGATTGACGACGGCCCCGCGCGCCTTCGCGAGCTCCCGCGCGAAGCCGCGGGTGAGCAGCAGCGGTGCGTAGAAGTTCGTGTTGTACATCGACTGCCACGTCGCGATGTCGGTGTCCAGCGAGTTGAGACGCGATCCGCCGGGTCCTTTGGGCGAGGTCCCGGCGTTGTTGACGAGCGCGTGCAGCTCGCCTTCGTCGAGCATTTCGCGCATCAGTTCCACGCAGCGCCCGATCGTGTCGAGGTCGGAGAGGTCGAGGAGGATGTGCGAGCGCCCGATGCTCCACGGACACGCGCCCGGGGGAGGCTCGCGCGACACCGTGATCACGCGCCAGCCGCTCTCGTGGAAGCGCAGCGCCGTCGCGTGACCGATTCCTCGGCTCGCGCCGGTGACGATGATCGTCTTTTCCATCGCGAGCGCTTCAGCCGCCGCGCGCCGGCCGCCGCCGTGCGGGGCGCATAGTCACGCGAGCCCTCGTTCCCGGACCATCGCCCAGGCGTCGTCGAGCGCTCTCGCGAAGCAGCCCATCAGCTCGTCGATCTCGGCCTCCGAGATGACGAGCGGCGGACTGAACGCGATGATGTCGCCCGGCATGTTGCGCAGGATTGCGCCGTGGTGCTGCGCGCGCTTGACAAGGAACGCGCCGACGCCCGCCTTCGCGTCGAAGCTCTCCTTCGTCGCCTTGTCGCGAACGAGCTCGATGGCACCGATCAGGCCTAGCCCACGCGCGTCGCCGACGAGCGGATGATCCTTGTAGCTGCGGATCGCCGCCTGCAGCCGCGGCCCGACACGGCGCACCATGCCGACGATATCGCGCTCCTCGTAGATCTTCAGCGTTTCGAGCGCGACCGCGGCCGGCACCGGATGCGCGGAGTAAGTGTAGCCGTGCCCGAAGATGCCGAGCTTGTCGCTTTGCGCGACGAGGATGTCGTAGACGCTGCCCTTGACGAGGTTCGCCGAGATCGGCAGGTAGCCGGCGGAGAGCGCCTTGGCGAGCGTCATGATGTCCGGATCGAGCTGGAACGTCTGCGTGCCGAACATGTTGCCGGTGCGGCCGAAGCCGCAGATCACCTCGTCGACGACGAACAGGATCTCGTATTTCCTGAGGATCCGCTGCACGCGATCGAAATACGTCGCCGGAGGGATGATCACGCCGCCCGCGCCCATCACGGGCTCGGCGAAAAAGGCGGCGACGGTGTCGGGTCCTTCGCGCAGGATCAGTCGCTCGAGATTGTCGGCGAGCCGTGCGGCGTAGGCCTCCTCGGACTCTCCCGGCAGCCCGTCGCGATAATGATGCGGGCAGTCCGTGTGGAGGAAGCGGGCGATCGGCAGGTCGAAATCGGTCTGTGCGAACGGCAGGCCGGTCAGGCTCGCCGCGGCGATCGTCATCCCGTGGTAGGCGCGCCGCCGCGAGATGATCTTCTTCTTCTGCGGCCGACCGAGCGCGTTGTTCACATACCACGCGAGCTTCACGGCGGTGTCGTTCGCCTCCGATCCGGAATTGGCGAAGAGCGCGCGGGTCATGCCTGCGGGCGCGACGCGAACCAGCGCTTCGGCGAGCAGCGTGGTGACGGCCGGTACCCGGCCGGAGAAGCTGTGGTAGAACGGGAGCTCCAGCATCTGCCGATAGGCTGCCTCTGCGAGCCGCGCCTCGGAGAAGCCGAGGGAGGCGCACCAGAGGCCCGCGAGCCCCTCGAGATAGCGGCGGCCCTCGTCGTCGTAAACGTAGACGCCCTCGCCGCGCGTGATGACGAGCGGTCCGTCGGCCTGCACCGAGCGTAGATTCGTCGTCGGATGCAGATGGTAGGCGAGGTCGCGGCGCGCGGCCGAAGTTGTCAGCGACATGGAGTTTGCGGGGCTGGGGCAGCGCCAACGGGGTGCGGCTAGCGCCGATTGTTGGCGTCGACGGTCGCGGGCGTCAAGGGCGCCGCGGCCGGATGGCCGAATTCCCCCTCACCTGAACATCGCGTTGATGTCAGCGTAGGGGATCGCCGCGTCGGCGAACGTGAAAGTTCCGCCGCTGCGAACCTCCCGCGCGGCTCGGACGAAAGCGCCGTAGGCCGCTCGAGCGAGCGAGGATCCCAGGCTGACGCGCTTCACGCCGATCGCACCCAATTCGTCGAGCGAGAGCGCCGCGCCAGACAGGCCCATCACGACGTTGACGGGCCTGGGCGCCACCGCCTTGACGACGGTCTCGATGTCGGCCCGCGACTTGAGGCCAGGGGCGTAGAGGACGTCGGCACCTGCCGCCGCGAACGCTTCGAGACGCCTGATCGTGTCGCCGAGGTCGGGGCGGCCGTTGATGAGGTTCTCCGCGCGGGCGGTCAGCGTGAACGGGAAGGGCAGGCCGCGGGCAGCCTTCACCGCCGCGGCGACGCGTTCGACCGCAAGCGCGAACGGGTAGATCGGATCGCTGGCGCGGCCCGTCGCGTCCTCGATCGATCCGCCGGCCAGGCCGACCTTCGCTGCGAGCTCGATCGTTTCCGCGCAAGCGGCGGGGTCGTCGGCGAAGCCGTTCTCGAGGTCGGCCGACACGGGCAGCGCGGTCGCGTCGACGATCGTGCGCGCGTTCGCGAGCGTCTCCTCGCGGGTGATCGCGCCCTCGGCGTCGGGCCTGCCCAACGAGAAGGCGAAACCGGCGCTCGTCGTCGCGAGCGCCTCGAACCCGAGCGCGGCGAGCACTCGCGCGGAGCCCGCGTCCCAGGGGTTGGGAATCGCGAAGATTCCGGGACGCGTGTGCAGGCGGCTGAATCTCTCGGCTCGCGTGGCGATGTCGTTCATCGTGCGTCGATCGTTCTCGCGGTCTCTCGCCGCGGTGCGTCGCTCCGCGGCGGTTCTTGTTCGCCCTGCCGGATTCGACTACGTTAACACCATGGACGCGACTGCGCACGGCGCGATGATCCCAGGCGCTCGCATGCCGATCCCATGTCGGCTGCCGCCGAGATGAAGGACGCGCTCGCGGCGTATCGCGAGGGCCGTTACGCGGATTCCCTGGCGAGTGCCCGCCGCTGGGTGTCCGCGCAACCCGCGGACCCGGATGCGCATCGCCTGCTGGCGCAGTCGGCGTTCCGCCTGCACGACCACCGCCTGGCGGCGACCGCGTTCGAAGCTGCGGAACGCGTGGGCGGGGGCGTAGCGTGTGCGTTCAATGCCGGCAACGCATGGAGCGCCGCAGGCGATCACCCGCGTGCGATCGAAGCCTGGACGCGCGCGTGGCGCGCAGGCGTCGCTGCGGCCGCGACGCCGCTTGCGCGGGCGTTCGTCGCTGCCGGCGACCTGCGCGCAGCAGTACGCACCTATCGCGAGATCGCCCAGCGTGACGCGACCGCCTACGATGCCGTCCAGGCGATCGTGACGCTTGCCGACGCGGAAGACGCCGAGCCTGCACCCGCACTTCCGCTGCCGCAGGCGGGAAGTTTCGCGCCGCCGAGTCTGCTGTCCTTCGTGGTCTGCAGCATCGATGCAGTGAAGCTCGCTGCCTTCTCGAGCATGGTGGCGCAGCGCTGGGCGGGGCGGGCGCACGAGGTCGTTCCGATCACCGACGCCCGGTCGCTGTGCGAGGGCTATCTGCGGGGACTCGCGAAGAGTCGTGGCGACGCCGTCGTGTTCTGCCACGACGACATCGATCTTCTGGCGCCCGACGTGGCGGAGCGCGTCGCCTTGCACCTGACCAGTCACGAGCTCGTCGGCGCCGCAGGGACGACGCGCGTCTCGGGTCCGGCGGTGCTCTGGTCCGGGCACCCCTGGATTCACGGATGGGTGACACACCGGTTGCCGGGAGAAGCCGACTACGAGCCGTCGTTCCTGAGCCTCGAGGCGCCCGTCGTGCCCGGAGCGCAGGCGCTCGACGGCGTCTTCATCGCCTGCCGCCGCGAAGTCGTGGAGCGCATCGGGTTCGACGCGCGGACGTTCGACGGCTTTCATCTCTACGATCTCGATTTCACGTATCGCGCATTCCTGGACGGGCGCCGGCTTGCCGTTGCCTGCGACCTGGGCCTCGTGCATGCGTCGAAGGGGCGATTCGACATCGCGTGGCATCGGGATGCCGAGCGATTCCGCAGGAAGTTTCCGGCGTTGTCGGGCGCGAGGGGCGCGCCGCACTGGTACGCCGTGCGCGCGCCCGCCGCCGACGCCGTACTCGCGCTGCAGCGCCGCCTGTATCGGATGGTGACCGACTGACCTTCGCCGACTACACTCGCGCAGTGGAAACGACGGTGCACGGCTGGAAGATCTTCGACGCTCGAACGCCGATCCTCGCGTACGAGTATTCGTTCGGTCCGGGGCTCGCCAATGCGCTCGCCGTCGGCGGAGAGGCGGGCGTCGTCGTCGTGAGTCCGCCCTGCCGCGTCGCGGAGAGCGTCTTCGGCGACCTCGCCCGATACGGTCCGGTGCGTGCGCTCGTCGCGCCCAACGCCTTCCATCACCTGGGAATCCCGGAATGGAAGGCGCGCTTTCCGGACGCCGCGATCTTCGCGCCCGCACAGTCGATCGCCCGCGTCGAGAGGCAAACGTCGCTCGCCGGGATTCACCCGGTCGCGGAAGCCGGGTCGATCACCGGACCGGCGCTGGAATTGATCGACATGCCGCATTACAAGACGGGCGAAGTGCTGGTGCGCATCACGACGGAGCGCGGCATCGTCTGGTACGTGACCGACGTGATCATGAACATGCCGGAGCTGCCGCGGCACCCGATCGCGAAGCTCGTCTTCCGCGCGAGCGGCAGCGCCCCGGGTCCGCGGTTCAACAACATCGCGCCGCTGTTCATGATGCGCGACAGGGCGGCGCTGCGGCGCTGGCTTTGCGAGGAGTTCCGCAGGGCGCCGCCGACGTGGATGATCGCCGCCCACGGCGATATCGTCGACTTCGCCAGGAATCCGGAGGTCGGACGCGCGCTGTTCGCTGCGAGCTAGAGGCGTCCCGCGGGGTTCACGCAGCGCGCCGTGCGAGCAACGCCCAGACGCCTGCCGCCGAGAGCAGCGAGCCGCCGGCAAAGCGGAACCCCCGCTGCGCGCGCGGCGACGCGAGGAGCTTCGCCGCCGATGCGGCAAACAGCGCATAGAGCGTCGCGTTGATCGTCGCCATGACGACGAACGTGATCGCAAGGATCCAAAGCTGCGGCGCCATGTCGGCGCCGGGGTTGATGAACTGCGGAAGGAACGCGACGAAGAAAATCATTCCCTTCGGGTTGAGCGCCGTGACGAGCCAGGTGTTCGCGAACAACCGCCAGCGCGATTGCGTCGCGGCGAGCGGCGTCGCGGCCTCGGTCAGGGTCGCCGCCGAGCGAAAGAGCCGGATGCCGAGAAAGAGCAGGTAGAGGCCGCCGATCCACTTGACGACCGTGAACCAGAACGCCGAAGCGGCGAGCAGCGCGCCGAGGCCGAGCAGCGAAAGGACGAGCGCTGTCGAATCGCCGAGCGCGACGGCGGCTACGAGGGCAACGTTGGCTCGACCGCCGTGCGACAGCGAATAGCTGATCACCGTGAGAATCGTCGGGCCGGGAATGACGAGCAGAACCGCGGAAGCGGCGACGAATGCCAGCCAGAGCTCGATGGACATGGGAAAGCGATCGTCGCTGGAAGGTGCGCCGCGATTCTACTCCACGCGCGCCGCCCGAGGCTGCCGCCTCCGTCTGCGGTTGCGGCTCTGGGATCCGTGCTTGACGCGCAGCCACTCGCGCTTGAGGATCGCCTGCGCGAGCTTCGTGATGGTCTCGACGTCGGCCTCGGTTGCGCATTCCTCGGCCTCCTCGGATCGCAGGTGCTTCGCGGCCGCTTCGATCGCGTGACAGAGACGCTGATGGTCAAGCTTCGTTCGGGTTGAGCAGCAGCCCGATCTTCGCCTCGGCGAGCACGAGGCGCTGGACCTTTGCGAGCAGCGCGGGCTCGGCCATCAGCGCGCCGCGTCCCTCGTCCCATACGTTTTGCTCCCACCGGTGCTTCCACTTGACCTTGATGAGCAGCGCCGCGACGAACAGCGAGATCAGCTCGGCGAGCGTTTCGCGCAGCGCCTCGATCCACTTCTGCCGGTTTGCCGAAATGACCGTCGTGTTGAAGTTGCGTTTCGCCA
>Ga0335069_10005993_pt1 | contig 17778 bp, 16 predicted proteins | sample Lox_Sample_11_FD_206714 | JGI IMG/M metagenome (GOLD analysis project Ga0335069, IMG submission 206714) | Soil microbial communities from Loxahatchee National Wildlife Refuge, Florida, United States - Lox_Sample_1.1 | ecosystem: Environmental > Terrestrial > Soil > Wetlands | place: USA... | reverse complement strand
TCGCGCACGTCTACGGGCACAACGACTTCTTCAAGAACAACTTCACGTTCCGCTCGACGCGCGCGGAGTTCACGCTGGACACGTTCAAGGCCCACGCCGACCGCATCCGCAGCTACGTTGACTCGCCCAGCATCGGCGTCGACAAGGTCGAGCACATCCTCGACGCCGCGCACGCGCTCTCGCTCCAGTGCCGGCGGAACCTCGCCGTGAAGAAGCTCAAGCCCGAAGCCGAGCGGGCGCGGCTGGCCGCGGCCGCGCAGCCGCCTCCTGACCCCTTCCAGAGCATCCATCGCCGGCCGGAGGCGGTCCAGGTCGACGTCCGCAAGGTCCCGCCCGTGCCCGACGAGGACCTCCTCCTCTTCATCCGCGACCACAACCCGTTCCTCGACGCGTGGGAGAAGGACATCCTCACGATCGTCCACGAGGAGGCGCAGTACTTCATCCCCCAGATTGAGACCAAGATCATGAACGAGGGCTGGGCCTCGTTCTTCCACAAGCGCATCCTCGACAGCCTCGACCTGCCCCAGGAGCTGCACCTCGAGTTTCTCGTCCGTCACAACCAGGTCGTGCGGCCGATTCCGGGCGGTTTGAACCCGTACCACCTGGGGCTCCGCCTCTGGGAGGACATCGAGCGGCGCGGCGATCACCCCACGCCCGAGGAGCGCGAGACGCTGCCCAAGGGGAAGACCGGCCGCGACCTCCTGTTCGAGACCCGCGAGACCGACCGCGACGTGAGTTTCCTCCGCCGCTGGCTCCACGAGCGTTTCATGCGCGACCTCGACCTGCTGCGCTTCGAGCCCAAGGGCGACGACCTCGTCGTCTCCGACGTGTCCGACCCCGACGGCTGGCGCCAGGTGAAGGAGACGCTCCTCAAGAACGTCGGCATGACGCAGACGCCGGTGATCAAAGTCGAGGACGCCGACTACAACTCGAGCCACACGCTGCTCCTGAGCCATGCCCACGACGGGCGCGACCTGCAGCTCGAGTACGCCGAACGCACCCTCGGCTACGTTCACCGTCTCTGGGGGCGCGAGGTCGTCCTCGAGACCGTGATCAACGGCAAGCGCACGTTCCTCACGTTCGGGGAGCGGGGCTTCGCCGCCAAGACGGCCAAGTAGCACCTGCGCCGTGGCGTCGCCGCGGTGCGATGCTATACTGCGGCGCGCCATGCCGATCTACGAGTACCGCTGCACCGCCTGCCGGCGGAAGGTGACGGTGCTCACGCTGCGCGCCAGCGAAGCGGTCACGCCGGTCTGCGAGCATTGCGGGAGTACCCGTCTCGATCGGCTCATGTCCCGCTTCGCGATGCCGCGCTCCGACGACGCCCGCCTCGACGACCTGACCGACCCGTCCGCCCTCGGCGGCCTCGACGAGAACGACCCGAAGAGCATGGCCCGCTGGATGCGCAAGATGGGCCAGGAGCTGGGCGAAGACGCCGGCGCGGACTTCGACGAGATGGTCGACGAGCTGGAGGCCGGCGAGACCGGCGACGACTCCGGCGGAGAGACGGGCGGAGAGGACGACGTCTAGCGTTGGCGTTCCGGCTCAAAACCCTCCCTCTCCCGCGTTCTCTCCGGCGCGCGCAGCCGCCCTGGGCCGACGTCCTCGCCAGCATCGGCGATGCGCTGGTCGTGCTCGACGCCGACGGTCGGATCGTCGAGATGAACCCGGCCGCCGAGCAGCTGATCGGGATCTCCGCCGCCCAGACGCTCGGGCAGGAGCTGGCCGCGCTGCTGGTCGCCGACGGCCCGAACGCCTGGCTCGCCGAGCTGGCGCGACGCACGCTCTCGGAGGGCGTCACGCGTCGACGGAGCGAAGGCACGCTCGCTGGGCGCGAAGCCGACGCGCTGGTGTCGGTGGCGTGCACGCCGATCTTCAATGAGGGCGGCGGGCGGCGCGGCGCCGTGCTCGTACTGCACGACCTCTCGCTCCAGCGCACGCTCGAAGCGACCACGCGGCGGGCCGACCGTCTCACCACGCTCGGCACCGTGAGCGCGGGCCTCGCGCACGAGATCCGCAACCCGCTCGGCGGCATCAAGGGCGCCGCGCAGCTCCTCCGCAGCGGCCTCACCGACCCCGAGCAGGTCCGCTGCACCGACATCATCATCCGCGAGGTCGAGCGGCTCGACGGGCTCGTCGAGCAGCTCCGCGAGCTGTCGGCGCGCCCGCGCCTCAGCCTCGAAGCCGTGAACATCCACCGCGTGCTGAACGAGGTCCTCGACCTGGAGCGCGCGAGCGCGGCCTGGGGCCAGGTGACGCTGCGGATCGAGTTCGACCCCAGCCTCCCGGCGGTCGTCGGCGACCGCGCCCAGCTCACGCAGGTCTTCTTGAACCTGATCCGGAACTCTCTCGAAGCGCTCGGCGGGAGCGGGGCGATCCAGATCTCGACGCGCATCGAAACCCGCTTCCACATCCGCCAGGCCTCGGGCCGGCGGCAGTTCCTCTCGGTCTTTCTCGACGACAACGGCCCCGGCGTCCGCGACGCCGATCTCCCCCACCTGTTCGCCCCCTTCTTCACCACCAAGCCGCGCGGAACCGGGCTCGGCCTCGCCGTCTGCCATCGCATCGTCAGCGAGCACGGCGGCACCATCGCCTACGAGGCCCGCCCCGGCGGCGGCGCCCGCTTCCGCGTGACGTTGCCCGTGAGCGAGGACGATGCCGACCCCGGACGATAGTCTCCCCGGACGCATACTGGTCGCCGACGACGAAGAGTCCATCCGCTGGGTGCTGGAGCGCGCCTGCGTCCAGCACGGCCACACGGTGGAGAGCGTCGGCAGCGGCAACGACGCGCTCATGGCGCTCCGCGCCCGCCCCTTCGACGTCGCTTTCCTCGACATCCGGATGCCCGACCTCTCCGGCCTCGACGTACTCACCACCGCCCGCGAGGAAGGCATCGACACGCTCTTCATCGTCATGACCGCCCAGAACACGATGGCCAACGCCATCGAGGCGACGAAGCGCGGCGCGTACGATTACCTGACCAAGCCCTTCGACCTCGACCAGGTGGCCCTGCTGGTCGCGCGCGCGCTCGACCTGCGGCGGCTCACGCGCGACCTCGAGCGCCTCCGCGGCGAGCTCAAGCAGCGGCACGAGCTGGTGATCGGCCGCACGCCGGCCATGCAGGACGTCTACAAGGTGATCGGTCGCGTGGCGCCGACCGACGCGACGGTCCTCATCCAGGGCGAGACCGGCACCGGCAAGGAGCTGGTGGCCCGCACGCTCCACTACCACTCCGACCGGCGGGGGCCGTTCGTCGCGCTCAACTGCTCCGCGATCCCGAACGAACTGCTCGAGAGCGAGCTGTTCGGCTACGAGCGGGGCGCCTTCACCGGCGCGGTCGAGCGCCGCATCGGCAAGTTCGAGGCGGCCGCGGGCGGCACGCTCTTCCTCGACGAGATCGCCGACATGCCGCTCGCCCTCCAGGCGAAGCTGCTGCGCGTCCTCCAGGAGCGCGAGTTCACGCGCGTCGGCGGCCGGGAGGCCATCCGCACGGACGTGCGCATCGTCGCCGCATCGAACCAGGACCTCGAAGGGGCCGTGCGCGGCGGTCGCTTCCGCGAGGACCTGTTCTTCCGGCTGAACGTCGTGCGGATCATCGTACCGCCGCTCCGCGAACGGCGCGCCGACATCCCGGAGCTGATCGAGTTCTTCATCGACAAGGTGAACCGCGAGCTCGGCACCTCCATCGTCGGCGTCACCGACGACGCCCGCGACGCGCTCATGCGGCACAGCTGGCCCGGCAACGTGCGCGAGCTGGAGAACACGCTGCTGCGCGCGGCGGTGCTGGCGCGCGGCGGGCGCACGCTGGTCCGCGAGGACTTCACGCTTGCCGGCCACACCCAGGCGGTCGCCGCCGAGGCCCTGCCCCTCGACGAAGCCGTCCGCCGTCGCCTGGCCGACCTCCTCGCCGACGATCCCGCCGCCACCACCGGCAAGCTCTACGACGCGTTGATCAACGCCGTCGAGCGGCCGCTGATCGAGGTCGTGCTGGATCGCGCGGGCGGCAACCAGGTGAAGGCCGCCGACATGCTCGGCATCAACCGCAACACGCTCCGCAAGAAGATCACGACGCTCGGCATCGCGCTCCGGCGCCCGGGTCCCGGGGCCGGGGGCGGTCGGTGAGCGGCGCGCTCCGGCTCCCCAGGCTCTACGCGATCGTCGACCCGCTGGCGACCGGCCGCGGGCCCGACGCGCTCGCCGCCGCCCTGCTCGCCGGCGGCGCGCGGCTGCTCCAGCTCCGCCTGAAGGACGTCGGCGCACGCGAGCTGCTGGCCGTCGCCACGGCCATCGCGCCCCTCGCCCGCCGATACGGCGCCCTCTTCCTGGTGAACGACCGCCCCGACGTCGCGCGCGCCGCCGGCGCCGACGGCGTGCACCTCGGCCAGGAGGACCTCCCGGTCGCCGCCGCCCGCCGCGTGCTGGGCCCGGGCGCGATCGTCGGCGTCTCCACCCACGACCTGGCTGAGGCCCGCGCCGCCGACGCCGCCGGCGCCGACTACCTCGGCGTCGGCCCGATCTACGCGACCGCCACCAAAACGGGCGCGCTCCCGCCACGCGGCCCGGCGCTCGTCCGCGCCCTCCGCGCCGAGATCCGCCGCCCCCTGGTCGCGATCGGCGGCATCACCGCCGAGACCGCACCCGAGGTCCTGGCCGCCGGCGCCGACAGCGTCGCCATGATCGCCGCCCTGGTCGACACTCCCGATCCCGCCGCCGCAGTCCGCGACGTCCTGCGTCACTTGCCCTGACGCGCGTACCAGCCTGCCGCGCCGGCTTCGCCGGCCGCGGCACGCCCCCCCGCGCGTACCAGTACGTCCCACGCTCGCCTTCGCTCATCCCCGAGCGCAGCTCGGGGATTAGTGAAGTGTCCCCGACTCTTCGCCCGGCTCCTCGTCGGGCGCCATCTCGCGGTTCTCGAAGCGCGTGAACGCCGACTGGAACGTGAGCGTCACGCTCCCGATCGGCCCGTTGCGTTGCTTGGCGACGATCACCTCGGCGACACCGTGGTTGTCGGGCCCGTCGGGGTTGTAGACCTCGTCGCGGTAGATGAACGCGATCACGTCGGCGTCCTGCTCGATCGCGCCCGACTCGCGCAGGTCCGACAGCTTCGGCCGTGGCGGGTTGCGGCTCTCGACCTGACGGTTGAGCTGCGAGAGCGCCACCACCGGGACGTGGAGCTCCTTCGCGAGCGCCTTCAGCGACCGCGATATCTCCGATATCTCCTGCTCGCGGCTGTCGCGTCCCTCGGCCCGCATCAACTGGAGGTAGTCGACGATGATGAGCCCGAGCTTCGCCGACGGATCGCGCTTGAGCCGCCGCGCCTTGGCCCGCAGCTCGAGGACGGTGATCGCCGGCGTGTCGTCGATGAACACCAGCGCGTCGCCGAGCCGCCCGGCCGCCATCGCGAGGCGCGGGAACTCCCGGTCGGTCAGGTGCCCGGTGCGGACCCGCGACAGGTCGACGCGCGCCTCCGAGCACAGCATGCGCATCGCAAGCTGCTCCTTCGACATCTCCAGCGAGAAGACCGCCACGCCGACGTCGTTCCGGAGCGCGGCGCTCTCCGCCATGTTGAGGCAGAAAGCCGTCTTCCCCATGCTGGGCCGACCGGCGACGATGATCAGGTCGGAGGGCTGGAGGCCCGCCGTGAGCTTGTCCAGCTCGACGAAGCCGGTCGTGACGCCGGTGACCGGCGTCTTCTGGTCGTACAGCTTCTCGATCTGCTTGAAGGTGTCGGTGAGGAAGTCCCCGATCCGGAAGAAGTTCCCGCTGGTCTTGCGGTCGCGGATCCGGAAGATCGCCTCCTCCGCCCGGTCGAGCATCTGGTCGACGTCCTCGGCGGCCTCGTAGCCGCTGGCCGCGACGTCGGTGGCGACCGAGATCAGCGCCCGCAGCACCGCCCGGTCGCGTACGATCTTGGCGTAGCTCGCGACGTTGGCCGCCGTCGGCACGCGATCTGCCAGCTCGGCCAGGTACGCGTTGCCGCCGACGTCGGTCAGCTCGCCGCGCGCCCGCAGCGCCTCGGAGAGCGTCACCAGGTCCGACGGCTCGTGCTTGTCCGCGAGCTGCTGCATGGCGCGGAAGATCTTGCGGTGCGCCTCGCGGTAGAAGTCGTCGGCCCCGAGGAACTCGATCACCCGGTCGAGCGCCGTGTTGTCGAGAAGGATGCCGCCCAGGACGCACTGCTCGGCGTCCAGATTCTGCGGCGGCACCCGGCGCATGTTCTCGTCGATACTCGCCATCACCCCACCCGGAATGCGCGCGTCGTGCGACGCGGAAGAGGCGTCGGCGTAGCACCGCAGCGCGGCGTCGCGCAAGTGGACGCGCGCTATCGCTGGTGAATGCCGCGGTCGAGCGCGGCGCGGTCGTCGCGCGTGCGGTGCGCGTCCGCCGCCCGGGTGCGCTCGTCGCGCAACATCATGCTCCAGAGTGCGGCGCTCGCGACGATGCCGATCGCCAGGATCGCGAGCGGCCGTGCCAGGGCGCCGCGCGGGAACGCGGGTCGGTCGTGCCCTCGGGTCATCCTCCCCACCTCCATGCTGCGGGGACGCTTCTAGCACGTCAGACGGCGAGCGCTAGTGGGATGGGGGCGGTGTCTTCGGGGTGCAGGTCGCGGACCGGCCACCCCCGGCGCTGGGCGAGCCGGCGCAGCCGGGGGTCGGGGTTCACGACGCGGGGGTGGCCGACGCGCTCGAGCAGCGGCAGGTCGGTGATCGAGTCGGTGTAGAAGTAGCTCTCGGCGAGGTCGACGTCGTGCTCGGCCGCGAAGCGCTCGGCCCAGTGGATCTTGCCGGCCCCGTAGCACACCGGGCGGACCGGCTCGCCGGTGAAGACCCCGTCGCGGACGACCAGCTGGCTGACCAGGAGATGCGCGATGCCGAGCTCGCTCCCGATCGGCTCGGCCAGGTAGCGGGTCGCGCTCGTGACGATCGCCAGCACGTGCCCGGCCTGCCGGTGCGCCTCCACGGTCGCCGCCATGGCGGCGTAGAGGTGGGGGCGGACGTCGCGCTGGTACCAGACCTGGCAGTCGGCGCGGACGTCGGCCTCCCGACGGTCCTGCACCCAGCGCATGCCGACGGTCACCGCGCGGTCGATGTCGAGCAGGCCGAGCTTGTAGCGCGCGAGGAAGTAGAGGGTCCGCGCCACGTCGCGGCGGCGGGCCTGGCCCGTCCGCCGGAGATGGCGCATGTAGAGCGGCGCCGAGTTGCGGGCGATCAGCGTGCCATCGACGTCGAAGAGGGCCGCAACCGCCACGCCCGGAGCCTACCCCCGCTCGACGACCAGCGCGATCCCCTGCCCGCCGCCGATGCACAGCGACGCGACGCCGAGCCGCGCGTCGCGGTCCGCCATCGCGTGGAGCAGCGTCACGAGGACGCGCGCGCCGCTGGCGCCGATCGGGTGACCGAGCGCGATCGCGCCGCCGTTCACGTTCACGCGGTTCTTCGGGATGCGCAGCTCGCGCAGCACGCCGAGCGACTGGGCCGCGAACGCCTCGTTCAGCTCCCAGAGGTCGATCTCCTCCTTGCGGAGCTTGGCGAGCTCGAGCGCCTTCTCGCAGGCCGGCCACGGGCCCATGCCCATGATCGAGGGATCCACCCCCGCCGACGCGTAGGTGCGGATGGTCGCGAGCGGGGTGAGGCCGAGCTCCTTCGCCTTCCTGTCCGACATCACCACCACGGCCGCCCCGCCGTCGTTGATGCCCGACGCGTTGCCGGCGGTCACGGTTCCGCCGTCGGGCTTGAAGGCGGCGCGCAGCTTGGCCAGGCCCTGCACGTTGGTCTCCGGCCGCGGGTGCTCGTCGGTGTCGAACGTGACGGTCTCGCCCTTCTTGGCGCCCGGGACCTCGACCGGCACGATCTCGGCCTTGAACCTTCCGCTCTTGATGGCGTCGCCAGCCTTGTGCTGGCTCTCGGCCGCGAACTCGTCCTGCTCCTCGCGCGGCAGGCTGTACTTGGCCGCGATGTTCTCGGCCGTGATGCCCATGTGCACGTGCGTGATCGGGCAGGTGAGGCCGTCGGCGATCATCGAGTCCAGGATCTGGTCGTGGCCCATGCGGAGTCCGAAGCGCGCCTTCTTCAGGATGTACGGAGCGCCGCTCATGCTCTCCATGCCGCCCGCGACGACGATGTCCTGGTCGCCGAGCGCGATCGACTGCGCCGCCAGGATCACCGCCTTGAGCCCCGAGCCGCACGCCTTGTTCACCGTGAAGCTGGGCTTCTCCTTCGGCACGCCCGCCTCGAGCTGGGCGACGCGCCCCGGGTTGAGCCCGAGCCCGGCCGGCAGGACATGACCCAGGATGACCTCGTCGACCTGCTCCGGCTGGAGCTTCGCGCGGCGGATCGCCTCCTTCACGGCGACGGCGCCGAGCTTGGTGGCGGGCTGCGCCGCGAGCGCGCCCCCGAGGGTGCCGATCGCGGTCCGCGCGGCGCTGACGATGACGGCCTTGGCCATGAGACGAAACCTCCTGCGAGAGTGGGTGGGCTCCCCGCTCGGGGGGAACGGCCTCCCCTAGCACGCGCCTCGACCATACGCTATGGCGCCGCGCCATGGCACCCCGCACGCGGCCCGCCGCCGACCTCCGGGCGACCGCCGCATGCGGCCACCGGGTCGGGCTCGTGCTCTCGGGAGGCGGCGCGCGGGGCGCGTACGAGGCGGGGGTGCTCCAGTTCGTCCTCGACGAGCTGCCCGCGCGGCTCGGCCGCCCGCTGCGCCTGGACGTCGTCACCGGAACCAGCGTGGGCGCGATCCACGCCTGCTGGGTCGCGGGGACGGCCGGGCAGCCGACGCCGGGCGGCCGGCTCGCCGACATCTGGCGCTCCCTCGACATGGCCGGGGTCTACCAATGGTCGCTCCGGGACCTGGTCGGGCTTCCGCTGCGGGCGCTCGGGATCGGTCTCGGCGGCAGCAAGCCCGAGCCCGGGAGCCCCCGGCTCGCCGGCCTCCTCGACACCGGCCCGCTCGAGCGGCTCGTGTTCGACCGCATCCCGTGGGAGAGCCTGCGCCGGAACCTCGACGCCGGCGTCGTCGACGCGGTCGCGATCGCCGCGACCGAGATCGAGAGCGGGCGGTCGATCGTCTGGGTCGACCAGCCCGACGGTCGGCTGCGCGGCTGGGCGCACGATCCGTTCGTCGTGGGGTCGCCCACGCGCCTCACGGCCGAGCACGCGCTCGCCTCCGCCGCCATCCCGTTCCTCTTCCCGGCCGTCCGCGTGGGCGCCGGCTACTACTGCGACGGCGGCCTCCGCCTGAACACCCCGCTCGCCCCGGCGCTGCGGCTCGACGCCGACCGGCTCCTGATCGTCGGCCTCCGGCACGTCCCGACGGGGCCGGCCGAGGCCGAGGCGCACGGACGCACGCGGGAGGAGCAGTTCGGGTCGATCCCGTACCTCGCCGGCAAGGTCCTGAACGCGCTGCTACTCGACCACGTCGACTACGACGTCGACCGGCTGCGGGTCGTGAACGCCATCCTCGACACCGGCACGCAGGCCTTCGGGCCGGAGTTCGTCACCAGGATCAACGCGGCGGTGGAGAAGGCCGGGGAGACGCCCTACCGCTTCGTCAAGAACGTGTACCTCCAGCCGTCGCAGGACCTGGACGCGATCGCGGCCGAGTGCGCGGCGCACGCCGCCGGGCGGCCGGGGATCCGCGGGCGGATCGTCGACCAGGTGATCCGCTACGCCCGCGACGGGGCGGCCGAAGCCGACCTGCTCTCGTACCTGCTCTTCGACCGCTGCTACGCCGAGCACCTGATCGCGCTCGGCCGCGCCGACGCGGCGGCGCACGCCGACGACCTGGTCGCGCTGTTCGCCGACGGCTAGGTCGTTCGCTCAGGCGCCGGCGGGATCGCCCGGCGCCCCCGGGTAGCCTTCCGGCCGCACGTACCGCACCGGCCGCCCGGGCGGCACCGGCACGCGCTCGCGCTGCTTCTTCGTGAGGCGCAGCATCACCTTCATCGACTGCTCGAACTCGTCCATGGACTTGGTCTCGACCAGACCGCGCCGGACCAGGTCGTCGAACAGCTCCTCGCCCTTCCTGGTGCGGAGGATCGTGATCGTCCAGTCCATGCAGGCGACGCCGCCGCAGGAGATGTCGGCCAGCTCGGCCGTGAAGTCGCCGCAGTGATGGCACTCGGGGCGCGCGTACTCCTGCGCCTTGCGGAGCGACATCTCCACCACCTCGCCGTCCTTCTTGTAGATGAGCACCTTCCCCTTGACGTTGAACTTCTTCACGTCGGTGAGCGGAATGCCCATCTCCTCCTGGATCTTCTTCTTCATGAGGCCTTCGTAGGTGAAGACCTCGGTGCACAGCAGCCCGACCGTGAAGGAGACGATCTCGCCGAAGCCCTTCAGGAACTTGGTCTGCCGCTCGATGTGCTTCTCCTTCTTGCGGCCGTTGTTCAGGAACGACGGATCGGCGAGCTGGATCTTGCGGGTCGGCGTGACCTGACACGGGACGCCGACGAAGCAGACCTTCTTCAGCCCCATCTTGTCGGCGTCGGCCAGCGCCAGGTTGTTCGGCGAGTACGTGTACCAGGAGCTGGCGCTGCCGATCGCGTCGGCGACGGTGGTGACGACCTTGGGCTTCGGCGCGCCGGGTTCGGCCTCGTCGGCGGCAGCGACGACCGCGCCGTCGAAGATCCCCTCGCGCAGTCCGTGGGCGAGGATCGTCGTGACGACGCCGCCGTCCTGGCACCTGGCGAGCACCTCGGGGTCCTTGGCGCGCGCCGCCACGATGCGGCGGTAGCGGCCGAAGACGCCCTCGAACACCCCGGGCTCGACCGGGTTCACCCGGTCACGGAGGTCGAACTCGCGGATGCCGAGCCGCGGGCACACCTGCGCGCACACGTCGCAGCCGATGCCCTCGCTCATGCCGCAGTAGTCGAACTCGGCCGTGGCCTTCGCCACCTGCTTCGGCTTCGAGTCGATGTAGTCGATGACGTTGTGCGGGCAGACGAGGACGCAGGTGCCGCATTCGCAGCAGCTCCCGAAGTCGACGACCTCGTTCATCATCTGCTTGAAGGTGATGTGGCCCATGGCGGGGCGGACTGTAGCTGCGGGCGTTTCGCAGAGTCAACGCGCGTCGGTGGCCAGCACGGCGTGGGGTGTCCCGCCCGGGAACGGGTCCTCGAACAAGGGCGGGCGCCTCGATCCATGTGTGACAGATCCAGAACCTCGTCGCCGCGCGGCGGGCACTGTCGGATTTGACCGTGGGCTGCTAGGGAACCCGACGTGTCCATCATGGTTGTTCAGCTCTTCGAGGAGGGGCTGCTATTCGGCGCAGACCGTAGCTTTACGTCTCGGATTGGCGATCCATCCTTCCGGATTCAGGGTCAGAGCCAACGCCCCAAGGTGCTGAGGTGGCCCAATCGGGAATTCCTGATCGGATACGTTGGGGCCGGCCATATCAGTCAGGTCCCTACCGACACCTGGCTTTACGAGTCCGTAATCGGTCGGCACCTTGAGGACGATCTCGCCACCGTTGCACGTTCGATTTGCAACGAGCTCAATGCGTGCCTCGAAAGAAGCGAGGTACGGGGCGATCTTCTCATCCACCTCGGCGGCTTCGAAATATCCTCCGGCCAGTGGAGACCCTTCGTCTGGTTCATTCACAACACCAATGGACTCACAACGCACGGAGACTACATCCCAGACGACCACTTCAAGTGCTCAGAAGAGCTAGACCGTCCGGGGAGACTCGCAAGCATCCCTGGCGAGAACTTGCGGTCGGCGGTCGGTGTCAGACCGATATCCTTCCGCCAAGGCCTCGACCTCGGAGTGTTCAACACACTTGATGAAGCCATGAGGCAAGCAATGGGTACGATCGTAAACGCCCACCCGGGCAGGATCCATCCGGTGCCCAGGTCGCTGCAAGAACGGACGAAGCACCTCAAGCTCGCGATCAACACGTACGCCGCGTACTTTGAGTCGTTTTACGAGCCATACGAGCGATACGTCGGGGGTGGAGCGGACGTCGTAGCCGCTGCTTGGCCGACGCAGTAGATAACCCGCGGTCCGCGAATCTGGATCGACGGCCCTGCGATCACACCGCGAATCTGAAATGCGCGATGTCGCCGTCCTGGACGACGTACTCCTTGCCCTCGAGCCTGAGCTTCCCGGCCTCGCGGCACTTGGCTTCCGAGCCCAGCCGCACGAAATCGTCGAAGGCCATCACCTCGGCGCGGATGAACCCGCGCTCGATGTCGCTGTGGATACGGCCGGCCGCCTTGACCGCGATGGTGCCGCGACGGATCGGCCACGCGCGGCACTCGTCCTCGCCGGCGGTGAGGAAGCTGATGAGGTCGAGGAGGGCGTAGCTCGCCCGGATGAAGCGGTCGCGGGCGCTCTCCTTCAAGCCCAGGTCCTCGAGGAACGCGGCGCGGTCGGCCGGGTCGAGCTGCGCCACCTCGGCCTCGACCTGTGCCGACAGCGCCATCACCTCGGCGCCCGCGGCACGCGCCTTGGCGGCCACGTCGTCGCGCACCGGCGCGGCGGCGGCCGACTCGGGGACGTTCAGCACGATGAGCAGCGGGCGCAGCGACAGCAGGCCGAAGCCCGCCAGCTCGCGGCGGTCGTCGTCGGTGAGCGTCACCGTGCGGAGAGGCGTGCCCTCGCCGAGCGCCGCGGCCAGCTTTTCCAGCAGCGCCTTCTCGCGGTCGCGGCCCTTCTCCTTCTTGAGCCGCTCGACCCGCTTCTCGATGACGGCGAGGTCGGCCAGCACCAGCTCGCCGTCGAAGGCCTCGACGTCGGCGGCGGGCGTGGCGGGCGTCTCCATCAGGTCCGGGAAGCCGCGTACGACCTCGACCAGCGCGTCGGCGTCGCGGAGCGCGGTCACCGTCTCCGCGTCCAGCACGGCGCGTTTCTGCGCGGAGGCGTCGCGCGGCGGCGGGAAGTCGACGAAGCTCACCTCGGCGAACGTGATCTTCTTCGGCTTGTGGATCTCCGCCAGCTTGTCGATGCGGGCGTCGGGCACCTTGATGGTGCCGAGCTGCGGGCGGCGGTCGCCGCCCTCCTGGCGGGCGAGGCCCGTCAGCGCCGTGAACACCGTCGTCTTGCCGACGCCGGGGAAACCGGTGAGTCCAACCTTCACGCGCCCTCCGCGAGCGCGGCGGCCGCCAGATGCAGCCCCGCGATCGTCTTGCCGTCCACGATCTCGCCGCGCCGGATCATCGCGAGCGCCTCCGGCATCGGGATCCACCGGACCTCGACGATCACCTCGTCCTCCTCATGCGCGGCGGGCGTGGCGTGCAGCCCGCGCGCGAGGAAGAGATGGATGCGCTCGTCGGTGAAGCCGGGTGTCGTAAAGATCGTGCCGAGGTGCGTGAGCGAATCGGCGGCCTGGCCGGCCTCTTCCTGGAGCTCGCGCGCCGCGCAGCGGATCGGCGCCTCGTCGGGGTCGAGCACGCCGGCCGGCAGCTCCCAGATGAACCCGCCGGCCGCGTAGCGGTACTGGTGGATGAGCACCACCCGCCCCTCGGCGTCGACCGCCGCCACCGCCGACGCCCCGCGGTGCCGGAGCAGCTCCAGCTCGACGATCGCCCCGTTCGGCAGCCGCACCGGTTCGACGCGCAGGTCGACGATCCGGCCCTTGTAGATCTGACGCACCGCCATCCGCCCCGAATATCGGCTCGGCGGGCGGGAGGCAAAGCCCGAAGACGCGCGCGGGGCGGACCGGCCCCCGATCCGCCCCGCGCCTCCGTGGTCGATCTGTCGTCAGTCGTTGTCGAGGGCGCCGAACGGGGGCCGCGGCCGGGTGATCTCCCAGGTGAAGTTGTCGCCGTGCTGCTGGGTGTAGAAGACGCGCCATCCGGAGAAGAGCCGGAACGGGCGCGGCGCCTTCGCGCCGAGGATCCCGGACGGCGTCGGATCGCCGTCGGAGACGTGGATGCCGGTGATCTCGTTGTCGCCTTCGTTCTGGAACCCGTTCCCCGACACGGAGCCCAGGCTGGAGTCGATCGTCGCCGACGGATCGCGGCCCTCGGCCAGGATGCGGAGCGGCTGGTTCGCCGGGTTCGCGTAGTTGAGCGTCACGTCGAAGAGATACGCGGAATCGAGCGCGTTGCGCTGCGTGTGGAGCCCGTCGCCGGCGTCCTCGACGAAGACCACCTCGTGGCTCGACCACCACGCGACGTTGTCGAACCCGTTGTGCGCCACGTCGCCCAGGTAGAAGAGCGTGAGCAGCCCCGTGTCGGCCGAGGGGCTCGCCTGCGTGAGCTTCAGGATCCCGCCGAAGCCGCCGAACTGCTGCCCGGCCTCGGTCTGCGCGTTGGTGTCGCCGGTCTCGTCGAAGAAGAACTCGCGGAAGCCGCTGGTCGGGCGGAAGAGCCCGTTCTCGGGACGCTTGAAGGGCGTCGCACCGGCGGCCTTGGCGAGCGCGTTCGCGTCGAAGGGCAACCCGGACGGATCCGTGTCGGTGTCGTGGATCGTGACCCACCGGGTCGCGAACACCTTCCCGTAGGTGTGCAGGTCGCGCACGTCGTCGGAGCGGATGTCGGCGTCGGCTTGCCCGGCGTGGAACGTGATCGCCCGCCCCGGATGCGAGAGCGACGCCACCTGGAGCGCCTGGAGCCGGCCGCGGGTCAAGTCGCGGGGGTTCTTGGGCACGAAGCGGTAGAGGAAGCTGTTCGGCTGCTTGGCGTGCGTGTTCACCGTGCCCGCCTTGCCGCCGACGTCCTCGACGATCCACAGGTTCCCGTCCGAGTCGTTCTGGATGCCCTCGTAGCCGCCGCGCCCGAACGCCGCTGCGGCGTCATGGACGGTCGGCGGGAAGTCGAGGGTCGACGTCCACACGCCGCCGTTGGCGGCCAGCTCGGCCGTGAACAGCAGCCGCTGCGCGAACGGGTCCCATGTGGACCCATCGAACACCGGCAGGGCCGCGCCGTTGTCGTCGGTCGACGCGAACAGCGTCAGCCGATGCGGCCCGTCGGCGTCGAGGTTGATGCGCGTGATGTAGCCCTGGACGCCCGTCTCGTGCCCCTGGAAGAGGAAGTGCTGACCGTAGTCGTAGTCGGGATCGGAGCCGTGCTGCCCGTGCAGCACGAGGTACGTGTTCTTGTCGGGCTCGGTCTTCGACGCCTCGACGTTGTGGCCCGGGGCCTGCACGTCGCCGGCCAGCGGGACCATTGGCCCGTTGCCGTCGTAGCCGTAGTACGGGATCGTCGCGGTGCCGTTCTCGAGCGGCAGCGAGCCCTGCGCCACCGGCGACTCCGACAGCTCCGGCGACAGCACGTTCGCCGCCGCGAAGCCCGGCGTCTTGGGATTCGCCGACGGCACGTTCGTCAGGTCGGCTGCCGCGACCACGCCCGTCATTCCGGCGGCGAGCCCGAGCGTCGTCATGACGCCCACCCGCCGCGTCCACCTCTCACCCGGTACGACCTTCATCTTCCACCTCCGTGCCTCGTCGTCGAGGCGCACTCTGTTGTACGTGCCCCGGAGGTAGCAGCCGGTTGGTTGCGCGACGCTGACCCGACGGTGACGAGTTCGCCGCCGTTCGGTCAACGCCGTGTGCACGCGTCGGCGCGCGGGGACATCCGCCCCGACGCGCCGAGGCGGCGGCCCGTTGGTCTCAGACGCCGCGCACGTCGCCGACCGAGCGCAGCACCCGCGGCCGCGTCACCGGCTGATCGGTCGCGCTCGCACCCGCCGCCTCGCACAGCTCGCGGAACGACGCCTCGGTCGCGGCGACGAACTCCTTCAGGTCGGGCACCAGGTCCCAGTCGGCGTTGAAGCCCCAGCACAGCAGGCCCGCGTAGCTGAACAACACGATGCCGAGCCCCAGGTAGTCGGTGAGCGGCACCTGCCCGAAGTTGTCGAGCATGCGCGCGCCGAGGAGGTAGAGCGGCACCTGCGGCCCGGGCACGTTGGTCACCACCAGGTTGAAGGGCAGCGCGCGCGTCACCATGCGCGAGCCCAGCGACAGCAACGTCGACGGCGTCCACTCGCCGACCCGCGAGAGCAGCTCCGCGCCGAGCGCCTGCTTCGAGTCCTTGAGCTTGGCCGTGGCCTCGCGGATCTTCTCCAGCCGGACGCGCGGGTCGCGCTCGCCGATCGGCAGGTCGACCATCCACGCCGACACGCGGTTGCCGAGCGTCCCGCGCTCCTCGCCGGTGCGGACGCTGACCGGCGCCATCACGCGGAAGGCGAGCCCGGCGTCGACGTCGACGCGGCGGGTCTCGAGGAACCGGCGCACCGCGCCCGCGACCGTCGCCAGCACGATGTCGTTCAGCGTGCCGCCGAGCGCGTTCTTCACGTCCTTCACCGCGCTCAGCTCCATCCGCATCCAGTCGAAGCGACGGTGCGGGCCGATCGGCTTGTTGAGCGGCGTATCCGAGACCTGCCGGAACGTCGAGCGGAGCGCGTCGCGGACCGCGCGCGCGGTGGCGCGGAGGTCGGAACGCGGGTCGCGCACGGAGCCCAGCAACGAGCGCGCGCCGCGCACGACGTCGAACGGGATCGCGATCCGCCGGCGGGTCTCGCCCCACAGCAGGTCCCAGCGGTCGGGCGCGGGGCGCGGCACCCAGCGCGGCGCCGGGTCGATCGTGTCGGTCGGCATCGGGCTCAGCAGCACCTCCAGCAGGTCGACGCTCGACATGCCGTCGATCATGCAATGGTGGACCTTCGTGATCAGCGCGAAGCGGTCGCCGCCGTCGAGGCCCTCGACCACCCACATTTCCCAGAGCGGCTTCGAGCGGTCGAGCTGCTGCGCCATGATTCGGCCCGAGAGGGCCTTCAGCTGGGTCTCGTCGCCCGGGCGCGGCAGCGCGGTGTGGCGCACGTGGTAGTCGATGTTGAAGTGCTGATCGTCGACCCAGACCGGGTGGTTCTCGATCGGCGTGCGCGCCAGCACCTGCCGGTAGCGCGGGATCAGGTGCAGCCGCGACTCGACGTACTTCCGGATGCGCTCGACGTCGATGCCGCCGTCGGGGCGGTGGAGCGGCCCCGCATCGTAGGTGGCGGTGCCGGCAATGTGCATGTGGTTGGTCGGGCTCTCGGCGATCAGGAAAGAATTGTCGAGGAAGCTCAGCCGGTCGTAGAAGAAGCTCGGCATCGATCACACCTCCTGCGGACCCGCGCCCGCGCCGCTCCGTGCCTACCCCGGGCGGCGGCGGGTGTAAACGGCCGTCCCCGGAGAAGCGCCGGCGGGTCCGGGCTCCGGACCCGCCCGCCGACTGTTGCCCCACGTCTTTCGCCAGACTACACGGGCCGCATGAACCGCCGTAGCCAGATTGCCCTCTCTCCCGACGAGGCGAAGCGTTACCTCACGGACGCCCACACCATCATCCTCGCGACCAACGACAAGCGCGGCTATCCACATCTGGTCGCCATGTGGTTCGCGGTCGAGCCAGACGGAACGGTCGTGATGACCACCTTCAGCAAGAGCCAGAAGGTCGTGAACCTCCGGCGCGACCCGAGGTGCACGCTGCTGGTCGAGAGCGGCCGCACCTACGACCAGCTCCAGGGCTTGATGCTCCGCTGCCACGCGACGATCGACCCCGACACCGAGCACGTCCTCGACACGCTCGCGCTGGTGAACCGGAAGTACCGCATGGCCGGCGACGGCGAGGGCCCGTCGCTCCGGGAAGCGATGCGCCATCAGGCGAGCAAGCGCGTCGTGCTGCGGATCACGCCGGAGAAGAGCGCGAGCTGGGACCACCGCAAACTCGGGGGGGCGTATTAGCATCGCGCGGGGACGGGGACGGCGGGCGCGTCTCTGGGCTTCGATTCGGCGCCGGACCGCGCCGCATGCTCGATCGAGGGCAGCGCTCGGCGCCTCATAGGCGCCCCGAGA
>Ga0335069_10005992_pt1 | contig 17779 bp, 15 predicted proteins | sample Lox_Sample_11_FD_206714 | JGI IMG/M metagenome (GOLD analysis project Ga0335069, IMG submission 206714) | Soil microbial communities from Loxahatchee National Wildlife Refuge, Florida, United States - Lox_Sample_1.1 | ecosystem: Environmental > Terrestrial > Soil > Wetlands | place: USA... | reverse complement strand
ACAGGGAGTGCGAGAATATCCACTTTCTTACCCGGGTTATGAAAGTTGTCGCCCGGAAAGTAAAAGCGATTGTTCACAAGGTAGCCTGTGTTTTCCACCTTGCCCATATCGCTATAGATCGGCGCATGGTCTTTCCCAAAACCTTCAATGATACATGTTGCAACCTCAGACTTTTCGCCGTCGCCGACTTTTGTATACGCAATATTCTCACTCTCCAGGATTTTTCCGACGGCGGCATTCGTGACGATGGTCACGCCAGGATTGGTTTCCAGCAGTTTCTTCACCGAGTCAATGTGAAAATGATCCTGATGCTCGTGTGTGATGAGAATAACAGAGATGTCGGTAATTTTTTCCTGTGCGTCAATAGTGTAGGAGCCGGGATCGGTCATAATCTTTCTGCCTCCATCCTCGAGGAGAAGGCAACAATGTCCAATTTTTGTGATTTTCATGAGCATCAGTATAGCAGAATCGTCGAAAAAATCTGTGAATATATACCCAAGCTTCGTTGACCAAGCAGGGCATTTTGGTTAGAATACCTAAGTAATCCGGCCTTAACCCAGCGTGCATCGGGGCAAGATGCTGATTTAAAATATGGCTTTTATCCAAAAAGTCTGGGCAGTGGTGCGAAATCTCCCGCTCGTTATTAAACTTGCCGGGATAGCGGTTCTTCTGGTCGTTATCGTGGTTGCGGTTCACTTTTCAATGCCCGCGCCGGCTGCGCAGAGCACAGCAGTGCAAATTTCGCACGTACAGATCGCCTCCGTTGCGAGTCTTTCGTCGCAAACGGGTCCATTGCCCGTTATCGGCAAGGTCACTTCAGAGAGTCATGCCACCATTCTCGCGCAGACCTCCGGTGAGATTACGTCGCTTGCAGTCTCGATAGGGCAGTACGTTGATGCCGGCCAGATCATCGCGGAATTTCAAAATGCCTCGCAAGAAGCTGCAGTTGAACAGGCGCAAGGCGCATACAATGCGGCACTCGCATCGCTTTCAAATGCAGAGGGAGCGACGGCTGCAAATTCCTCACTCACATCTTCACAAGCAACGGTCGCAGCTGCAACCGCTGGCACAACAGCTATTGCCTCAATGCAGAGCATGTATGCAGCGCTCGATGACTCGGTTCACACGAAGACCGACACACTGTTTACCAACCCGCGATCCACCACTGTCTTGCCCACCTTCAATCTCACCATCCCTGATAATCAGCTCCAGGTGGATCTTGTGAACGAAAGGATTGCGCTTGAGGCGACGCTCTCCAATGCAAACGAGGAGGCGAATACCGCAAGCTCAAGCGCTTCGATTGACGTGCGAATTGATGCACTCACGAGCGATGCCCAGACCGTATTGAATTTTCTCACTAATGTCGTGAAGGCAACCAACGAAGCAGAAGCAACGACGAATATTACTACGAGTGCCATCGCGGCCGATCAAACCGCTGCAGGGGCGGCGCGCACCGAGGTCGTTACGGCGCTTTCGGGTCTTGCCTCGGCAAAAAATGCGTACGACGCAGCGCAGACGAGTTCACAAACCGCAGCAAATACCGCTGGGTCGGGAACACAAAATGCGATAGCGCAGGCACAGGCGCAGGTACAGCAGGAGCTCGGCGCGCTCGATGCGGCAAAAGCGGCGCTTGCAAACACGGTGGCACGCTCACCAATCTCCGGCACCATCGTGAGTTTGCCGGTAACGGAAGGCGATTATGTTTCTGCTTACTCGCAAATTGCACAAGTTTCGAATCCAAGTGCTTTAGAAATCGATACATACGTTACGCCGGATGATGCAAAAACACTCGAAATCGGCGGCAAAGCAACGATCGAAGGCGGAGCAGCAGGCGTTATCACTTCAATTGCCCCTGCCATCGATCCTTCAACCAATGAAATTTTGGTAAAAATCGGCATCACGAGCGGTCTCTCTTCGCTCACCGACGGCGACTCAGTAACGGTTTCACTCGCACGAGCAAATGCGACTACTGCGACAAATTCCGCCTCAGAGCATTCTATCGTTATCCCGCTCAACGCCGCAAGGATTACGCCGCAAGGCCCTGTGGTATTTACCGTGAGTTCCTCGACGCTCGTTTCGGTGCCGATAACACTCGGCACGATCTTGGGTGATCAGGTCACCGTCGTTTCCGGTCTCACGCTTGAGATGGACATTGTGACGGATGCGCGCGGCCTTTCGGACGGTGAGCAGGTAATTGTCGACACACCATAGGTATGACAACGCACCGTGGCACATATCTTTCTCGTTCCGTGATCGACGGACGAGAAAGAAACTACTGTCCCGTAGCGCGAAACCTCTAATAACACGTTATGCTCTGGCTCTGGAACTTCTTTCTTGATCGCAGGCAATTCAGCTACGTGCTGATCGGTGCACTCGTTGTTGCGGGCTTTTATTCACTTGCGGAAATTCCCAAAGAAAATACGCCATCAATCGATATACCGGATGCTGTTGTGACGACAACGCTCCCCGGCGCTTCCGCGGAAGATGTCGAAACACTTCTCACCAATCCACTCGAGGATCAAATTTCTGGCATCAGTAACGTCGATACCGTAACGTCTGACTCTGTCGACGGAGTATCCTCAATCGTCGTTCAATTCAATGACACAGCCGATCCCATCCAATCGCTTCAGGATTTACGCGATGCCGTAGCACGTGCTGAGCCCAATCTGCCCTCTGCCGCGTCGACGCCGCAAGTGGTGAAAATCAATTTTAGCGACCAACCAGTCATAGTCGTTGCGATTTCAGGAAGCTTGCCGCCTCCGCAATTTTCGGCGCTCGGTACGACGGTTGCGGACGACCTAAAGAAAGTCGCCGGAGTTTCCAAGGTCGATGTTGCCGGTATCCCGCCACCTGAGGTCGACGTCATCGTCAACTCGCAGGCGCTCCAGCAATACGGGCTGAATCTTACTGATGTTACATCCGCGATCGCTGCGTCAAATGCGGCTTCGCCCGCCGGAAGTATTTCGATGAATGGCGTTAATTACGACATCAATTTCAAAGGCGGCCTGAGCGATCCTGTGCAAGTAGAAGAACTTACTGTGGGCAGCAAAAACGGTAATCCTATTTACCTGCGCGATATTGCAACGATTTCCAACGGTCTTGCTCCGGCAACGACCTATTCGCGCCTTTCGCTCGGCGGAAAGCCAAGCGAGCAGGCGATCGCTCTTACGATTTATAAGCAATCAGGCGCGAGCATCACCGGCGTCGCCCAGGCGGTCAATGATGAAATCAAGAAGTTGCAGGGCACTTCACTCTCCGGACTCAATGTCTTCATCGCCCCCTCGACTGATCAGAGCGTGCAGATATCAGAGCAGTTGGGTTCTCTCACCACAACGGGCGTCGAAACCGTCATTCTCGTCATTATCGCCCTTCTCCTCACGATAGGATGGCGCGAATCTCTCGTTGCGGCGCTCGCGATCCCGCTCTCGTTTCTTATCGCTTTCATCGGACTCTATCTCACCGGCAACACCCTCAATTTTATCTCGCTCTTCGCACTGATCCTTGCTGTCGGTATTCTTGTCGACTCGGGTATCGTGGTAACCGAAGCGATTCACACGCGCATGCATCTCTTTCCTACTCCCATGCAAGCTGCACGCGCAGCACTCGCCGACTATGCATGGCCTCTCATTGCTGGCACGATGGCAACAGTTGCCGTTTTTGCGCCACTTTTTTTCATTTCCGGCATCGTCGGGAAATTTATTGCAGGCATTCCCTATACGCTCATTTTTGTGCTCATCGCGTCGATTTTCGTCGCGCTCGGTATCGTTCCTCTGATTGCCGTTCTTTTTACGCCAAAAAAAGCACCGAATCGACTCGAAGCGCTTCAGGAGGACTACACGCACCGCATCACCGAATGGTATAAGCAAACGTTGCGCAGGATTTTGGCGAGCCGTCGCAGTCAGCGGATATTCTTGTGGACGCTCGGAGGTGGGCTCGTGCTCTCGCTCATGCTCCCGCTCTCTGGCTTCGTACAAACGATCTTTTTCCCGCAGGGTGATGAAGATTTCCTCTATATCAATATCGAAAAACCGGAAGGAACGACACTTTCTGAAACGGATCTTGCTGCGCGAGAAATCGAAGAAATTCTCTACCATGATCCCGATATCTCCTCTTTTCAGACGACGGTCGGGCAGAGCTCGGCGCTCTCAGGAGAGGGGAGCTCGGGTAGTAATGTCGCCAATATCACAGTGAATCTTCCGCATGGACACTCAAAAACGAGCACTGAAATTGGCAATGAGATCACGACTATGCTCTCATCGATTACCGATGCGCAAGTCCAGGTATTGCAGGTAAACCAGGGGCCGCCCTCGGGAGCGCCGATACAAATTCAGTTTGAAGGTACGAATCTCAACGACCTCATTACTGCTGCCGATCGCGGGCGCGAGCTCCTCGCCACAATTCCTGGCGCCATAAACATCACATCATCGACGCAAAATAATGGTGCACAGTTTGACCTAACCATTGACCGTGCAAAGGCTGCTGCCTATGGGCTCTCAACGAGCCAGATTGCACAGACGCTTCGCGCAGCCATTAATGGTACAAAGGCAACGACGATCAATGAACCGGATCAAGATGTTGATGTAGTGGTGAAGCTTAATCTTAATCCCGCCTATACCGATCCGTCACAGACCAACGAGACAACGCTCGATAGTATCAATAATATTGCCATTCAAACCGCTTCGGGCCCAGTGCTTCTCGGGCAAGTGCTCGATGAATCGCTCGGTCAGAGCAACGCTGATATCGCGCATAAGGATAGAAATCGCATAGAGACCGTCTCCGCTTATCCGAGCGATAACACGACGACGGGAGCGGTCGTTGCGCAGTTCCAAAAGGAGATTGGAAAGCTCAATTTGCCTGCAGGAGTCAGCATTTCCTATGGCGGCGAAACACAGGACGTTAACCAATCATTTACCGAAATGTTCATCGCGCTCATCGCCGGTATCGCGTGTATGTTTATGATTCTCATTGTCGCTTTTAACTCGATTCGCTATACGCTCTATCTGCTCTCGATTGTACCGCTCTCGCTCATCGGCGTTCTCGACGGACTTGCGCTCACGGGGCAACCTGTTTCATTCACCTCGCTTCTCGGAGTGATCGCGCTCGGCGGCGTCATCATCAACCACGCGATCATTCTCATGGATTCAATGATTCACCACGTGCGCCGCGAGCCGGATAAACCGCTCATTGATGTCGTCGTCGAAAGCGCCGCGACGCGGCTGCGGCCTATTGTCCTTACCACCGTCACGACCGTGATCGGCATGATTCCGCTCGCCGAATCCAATCCCACCTGGGGACCGCTCGCATTTTCAGTCATGTTCGGCTTAGCCTTCGCGATCTGCCTCACGCTCGTCCTCGTACCGGTGCTTTTCTATCGCGCACCGCATCATCGGGAACAATAAGATCCTGATGTTTTGTACAAAGGGCATCCATTGTACCCCATAGCCAAAAAAATTGGGGCGTATCCCTGACGACATATTTCTTAGGGTCGGGATTTTTCTGCTAAAAAATCTCCCGTTTCGCGCCATCGCGCTGCAAAGACCCTTCAAAATATGTCATCAGGGGGATACAGACGAAAAGATTGACACATGCAATAATCTGTATTAATCTCCTGCGAGTTTAAGCTATTTCATTCAACGCCGTAGGGCGCCAGGGATCAGCCCTGGAACGATGGGACATCAATGAGCGCATCCGCCGTTACACAATTCCAAGCCACGATGGGTGCGCTTGGGGTTCTCATAACCTTGGCCGCGTATGCGGTCATGGTTTTAGGTATCAAGTTCTACGGTAAACGGCCGAACCCGGTCACCTGGTTCGGGTTCGGCGCCCTAACCGCTGTTGGCTACTTCGTCCAATGGCAAAAGGGTGCCGCAGCCGGAAGCTGGGTGATGGGCGTCACGTTCGTCGCTTGCTTCATCATCGCTGGCGCAAATCTCGCGACGGGCCACTGGAAGTTGAAGAACTTCAATCGGTGGGACTGGACTGCTTTCGTCATCGGCATGCTGTGCGGGATATTCTACGTCATCTCGTGGAAATTCTCGTTCGGCCCGTTGATTTCGGCGGTCTGGGCCACGGCGGGAGATTTGATCCTGTACAAGCCGACATTTCGAAGCGCGCGGGCCGATCCCAACAGTGAGATTTCGGCCGGCTACTTCTTGAACTCTGTGAAGTTCATTCCGACATTCCTGGCGATGCCGATCTGGGTGCATATGCACCTTGATTGGGCGAGTGCCGAGCTCGTTGTGGATAACTGTCTCTACAGCGCTGCTCTTGTCGCAATGAACGGATACGTCGTCTATTTCCTTTACCGGAGAAGGCGAGTACTCGGGATCAAGACGGAACCGTCGTTTCGGGATTTGCTAAACCGGTTGTTTCAACTGGCTCGGCCGGCTCGAATCGCCTGACAAATACGGCTCGCAGGAGAAATCCCGCGAGCCGTAAACTTTTCATACCGCTGGATTTACTACGCCTTACGTACAATGCAAAACGGGGTCATTTCGTCGCTCTGGCCCATCGGATTGTCGCGGAAGACCTTACCGATGAATTCTTCGGTGATGGAACGGGTTGATTTGCCTAAACTAAACGCACCACGATAATTGGAATCAAGAACGACGGTTTCGCATCCGAGGCTTGCCCTGACCCGTTTTGCGAATCCATCCGAATCGTCCGGTGCGAGTTTGGCTGAGTGCGCGTATTCGAGAATGAGGAACGACATCGGGAGGTCTACCGATTTTGCCCGCTTCCCGCAGAGATGGTAGAAGAGGCCGCGGATACCGAATGGGCGCGTGATCAGTGATACTGCGGCAGCAAAAAGTGCGCGCGGGTAGCCCGCTTCTTCGATCAAAAGCTGCATCGCAAGCGGCGTGCCGTGTCCGAAACCGGTGAAATCGGCCGTACCGTAATGATTCGCTACATTTCGGCCGAAGAGATAGGCGAGCCAGCCCGGTTTGATGTCGCCCATGTCCACGATTTTTTGCTGCGTGATGCTCAAGGCTTTTTCGCTGACAAAAAGCATGTCACCCGGTTTGATGTGTGATTTCGTATATTCTTCGATAATGGGCAAAAGATCCCTGTCGGCCATGGTGATGAGCCGCGTTTTCACGAGCAGACGATCATATTTCACGCCATCGACATCGATTGGTTTATTGGCCGGTGCAGTACCCGGGGATGCGGGGCGGGGGACATTGACCGCAGCAATTTGTTCAGCCGATACCTTTTCATTGCGAAACATCGCGAAGAGCAATTCTTCAGCTTCTCGTATTTGTTGATGCGTTTGGTGTATTTTTGCGCGTGAACGGAGAAGCTCGGTCGATTCCATGTAGAGAATGTGCGCTTCATCGACGCGTTTCAAGGGGAATAAGGCCGCGATGGTTGGCATGCTGTCCGCTTCTGCTTCAATGAGGACGCTGCCATCGTCGCGGGGAGTGTAGAGAATCGTAAACCCCGTATCATCCTTCATTTCTGAGTATACCAGCTTGCTTTCCCCGTACTTCGTTTTAGGTCCAACCTCTTTTGAAATCGTTATTGCTGCGCACATAGAGTGTATGTTTGCCTAATTATTATGCCCCCCAGCATAGCACAAACGCGATATGCTATACTATCAACATTATAAAGTAAGCTCATCTAATAGTATGCCCACCCAACCATCGGTCACTATTTATTCGACCCCGACTTGTCACTTTTGCCACGCCGCAAAAGACTTTTTCACCGAGCACCACGTTGCTTTTACTGATTACAACGTTGCGAGCGACATACCGAAGCGGCAGGAAATGATCGAAAAGACAGGTCAGATGGGCGTTCCCGTCATCCTCGTGGGTGACGAGATCGTTGTGGGCTTCGATGAGCCGAAAATCCGCGAATTACTGGCTATTAAAGAATAGTCCCCTCGGCAGGAATCGAACCTACATCGCTCCCTTAGGACGGGATCGCTCTATCCATTGAGCTACAAGGGGTTTTCCCACTTTATCACAGCGTGATAGAATGAAGCTATGACCCCCGATCAACAACAAGCACTTCACGAAACATTGCGGCTCGCCCGTGAAAACAACGAGATGCTTCACAGCATGAGGCGCAATTCCTTTATGTGGGGGCTTATTAAGGTGATTTTCTACGGATTCCTTTTTGCAGCACCACTTTGGTTTTATATGACCTACGTGAGCAGTGACGTTGATACACTCATCGCTGCCCTCGATCGGGCAAATGGAACGGCAGCGAGCGCACAGCAAAATGTCACAAACATCGGAGACACTATCAAAAACATCGAATCAGCACTGCCAAGCTGGATGCATCCTGCTGCTCCAACGACCACACCGCCTCAGCAGTGATTCTTGTCTCCGAGGTTTAACCTCGGCAGCTTTCAGGGCTGGTCTCGGCAATAAAAGTCATTTGTGCTATTGTGGTCGCACGCTTGGGTAGCTCAGTTGGTAGAGCATTCCCCTGAAGAGGGAAGGGTCGCCGGTTCGATCCCGGCCCCAAGCACCACTTTTACCGCGTTGAGCGGCATTTCTTTAGATGACTGCCGCTTCTGTGATTCGCTTATTTAGAATCCCAGCGAAAAGGTCATGGCGCTTTTTTTTGGTTCCAGCCAATGACTCGTATTGAGTTTTATATTACGTAAGGTACCGAGCTCCTTATAGGTGAGCGAACCGTTATTGAGGGCGTGATCAAAAAGCCTTTTGGTGAGCTCAACGTCTTTGAGACAATATTCCCGTACCTTTTCCACCTCGCCAGCGCGCCACCAGACGATCGATTGGCCGTTTTTACCGTCTAGCTTCTTTTCGCCAAGCGTTCCCTCGGCGAGCGCGTCGAGTTTGAGCCTGCGTCCGAGGGCATTATAAACTTCGTGCATCAGATCGATACTTGTAATCTTTGAAAGGTCGCCCGGATAGTATTTATTGAGGAGCGGGATGTCAAAATGATCGCTGTTGTAGCCTACGAGCACGTCAGCTCTCTCGAGGAGTGGCCACAGCTTTGGCAACTCGCTCTCCAGATACGACGAGTATTGGTCTGTTTCAGAATCATGCACGCAGACGATGGCGAGCGTCAGATCAGCGGGGTCGCTCGAGCCGGTATCGGTGATCCAATTGGCAGTCTCGATGTCGAATGTGATAATGCGCATAAGGTTGTAAGAGTTCTAAATGTTCCACGTTGCTGTATTGTTTGCCGGGCATTTCCTGCATTTGAACCAATCACTCAAGATTGCTAAACAAATATTCCGCAATTGCTTCAGCCGAAAGCGTCACCTCGGCGCCCGTTTCCAGATTCTTTACGGTATAGCGTCCGCTGTTGCGCTCCTGCTCGCCGAGCGCAATCACAAACGGGATTTTCATGGTGTCAGCCTGGCGAATTTGATCGCCGATGCGCTTTCCCGAAAGGTTGATGGCAACAGCAATATCGTCGCGACGCAAATCCTGAGCAAGCCGCAGGGCGTGGCTTAGAGCGTCCTGATCGACGAGTGCGATCATCACTTCGGTAGCTGGCGCATACTCTGGCAGAAGATGGTGTGCTTCCAGAAAATCGCGCGCGGTGACATCGCCCATTGCAAAACCAACCGCGGGCACGCTCTCGTCAGTGAAGAGCGAAAGGAGATTGTCGTAGCGGCCGCCGCCCATCATAGAGCGGCGATTGCCCGGCGCAGTGTCAAAAACCTCAAAGACCATGCCCGTGTAATAGTCAAAACCGCGGGTAATCTTCGTGTCCACGATCATATTTGAAACGCCGAGAATGGCCAGATCCTTCCGGAGCTCTTCTAGATAGGCGCTCGATGTTGTCCGGTCAATTTCTTGAATTAAGAAGCCTGATTTATCGCCAATAACGTTCGTGAGCGCCGCTTCAAAGTCATCAATTTTTGCTCGTCGGTCGAGAAGTCGAGTTACAGCCGCGCGTGACTCTTGTTCTACACCGACAGACTCGTAAATAGCGTCCAATATGCGGCGATCGGAAACGCGAATCTCAAAATCCCGCTCTTCGGCTCCGAAGCTTTTCATGACTGCGTGCGCCATGGCGATAATCTCAGCATCCGCAGCCGGTCCTGAAGCGCCGATAAGATCGACATTAAGCTGCCAGTGCTCGCGCAATCTTCCGTGTTGCGGCTTTTCATAGCGGAACACGTTGGGGATAGAATACCAGCGCGCGGGAAGCGGGGTTTCGCGCAGTTTGCCGGCGATCATGCGAGCAACGGTTGGCGTCATTTCGGGACGGAGGGTTACCGTGCGATCACCGCGATCAGTGAAAGTGTATGTTTGCTCATTTACGATTTCCTCCGATGTCTTTGAAAGGTACAGCTCAGCGTTTTCAAGGATACTCGCATTGTATTCTTCGTACCCAAATAGTTCGCAAACGCGCTCCCAATGCTCGAAAATATAGCGTTGAATGTACTGGTCTTGCGGATAGAAATCGCGGACGCCCTTGTAAGCATCCGTTGAAAATTTTTCGCGTTTTGACATGGGTGACAGTATATAGCTTTCGGCTTCTGGCTGCCAGCTGCCCATGTTATACTCCCGTCGCTATGCAAAAAGTGCGCGTTGATAATCGCTTTGAAATTCGCGATGCCGGCTGCGAGAAAGGGGGCGGTCTTTTTGCGCTCATGCCCATCAAGAAGGGCGAATTCATACTTGAATATACGGGTGAAAAGATCCCTGCCCGCGCCGCGGATGAGAGCGGTTCGCGCTACCTCTTTGAGATCAATAAAAATTGGACTATCGATGGCTCGGGCATGGATAATAAAGCTCGCTGGATCAATCATTCGTGCGATCCAAATTGCGAGGCCTCCATAGAAAAAGGACACATTCTCATTAACGCATGCAAAGACATCATGAAAGGGGAGGAGCTGACCTTTGATTATGGTGACGACTATTTTGATGAGTTTATCCGGCCGATCGGGTGTCGCTGTGGAAGTGCAAATTGCCGCGCACCACAGATGTCTTAAATGTTTCCGATGGTGCGGTACTTGGCAGCGTCAAAAACCATGGATAACCTCTACAATAACCCTAGGCGCTTCCAATCATGAGTCCCGCGCCGACGACTAAGGCGCCGCCGACAACCACTTGCACGATCGAAAGCCAGATTTTCATTTGGAAAAAATGATGCCGAATAAAAGCAATAGATATGAGCTCAATTCCAACGACGAGAAAAGCGATCGTGAGCGCAGCGGTGACGTTCGCAAGTAAGAAGGGGAGTGTGTGAAAGATTCCACCCGCGAAGGTCATTGCGCCGATAATAAACCCTCGCCGCAGCGGCGTCCCGCGTCCGGTGTGCTCACCAGTGTCGGAAAGTGCCTCCGCGAGTGCCATTGAAATGCCAGCACCCACCGCCGCAGAAAGACCGATGAGAAAGGTCGTATGCGTGCTATGAGTTGCGAAAATTGCAGCAAAAATTGGCGCAAGCGTCGAGACAGAGCCATCCATGAGGCCCGCAAGGCCGGGCTGGACGGTTTGCAAAAGAAATGTTGTATCGGATTTCTCAGGCATCAGGGTATCCTATCACGGAAATGTGTGTTGAAAAACGTTTGCTGTCATCAGGAGATACTCGTCTACATCTTGGTAATCATGCTCTGCTTGATATCCTCTACCGTGCCGCCAATTTTCTTGCCGGGATTGAAGATATTAAGGGGATCAAAGATGCGTTTCACCTCGGCAAAAAGCTCACAAATATCGACACTGTACATAAGCGGAAGATACGGCGTCCTGATAATGCCGTCGTTGTGCTCGCCAGTTGTCGAGCCTTTGTACTTTGCGACGAGTCCGTACACTTTTGGTTGCAATTCCAGAATCTCCGCACGTTGATCTGGTTTTGAGAGATCCATGAGCGGAATAATGTGGAAATTCGCATCGCCAATGTGTCCGGCAATGGTGTAGAGCAAATTATGTCCCGCAAGTACGGCATTGAGCTCAGGCAAAAAGCGCGGATAATCGTCCGGATGCACGACGATATCGTCGATAAACGGGCAGGCATAGAGGCCTTTGAGATTCTTTCGCAGGAGCGAGAAACTCTGGCGCCGAATCGTCCAATATTTTGCCGCCTCTGTCTCGGAGCGCGCGATTTTGGTGCGAAGCGGCAGATCGCGAAGCACCTTTGCGGCAGACGTAGCTTTTTTGAGCGCCTCTTCTTTCGTATCTTCAGCAAATTCGGCCATTAAAATGAGCTTAGGAATTCCTCCGGTTGCCGCCATCCACATTTCCGGAATGAACGCAAAACCGAGCTGAATCATTTGGAGGATGCCAAATTGTGAGATGATTTGCGGAATAAAGCGCACTGCCAGCTTAAACGTTTGATCGTCGTAACTTTCAAAGCTCTCCGGCTCGAATTTCAATACTCGATGGACGATTTCCGGTAAAATGTTGATATCGGAGAGAAACAATACGAGCATTGCGCGGTGATCCTTCGTCTTTACAAGGCCGAGTCTTGCTTTCGTTACCATGGCGAGTGTGCCTTGCGATCCGCAAATGAGCTGTGTGAGGTCAAAGGTGCCGCGTGCCTTGTCCATCACATTCCAGAGTGCATACCCGGCCGAATTTTTGGTGACATTCGGTCGCGCGGCTTCGATTTCCGCTTCGTGTTCGCGCAGGAGCTTGTGCAATTGCCGATAGATCTCGCCTTCCAAATCCTTTTGTGCCTCCTTTTTCCACAATTCACTGGTTGAAATCGGACCAAACGTTGCCTTCTCTCCGTTGGAGAGTACGACCTCAAGCTCGCGCACATAGCGTGCGGTTTTGCCGTAACGCAAGGTGAGCTCGCCTCCGGAATTATTCGACACAATGCCACCAATGGCGCACAAATCGCGCGAAGCCGGATAGCTCGGCATGATCATTCCGCGCGCTTTCAGCGTTGCCTTTTCGAAATCGCGGTAATAAACGCCGGGTTCGGCGACGGCAAAATCGGTGCCCAGCTCTCCCATATGATTCATGTATTTGGTAAAAACCATTGAAACACCATCTGTAAGCGGACCGCCCGTCATATCGGTGCCGGCAGAGCGACCGGCAAGCGAGATATCTTCACCGCGCTCTTTCTTTTCATGAACGAGGCGAACTACCGCGGAAACATCTTCGGCATCTTTCGGAAACACGACCACCTTCGGTGACCGCTGAAAAATACTCGTATCCCTGCTGTATTGCGCGATAGTCTTTTTATCATCAACGACTTCTCCCTTGACCACCTTAGACAACTCATCGCGCAAGTTCATAGATACAGTCAGTATAGCAGGGAAAAGAAACATTCCCGAGATTCTCCTCGTTCCATTATTGTTACCCAGTATCTTTTTGATTTTATCAATGGTGCTTCCGCTTCTGCGGTACAATAATACGCATGCGTCAGCATTCAAAACACGTGCACAGCGCCCATCACCATTTCTCGATCAGTTATCCCGTTTCTCTCTCGCAAAAGCTCTATACGATCGTACTCGGACCGCTCGCCGTCGTTGCGCTCGTCTATTTCGTCACGGTGCTCTCTCCGTTTATCGCCCCGGCTTCAGGAACAGAAGTCACCTGGAACACCATCATTGCGGCAACTGGTGCAACGATAATCCGTCTCTCCATTGCCTACGCACTCGCCGTTATCTGCGCGCTGCCGCTCGCGCTCCTCGTGACCTATAATAGGACCGTCGAAGAACTTCTCTTGCCTGTTTTTGATATTTTGCAGTCTGTCCCGATCCTCGCGCTCTTTCCGGTCGTCGTTATTCTCTTCGTGAATGTCGGATTTCTCAACGGCGCGGCGATTTTCATTTTATTTGCCTCGATGCTCTGGTCGCTCGTCTTCACGCTCGTCGGCGGCCTCAAGATCATTCCGCACGATATCATCGACGCCGCGCATATTTTTGGCGTTCGCGGATTCTCTTTTGTACGACGTGTTATCTTTCCTGCACTCGTGCCGCAGTTTGTGACGGGCTCGATTCTCGCCGTCGCGCAGGGCTGGAACATCATTATTGTCGCGGAAGTCTTACGCACGTATATCCCCAATGGCACGAGCGCCCAGGATCTTTTCGGTATCGGATCGATTCTCGTCGACGCTTCGGCAAATGCCCAGGGGACCGTCTTCGTTGAATCCGTTTTCGCCATTATCATCGTGATTGCATTTATAAATTTCTTTGTCTGGCAGAAACTCCTTCACTATGCCCAGCGTTTCCGCTTCGAATAAAATACGACTTCGTCAATACATAACATGGAGGCAATTATCGAATTCAAAAAAGTTGGTAAAACCTATCCGGGAGAAAAAATTCCGGCGGTACACGATGTGTCTTTTTCTGTTGCGCGCGAGGAGTTCGTCTGCCTCATCGGCGCTTCGGGCGGCGGTAAAACGACCATTCTTAAGCTCATCGCAGGACTTGAAGAGTCAAGTACCGGAACCATTAAGAAACCCAAGGTTGTTTCAATGAGCTTCCAGCTCGGTGCGCTGTTTCCATGGCTCTCTGTCTTTGAAAATGTCGCTTTTGGCCTCAGAGAGCAAAAGATGAGTGAGGAGATGATTGCGCGGGCGGTGGATAAGCAGCTTCGCATGGTCAGTATGCTTGAATTTAAGAATAAATATCCCGCCGATCTCTCCGGAGGTCAGCGTCAGCGTATAGGCATTGCCCGGGCGCTTGCCATTGATCCTCAGGTTCTTCTCCTCGACGAGCCATTCTCTGCACTCGACCCCAAAACCACCGCCGAGCTCCACGATGATCTCATACGGATTTGGCGCGAGACGAAAAAGACGATCGTTATGGTTTCGCATGTGATTGAAGAAGCCGTTTCGCTCTCCGATCGCGTTATTCTCATCAGAAACGGTACCGTCGACCAGATTTTTCCGATCGATCTTGCGTATCCGCGCCGCGAGCAAGAAGCGGCCTTTGCCCACGACGTTCAAAAAATCCGCCGCGAATTCTTTCGAACCTAAAAACGAAGGTCCGTCCTTTGTCAAAAAACGGGGGATAACTGGCACAATTCTCATTTGAAGCGCAAATACCTGTGTAGGATACATACATGCAGGGGTATTGGGGTCTATCGCAGCGCTTATTAAAAAATGCGAGTCTTTCTTTAGTGTCGGCGCTGCACCTCACCACTGCAACATCAGGGCGAATCTCACGCGTTGTCTCACGTTTTAGAATGCGCTCCATCACCAATGTTGTCTCGTATGAAGAAGAATCCATTGTAAGCCCCCTCGGAAGCAGCCTCTACACGGAAGCGCGCAGATCGATCATTCGGCTCGTCGAGCTCCTTATAGAGGACGCCAATGTCTCACGCGCGTCCGACGTGCATATCGATCCAACCGCTCATTCGCTTATTGTACGCATGCGAATTGATGGATTTCTCTTGCCAGCGCATGAATTTCCCCTTGCGATCCATCCGGAGCTTATTGCGCGCATCAAGATCCTCGCTGGCTTGCGCATCGACGAGCATAATACGCCACAGGATGGTCGTTTTAAACTCTTACGTGAGCCATCGGCTATGATTGATCTTCGCGTTTCTATTACGCCGACGTATTACGGAGAAAATGCTGTCCTAAGGATCTTCGGCGGTACAATCGAAGACTTTTCTCTCCCGTCACTCTCATTCAGCTCGCAAAATCAAAAGAAAATAGCTGATGCACTCCAGCATTCGCACGGCATGATTCTTGCCACTGGTCCCACCGGAAGCGGTAAGACAACAACCATGTACACGTTGGTAAGAATGCTAACTGTACCCGGTATTTCTACGATTACACTCGAAGATCCAATCGAGTACTCAATGCCTGGAGTGCGGCAAATTCAAATCAATCCAAAAACGGGACTCACTTTTGCTTCGGGCCTGCGCAGTGTTTTGCGCCAAGACCCCGATGTCATAATGGTAGGTGAGATTCGCGATGCAGAGAGTGCGGCACTTGCTATTCACGCAGCACTCACGGGTCATCGGCTCTTAAGTACGCTGCATACCAAGGATGCCACATCCACGATAACGCGCCTTCTCGACATGGGTGTTGAGCCGTATTTGGTTGCATCCACGATTTCCGTATCTGTCGGTCAACGTTTGGTGAGGCGCATTTGTGAAAACTGTAAGTCAAAATGTCGCGTGGACGATGTCCAAATGACAGTGATCCAAAAGATGTTGAATCAGCACGAAACGGTGGAGAGGCGAAAATATTTTAGAGGAAAAGGATGCGCGCTCTGCAAGGGAACAGGGTATCGGGGCAGAATGGGTGTGCATGAGGTCATGCATATTACGCCACGCATTCGGGCGGCTATTCATGAGCGAAGATCATCAGATGAAATAAAAGCCATCGCACTATCCGAAGGTATGGTACCGATTGCGCATGATGCGCTTCAGAAAGCTTTCGAGGGATTTACCACACTCGAAGAAGCACTCAAAACGGCGTATGAGTGAACAACGCCGACCTTTCTTCTTGCGCCTTCCCAGAAAAGAGAAGATCGCATTTGCCAAACGACTCTCAATGCTCGTGCGATCGGGTATCCCTGTTTCTTCTGCGCTTACAATGATCAGTGCTCAGCGCTCAAGAGTGTCTTCCTTCATCTTTTTACAGATTGCGGAAGAGTTTGCTCATGGAAAGACACTTTCGGCATGTATGGCGGAGTTTCCGGCGATATTCAACAGTTTTGCCCTTACGGTTGTTGCAGTCGGAGAAACAACTGGCACGTTGCATGAATCGCTCGGCTACCTCGCCGACGACCTGAAAAAGCAGGATGCGCTGCGCAAAAAGATTATTGGTGCGCTGGTCTACCCCGCAATCGTCTGTATAGCAACCATTAGTATTGCTATCGTTTTAACTACGGTTATTTTTCCTAAAATCGAACCCGTCTTTCGGGGATACAAGCATGAATTACCGCTCTCAACGCGTGTCCTTATAGCGCTATCCGACACGCTTACGCATCACGGACTCTTGTTGGGGTGTTGCTTTTTGGGCGTTACTCTCGCTCTTATATTCGTCGTACGAATATCAGCAGTCCGTCATTTCTTCGACCGAATGATGCTTTTTGTTCCTATTTTCGGACGCCTGATCCGTTCACATGCAGTAGCAAGCTTCGCACGAACGGTGGGGCTTTTACTGCTAAGCGGAACACCCATTGTTCAGTCACTCTCAATCGCCGCGAAAAGTGCCGCCAATAACTCGTATCAGCACGCTCTCGAGAGTGTCGCGCGAGCTGTTGGCCGCGGTGAACGAGTCTCTCTATCACTCGAACAATACCCATTCCTATTTCCACCTCTTGCAGTGCAAATGATTCGGGCGGGCGAAGAAGCAGGAGATCTTATCGAGACACTACGGTATGTTTCTGACGTATATGAAGAGGAGATTGCCGATTTAACGCGTAATTTGACGACGCTCCTCGAACCAGTCCTTATGGTTACAATGGGCACAATTGTAGGATTTGTCGCAATCTCAATCATCGCACCAATTTACGGCATTGCCCAAAATCTGTCTGGTTGATATGTCCGCGATAAGAGGTTTTACACTTATTGAAGCAATTGTCGTCACTGGACTCCTTGCGCTCATCGGCGCTTGTACGGCCTCCGTGAACTTGAGCACTTACGAACATGCGTCCGTGCAGAAAGAGCGGCAATCACTCGTCGAAGCACTTGAACATGCGCGTGCTGAGGCTCTTGAGAGAATCTGTGAAGGAGAGGAGTGCGTCTCAGGAGCTCTCCACGGGGTTTCAATACAAAGAGATCGCTATGTAATCTTTCAGGGTTCGTCTTACGCCTCGCGCGATGTTGGGGCGGATGAAATTATCGAAGCGAACCCGGCATTCTCGCATACTGGACTTTCGGAGGTTATCTTCGCGTCATCGACTGGTGAAACGAATACGAGCGGCGCCATC
>Ga0335069_10005991_pt1 | contig 17780 bp, 15 predicted proteins | sample Lox_Sample_11_FD_206714 | JGI IMG/M metagenome (GOLD analysis project Ga0335069, IMG submission 206714) | Soil microbial communities from Loxahatchee National Wildlife Refuge, Florida, United States - Lox_Sample_1.1 | ecosystem: Environmental > Terrestrial > Soil > Wetlands | place: USA... | reverse complement strand
GCACCTCATAACCCGCTTCTCTGACAAATTTGCCGATATAAAAATCGTCGGCGAGCAGATCCTTTACGCGGGCGAAGCCGCCCATCGCCTCGAGGGCTGCGCGCTTGATAGCGATCGTTGCCCCGAATGCATAGTGAAGGGGTTCGATCGCAGAGGCGAGCATCACTTGCGGGGTAAAGTCCGTGTTCACTGCCAGCGCCTCGAGGCGTGAGCCAAAAGTCCCTATCGGACGAGCGCTGTAGGTGCAGGTAACGATTCCGATCTTCGGGTCGCTCATCAGTTCGCCCACGATATGGCGCAGATGCTCGCGGCTGACGGCGATGTCGGCGTCGCTGATGACGAAGATATCCGCATCCGCGGCCAGATCGGCCATCTCGATTAGCTTGCCGACCTTACGATTCTCACATTCGGGGTGATTTCTTGTGAGGATCTTCACCGGAACTGAAGGATGCCGCTTCTGCAGACTGACAGAGACTTCCGCAGCGGGATCATCAGTGCTCTCGACTGCGAAGTAGAATTTGCAGCTAGGGTAATCGGTTTCGAGATGGCTGTTGAGATTGGTGGGTAGGCTTTGATTACGCCCGCGCAACGGCTTGAGCACGGCGACCCGCGGAATGTCGGACGGCAGCGCGGGTGGAGGGCGGCGCGCTAAACGAGCGAAGCGGATCGCCGTTATCGTCGCAAATAGGTAATAGACGAGCGAGGTACTTGCGAACGTTCGAGCGATAAAGGCGAGAGCGTGCACCGCAGCTCAACTTCAGTCCGGAAAAAGCTCTAGTAAAGCGCTGGCCGGGCGACGCGTCTTGCCCCCGGACTTCCTCACGCCGCCTGAGCGCTGGCGGGCGCTTGGCGGGCTTGAGCGCGCCGTTGGCGCATGGTCGAGAGGAATTGCATCCCTTCTTTGAGCAGCCGCTTGCACTCTTCCGGCGATGAGATCATCTTGCGCACCGACTTGAAGATGTACTTCGGGCGGAAGTAGAAGCTGCGATAGAACTTCTCAACCGCGGCGTAGATCTCTTCGCTCTTCAGGTTCGGATATTCGACGGTGCACTTCTGATAGCCAGCCTCGTCGAGCAGCGGATCGACGGCCAGATAGCCATTAGCCGTGACATACTCGAAGAGCTCCGTGCCGGGGTAGGGCGACGCGAGCGAGACCTGGATCGTCTCGCAATCCATCTCGCGCGCAAAGCGCATCGACTCTTCGATCGTCTCCTTGCTCTCGCCCGGCAGACCAAGGATGAAGGTGCCGTGAATCAGGATTCCCAGGTCGTGGCAGGCCTTAGTGAAGCGTCGCGCGACGTCGAGCCGGACGCCCTTTTTGATATTCTTCAGAATCTCAGCGTTACCACTCTCATAGCCGACCACGAAGAGGCGGAGGCCGCTATCCTTCATGATCTTCAACGTCTCGTAGTCGACGTTGGCGCGTGAGTTGGTGGACCAGGTGATGCCGAGGGGCTTGAGCAACTGCGCGATCTTGCGCGCCCGCATCGGATCGGCCGTGAACGTATCGTCGTCGAAGAAGAGTTCCTTCATCTTGGGGAACTTCGCCTTCATCGCGGCGACTTCTTCGTAAACGTTCTCCGGGCTCCGCACGCGATACTTGTGTCCCTGCGTGACCTGCGGCCACAGGCAAAAGGTGCATCGCGCCGGGCATCCGCGCCCCGTGTACATCGAGACGTACGGGTACTGGCAGTAAGGACTGTTGTACTTAAGGTAGTCGAGGTTCTTCTCGTAAACCTCGGTGACAAAGGGCAGCTTATCGAGGTCTTCGTTGGTTAGGCTCGGACGATCCTGGTTGTGGCTCAGGATTCCGTTGCGGCGGTAGCTGATACCGTCGATCTTCGCCCAATCCATCCCCTGCGCCACTTCGACCATCGAATAGTCGAACTCTTTCCGCGCTGCGATATCGATAGCTGTCGAGAGCTTCAGTGTCTCCTCGGGGCGGGCCGTCGGATGGCCACCCACGAAGGCGATAATCGTGTTCGGATTGGCAGCCTTAATCGATTCGGCTGTGCGGACATCCATCCGGATAGAGGGTGTCGAAGTATGGAGCACCACGAGGTCGTAGTTCTTGGCCTCGTTGATCGTCATCTCGGGAGTGTAGTTGTGCGGGGGAGCATCGAGCAGCCGCGCGCCCGGAATCATCCCAGCGGGATAGGCCAGCCATGTCGGGTACCAAAATGACCAGACTTCCCGCGTCGCTTGATAACGTGATCCTGCTCCGCCGTCGAAATCATCGTAAGAGGGCGGATTCAGAAAAAGCGTTTTCATAACGTCCATGCGAGCCTACTCCCCACAGCCTGTCCGAAAGGTTAGTCACAGACTATACAAACGGTCGGCAGGGGGCGCAATAACGCCTTCCTTTTCGCTCGCAGAGGTTCCCTAAGGCAAGCTGTACTAGTGCAACTTGAAGCCGGACGAATTAGAATCGAGCCGTGGCTCAACGAAATCCCCGTAGCGGTTTTGTGGACGCGTTCGAGCAATTCGATCGTGTTTTCGATGCGCTCTTCGACGACTTGCTGATCTCACGGTGGAGGGAGCAGCCCGGTCGACCCTCCGACGGTGGCGACGCGAACGTGAGGGATCTGGGCGACAGATACGAGGTCACGATGGCGCGAATGCATGCCGATCCTCATGAGCTGGAGATCGAAGCGACCGACCGGCGGCTAATCGTCCGCGTGGGTGGGGTCGGCAGTCAGCATCAGCGCGTTGTGGAGTTTCGACACTTCATCGAAACCACCGAAGTTACGGCGCGGATGCAAGACCAGGAGCTCAAGGTCATTCTGCCCAAGAAGCGGCCGCGCAAAATTAAGGTCGGCTAGTCCGAACCGATTAACCATCAACCTCCGCGGGATCTCTTCATGGCCGAACAAACTGAACGTAAAGCCGAAGCGACGACGACCGAGCTACAGCCGGCGCTATCGCATCCCGAACTCAAACCGCAGGATTTACTGTGCGAGTGCTGCCTCTCGCTCGAAGAGCTCGAAAAGTGGGCGGAGCAGGGTGACGGCGCGGAAATCCTGGGACAGGAGCGAGCCTTCGATGCGATCCGACTCGCTCTTGGCGTCGATGCACCCGGTTACAATGTTTTCGTTAGCGGCCTGCGCACGCGCGAAGAACGGCAATCGATCATGCGACTGTTGCAGGAACGAGCCTCGACGATGCCGACGCCGGGTGACTGGGTCTACGTGAACAATTTCCGCACGCCCGAAGCTCCTGTGGCGATCGCGTTGGGGGCGGGGCAGGGCGTCGAGTTGCGCACCCGGATGCGCGAACTAGTCAGCTTCGTGATCGATCAGCTGCCCAAGGCTTTTCGGCGCGAGGATTTCGATCAGGAGCGCGCCGCCCTGCGCGAGAAATACAACAAGCGTGCGCAGGAGCTCTTCGGCAACTTCGAGACAAGGGCGCGCGAGCGTGGTTTCGCCCTTCGTGGTGTGGCTGGCGGGCAGGTGATGTTCATTCCGCTGATTCATGGTAAACCGCCGGAGTCGCCGGAAGAACTGCAGCGTGAAATGCAATCGATGAGCGATGAGGAGCGCGAGAAGCTCGCCCAGACCCAGAATGAACTGGGGGGCGAACTGGCCACTCTTATGACGCGTCAGCAGGAGATTACGCGCGAACTGATCGAGGATATCCGGGCGATCGAACGCGCCTTTGCGGGCCGGCTGATTAGCCCGGCTATCGCTGCGCTGAAACAATTCCTCAACAACGCTGCGGTGTCGGCCTATCTCGACGAGGTGGCCGATCACATGCTGAGCCATCTCGATCACTTCCGCGAAGCCCCAACCGAAGCTGCCGGCGGTGATGCGGAGAATCCTCTCGCGGCCCTGCGCCGCCAGGAAATCCGGCGCTTTAACGAATACCAGGTCAACGTCGTTGTCGATAATTCAGGGAAACACGGTGCTCCGGTCGTCAGTGAAGATGCGCCTACGTATCGCAACCTTTTCGGCACGATCGAGCGCGTGATCGATCCGATGGGCCGATCGGCGACGGACTTCACCCAGATTATCGGAGGAGCGGTTCTAAAGGCGCACGGCGGTTTTTTGCTCTTCGATCTTGAGGACGCGGTGGCGGAACCGGGCGTCTGGAAAACGCTGAAACGTACGCTCAAGACCGGCCGCATGACGCTTGAGACTTTTGAGCCGATTCCGTTCTTCTCCTTCAGCGGACTAAAGCCGGGCGCGATCGAAGCGACGAACAAGATGATCGTTCTGGGCGGCGCCTATCTCTACAACCTGCTCTATTTTTACGATCCCGAGTTTGCTGAACTTTTCAAGGTCAAGGCCGAGATTCGTCCGGTGATTGATGCGGGTGAGGCCGTGATGCGCCACTACGCGTCGCGCGTCGGTGCAGTGGTCCGCCGCGAGAACTTGCTGCCCTTTGACGGCAGTGCGCTGCGCCGAATCGTCGAGTATGGAATGCGCCTTGCCGGTGACCGTGAACGCGTGGCGAGCGCGATGGAGCCGATCGACGATTTGGCGCGCGAGGCGGTCTACTTTGCCCGTCTCGAGGGCCTGCAGCGAGTAACCGGGCAGCAGGTCGAGCGCGCACTGCGCGAGCGGGCCTTGCGCCTCAACTTTATCGAGGAAGAGATCCGTCGCCTCATCGCCAACGGCACGTTGATCGTTCATCTCGACGGCAAGACGGTTGGGCAGATTAACGGCCTCGCCGTACTAGACGTGGGCGGGTATGCCTTCGGGCGTCCGTCGCGCGTTACCACGACGGTTGCCGTGGGGCAGGCCGGACTAATCAATATCGAGCGCGAGGCGCATCTTTCAGGATCGACGCACGACAAGGGCGTGATGATCTTGAGCGGCTTTCTGCGTAATCGCTTCGGACAGGAAAGTCCGCTCGCGCTCAGCGCTAGTATCTGCTTTGAGCAATCCTACTCGGGGATCGATGGTGATAGTGCCAGCTCGACGGAGTTATATGCGTTGCTGTCGGCGTTGAGTGGCGTGCCGATTCGTCAGGACCTCGCCGTGACCGGCTCGGTTGATCAATTCGGGACGGTGCAGGCGATAGGCGGCGCGAACGAAAAGATCGAAGGCTTCTTCCGTGTATGCAAGGCGGTCGGACTTTCGGGTCGTCAGGGCGTGCTGGTTCCGCGAGCGAATCTCCGCAATTTGATGCTCGATTTGGAAACCGTTGCCGCCGTTGATCATGGGCAATTCCATATCTATCCCGTCGATACGATTGAACACGGCATCGAGATTCTGACAGGTATGCGCGCGGGTGCGGTCGATGAACCCGGAACGATCTTCTACCGTGTGGCGCAAAGGCTCCGTGAGATGGCTGCGAAACTGCGTGACCGTCGGGAAGGCGAAACCCGCATCGTTCACGAGACCGCCACCGCCCCGCAACCTCCTGCGCCTCCAGTCCCTCCGGAACCGCAGCGCTGAGCGGTAGCCCTTAAATCCCGTCGAGTAGCGGAGACATCGATGTCATTGGACTTACATCTGGATCGCGAAGAGGTTCCGCTTCTCGTCGATCTCTACGAGCTGACGATGGCGGCGAGCTATTTCGCGCTTGGCTTTAATCAATCTGCGACGTTTAGTCTGAGTGTGCGCCGATTGCCGCCGCGCCGGGGTTTTCTGGTCGCTGCTGGACTCGAACGCCTGCTCGAAGTGATCGAAGAGTTCCGCTTCGATCAAGCTGCGGTCGACTACCTCGATTCGCTCGGGGTCTTCAAAGCAGAATTCCTCCATTTTTTGAGCGAATTGCGCTTTACCGGCGACGTCTCAGCGCTCCCCGAGGGAACGATCTTTTTCGCCAATGAGCCGCTCGTCGAAGTCACGGCGCCGCTAATCGAAGCGCAGATTCTCGAAACGATCGCGATGAACCAGATTGGTGTCTCCTCGTTGATCGCGAGTAAAGCCGCGCGCTCAACGATCGCGGCGCGTGGCCGGCGCCTGATCGACTTTGGCATGCGGCGCAGTCAGGGAGCCGATGCAGCGCTGGTTGCCGCGCGGTCGAGTTATCTTGCGGGATTCACCGGCAGTTCGAATGTCCTTGCAGGACGTCGCTACGGGATTCCGCTATACGGCACGATGGCCCATAGCTACATCATGGCGCATGAGAACGAGCGTGCCGCCTTTGATCACTATGTGGCGCTCTTCCCCAAACTCAGTACGCTGCTGGTCGATACCTACGATACGGTTCGTGGCGTCGAGAATGCGGTGCGGGTCGCACTCGAACTGAAGCAGCAGGGTTTTAAGTTACAGGCGGTGCGTCTCGATAGCGGAAATCTGGCCGAGTTGGCGATTGCCTCGCGCCGGATTCTTGATGGTAACGGCCTCCACGATGTTGCGATTTTTGCCAGCGGAAATCTCGACGAATATCGCATCGCCGACCTAGTTCGTGCGGGCGCCCCGATCGATGCGTTCGGAGTCGGTACGGAGATGACCGTGAGTGGCGACGCGCCGTCGCTCGATATTGCTTACAAGTTGGTCGAATATGCCGGAACGCCGCGCATCAAGACTTCCACCAACAAAGTGACGTTGCCTGGTCGTAAGCAGATCTATCGCGCTCTCAACGGGAGTGGTGGTTTCTACGCCGATATAATCAGTCTCGCCGATGAAAGTGCGTCTGCCGTCAGACGCGAATTCAAGCCCGAGCCATCCATTGCCGAACCATTGATGGAGAAGTGTATTAGTGCCGGCCAGAGGGTCGGCTCGCGACCAACGCTGAATGAATCGCGCGAGCGATTGCTTGCCGCGCTCAATAAACTCGAAGGCCGTTACAAGGACCTCGAGCAGCCGCAGAATTATCTGGTAAAGCTTTCAACCGCTCTGAATGCGATGATGGCTAACGAGCGCGCCCGCGCCGAAAGACGCCAGAGCTGAGCGCGAATAGCCCTGGACGCACCTGTCGTTTTGAACGGAGCGAAGGATCTCGCGATTCTTCGCTCCGCGGAAATGAACTGGAGCCTTAGGCGGATGCTTGGGGTCGTTCGGCGAGCTTAGCCGCCGCTTCGAGTAAGCATCGCTCGGTGGTCGGCCAATCGATACAAGGATCGGTAATCGATACGCCGTACTTAAGCGCAGCGCGTCCATTGGCGATGGATTGATTGCCGGGTCCGAGATTGCTTTCGAGCATCACACCCATAATCGAATTGCTGCCGGTGCTGACTTGCTCCACCAGCGCTTCGAGAATAGCAGGCTGCTTGGTGTAATCCTTCGAAGTCTGGGCGTGCGAGCAATCGACCATCACGCGCGGCTCGACCTTGACCTTCTCCAGCATCCGGCAACACTCCTCGATACTCTTGGCATCGAAGTTTGGTGTCTTGCCGCCGCGCAGGACGACGTGGGTGTCGGGATTGCCGGTAGTTCGAACGATCGCGGTGAGCCCGTCTTGATTGATGCCCAGAAAAGAATGTGGCCGGCGCGACGATTCAATCGCATTCACAGCCACCTGCAGATTGCCGTCGGTGGAGTTCTTGAAACCCACCGGCATCGAGAGGCCGCTCGCCAGTTCGCGATGGGTCTGGGATTCCGTTGTGCGCGCGCCGATAGCGGTCCAGGAAATCAGGTCAGCAATATACTGCGGTGAGATCGGATCGAGCATCTCGGTTCCGGCCGCGAGTCCCATCCGGTTGATGTCGAGCAGCAGACGCCGGGCAATGCGCAACCCTGCTTCGACGTCGCAGCTATCATCCATATGGGGATCATTGATGAGCCCCTTCCATCCAATCGTCGTGCGCGGTTTTTCGAAATAGACGCGCATCACTACGAAGAACTGCTTTTCCAGTCGCGGCTTCAGGGCCGCAAGACGGCGTGCGTAATCGAGCGCTGCCTCAGGGTCGTGAATCGAGCAAGGTCCCACGAGGCAGAGCAGCCGCTTGTCATCGCCGCGGAGAATCCGGCGAATCGTTTCGCGCGCATTAACCACGGTCTCGACGATAGGCTCCTCGAGAGGAAGCTCCGCCTTGAGCACTCGGGGCGGGATTAAAACCTCGGTCCCCCGAACATTGATATCCTGAATCTTACGCGTCATAAGGAGATCGGTAAGCTTACCGCAATCAAATAAAAGCACAAAGTGCCCTACGGGCCCTAATTTTCGGCTCACAGATAGCCTTGCGGTTCGACGGATCGCGCTATAATCAAGGAGCCTTGATAGGCATGAACCGTTATGGCTGGTGATGCAGCATCTTTGTCCGCCGCCCCTGCGATGGGCGTGCCGGGCGCACTGCCACCCAAAGTCTCGCGGCTGCGACAGCCGGGCTTTTGGGGGGCGATCGCCGGGATGGCTTTAGCGATCACGCTAGCCTGCGGCATCGTCGCGACCGAGATGGTGGGCCTCTACGGCGACCGAGCGCACAGCTTTCAGCGGAAATTGAATCGATTGCAGGCGCGACTGATTCAGATGCAGTCGCGGCTAACCTCGGCCGATAACAAAATGGCCGAGATGCAGCGGGAGGCGGCTTTCCGCGACGAGTTCGAACGTATCTTCGCTGCGCCCGACGGCAAAATCGTGAAGTTGGAAGTGCGCAATCGCGCCGATATTGGTGGGGCCCTGGTTGTGAGCCATCGCATCGGCGAAGCGGCGTTGGATCTGCAGGGACTGCCGGTTCCTCCCGCCGAAAACGCTTACACCGTATGGTGGCTCAGGCGACAAGGCGCTCCGGTCCGCGTAGCGCAGCTTGATAGGCCTGCAGACAAATCCTCCGAAATAATCGCGAAGTTACCGCTTCCCCCGCCTGATGCGACCGAGATCATGATAACCGAGCAACCGACTTCGATGGCCGATCATCGCGGTGCGCCGGTTATCTTCAAGGGCGAGTTGCACCAACTTTCATCGCCCCTTCCTCACGGCAGATAACCTCCGGAGGCATCTGATGGCATCGCAGGAGGATAGCTCGCGGCGCTGGGGTCCGGTGCCGTGGGGTCGCCTGCCGTTTGCCCCCTCGACGGCTCCGCTCCCGCGGAACCCTGACGTTGCGATTGTCGGGGGCGGTCTCACTGGAACGAGTGCGGCATATCACCTCGCGCATCGCGGCCTTTCTGTCGTTTTGTTTGAGGCTGATCGTATCGGTTCTGGCGCGAGTGGTCGGACGGGCGGGTTGGCGCTTGAGGGTCTTACTCATGGTCCGCGCGAAGGCGCCAGCGATTGCCTCGCGGGACTAGCCAAGCTCGTCGATGAGTTGAGTATCGATTGTGGCTTGGCGCTCCCCGGATGCTGGGAGATCGAGCATAGGGTTCGCACCGTGGCTGAGAGCCCGCCGTGGACGGATGGCGGAGCGTCGATTGGTATTCGGCGGACCGTGCCGGGCGGAGTCGTAGAACCTTCAAGGTTGGTGACTGGAATCGCGGCGGCTGCAATCGCGGCGGGAGCGAAGATCTACGAGCAGTCCCGCGTCGAACAGCTCGACCCACGATCGAATAAAGTTCAAGTAAAACTTGAAGCAATTCACCCCGGCTCAGTGATTGTCGCGCTCAATGCCTGGACGTCTGCGCTCGTTCCCGCGATTCGCAATGTTCAGGCGGCACTGACTTATGCCTGCGTTACGGAGCCTCTGAGCGAGGACACGCTGGAAGCGATCGGGCTTGTCGAGCGGATCCCCTTTTACACCATCGACACGCCGTACCTCTGGGGCCGCGTATGCGATGATCGGAGTGTGGTCTTCGGTGCTGGTCTGACGGCCGGCGATGCTCCCGGTCTTGAGACTATCGTGATGACCGACCATGAACCCGCGGCGATTCTCGACCGACTGGTAGGGCGGGTCCATCGACTTAATCCGTTGCTTGCGGACGTTGCGATTCGAGCTCGATGGGCCGGGCCGGTTGCCTTCCGTGAGGGTGCGATCCCGATTCTCACGCGCTATCCGGCTAATGAGAACCTTCTCATTGCAGGCGCTTATGCTGGGCATGGCGTGGCGTTCAGCGTCCACGCAGGTCGGTTGATGGCGGATGCTATAATCAACGGCACAGCGTTTCCGGAGTGGGGCGCCATTTAAACGAAGCGACGGTTAAGTAGATGGCGAAGGTAGTCGTCTTACAGCATCATCCCGCAGAGAACCTTGGCGCGATTGCCGACGCGCTCGCGGCATCGGCGCTCGCATGGCAATACGTCCGCGTCCACGACGACCATCCTATTCCACAGGAAATCGGCGCTGCCGGTGGTCTGATTGTGATGGGTGGGCCGCAGACGGTTTACCAGACCGATCGCTATCCTTTTCTGCACGACGAGATGCGTCTGATCGAATCGGCATTGAAAGAGAACAAGCCGGTGCTGGGTGTCTGCCTCGGGAGCCAGTTGTTGGCTGCTACACTCGGCGCGAAGGTCTATCGCGGGCCGGAGCGCGAAATCGGATGGTACCGCGTGCGCCTGAGCGAGGCGGCCAAGGATGATCGGCTGCTGCGCGGCCTTGCGCAGGACTTTATGGCTGCGCATTGGCATAGCGATGTCTTTGACCTGCCATCGGGCGCGACGGCGCTCGCTTCGTCCGATAAGACCGCAGTGCAAGGGTTCAAATACGGTGAGAATGCCTACGGCTTCTTGTTCCACGCCGAGATGACCGACGAAATACTGGGCGCCCTCGTGGCCGAATTCGGCGAGGGGCTCAAGCGGGTCGGGATCGACGGCGACGCGATTCTGAGCGCCGCACCGGACCATCTACCGCAACTAGGGCATATCGGTGAGACGATCTTTACCCGCTGGTCGGCGCCAATTCAGGGGACGTGATCAGCTTATCCGACGCGTGATGATTAAGTTCTTGGCGAGGTGAAAACGATGCCAACACGGGTCCACGTTCATCTGAAGGTAAAGGATCTCGAACGCAGCCGCGCCTTTTACGAACACTTCTTCGGCGGCGCTCCAGTCAAGGTTAAGGCTGACCAAATCAAGTTTTTGCCGTCGTGGGCACCGGTGAATCTCGCCCTCTCTGTGGCGCATCGAGGTGAAGCGCCGGGCGGCTTCGTAAATCACTTGGGGGTAGAGGTCGATTCGGGCGAAGCTGTGATGACTCATCTGCTGCGGGTCAAGGCCGCCGGTATCGCGACGCGCGAGCAGCTCAACGTGAACTGTTGCTACGCCAATCAGAGCAAGTTCTGGGTGATCGATCCCGATGGCGTCGAATGGGAGATCTACCACGTGAATCACGATCTCGTGGAAAAACACGGCGGGGGAGTGGATCAGATCAATGTTCCCGCCAGCTAGGCGCTCTCCCATAGAAGGCCCGGGATTGATTGCCTAGCTGCGACCGATCGCCTATAACCAGCCGAGATTGTGATGCCTGAGCAGTCGGTCAGCACCTCTGTCCCCACTTCTTTCTCGATTCGGGAAATTCTTGATCGAGCATTGGCAGGGAAGCGTCTCGATACTGCCGATGCAGTCGCGCTGATCGAGTGCAGCGACGATGACCTGCCGACCGTGATGAAGGCGGCATCTTTGCTTCGCGATCAGGGAAAGGGGCGCGACGTTTCGTACTCGCGCAAAGTCTTTCTGCCGGTCACTAATCTCTGTCGCGATCGCTGTACCTATTGCACCTTTCGCAAGGACCCGAACGATCCCGGCGCCTGGACCATGATGCTCGATGAAATCGCGGCATGGTCGCGACGTGGCGCGGAACTCGGATGCAAAGAGGCGCTGATGTGTCTCGGCGACAAGCCTGAACTCGCCTTCAAGGAATATCGCGCGACGCTGCAAAGCCTAGGCGTCGGCAGCACGATTGATTATGTCGGTCAGGCCTGTGCGACCGCGCTCGAGCAGGGTCTGCTGCCCCATACGAATGCCGGAATCATGTCCCGCGCCGAGATGGCGGTGCTGCGACCGCTCAACGTCAGCATGGGCTTGATGCTCGAGAGTATCTCGCCCCGGCTGCGGCAGCGCGGTGGGGCGCATCAGTGGGCGCCCGACAAGGACCCCGCGGTCCGGCTTCGGATGATCGACGAGGCCGGTGAACTGCGCATCCCATTTACGACCGGCATCCTGATCGGGATCGGCGATACGCCGGCGGAGCGCGCACAAAGTCTTAGCGCGATTCGTGACTCGCACGAGCGTTACGGTCATATTCAAGAGGTGATTATCCAGAACTTTCGCGCCAAGCCGGAGATTCCGCTGGCCGATGCGCCCGAGCCTGATCGCTTCGATATGGCTCGGGCTATCGCGACCGCGCGACTGTTGCTGGGTCCCGAGATGAACGTGCAGGCGCCGCCCAATTTGTCGCCGCACGAGATCGAGTTATTCCTCGATGCTGGAATCAACGACTGGGGTGGTATCTCGCCCCTGAGCAAGGATTACGTCAATCCCGAGGCCCCATGGCCACACCTCGCGGCGTTGGCGGATAGATGTGCGCAAGCCGGCTTTCACCTAATTCAGCGGCTCGCGATTTACCCCGATTACATCAATGACGAGTGGGTCGACCCGGCGATGATGCCGCATATCGACCGGCTCGCCGGTCAGCTTTCAGCGGAGGTCTAAGTATGAACCTCGACGAGATGCGCGGCTTCGTCGACGAAGTCGAAGCGGCGCCTTTGTCCCAATTGATCGATCGGGCTTCGCCAGCAGTGCGCGAAGCACTCAAGCACAGCCTGGCGAAGGTAGAACTCACGCCCGAAGAGGGATTGCTCCTCTATACAGCAGAGGGTGACGACCTGCGTGCAGTTGTGAAGTGCGCGGATCTGGCGCGGGCCGAAGACGTTGGCGACGAAGTTACCTACGTCGTTAATCGCAATCTGAACTTCACGAATATCTGCTTCGTCGGATGCGGCTTCTGTGGCTTCAAGCGCCAGCGATGGGAGTCTGACGCCTACGATCACGACAACGATACGATTCTGGGGAAGATCGCCGATGCGATCGCACGCGGTGCGACCGAGGTCTGTATCCAGGGCGGGATCAATCCCGAGATGCCGGCGTTCAAGTACCGGGATATCCTCGACGTCATCAAGGCACGGTTCCCCGAAATTCATATTCACGCCTTCTCTCCGATGGAGATCATGTACGGGGCGCGGCGCGTGAACATGAACTATCGCGATTACATCGGGATACTGCGCGAGCACGGTCTCGGCTCGATTCCTGGCACGGCTGCGGAAATCCTCGATGACGATATCCGCGAGATCCTGAGCCATAAAAAAGTCGATGTGGCGACGTGGGTCGATATCATCACCACGGCGCATGCGCTCGGTGTGCCGACGACCTCGACCATCATGTATGGCCATCTGGAGAAGCCGCGCCACGTTATCAACCATCTGAATCTGCTGCGGTCGATCCAGAAGGAAACCCATGGCTTCACGGAGTTCGTGCCGCTGCGTTTCATCCATGAGAACACCGTGCTCTATCGGAAAGGGTTGGTCGATCCGCCGCCGCTCGGCACGCTGGACCTCCAGATGTATGCATTCTCACGGCTCTTTCTGCGCGGGCAGATCAACAATCTCCAGACGTCGTGGGTGAAGCTTGGAGTTGATTGCGCGGCAGTCACGCTCAAGGCCGGATGCAATGATTTTTCCGGCACGTTGATGGAGGAGAGCATCACGGCTGAGGCCGGTGGCACCTCCGGCGAGTTCGTGGCGGTTGATCTCATTGAAGAGAAGGCGCGCGAGATGGGCCGCATCGCGGTCGAGCGCACGACTACCTACAAGAAACTTTACGGTAAGAAGGCACCCAATGGCGCGCGGCCGATCACACCCTCGTTCACCAGCCTCGATAGTCACGTTAGCGGGGGGGGTGGGGGCCGCTAAATTTATTCGTGGCTTGGTTGCGGTAATCAATCCGCGCCATCTCGATGTGATCGTTAATACGGGCGATGACGAGCAGTTCTATGGACTGCACGTCTCGCCCGATATCGATACCGTTACCTACACGCTCGCGGATATCGTAAATCGCGAACACGGCTGGGGCCTCGCGGGCGAGAGCTTCAACGCCCTCGATGCGCTCGCTCGACTATACGGTAAGCCGTGGTTCAACCTCGGCGATCGCGATCTGGCGACCCATCTGTATCGCACGGAGCGACTTCGTGCGGGGGCGACTCTGAGCGAAGTGACCGCCGAGATTGCGACGAAGTTCGGAGTAAAATCGCGTATTCTCGCGATGAGCGATGATCGTGTGCATACGCATGTAAAATTGCGTGGCAAGGCGCTGTTGCCGTTCCAGGAGTATTTCGTTCGTGGCCGCGCGCGCGGCGTCGTCGAGCGAATCGAACTACGCGGCATCGAAAAGGCGAAACCGGCCACCGGCGTCATCGACTCAATCAAAAAAGCCAAGGCGATCATCCTTGCTCCATCGAATCCGTTCGTCTCGCTCGGACCGATTCTGCAATTACCGGGAGTGCGAGAGGCGCTCCGTGCAACGCGCGACCGGGTCGCTGCGATCAGCCCGATTGTCGGCGGCAAACCCATCAAGGGCCCAGCCGACAAGATGATGCGCGGCCTGGGTCAGGAGGTCTCGCCGCTCGGCATCGCGCGGATGTATCAGGAGATCGTCGGGCTCTTCGTGCTCGACAATCTCGACCACCGCTATCTGGATAAGGTTGAGACGCTCGGGATGCGATCGGTCGCGACCGATACGATAATGACCACTCCAGCGAAAGCTTCGCGACTCGCGGACGTGGTACTAAAAGCGCTTCCAGTATAGGCTAGACCGCGATGGGTTCGCTGACACTGACCGCAATTGAAGGTATCCCGATGATTCAGCCGGGGGACAACCTGGCTGAATTGATCGCCGGTGCTATCGACAAAATGTGTCTCAAGTTGGCTCACGGCGATATTCTCACCGTTTGCCAGAAGATCGTTTCGAAGGCCGAAGGTCGCCTGGTCAATCTCAACGATATCGAGCCCTCCGAGCTTGCCCGCAGATTTGCTGAGCGCTGGGACAAAGATCCGCGAGCGGTGGAGCTAGTGCTGCGCCAAACCAGCCGGATCGTCCGGATGGATAACGCGGTGCTGATCGTCGAGACGGGCCCCGGATGGGTTTGCGCGAACGCGGGAATCGATGAGTCGAACAGTCTTAACGACGATCGCGCGATCCTCTTGCCCGAAGACAGCGACGCTTCTGCGGTGAAGCTCCGTACCGAACTGAAGCGACACACCGGCGCCGAGATCGCCGTGCTGATAACCGATACTTTTGGGCGGCCGTGGCGCGATGGGCTCACGGAAGTATGTATCGGAATAGCGGGTATCGATCCGATGCTCGATTTGCGCGGCTCGACCGACCTCGGCGGTCGCGAACTTCATCATACGGTGATTGCCGTGGCCGACGAGATCGCGGCTGCGGCCGGCCTGTTGATGCCGAAAGCGGGCGCGACACCGGCAGTATTGGTTCGCGGCTATCAATTCCAGCCGGTTGAAGGTGCCAGCGCAAAGGCACTGATCCGGCCTGCAGCATCCGATCTTTTCCGGTAGAGTAGCCGAACTGTGAGTTCCCCTAATGCGGGTATAACCCCGTCGGCACCTGTTGGATCACTCGATCCCGCGACAACTGTCCGCGATGACTTGGCTCGTGTCGAAGTCAAGCTGTCGACGCTGCTCGATTCGAACGAAACACTAATCAGTGAGATCTGCCATTACCTGGTCGATGCAGCAGGCAAGCGCTTGCGCCCGGTTTTCATTCTGTTGGTCTATCGCGCCTGCGGCGGGATAGACGCCAAGGTCGAAGACGCGGTCGATGCGGCAATTGCCTTGGAACTCATCCATTCGGCCACGCTGCTGCATGACGACATTATCGATGGCGGCGAGATGCGCCGCGGCAAGCCCTCTGCCTTCGCCCGTTATGGTGCCGCGGCATCGCTCGTCGCCGGTGATTTCCTCTTTTGCCGCGCCTTTGAGTTGTGTGGACGATTCGAAGAACGACTGGTTCGAACCGCCGCGCAGGCCTGTATACAGCTCACAGAAGGCGAAGTGATGGAAGGCCGGATGCGTCATCAGACGAGCGCCACGCTCGACGAGTACATCACGATTATTACGCGCAAGACGGCCTCGCTCTTTGCCGCAGGCGGACGTGTTGCGGCTGATTTGGCCGGTGCGTCACAGGCGACGATCGAGGCGATGGAAAATCTGGGGCTCGCGTTTGGCCGCGCCTTCCAGATGATCGATGACGTCCTCGATATCGTTGGATCCGAAGAGAAGATCGGCAAGCAGGTGGGCGCAGACCTGAAGGCGGGCGTACTATCGCTTCCCGCCGTAATCGGGATGGAAGACTCGCCCGAACTTCGCAGCTACTTCAGTAATGGCAAGACGGCGGACCCGCAGACGTTCAATCACGCCTTGGAGTTGATGCGTCGACCGGCGACGATCACGCGGGCGCGCACACTTGCGGATCATCAGGTGGACCTTGCGCGTAAGCTGATGACGCAGCTGCCGCCATCGCCGTATCGCCAAAGCCTCTTACAACTAATCGATAATCAGACCGCCCGCGATAACTAGGTCCTGTTGGCGCATTGCGCCTGAGCGCTTACGGGTCAGTGGATATTGTAGTGCAGCGTGGTTGGTGTACCGTTGCGGACGACATTGAGCGTGATCGACGGCTGCGACTGTAGCGACTGCAACATCATCATCGCCTTTGCGGGATCGCCGACGGTCTGTCCGTTGACCGACTTGAGCAGGTCCCCATCCTGGAGCCCTATTTGCTGAAAGAGCGAACCGGGTTGGATCTCGGTAAGCCGATAGCCGCTGGCGACCCCGTTTTCGATTTGTGGCGTCGCGCGAATCTGTGTGAACAGCGGAGCCATATTTTTCAAGCTGCTATCGACAGTAGTGCGAGCGAGTTGGTAGTTGTTGCCGCCCAGCCGACGGATACCTGGGTTGGGTCGGTCAATCCCACCTTCCATGCGGCGCGGCATCCGATGGAGGAAGCCCGGTCGGGGCGGAGGTTTCATCGCGGGTCCCGGTTGAGGTGCCTGTCGCGGCAGATCGAGGGCCACCCGATGGCCATTGTGCAGCAGGATCACTCGCGAGCTTTCGACCTCTAGTAACTTGCCAGCCCCGGGAATGCTCTGGCCGACTTGATAAAGGTTCTGTTTGCCGCCGTCGTCCTGGATGATCGCCCACGGCTTGCCTTCTGAAACTTGCGAGACGCCGACCAGCTTAACGTCGAGGTTTTCACTCTCCAATGGTGCCGGCGTCGGTGGTGGTGCGAGATTGAAGATATCGCGACTCACGATCGCGTTGTAATAAGTCTTGGGATGAGAGTCGCCTGTAATATGCGCAGGCTTGGTCCGCGCGTACTCTGCTTCGCCCGGCAGAACGTCGCTGGCAGCACGGAGCTTAAAGATATCGGTGGCGCTGAGACCCAGGAACGCGAATATCACCAGACCGAACAGGACATTGATGATAAGGATATTCCGTTCGGAGAGGTTGAACCCGTTCACTCAGCCCGCGACCTCCGGCTTTAAAGGCTGGCCTCTGCTTCGTAGGAGCAGCCTTCGACCAGTCGATGGACGTCGTAGTTCCAGCGTCCTTTCCATCGTTCGATTGTCAGGCTGGCCTGCGAATGGCCCATCCTGACTTGATCAAGCATCCGCAGCAGATAGATCGTTTCGTCCTCGCCACGGCTGTTGAGGCAATGCTGCCGCGTTAGTCCGATCATCGCGATATTGATCAATTCGAGCGCCAGATCCTGCATCTTGGCTCGGCCGATGCGCGCATCGAGACCGACCTTCTGGGCTGCGTCGGTATATTCGAGTCGCTCCGAGAAGCTCCATCGCTTAACCAGATCCCACGCGCCGGTCATGCAATCGTCATCGTAAAGGATACCCTTGCAGATAGCGGGAAGGGCCAGCATCAGCGCCGGGGGTTGGCTATCGGCGGTGCGGACCTCGATATATTTCTTCAGCCGTACTTCGGTGAAGATCG
>Ga0335069_10005990_pt1 | contig 17781 bp, 15 predicted proteins | sample Lox_Sample_11_FD_206714 | JGI IMG/M metagenome (GOLD analysis project Ga0335069, IMG submission 206714) | Soil microbial communities from Loxahatchee National Wildlife Refuge, Florida, United States - Lox_Sample_1.1 | ecosystem: Environmental > Terrestrial > Soil > Wetlands | place: USA... | reverse complement strand
TGGCCGCACTCCAATGGGGCGACCTTCAGCTCGGTAGGAATGCGGATCACACCGACCGCTTCATCCTCGTGCAGCACAACTACGTGCGCCGCGAGCATACGACGACGAAAAGCAAGAAGTCGAGACGGGTGGATTTGCCACGTAAACTCCGAAGGGTGCTCGTCGAACTTCGAGACCAACGCCTCTTGGAAGCGTACCTGAAATGCAAGAACGACATTTCCGGCGAACTCGTTTTTCGGTCACCCGAAGGAACGATTCTCGACCCTGATAACCTCTACCATCGCATGTTCCTTCCCGTGCTGGCCAAGGCTGGCATCCGCAAGATCAGACTTCACGATCTCCGTCATACGTTTGGATCGCTACTCCTCCAGAACGGCGCGTCGATTGTGTACGTGAAAGAGCAGATGGGACACAGTTCTATCCAGGTCACGGTGGACACCTACGGTCACCTTATTCCCGGCGCAAATGTGTCTTTTGTGGACCGACTGGACTCGATTCCCACTGACGAACTCAAAACAAGTCCGCAACTCCCGCGCAACAACGGGGAATGGAGGTTCCGCTGGATCTCGCGCAAGTTGTTGAAGAATCTGGTGGCGGCGGCTGGACTCGAACCAGCGACCTACGGATTATGAGACCGTCGCTCTAACCACCTGAGCTACACCGCCAATCCGGAAATACGCGGAGGGAATACAAGGCGAGCGGGATCGACAAACGTCCCGCCGACGCGGGTGGACGCGTCTTATGCTGATTTTATGAGGGTCCTCGAGGGCTGTCAAACTGCGCCTCGGCATGCGACACTGGGCGCTATGAAAGTCATCGCAGTGATACCGGCGCGGCTAGCTTCGACTCGTTTACCGCGAAAAATGCTGCGCGAGATCGCTGGAGTTCCGCTGCTGGCGCGCGTTTATGAAGGCGTGCGGCGTGCGGCTTCGCTCGAACAGGTTCTGGTGGCGACAGACTCGGAGGAGATCTTTCGCTTCTGTGAAGAAAAGGGATTCGCGGTGCGCATGACCTCGGCGAACCATCGGTCGGGCACCGAGCGCGTCCACGAGATTTCGACGGCGCTTGCTGCCGATGTTTATCTCAACGTGCAGGGCGATGAGCCGCTCACTCGGCCCGAACATATTGAGGGCCTTATCGCGCTGATGCGCAACCCGGCGATAGAAGTCGGCACGCTGAAGACCGCGGCGGCCGAAGTGGACATCCACAATCCGAGCGCTGTGAAGGTTGTCACGGATCAGGCCGGCAAGGCACTGTACTTTTCGAGAGCAACGATTCCCTTTGATCGGGACGGGATGCATCCACGGTACTACAAGCATTTGGGCTTCTATGCCTACCGCAAGGCGGCGTTGGATCAATTTGTTCGTTTGCCAGAGTCGTCGCTCGAACGGAGCGAACGCCTCGAGCAACTGCGATTTCTGGAAAATGGAATTCCAATCCACGTCGCCGAAACACCTTTCGATACCGTCGGAGTGGATACGGAGGAAGACTTGCGCCGCGTGGAAGAGATCCTCAAGCAAGGACGACAGCCGTGACCGCATGAAACTCGCCATTGTCATCCTGAGCGAAGTGAGGCGAACGCCGAACGCAGTCGAAGGACCCCTACTCATTCCGCAGCCACGGCGCCGCGGCTTTGCCCGCCCGCCTCAGTGGCTTCTCGCCCAAACTTCCGCAGCCGCGACTCTCTTGGAAATCGCCGGATGCGAATGAAACAGCCATTCCACCCAGCGCGATGGAACTCGCTCCGCCAGGTTCTGTTCGGACAGTTTGTTCATCGAGGAAATAAACGGTTTCACGCTCGCCACCGATTGGAAACAATAACGGTCGGCTTGGCGCTCGTTGAAGCGTGAGTAGGCATTGAGCGCGGGCATCAGCAGGAAGGACAAAACGGTTGAAACGAGTATCAGCAGCGGCAAGTTGGCGAAATCCGACAGAGTCTCAAACAGGTTCCACCGCTCTACCGCGTAGCGCAGCACGACATCCGCCAGCCAGAAGCCAAGTAACGTGATTCCTGCCTGCACCAAAATGCTTTTCGCAATATGGCGGTGAACATGATGACCGAGTTCGTGGGCGAGGACAGCCTCAATCTCGTCATCGGAATAATGATCGAGCAGCGTGTCGGCGAGGATGATGCGGCGGGTGGCCCCGAGCCCTGTCAGGGCGGCATTCGCCTTCTTACTCTTTTCCGAGAGATGCCAGCGATAAACGCCCCGAACCCGCGTTCCGGCATGCTCGCTAAGGACGATCAGCCGGCGCTTGAGTTCGTCATTTTCGAGCGGCTCGAACTTGTAGAAGATCGGGAACAACGCGACCGGTGCAAGCTGCGCAAGCATCACAAACAATGCCAGGAACGCAACCCACGCGATCAGCCACCAGTGCTGTGGAACGTGTCGCAGAAGCATATAAATCAGCTCCACCACGATTGTCGCCATCAGCAGGCCGATCAGAAACCCCTTGAATTCGTCCCACATCCACGACCGGAAGCGCTGGTTCGAAAGGTGGTAACGGTGCTCCAGCTGGAATCCGTAATAATCGAGCGGCATGCCCAGCACCTTGCCGATCAGCATGAGCATGAAAACGTAAAGAAAGACCGCGAAGGTGTAGTTCTGCGAGGCGCCGCGATACGCGAAATCGCGCAGCGTTCCTGTCCAGCCGGTGGCTAGCAGAACGACCAGCAGGCCAAGACCAAGCGCAAAATCGCACACGCTCAGCCACCGCTTTACGCGGTTGTAACTGCGCGACTCAGCCGAATCGGACGGCAGCGGGATGGTTTCCCTGGTACTCATTTCCCCCTAAGTGGTTTCTCTATCCTATCGTGTTTTGGCGCGCCTTTTGCTGGTTTGACAGACGCGGAAGTACGTTGGCCGGGCGGTTTGGAGCTTGATTGGCAAGACCGGATGCCGGCGAAGAGCGTGCGGAGTCACCCCTGCGTACGATCCAGAAACTCCGAGTGCCAGGCCATCTGGATCGCTTCGAGCTTTGCCTCGTTGGATTTCGAGGGGTCGTCTTTGAAATCGGGAAGCGCAAGCACATACTTGTGCAGGTCGGTGAAACGCACGGTGAGTGGATCGATTTCTGGATGCGCTTCAGAAAGAAGAATCCCGATGTCTTCCGAATCCGTCCAAGTCAGTTCTTTTGGCATGAGTGATGGCTCCGGTGAAGGCGGTCAGCTCTTGGCTGTTAGCTGTTGTCTCGTAGCGGTCACGTCGACATTTTGAGATCTTCCTGACCGCTAAGAGCCAACAGCTAACAGCTTGTTCTCAGTGCTCTTCCGACACATAATTCCGATTCCACGCGGGAATTTCCACGACCACTTTACCTGGTTTCTTGATCACGGCCTGGCATCCGAGGCGCGAGTTGAGCTGAAGATCGGCGGCCATGTCGAGCTTATCGGCCTCGTCATCTTCCATCTCGGAAATCAGTTCGGTTCCCTGCTTGATCCAAACGTGGCAGGTGGTGCAGGCGCAGTTGCCGCCGCAGGCGTGATCGAGGTCAACGCCGTAATTCAGCGCGACGTCGAGGATGGACTGCTCCTTGCCGTGATCTTTGTAGGGAAGCTTACCGTGCTCGAACGTTACGGTCTTGCCCGCGGGAAGAAACGTGATTTCGACGGTGTTCTCGCCCGGAGACTCCAAAGCCGCTGCTCCAGTACCCTGAGTTTTTTCGTCAGACATAATGCTCCAAAATCTAGCTGCAGATTCCTCACTTCGTTCGGAATGACACACTTGAGGTGATAGGACTCACCTATTCAAACTCTGCCTTCGCTACAGGATGTCCAGCCGTTTCCCCTTCTTCAATGCCGGTCTGGTCCATCGCTTTGCCTTTGAGCGCAGTTGCGACCGCGCTGTCCATCATTAATTCTGCAAGGTGCATCGTGCCCTGATTAAGCGCGTCAATGGCCCCGCGAATCTGCTGATAATCGTTGCCTTCTTTCACTGCGACAAGGTTCGTCTCGAGAGTTTCGACCTTGTCGCGTTCGGCGGAGGTCAGATCGCTCCATGCAGCATTGTTCTTCCCCTTCGCGAGCGCGGCAAGAATCGTCCCGGCTTCGCGGCGTGCTTCGATGACCTGGCGCTGGCGGAAATCGTCTTCTGCGAAATCGAACGACTCGAGCAGCATGTTTTCGACTTGCTCGTCGGTCAGGCCGTAGCTTGGCTGGACCTCGATCTCGGCTTCCTTGCCGCTGCGCTGCTCGCGGGCGGAGACGTGGAGAATCCCGTTCGCGTCAATGAGGAACTTCACCTCGATGCGCGGCATCCCCGCGGGCATCGGCGGAACGCCCTTTAGATCAAAGCGGGCAAGCGAACGGCAATCCCTCGCCAGCTCGCGCTCCCCCTGAAGCACATGAATGGCAACGTTCGTTTGCCCGTCCACTTGCGTCGTGTAGTATTGCGTCGCCGACGCCGGGATGGTCGAGTTGCGCAGAATGATCTTGTCGGTCACGCCCCCCGCCACTTCGATGCCGAGCGAGAGCGGCGTCACATCCAGCAACAACATTTCTTTCGTGACAGCCGAGCCCCCGCCGAGAATGTTGGCCTGCACGGCCGCACCCAGCGCGACCACTTCGTCGGGATTCAGGTCGGTGTGCGGCGCCCGGCCGAATAGGTCCTGCACGAGTTGTCGCACTTTCGGGATTCGCGTCGAGCCGCCAACCAGAACGACTTCGTCAATCTGTGACGGCTTCAGGCCAGCATCCTTCAATGCCTGCTTCGCCGGTCCGACCGTGCGATCAATCACAGGCTGGATGAGCTGTTCGAACATTTCACGCGAGATTTCGCGCTGATAGCGCTTGCCGCCGGGGAGTTCTATGTCGAGTTTGGTTGAATCTTGCGACGAAAGCGCAATCTTGGCTTCGATCACCGCCTTGCGAATGCGCGCGACCGCCTCTCCGCTACGGCGTACATCAAGACCAAGGTCGCCACGAATATCGTCGAGTGCGATCGTGATGAGCAGGTTATCGATGTCGTCGCCGCCGAGGTGCGTGTCGCCATTGGTCGCAATCACCTCGAAAATGCCGTCATGTAGCTTGAGTATCGAAATGTCAAACGTGCCGCCGCCGAGATCGTACACGGCCACGATGCCGTTCTTGCGTTTGTCGAGTCCGTAAGCGAGCGAAGCCGCAGTCGGCTCGTTGACCAGGCGCAGCACGTCGAGTCCAGCAATGCGGCCCGCGTCTTTCGTGGCCTGGCGCTGCGCGTCGTTGAAATACGCGGGTACGGTGATGACGGCTTTCGTGACTGGCCCGCCGAAGAAGCGCTCGGCGTTACGCTTAAGCTGACGCAGGACGAGCGCGGAAATTTCCGGAGGCGTATAGGTCCGCTCGCCAATCTTGATGCGAAGCACTTCTCCCTGCTGAAGATCGTCGGCGAGTTGAAAAGGGAAAAGTTTTAGCTCATCCTGAATATCTTCCACGCCGCGTCCCATGAGGCGTTTGACGGAATAGACGGAGCGGTCGGGCGTTTCGATCAGATACTTGCGCGCAAAATTGCCGACGATGACCTGGTTCGTCGCGTCGAGCGCGACGACGGAGGGCACGAGATTTAGCCCGTCCTCGCCAGGGATAACGGCGGGCGTCTCCCCTTGCATGTACGCCACGAGCGAGTTCGTGGTGCCCAGATCGATGCCGACGATGTGTTCGGAAGCCATTTTGTAATTTTGTAATCGGGTAATTGGTAATTGAAAAGCCTCTAAGCGCCGGGCAGTTGAATTGCGAAATTACCCGATTACCAAATTACAAGATCTATTCCAGCGCTTCATTCACATCCCGCACGAGGTTGCGAATGTAGTTTCTCCGGTTCAATACATCCAGGATGCGGTGAAGAATCTGTGTGCGCTCAGCTTCCATCCCTCCATCCACTGCGCGGTCCCAGTTCTTCCATTCGCCACTCAGCTCATTGAACAACGCGTCATATTTTTCTTCCAGCGAAAGCTTGGCCTTGCCGATCTCTTCGAGCAGGGCAGGATCGTCTTCGCCGAGCTTTTTCTGCGCTTTCAGTTCCTCCAGATGCATATTCAGCTCGAATACTTCTTCCAGAAGGTCGGGAGGTACCGCTTGCTTCTTCAATTCGCCTGTCGCGCGCGCCTTTTCGGTCGCCTGCTTCGACTGCTCTTCCAGTTCCACGCCCTCAAGCCGCAACAGATACTCGGTGCGCTTGATAGGATCCTTCAGCGTGCGATAGGCGTCGTTGAGCATGGAACTTTGCTCCAGACTCCACTCTCGCTCTTGCGAGTCCGCCTTCGCGAAAACGTCGGGGTGAAGGCGGCGGCTCAGCGCGTAGAACTCTTTTTCTAATGTGGCCGTGTCGAGTTCAAGCTTGCGCGGAAAGCCAAAGAACATGAAGTAATCTACGGGCGCGGCAGGCTGCACCTTGCCGCAGGCGCTGCAGAAATGCTGAGCCCGCATGGTGCCGCAGGACCAGCAGCTCTGGGTTGCATCCCCGGGCATAATTAACGACGACTTGGATTCAGAATTTGCCATACACAAGCTGGGCGGACGATGCGCCCCACCCCGAAGAAGCAGCTTTGAGCAATGAGCTTTGAGTGAACCTCACAAGTTCGCAGCTCATCACGCGGAGAACGAACTGCCGCAGCCGCAGGACTTGGTCGAGTTCGGATTCACGAAGACGAAACCCTGCTGCATCAAAGTTTCCTGGTAGTCGAGCGTCATACCGTGCAGATAGATGAAGGACTTCGGGTCGACAAACACGCGCACATCGGCGAACTGGAATACGCGGTCGCGTTCGCGCGACTGCGTGTCGAAGCGAATGTTGTAGCTCAGACCGGAGCATCCTCCGCCCTGTACGCCGAGACGCAGACCGCCTTGCTCGGGCGAAATGCCTTCCTTCGCCATAGCAGAGCGAATCTTCGCGATCGCCTTTTCGGTGACCTGTATGCCTTTGGCCGGAGCCGCAGGCGCAGCGGACTTGGTCGCTTCGTCTTTTACAGCTTGGTCCATGAACTCCTTTGCCGTCGTTCGATCCTCAGGGCTGAAAGCCCTAAAAAATCGGGCGCCTGACGCGGCCCTAAAGGGCCGCTCTTCCACGACTCTTCTTCCACGATTTTACTGCGCCGCCACTTCTGCCGGCTTCGTTGCGTCCTGCTTCTTCTTCCAGTCGCCGATGGCGGCGCGGATGGCGTCTTCGGCGAGCACGGAGCAGTGAATCTTCACCGGCGGCAGCGCCAGCTCTTTCACGATCTCGGTGTTCTTGATCTCGAGGGCCTGGTCAATGGTCTTGCCCTTCACCCACTCCGTCGCCAATGACGACGACGCGATGGCCGAGCCGCAACCGAAGGTCTTGAATTTTGCGTCTTCGATCACGTTCGTCTGCGGATTGACCTTGATCTGCAGCTTCATGACGTCGCCGCACTCGGGCGCGCCGACCAGGCCAGTCCCCACATCGCTGTCCTTTTTGTCGAACGAGCCCACGTTGCGCGGATTGTTGTAGTGGTCAATTACTTTGTCGCTGTATGCCATGTCTTGCTCCTCACTTCTTTGTTCCCCTGATTTGTCAGGGGCTAAAGCCCCACATCTTCAAAACTCTTACCGCGGCCCTGAAGGGCCGCTCTTCCACGGTGGCGCAAACATTATCTGTTACGTGCAGCTGAAGCATCTGTTACGCAGCTTAAGCCGCACTCTTCCAAACTCAGTGCGCTTCCGCTGCCCACTTCACACTTTTTAGATCCACGCCTTCTTTCGCCATCTCGTAGAGCGGCGAAAGCTCGCGCAGGCGCTGCACGGTCTCGACTACGCGATCGGCCACATAATCCACTTCGGCCTGCGTATTGAAACGTCCGATGCCGAAGCGAATCGAACTGTGCGCCAAGTCATCGCCCGTGCCCAATGCCTTCAATACATACGATGGCTCAAGCGTCGCCGAGGTGCAGGCCGAACCGCTCGAAACCGCGATATCGTTGATCCCCATCAGGAGCGACTCGCCTTCCACATACGCAAAACTGATGTTCAGGTTGCCGGGCAGACGGTGCTCCATCGAGCCGTTGATAAAGGTCTCGTCGAGACGGTTCATGATGCTGTCTTTGAGACGGTTGCGCAGGCCGGCGAGCTTGCAGGATTCCTGCGGCATTTCCTCCGTCGCGATCGCACATGCCTTGCCCAGGCCAACAATGCCCGGAACATTCAGCGTGCCCGAGCGCATGCCGCGCTCGTGGCCGCCGCCGTCAATGAGCGGAACAAGCTGCACGCGGGGATTCTTGCGGCGCACGTAGAGTGCGCCCACGCCCTTTGGACCGTAGAGCTTGTGACCGGTGATCGAGACCAGGTCCAGATTCATCTTGTTGACATCGACCGGAACTTTGCCGATTGCCTGCACCGCATCCGAGTGGAAGATTACACCGCGTTCCCGACAAAGCTTTCCGATTTCGGCAATGGGCTGCAACACGCCGATTTCGTTGTTCGCGGCCATGATGGTGACCAGGATCGTCTTGTCGTCCATGGCGCGTTTCAGATCGTCGAGATCGATAAGGCCGTCTTTCTGCACTGGCAGATAGGCGACCCGGAAGCCGAGCTTCTCGAGATGCTTGCAGGTGTCGAGAACGGCCTTGTGTTCGGTCACAGCCGTAATGATGTGGTTGCCCTTTTCGCGGTACATCTCGGCCACGCCCTTGATGGCCAGGTTGTCGCTCTCGGTGGCGCCGGAAGTAAAGATGATTTCTTTCGCAGTTGCCCCAATCAACTTGGCAATGCGGTCGCGGGAGTGCTCGACGGCTTCTTCCGCCGCCCAGCCGAATGGATGGTTGCGGCTTGCCGCATTGCCAAACTTCTCCATGAAATAAGGAAGCATTTCTTCAAGCACGCGCGGATCCATGGGAGTGGTCGCGTGGTTGTCCATGTAGATGGGCAGCTTGATGCCATCGGGAACTGGGTGGCTCTGCGTCGCCGTCTTAATGTCGGTGCTCATACTGCGTTCTCCTTGCTCTTTCCTTCAGGGGCTGAAGCCCCTTTTGTTCGTTGCCTTTGACGGCACGGCTACAGCCGTGCTCTTCCCAAGCCCTCGCCTAGCCGATCGTGACCAAGCCGGCCGGTTTCTTCTCGATGGCAGAAGCGACCTCAATCGTTTCCGGCTCTTCTTTCATCTGCGAAATCTTGATGTTCTTCAAAACCTGCTCGATGCTCTCATTCACCTTGCGCAACGGCTCGCGGATGGTACAGCGGTCACTCTGGCCGCACTCGCCGCGCACCGTGATACACGAAGTGATAAACAGCGGTCCGTCGATCGCCTTGATCACTTCAAACGCCGAAATGGTCCGCGGATCACGCGCCAGTGTGTAACCGCCGTTGATGCCATGCTGCGAGACCAGGAGACCAGCTTTCGCCAGCCGCTGCAGGATCTTTGCCAGGGCTTCCTGCGGGATGGCATAGGCTTCGGCAACATCCTTGGCGCTTAACGCGCCTTTGTCGGAGTGTTCAGCCAGGTGCTTCATCGCCATCAGGCCGTAGTCGGCTTTCTTGGTCAGTTTAAGCATCGGCGGAAACTCCGACCACTTCGGTCGTATAAAACTACGACTATTTCGGTCGCATATTGATTCTAGCCAACGACAGCTCCGTTTGGCAAGCCCGAGCAGCGAATGGAAGATTTTTTGGCTTAAGCTGTAAAGTATTTGGATTGAATAGTTTATCCGCAATGGAATCGGAGCGCTTAGGACCGAAGTTTGGAAAGGCAGAAAGCGCGCTTGCTAGTGGGCACTGATCCGGCAACGCCTGAGGATTTCGAGACCTTGACATCCAGCCGGAATGGCCACAAAATACCCGCATTTTCCGGGGGAGCATGCGTTTCTTCTTGTTTGCGAGCTAAACCGCCCACCTTGTTATGACGCCGAGCCTGCCTCCTCAGCCTCAAAAGCAGAAAGTGAGCCCCGAATTGTGTAAACATCCGCAAGTGCAGATCGTTTCTCGCGATGAGGATTCCGAATACGTCGAGTGCAAGGAATGCGGCGAGATCTTCGAGTCGAGCGAATTCAAGGACATGCAAATCGAGGAGACGAAGCTTAAGGAAGAAGAGTAAACCAGCCTAGCTGCGTCCGCTTTTTTTTGCGTTGATCGCGATTCGTAAGTTTTCCTTTGCATCAAGATAAAACTTCTTCCCCGGCGGAATCACTGTCGTCGCACTGTACTCCGTAATCACTGCCGGCCCCGCGTATGACTTTCCGACGCGGAGGCTGCCGCGCTCGTATATGACCGCCGCGACGGGCCGCCCACCAAAATAGACTGGCGCCCGCGCTGCGGAATGACTCGAACTGAAGTCGTGCTCTTCTTCAACCAGCTTGAGTCTTGGCGCGGCCATGCGCGCGCGAAGGCGAAGGGTGACCAATTCGATTTCGCGTCCGGCATGATGATATCCGTAACGACGTTCGTGCTCAGCGTGAAAGCGTGGGGTCAGACTGGCGCCCGCGGGAATGTTCAGTTCGTAGCCTTGTCCGCGGTAGCGAAGGTCGAGGCTGCGTTCCATGCGCAGATTTCCGCGCCAGCCTTCCTCATGAAACTGGCGGTGGGCTGTGGTCTCGAGCTTTACGAACTCTGCTTTCATCTGTTGCGGGCGGATGTCGTTGAGACGCCGTAGAACCGTGCGCGAGAAATCCTTGACAACATCGCTCACTAGAATTCCGAAGGCTGACAAAGCACCGGGCCGCGCCGGAATGATCACGGTCGGAATCGCCAGCGCTTCCGCGAGTTCGCAGGCGTGGAGGCCTCCTGCGCCGCCGAAGGCGACGAGCGCGAAATCGCGCGGGTCGTAGCCACGCTCAATGGAAACCACCCGCAAAGCTCTTTCCATGTTCGCGTTTACGACGCGGACGACGCCGGCGGCGAACTGTTCTGGCGACAGCTTGGAATGCTGGTCGCGCAGCCACTGCAGTGTGATGCAGCGTGTGCGCTCGAGATCGAGCGTGAAGTCGCCGCCCAGGAATCGCTCGGAACGCAAACGCCCGAGGATCAGGTTGGCATCCGTCACGGTGGGCTGGATGCCGCGGCCATAGCAGATGGGTCCGGGATCGGCGCCAGCCGACTCGGGTCCCACGCGGAGCAGGCCACCGGCGTCGAAGCGCGCCAGCGATCCTCCTCCCGCGCCAACGGTGTGGATCTCCAGCATGGGCACGCCGACGGGCAGGCCGGCGATTTCCGACTGGCTGGCGGTGCGAATTTCGTCCTGGATGGCGGCCACGTCGGTGGAGGTTCCGCCCATGTCGAAGGAAAGAATCTTGGTGAAGCCACTGCGGGCAGCGCTGGCGGCTGCACCGACCACTCCTCCGGCAGGCCCGGACAAAACCGTACGTACAGGTTCGCGTGCCGCGGATTCGAGCGCGGTGATGCCGCCGCTGGATTGCATGACGAAGATGCGGGCTTTGCTTCGCGAGCGGGAGGCGCGGCTGTTTCCCAGATGCTGCACACGCCCGGCGATTTTTTCCATGTAGCTCTGCATGAGCGGCTGCAGGTAGGCGTTGACGACGACGGTGCTGGTACGTTCGTATTCGCGAAACTCGGGCAGGATCTTGTGGGAAACGGAGAGAGGCGCGCCGAGCTTCGCGAGCGCATCGGCCACGCGAGCCTCGTTTTCGGCGTTGGCGAACGAGAATAGAAAGGAGATGGCGATCGCTTCGGGACGGGCGCGGGACAAAGCTTCACGCAATCGCGCAAGTTCCTCGTCGGCGGGCTTCTCCAGTCTGTGACCTTCGGAATCAACCCTTTCCTTCACGCCAAAACGCATGTCTCTCTTCACCAGCGGTGGTACGCGATCGAAGAAAAAATCGTAGAGCTTGGGGCGAGCCTGCCTCCCGATCTCGATCACATCTTCGAATCCTGACGTCGTAACCAGGGCGACACGTGCGCCTTTGCGTTGGAGGAGCGCGTTGGTGCCGACGGTGGTGCCGTGGAGCAGTTCGATGCCGCGCCTGGCGCCGATTTTTGCGATCGCCTCGGCGATGGCTCGGGAAGGATCGTCCGGTGTGGAGAACACCTTCAGCGTCTTCAGATGCCTGCCCTCTACCCAAACGCAGTCCGTGAAAGTGCCGCCGGTATCGATGGCAATCCGAAGCGGAGATTGGGGCGGCCTGGGCATTAACACGGAAGACTAACATGCGAGCGTCGGTGAGCCGCGACCAACGTTTGGACGATTTTGCGAGCCCTTCCACCCGTGCCCAATCGGTCATCGTTTCGCTTCTCGTCCTTGCCGTATGCTGAAGAAGGATGAGCGGGAAAACCTGGAAAGTGTGGCTCGTGCCCGGCGGCTTGTTGATAGCGCTGGCGGCCGGAATCGTGAACGGCCCGGCGCTTGCGCAGGTCGCGCCATCGCTCTCCTTTTACTATGTTGCGGCTTTCGCGGGCGGGCTGCTGCTGGCCTGGCGGTTTAATTCCAGCCGCATTCTTTCTTCGGTGGTGACGCTGCTGCTGGCGTCACGGGCGGTGGATTTCTTTTCCGCCGAGCAGGTGCGCTCTGGCCCCGGCCGCACTGCAGTCCTGCTGGCTGCGTTGCTAGTGCCGCTGAATTTTGCCATTTTTGCGTTGATGCGAGAGCGCGGCCTCGTGTTCGCCGGATTAGTGCCGCGTTTCGGGATTCTGTTTCTTGAATCGGTGGTGGTCGCGGTGGCTTGCCGCCCGGAGAACAGTCCGGCCCAGCCGCATCGTGGCGTTGCGACACTTCCCCTATGGATGGCGTTGGGTTTTGTCGCCGCCATCGCCGTTTTCATCGCCCGCTACTTGCAAACACGCAAGCCCGTCGAGCCGGGGTTCGTCTGGTCGTCGGTGGCCGTTTTCCTTTGGCTCGAATTCAATCCGCTAGGCAAGGCAGCCGACGTCTATGTGGGGACGGCCGCGCTGATTCTGGCCGCATCGCTGATAGAAACTTCCTATGTGCTGGCCTATCACGACGAGTTGACGGGCATCCGCGGGCGCCGCGCCTTCAACGAGGCACTGCTCTCGCTCGACCAGCAGTACGCGATTGCCATTGTCGACATCGATCATTTCAAAAAGTTCAACGACACGTACGGGCACGACGTGGGTGATCAGGTGCTGTGCATGGTCGCGACGCGAATTTCGCACGTCAGAGGAAATGGATCTGCTTACCGCTGCGGCGGTGAAGAATTCGCTGTCATTTTCCGAGACATGTCGGCGAGGGATGCATCCGAACATCTCGAAGTATTGCGCGAGGAAATTGCGCAAGCAATGTTTCGAGTACGAGGCGGCCTTGAACGGCGAGGTGCGAATCGTTCGGGCGAGGCCGACCGGCGGCGTCCGACCAAAAAGAAAGGTGCAGCTACGCCACTGTCGCAAACGCCGGAGCGGCTGTCCGTAACTGTGAGTATCGGCGTGGCCGAGCCGAGCACGCGGAACCGATTGTCCGAGCAGGTGATTCAAGCCGCCGATCAGGCCTTGTATCGCGCGAAACAAAGAGGCCGCAATCGCGTCGAGATGGCGACGACCGCTCCATTGCGGCTGGAAAAGCCGCGTCGCGCAAAGACCTCGTAATCCTGACGGTCTACCAGTCGCGAAGATGAATCAGTAGCAAAAGGATGGTCGCTGCGAAAGGCAGAAACAGGCCGGAGCGCAGGCTCCCGGTTGCCTGCGAGGTGACTCCCACCAGCCAGGGAATCATCGCCGGGCCCAGCGAGGCCAGGGAAAACATGACCGCTCCGATGCTGCGCGCCGCGATCCCGAAGTGATGGGAAAAGCGAGAGACTGTAATCGGATAGAGCGTGGCATAGCTCAGCCCGGTCAGCAGCGCCCCGGCGATGACGGTAGTCAGATTCGGGGCCCAGAGCATCAGCCCGATTCCGAGAGTCGCGGCGGCAAAGCCTCCGCGCAAGACTGGTGGTTCGGAAACTCCGCGAAGCAAGGCGGTCCCCAAGGCGCGGCCGAGCGTCAACGCGGCCCAGAAAAATGCAGGCATCAACGATGCCATGGCAGCACCTCTTGCGCCAAGACGCGAGACATAGGAGCCGATCCATCCTCCCACCGCGGTTTCCGCGCCCGGGTAGAAAAAGAACACCAGCGCGAATAGCCAGATCACTGGACTGCGAGCTATCGGGCCCCAACGCACGGCATGCTCTGGAGATTTCTCCGCCGCAGGGAACGGAAATCCGCGCATGACGACAGCCAACAACAAAAGCAGCACCGTCACCGCACCAAGGAACGCCGGAATAAGGTTGCGGGCCGCGGACCAGGTTACGAGCAACGAACACAGCACAGCGCCTACTCCCCAGAAGAAATTCAGCAGGTTGACGGCGCTCGTGCGCGATTCTGGCGGACTGATTTCCGCTACCAGCAGACTGTCAGTCGGAATGATCGATCCCACTCCGAACCCGTAAATCGCCACCGCGATAAACCCGAGTTGAACGGACCCCAGCCACAGGGTGGCCGCTCCAAGAGCCATGCAGAGAAGGCTTCCGAGAAACGCGGGTTTGTAACCGAATCGCGACAGCAAAACCCCAGACAACTGCACTCCGAGCAGCGCGGAGAGAAACTGGATCAGAAAAAGATTGCCAGCCTGCGCGTCGGTCAACGACCACCGTCCGATCATGTGCGGCAACATCGGACCGAGAATCGTGTTGAGAATTCCGGTTGGCAGGAAGGCGAACTGGGCGACCAGGATGAGGCTTTTGCTGAACTCGATTTTGGGCTCCCGGGTTTGAGCGGTTGTCATCATGGACGGAGGTCCTCCCCCGGCTCACCAGGGATTGCAGGATAACTCAGCAGCGTGACCGCATGAAACAATTCATCCTCATCCTGAGAGCCCGTGACTTTTTTCCTTTGCATCCTGAGCGAAGCGAGATGAGCGAAGCGAGCCGAACGAGTCGAAGAGCCTGTCCCGAGCGTAGCCGGGGGGACCCCTACTCTCTTCCCCACCATCGCGCCGTTTCAAAGTTCCGGGCCAACGGGCTTTGGCCGTGAGCCGAAAAGGGATAACTACGACGTGTTAAACTATGTAGAAATCCACCCGCCGGAGAGATGGCCGAGAGGCTGAAGGCGGCGGTTTGCTAAACCGTTATACGGGCTAAAACCTGTATCGAGGGTTCGAATCCCTCTCTCTCCGCCAGATTCCTGCAAGTTTTTCTTTCGTGCGTTTCACTCAGCAAAAAGAACGGCTCCCGATCTGGTCGAAACCCCATAGCTATGAGCCGGCGGGCTACGCCGTCCGATGGCGAAAGGAAACCACGGTGGCGTTGTAGCGATCGCCCCGCAGCAGCGATAGGCTGTACTCAATCGCGATGTCCTGATCGTCGTAGGTTGTTTCCTTGATCATGAGAACCGCGCTGCCAGCAGCGGCCTCCAGGATCCGTGCCTCCTCGTCGCCCGCGTTAAGAGCGCCTATCACTTCTTCTGCCCAATGCAGCTTGCGCCGGTACGTGCTTTCAAAAATATGGTAGAGCGATTCTTTCTCGAGGTCCTGGCGGTCGATGCCGGCGAAAATGCGGGCTGGAAGGTAGCTCGTCACCAGCGCCACCGGTTCGCCATTCACGAAGCGCAGACGCTTCGCCTTGTAGACGCGTTCGCCGGGCGTGAGTTTTAGGGCTTGCGCTACTTCGATGTCGGGTTCCTCAATATCGAGACTCAAAAGACGTGCGGAAGGGATCAACCCTCTGCGCTTCATCTCTTCGCTGAATCCGCGCAGCTGCTGAAAATTCCAGGGCACCCGGCCCGAGCCGATGATGGGACGCTTTCCTTTCGCAATAATGAGGAGCCCCTCGGAACGCAGCTTCTGAAATGCCTGTCGCACGGGCATCTTGCTGATCGCCAGCGCGCGGGCAATCTCACCCTCGGAGTGAAAGGTCTGTCCTGGCTTCAGCTTGTTTTTCTTAATGAGGGCGCGTACCTGATCCACGATTTGCTGGTAGTAAGGGACGAAGCTGGAGTTGTCCAAAATCAGGTTGAGCGCCGCTGGAGTTGTCAAAGGATCCTCCGGACATTTTCCGCAGACCGCCTACATCAATACATAGTATACAACGTATATATGTAAAGGACAACCTAGCTAAACTGTAGTTCGCTATAACTCCAATAGTCGCAACCATTGTATTGATAACAAACATGATAGCGTACAACAATTACCGCGCGCTTTTCTAGAATCAAAGATTGCTCTTGACACCATATATAGATATGAAGTCTACAGGCTGCGAGCGAACACTCGCGGCCCTCTCTGCGTGTTCTTCTTGCGCCGCATGAAATTCGGGAGACTTTCTTATGGACAGGCACCGAGAAATCCGCCCCCGCAGGTTCGATGTTATGAAGACCGCTGCCATCGCCTTCGTATTGCTGCTGACTATGCTCGCGCCCGCCGCGGCGCAGGTGGAATCGGCCAAGGTTGTCGGGACGATTCGTGACGCTTCCGGTGCAGCCGTTACCGGAGCGAAGGTCAGGGTCACGAATGTGGGCACAAACGTATCGCGCACAACGCTGACCGACAGCAGCGGCGACTATGTTGTGACCGAACTGCCTCCCGGGACCTATACGCTGACCGGCGAGCACGAAGGCTTCAAGCGGACCGAGCAGGCTCCGTTCAAGCTCGACGTGAACCAGGTGCTGCGCGTCGATCTCGCGCTCACCGTAGGCTCGCTGAAAGAAGTAGTCACGGTGACGGCAGCAGAGCCGCTGATCGAAGGGGAAACATCTTCGATTGGACAAGTCGTCGAGGAACAACGGGTGCACGAACTGCCTCTCAACGGCAGGAATTTCGTGGAACTCGCATACCTGACCCCGGGCGTCAACCAAGGGCCTGCTGGCGCAGTGCAGCAGGGAGGAATTCCGGAGAACCAGCGCGGAACCGGATCCATTCAAGCCAACGGGCTGACGGCGACGAACAATAATTTTCTGCTCAACGGTTTTGATAACAACGAGCAGCAGATTGGATTTCAGGTTATTCAGCCGCCGATTGACGCGATCCAGGAATTCAAGGTTCAGACGACGAGTTTTGGAGCCGATACAGGACGCGGCGGGGCGGTAGTCAACGTTGTGCTGAAGTCCGGGACAAACCGTCTGCATGGCAGCCTGTACGAGTTCCTGCGCAACTCGGCATTCGACGCCAAGAATCCTTTTGACGACCCCACGCTGCCGATCGCGCCCTTCAAGCAGAATCAGTTTGGCGGTTCGCTGGGCGGGCCGATTTTCAAGAACCGTACGTTCTTCTTTGGCGACTATCAGGGAACGCGAATCCGGCAATCGCAGACCGATCTTTCTTCTGTTCCGTTGCCTGCTGAAATTGGTGGCAACTTCACGGATCGGCTAACGGGCTCAACGTTCTCGCCGTGCCCATCCGGGGGCCCGCAGTTTGACACGGGGACGATTTTTGATCCTTTCAACACGGCAACGTGCCCTGATGGAATCACGATTTACCGGCTTCCCATCCAGAGCGCTGGCCAGGTAAATGTGATCCCTGCATGCCTCGGCGGCACGGGCCGAGGCACTTCCGGCGGAGCCTGCCTGGACTCGGCAGCTCTGAATCTGGTGCAACTCTTCCCGGCTCCGAACCGCGACGGGAGCCCGAACTATCTTTCCAATCCGGTGGCCCGCAACAACCAGGATTCCTTCGACTTTCGGATTGACCACCAACTCACCGGCAAGAACGGCCTGTTTGCCACGTTCAGCTACGGCAACGTGAACGCTCATATTCCGGACCCGTTTCCGGGGCAAGCCGGAGGCGGAACATTTACCGGCGACATCAAGAACCTGTCGCGCGCGGTTGGGCTTAGCGATGTGCACACGTTCTCGCCAAACAAGATCAACGAAGTGAAGATTGGTTACACGCGTTACGTGGTGAACGCGACGCAGAATTTTGCCGGCCA
>Ga0335069_10005988_pt1 | contig 17787 bp, 19 predicted proteins | sample Lox_Sample_11_FD_206714 | JGI IMG/M metagenome (GOLD analysis project Ga0335069, IMG submission 206714) | Soil microbial communities from Loxahatchee National Wildlife Refuge, Florida, United States - Lox_Sample_1.1 | ecosystem: Environmental > Terrestrial > Soil > Wetlands | place: USA... | reverse complement strand
GCAGGCGGTCGAGCTCCCCTACGGGCGCAAGCGGGCGCTCGAGATCGCCACCACCCTGGCGCTCGATCCCGAGCTGATGCTGCTCGACGAGCCGACCGCCGGAATGGGGCATGAGGACGTCGACCGCATCGCCGCCCTCATCAAGCGCGTGGCGGCCAACCGCACGGTCCTGATGGTCGAGCACAATCTGAGCGTGGTCGCCACGCTCTCGAACACGATCACCGTTCTGGCGCGCGGCGAGGTGCTGGCCGAGGGCGATTACGCGACCGTCTCGCGCCATCCCGACGTGATGCAGGCGTATCTGGGGTCTGGCCATGCCTGATGCGAGCGCCGGCAATACGCTGCTGTCGGTCCGCGATCTCCACGCCTGGTATGGCGAATCGCACATCCTGCACGGCGTCGAATTCAACGTGCAGCAGGGCGAGGTGGTTACTCTCCTCGGGCGCAACGGAGCCGGCAAGACCACGACCTTGAAGGCGATCATGGGCATGGTCGGCAAGCGTACGGGCTCGGTCCATTACGAGGGGCAGGAGACGATCGATCTGCCTTCGAACCGGATCGCCCGCCTGGGCATCGCCTTCTGCCCGGAAGAGCGCGGCATTTTCGCGAGCCTCGACGTCGAAGAGAACCTGCTGCTGCCGCCCGCGGTCAGGCCGGGCGGCCTTTCGGTGGATGCGATCTTCGATCTTTTTCCCAACTTGAGAGAGCGCCTGCGCAGCCAGGGCACCAAGCTCTCGGGCGGCGAGCAGCAGATGCTGGCGATCGCGCGCATCCTGCGCACTGGCGCCCGCCTCTTGCTCTTGGATGAACCCACCGAAGGGCTGGCGCCGGTGATCATCGAGCAGATCGGCCGCACCATCCAGCGCCTGAAGCAGGAAGGCTTCACCATCCTGCTGGTCGAGCAAAATTTCCGCTTTGCGGGCACGGTGGCCGATCGCCATTATGTCGTCGACCGGGGCAAGGTGATCGACATGATCCCGAACCCGCAGCTCGACGCCAACATGGACAAGCTGCACGAGTATCTCGGGGTCTAAACGAAGCAACACTGGAGGAAATGGTCATGCAATTCGCTCGGAGTCTTCTATTGTCGGCCGCCGTCGCCTTGTGTGCGACCGCCGCGCACGCCCAGTATTCGGGCGGTACCGTCAAGATCGGCGTGCTGAACGACATGTCGAGCTTGTACGCCGATATTGGCGGGCCGGGCTCGGTGCTCGCAGCGCAAATGGCGGCCGATGACTTCACCGCTACCCATAAGGACCTGAAGGTCGAGATCGTCTCCGCCGATCACCAGAACAAGCCCGACGTGGGCTCGGCGATCGCCCGCAAGTGGTTCGACCAGGATGGCGTGGATGCCATCGCCGACGTGCCGACCTCCTCGGTGGCCCTGGCGGTCGCCGACGTCGTGAAAGAGAAGAACAAGGTGTTCCTGATCTCCGGTGCGGCAACGTCCGACCTCACCGGCAAGGCGTGCACGCCCAACAACGTGCATTGGACCTACGACACCTGGATGCTCGCCCACGGGACGGGTACCGCGATCGTGAAGCAAGGTGGCGATACCTGGTTCTTCCTGACCTCAGACTATGCATTCGGCCATCAGCTCGAAGCCGATACGTCGGAGGTCGTCAAGGCGAACGGCGGCAAAGTGCTCGGCGCGGCCCGCCACCCGCTGAACACATCCGACTTCTCGTCCTTCCTCCTGCAGGCCCAAGCCTCGAAGGCCAAGGTCGTCGGCCTGGCCAACGCCGGCGGCGACACGATCAACTCGATCAAGCAGGCGTCGGAGTTCGGCATCGTGCAGGGCGGGCAGAGCCTTGCCGGCCTGCTTCTGTTTATCACCGACGTTCATTCGCTCGGCCTGCAGACGGCTCATGGCCTCCTGTTTACGACCGCATGGTACTGGGACCTCAACGATCCGTCGCGCGAATGGGCCAAGAAATTCGCGGCCAAGCACGACGGCAAATACCCGACAATGGGCCAGGCGGGGGTTTACGCCGCAGTCCTTCACTATCTCAAGGCGGTGAGCGCCCTGAAGAGCGACGCTGACGGCAAGGCGGTTGTCGACGAGATGAAGAAGTTGCCGACCGACGACCAGCTGTTCGGCAAGGGCACCGTCCGTGTCGATGGCCGCGTGCTCCATCCAGCGTACCTCATGGAAGTGAAAAAGCCGGAGGAGTCGAAGAGCGAATGGGACCTGATGAAGGTCCGGCAGACGATCCCGGCCGACCAGGCGTTCCGGCCGCTCAGCGAAGGCGGCTGCCCGCTCGTGAAAGGCTGACGTGATGCGGGCGTGAGGCGCCAACGCGTCTCACGCCCGTTTCTTCGTTTTCGCGATGTTCGCTCTTCTCGGCATACCCCCCCAGGCGCTGTTCGGACAGCTGCTCATCGGGCTGATCAACGGCTCGTTCTACGCGCTGCTGAGCCTCGGGCTTGCGGTGATCTTCGGCCTGCTCAACATCATCAACTTCGCTCACGGCGCGCTCTACATGATGGGCGCGTTCTTCGCATGGTTCCTGCTGCAATATCTCGGTTTGAGTTATTGGTGGGCATTGATATTGGCACCGATCGGGGTCGGCGTCGTCGGCGTGATCCTCGAACGCCTGTTCCTCAAGCAGCTTTACAAGCTCGACCACCTGTACGGGCTGCTCCTCACCTTCGGCATGGCGCTGGTGATCGAGGGCCTGTTCCGCAACAAATACGGCTCATCCGGCCTGCCCTACCAGATGCCGTCGGCCCTCTCGGGCGGGCGCAATCTCGGATTCATGTTCCTGCCGAACTACCGCGCCTGGGTCGTGCTGGTCTCGGTCTCGGTGTGCCTCCTCACCTGGTACGTGATCGAGCGGACAAAGCTCGGCTCGTATCTGCGCGCGGCGACCGAGAATCCGGGGCTGGTGCAGGCCTTCGGAGTCAACGTGCCGCGGATGATCACCATCACCTACGGCTTCGGCGTGGCGCTCGCCGCCTTCGCGGGCGTGCTCGCCGCCCCCATCTACCAGGTGAGCCCGCAGATGGGCTCCAACCTGATCATCGTCGTGTTCGCGGTGGTGGTGATCGGCGGCATGGGCTCGATCATGGGCTCGATCCTGACCGGCTTCGCGCTCGGCGTCATCGAGGGCCTCACCAAGGTATTCTATCCGGAGGCGTCGAACACCGCGATCTTCGTCATCATGGCCATCGTGCTGCTGATCAAGCCGACCGGCCTGTTCGGGCGGGCGCACTAGAATGGTCGACGTCACGAGCAACGGCAGCATCGCCGCCCCGACGACCGTCGTCGCCCGCCATCAATACGTCGCGTTCGCCGTGATGCTGGCGCTGCTGGTCGCAGCGCCGTTCTTCGTCTACCCGATCTTCCTGATGGATGCGCTGTGCTTCGCGCTGTTCGCCTGCGCGTTCAATCTCCTGGTCGGCTATGCGGGGCTGCTGTCGTTCGGGCATGCGATGTTCCTGGGCTCTGCCGGATATCTTTCGGCGCACGCTGCCAAGGTCTGGGGCTTCCCGCCCGAGCTCGCGATCGTCACCGGCACCGCCACGGCCGCCCTGCTCGGCCTCATCACCGGTGCGCTGGCCATCCGCCGCCAGGGCATCTATTTCGCCATGACCACCCTGGCCCTGGCGCAGATGATCTATTTCTTCTGCCTCGAGGCCAAGTTCACCGGCGGCGAGGACGGAATCCAGCGCGTGCCGCGCGGCACGTTGTTGGGGCTGTTCGATCTCCGCGATGACCTCACGCTGTACTGGGTCGTGCTGGCCATCTTCCTGTTCGGGTTCCTCCTCATCTACAGGACCATCCATTCGCCGTTCGGCCAGGTGCTGAAGGCGATCCGCGAGAACGAGCCGCGCGCGGTCTCGCTCGGCTACAAGGCCGAGCAGTACAAGCTGATCGCATTCGTCCTGTCGGCGGCCTTGGCCGGGCTCGCCGGCTCCACCAAGGCGATCGTGTTCCAGCTCGCTTCGCTCACCGACGTCAACTGGCCGATGTCGGGCGAGGTCGTGCTCATGACCCTGCTCGGCGGGCTGGGCACGGTGTTCGGACCGGTGGCCGGCGCGTTCATCGTTGTGGCGCTCGAAAATTACCTCGCCCAGCTGGGGGCGTGGGTGACGATCGTCCAGGGGATCATCTTCATCGTCTGCGTGCTCACCTTCCGCCGCGGGGTCATCGGCGAGCTCGGCCGCCTGCTGAAGAAGTCGCTGTAGGCACTATTCGACCGCATTCGTAACGGGATTCGCGAGCGTTCCGATTCCCGCTGCATGCACCGCGATCTGGTCGCCTGCCCTCATGAACTTCTGCGGCCTGCGGCCATAGCCGACCCCGGCCGGCGAGCCCGTCGTGATCACATCGCCGGGCTGGAAGCGGTAGAAGCGTGAATAGTGCGCGATCAGTGCCGCGACGTTGAACACGAGGTCGTTGGTATTCGCGGCTTGCACGACTTCGCCGTTGAGCGTCGTCTTGAGGTCGACATCGTCCGGATCCGGAATCTCATCTCGGGTGGCCAGCACCGGTCCCATGGGGCAGAACGTCGGAAACTGTTTGCCGAGTAGATTCAGCTCCCAGGCAAAGATGGCTCCCATGATGCCTTTCGAAGCGAACACCGGGGCAACCCAGTCGCGGGCCGACACGTCGTTGACGAGTGTATATCCTGCGACATAATCCAGGGCCTCGGCGGCGCCGACGCAGTGGCACGGCCGCCCGATAACGGCGCTGAATTCGCCCTCCCAATCCACCATGTCGGGATTCGATTTCGGCAAGACGATTGGCGCACCATCGCCGATGATAGCGGCGATGCTCTTGGTGAACGACAGCGGCTGGTCGGGCACCTCCGTCTTCATCTCGCGCAGATGCTCGCGATAGTTCGCCCCGCACGACAGGATCATGGCCGGGTCGGGAATTGGCGCGAGCAGCGTCGCAGTCGTGCGCGGCCGAAGCGCGCCGATTTCCCGTAGCCGTTCGGCGGCACCTCCGGCGGCCTCATCGGTCAGTCGCCGGATCAGGTCGAGGGCGCCGGCTCCTTGCTCCAGGATGCCCCGCACGGAACCAGCCAATTCGCGCGCGGACGGCAAAACGGCGGCCCCGGCGATCAGATCCAGTACCTCATCGCCCACGAGGGCTCCGGGAACGGCGCGCCCGGCACTTTTCATCGTCACAAGATGCATGATCTTCCCCAATCGGCTAGATGGCACGAGGCTAAAGAAGCTTGCGACCCGCCTCAATCCTGTTCTGCGGCGTCGGATTACCTGTCATGCCCTTGCACCCCTGTCCCGTTCGTGCGTGAATCTCCGACGGATCAAATTCGGGGATGATGTTCGCATCGCGAACATCGCCGGGAGGAGCGGACATGTCGAAGGGTGAGCGGGCGAAGAGCGTCGGCCGTCGCAACTTCTTGAAGGGGGCGGCCCTTGCCGGTGCCGCCGGCCTCGCACCGCCTTTGGCGTCAAAGGCCAGAGCCGCGGACACGCCACCCAAGCCCGTCACACCGCTGCCGAACGCGCAAACGGCGCAGGCCGAAGCGGGTGCCGCCGCACACGCGGCCGCCCCTCTGACCGGCGGGAAGAGCGGCGGCGACCTCATGGTCGACGTCTTCAAGCAGCTCAAATTCGAATACTTCTTCTCGAACCCGGGCTCGAGCTTCCGCGGCCTGCAGGATTCGGTCATCGACTATGGCGGCAACAAGGATCCGGAATTCATCATGTGCTGCCACGAGGAGTCCTCGGTCGGCATGGCGCATGGCTATGCCAAGATCGAGGGTCGGCCCGCGGGCGTGCTTGCACACGGCACGGTCGGCCTGCAGCACGCCTCGATGGGCGTCTACAATGCGTTCTGCGACCGCGTGCCGGTCTACATCGTGATCGGCAACGGCATCGATGCGACCAAGCGCCGGCCGGGTGTCGAATGGATCCACACCGTCCAGGACGCAGCCTCGATGGTGCGCGACTACACGAAATGGGACGACCAGCCGGGGTCGCTCCAGCACTTCGTCGAGTCCGCGGTGCGCGCGTACAAGATTGCCACCACCCCGCCGTATGAGCCGGTGCTCCTGGTCGCGGACAGCGAGCTGCAGGAAAACCCGATCAAGCCCGACGAGACCTTCTACATCCCGAAGCTGCCGAACACGGTGCCGCCGCAGGGCGATTCCGCGGCGGTCGCCGAGTGCGCGAGGATGCTGGTCGCGGCCGAGAACCCGGTGATCCTGGCCGACCGGTGCGCGCGCACGCCCAAGGGGGTGGCCCTGCTCGTGGAGCTGGCCGAGCTCCTGCAAGCGCCGGTCGTCGACCAGGGCGGACGGATGAACTTCCCCAACCGCCATCCGCTCAACCAGTCCGGGCGCGCCCGCGGCCTCGTCTCCCAGGCTGACGTCATCGTGGGCCTCGAGCTCACGGATTTCTGGGGTGCGACCCACGGCTATCGCGACCAGCTCGAACGCACCTCCTGGCCGGACACGAAACAGGGTGCGAAGCTGGTGAGCATCAGCTCGGTCGATCTCTTCACGCGCTCCAACTACCAGGATTTTGAGCGCTTCGAGGACGTCGACCTCGCGATCACCGGCGACGCGGAAGCGACGCTGCCGGCGCTGATCGAGGCCGTGAAGCGCCAGATCACCGCCGACCACAAATCCGCCTACGAGGGCCGCGGCAAGAAGATGGCGGCGGCGCACAAGGGCCTGTTCGAGCGCGCGAAGATGGATGCGACGTACGGCTGGGACGCGAGCCCCATCTCGACCGCGCGGCTGTGCGCCGAGCTGTGGGCGGTGATCAAGGACGATGACTGGTCGCTCGTGTCGCCGACTGGGTCGGTGAGCAACTGGCCGCAGAGGCTGTGGAACATGGACAAGCATCATCAGTTCATCGGCGGGCCGGGCGGCTACGGGGTGGGCTACGGGCTGCCGGCGGCGACCGGTGCCGCGGTCGCCAACAAGAAGCACGGGCGGCTCACCGTGAGCATTCAGAACGACGGAGACCTGATGTACGCGCCCGGCGCCTTGTGGACCCAGGCGCACCATAAGATCCCGATCCTGTCCGTGATGCACAACAACCGCGCCTATCACCAGGAGGTCATGCACCTGCAGCGCATGGCCAACCGCCACAATCGCGGCATCGATACCGCGCGCATCGGAACCGCGATCGTCAATCCGGAGATCGACTTCGCGAAGCTCGCGCAAAGCATGGGCGTGCACGGCGAAGGACCGATCACCGACCCCAAGGATCTGGGTCCGGCGCTGCAGCGCGCGGCCGCCATCGTCAAGCGCGGCGAGCCGGCGCTCGTCGACGTCGTCACGCAGCCTCGATAGGAGTGCGCGACATGAGGACGTTTCTCTGCATCCCGGCGGCGGCTCTCGCTCTGACGGTCTTCAGCAGCGGCGCATGGGCTCAATCGGCCGCCCCCGCGGGCGACGCGGCCCACGGCCAGCAGCTATTCGCCGCCGATGGCTGCTATCAGTGCCACGGCTATGTCGGACAGGGCGGCAACGCCGGCCTTCGGCTCGGGCCGCCGCCCATCGCCTACGAGGCGTTCACCGAGCAGCTTCGCCATCCACGCGCCGAGATGCCGCCCTACGAAGCCAAGATCCTGCCCGACAAGGACGCAGCGGACATCTACGCGTATCTGCAGAGCCTGCCGAAGCCGCCGGCGGTCAAGGACGTCCCGCTGCTGAACAATCTCTAGGGCATCGCCTTAGGGTCGTCGGGTGCCGGCGCCGGTGCCGCAACCGCAGGTGGGGCGGCCTCAGGTTGTTGCGCCGCTGGTGAGGACGGCGCCTGCGCCGAAGCGGGCGCCTGGATCCCCGGCGCATTGTCCGCCCGGGCGGGTGCCGCTGCCGGTTGGTCGGGTGGCGGCGGCGATGCTTGCACGGGAGCCGACGCAGCATCGCTCGGCACCGGGCTCGGGGCGACATTGGTCGTCTTTTCGCTCCTGCTTCCGTCGAGCTTGTCGTTCTTGGCCGCGGACGGCCCCGGGACCTCGAGCGGCGCAATATAATCGGCGACGATGCGTGCCTGCTTGCCTTCGATGACGAGGACCTTCAGCCCGACGGGAAGCGGCGTCACGTCTTTCTGCGCCACCGCAATGAGTTCGCCACCCGTCTTGCGGACAATGTATTCGAACGCCGTCGTATCGTCGGCGGCATGCTCCACGCTCGTCCCGATGAGCCCGCCGACCAGCGTGCCGCCGATCGCGCTGAGGGCCGTGATGACGCCCCCATCGGGCTCCTGTGCGCCGAGGACGCCACCGGCAGCACCGCCGGTCACGGCCCCGACCGTGCCATCGGCTCTGATCCTTATTTCGCGAAACCCGGCTATCACGCCTTGATCGACCTTGTTCGCCTGCTGGACGGCGGCCGTGGAGTACGTGTTGGGGGAGTAATCCGGTCCGCAGCCGGCGACCGCGACAAGCAGGGTCATCGGCAAGACAACTCGGAGATACTGGAACAAGGCTTACCCTCTTCGCTTGCGTGGCAACGCCGGCGCCACAGCCGCGCATCCGCGCTGTCGCGGGCCCCTGTCAGGGCATGACTGAGTATCGAAGGTCCCCTAGCTGAGTCGCACTATTTGGTGCCACTCAACTCTGGCGTCGGGTCGTGGCATTTTTGTGGCCGGCGTCAGCCTGCGATCGCCACATTCTCGCCTATCTTGGCGGCTGCCGGATGGCGGCGCGAACGCGACGGGCGCCCCGGCGACGTCGCGTAGATCTGGCCGAAGCGGTTGCGCAGAAAGAGGTTGAGCGGGACGTCCTCCTGGCGCACGAAACCGCGTGCCGGCAGGACACCTTCGGACAAGAGATCGAGCACGCCGCAAACTCCGGCCGCGGTGGTCATCTGGATCGCGCTGCGTGCCCTCCCGTTGAGGTCGCTGCCGTAGACCTTGTTCGCGTAAGTCTCCTGGACATAGCGCCCGCCGCGCACGCCGCTCACAGCAACGAAGACTATGACGACGTCCTGCAGGGTGGCGGGAAGCGCATACTCCAGGATGTCCTTGAGGACGTGCCGCCGGTCGCGCAGGCGCAGGTCATGCAGCAGGGTCTTCATGATGGCCGCGTGGCCGGGATAGCGCACAGTCCGGTAGTTGAGCTCGCGCACCCGGCCGAGATAGGTCTCGCACAGGCTGCCGAGGCCGCCCGAGGTGTTGAACGCCTCGTAGGTGACGCCGTCGAGCGCGAACTCCTCCCGCTCCTCCATCGCCGGCACCTCGCGGCGGACGCCGCCGACGATCGCCTCGCACGGCTCGCAATATTCGTTGATGACGCCGTCGGTGCTCCAGGTGAGGTTGTAGTTCAGCCCATTCGACGGGAAACGCGGTAACGCCCCGACCCTCAGGCGGATGCTGTCGAGGACGTCGAAGCGCTGCGCCAGATCGTTGGCGACGATGGACACGAATCCCGGCGCCAGTCCGCATTGCGGGATGAATGCGCTCTCGGCACGCTCGGCCAGCTGCTTGACGTGACGGGTGCTGGCCACGTCTTCGGTGAGATCGAGATAGTGCACGCCAGCCTCGCGGGCGGCATCGGCTATTCGGGTCGTCAGATGATAGGGAGCGGCATTGATGATCGCGAACTTGCCACGCGCCAGTTCGGCCAACGCTCCGGGAGCGGTGTCGACCTCGATGACGGCCTTGGCGATCGGGGCGCCGGCGTCAATGCCAGCGATCCGGGCCACGTCGCGGTCGGCGAGCGTCACGCGGTGGTTTCCGCGCACGATGAGCATCTCCGCGACGGTCGAGCCGATTTTGCCGGCGCCCACGACGACCACGTCTCGCGAATTCAGCACCATGCCAGCCTCCGATGAGCATGGTCAGTATTGACGCGCGGCGTTTCAGGGGCTACGGGCATCTCGACGAAACGTGACCCGGGTGGTCGGCAGAATGACGGACCGCGCGAACAAAACGAAGGTCGACGACACCGATCGCCGCCTGCTTTCGCTCCTGCGGGAGAACGCCCGCGCGCCCGCCACCGAGTTGGCGCGGCGCCTGGGCCTGTCGCGCACCACCGTCCAAAGCCGCATCGAGCGGCTCGAGCGAAGCGGGATCATCGCCGGCTACACCGTGCGGGTCACCGACGAACACGAGCACGGCCTTATCAGGGCCTATGTGATGGTCACCTTGCGGCCGAAGCTGTCAGCCTCCGTGGCGGCCAGCTTGCGGCGGATCGCCGAGGTCCGCACGCTTCACTCGGTGAGCGGCAGCTTTGACCTCATCATCGCGACCGCCGCAACGTCGATCAACGAGATGAACGAACTGATCGACCGCATCGGCGCCCTGGAGGGCGTCGAGCGAACCACCTCTGCCGTCGTTCTTTCGACGCCGATCGACCGCTAGAGAGCTCCTAGAGACCCAGCCGCTGGGCGATGCCGAGCACGCGCTCGGCGGCCCGTGCAACGGGCCGGTCGATCATCTTGCCGTCGAGTTGCAGCACACCGCTGGACGCGCCGATCGCCTCCCGCACCCGCTTGGCCCACGCGATCTCGGCAACCGAGGGCGTAAACGTCGCGTGGATCCCGGCGATGTGCTTGGGATGGATCGCCGCCTTGCCGGTGAAGCCGAAGCTGCGCGCGCGCTTGGCTTCGGCGATGCCGCCGGCTTCGTCCGCGATGTCGGGATACGGCGTGTCCATGGCATCGATCCCCGCACAGGCCGCGGCCTGGATGACGCGGCCGCGGGCATAGATCAGCGGCTCCCATTCGAGCGCGCAGCCGAGCTCGGCGGACAGATCCATCGCCCCGAAGAACAGGAGCCCGTCGGGCGCCACTGCGCGCGCGATCGCAGTCGCGTTCTCGAGTCCCAACGCGGTCTCGATGATGGCGATGATCGGGGCCGCCGCGGCGCCGAGCCGCTGTCCCGCCTCCGCCACGTCCTCGACCCCTTCGATCTTTGGCAGCATGACGTAGTCGGGCTTGCGACCGGCGGCGGCGAGTGCCGCCGCGTCGCGCGGGCCCTCCTCGCCGCGAATCGGGTTGATGCGGACCGCCAGCGTCGCGCGGGCCGGGGACGCCCGCAAACTTGCGACGGCGAGCTCGCGCGCCTCGGCCTTGCGCTCCGGCGCCACCGAGTCTTCGAGGTCGATGCACACGATATCGGCACCGGCCGCGACGGCCTTGGCGACGCGCTCCGGCCGCAACGCCGGCACGAACAGCAACGATCGGTTCAACATGCGGGATTGACCCTAAAAGGCGCAGTTCTTGCCGTCAAACCAAAAGGTTAACGCGTTAAGTTTTGGCGAGCCAGTTTTTGCTACGCTCACCTCGCTGTGATATCGTCTCGACTACTCGCCAGATAACGGCGAGACCACGTCGAACCCGGCGGTGGGGGCCGGGCTTTCTTCGGTTGGCGGACCAGAAAAGGGTCTAAGGGGCGCATGAACAGACGAACCGGCGCAGCACGCGCAACGCAGGTGGCGTGAGCATGACGGCCACCGTCACGAAAAGCCGGCGGCGCTTCAGCCATGCCGAGCTTCATCAGGTCGTCGAACTGCACCATCGGTTTCGCACCGGGCGCCCGGGGGGCGTGCGCGCTCTGCTCGCGTTTGCCGACCTGTCCGGCTTGTCGATGGCGGGCTGCAATCTCGCGGAAGCGGATTTGAGCGGCGCCACTCTGCGCGGCGCCAATCTGTCCGAATGCAATCTCGATCGTACGACGCTGTTCGGCGCCGATCTGCGCGATGCCGATCTCGAGGATGCCACGCTGATCGGCGCCAACCTGCGCGGGGCCAGCCTGCGCGGCGCCAATCTCACGCGCGCCAATCTGTTCAAGGCCGACCTGCGCAACGGCACGATTGCCACCGCCGATATGGGCGGCAACCTTCATATGATGGCGATCAAGGCGGGACCGGCCGAGCTGGCGGAGGCGCGCCTCATCAACGCCAACCTGACCGACGCCGACATGAGCGGCGTGATCGCGACGCATACCGACTTCACCGATGCGGTTCTGCGCGGTGCCAAGCTCACGCGCGCCAACCTGCAGAACGCGCGCCTCGCCGGCGTCAATTTCGAGGGGGCCGACCTGTCCGCCGTCAACATGCGCGGCGCCGACCTCGAAGGCGCGGTGCTGACCGGCGCCAAGACGGACCTTGCGGATTTCTACGGCGCCACGCTCAAGAATATTCTGACTGACAAGCCGGTCGGAAAGACGCTCGATGCGCTCGGCATGCCGCTCGACGAGCTGGTCGGCCTTCATCTGCAATGGGTCCAAACCGGCGGATCAAAGGGCAAACCCGCCGATCTCACCGAGTTCGATCTGCGCAAGGGCCCGTCCCTGATGCGCGCCAACCTCACGGCCCTCAAGGCCGAAAAGGCCACGTTCTACGGTCTCGACCTCGAAGGCGCCATGCTCCAGGGTGCCAAGCTCGCCGGTGCCGATTTGCGCACCTGCCGTCTCTCCGCGGCAGATCTGCGCGGCGCCCAGCTGCAAGGTGCTCTTCTCAACCACGCCGATCTGCGCGACGCCAATCTCGACCCGCTCGTCATCGGGACGGAGCGCGTGTTTCCGACCAATCTCGAAAACGCACAGCTCCGCTGCGCCGATTTGCGCGGGGCGCGGCTGCGTCAGGCGATCATGCGCTTCGCCGACCTCACCGAGGCCAACCTGTCGAACGTCAATTTGCAGGACACCGCACTCGATGGCGCCAAGATGCCGGTCAGGCCGCAGCGGAAGGCGAGCTGACGACCAATCTTCGTCAAGTCGCGGCCTTCTGCACCATGCGCGGGCCATCCACCGCGACCGGAATCTCATAGACGGCCGGGGTCGCCCCGAAATTCGCGAGCTGTTCTGGCCTAAGGCCGAGATCGATGGGCACCGAGTCTTCGCGCTTCGCCTTGGCGCGCAGGTTGAAGACCTCGTGATGGTAGCCGTGCTTGTCCTCGATCACGTATTTGACGACCGGATACGCCTTGCCGGCGACCGACCCGCTGGTGACGATCGAGCGGATCTCCTTGATCGCGTGCTCGCCGATGATGGACCCGGCCAGCCGTGACAGCAGCTTCTCGGCGCGCGCGACGAACAGGAGCGTATCCAGCATCGTGGTGATCGGATCGAGCGGCCGCTGGAAATTGCCGATCAGGATCTGCCCGGAAAGCGCCTTGCTGATCATGCGCGCGAGCGTGATCGTGACGTCGCCGACGATGTACTCAAAGCCGCGCGGCCTCGTCCCTTCGACCTGGTGATACGAATAATGCGAGCCGACGCTGAAGCAGGCGCGCAAGCGCGGCACGAGCTTGCTCCCCTCGCCGGCATTCTGGCGCGCCAGCGCATTGTCGATCAGGATCAGGAGAAGGGCCGCGTAGGTCCTGAGGTCGGCCTCGAGGCCGCGCGCTCGGTTCCAGACGTAGAAGCCGTCGCCGACCGTCGAGCGGGCGAGCTCGACCTCGAAGCCGGCGTCGCTCATTTTCTTCGCCGCGTTATTGATGCTGTATTCAAGCGAATTGAGTTGCGCCACCTGCTCGATCGGCGACACTTTCGAAAAGCCGACGACGTCGAACAGCATCACGCCGCGATATTCGCTCTGCACGATCGAGTAGCGGCGGATGACGCTGTCGATGGAATCCGGGTCGACCTCGCCCTTGGCGCGGTCGGTGCCGATCTTGAACGGCAGCGCGAGGCGCAGCGGACGGGCCTGCAGCACCTTGCACGCATCCCCGAAGGTGGCCGCATCCATCATCCGGCGGCCGTGCAGGAGCCGCGGACTCGTCGTCGCCTGGGCGAGGACGCGATAGCAGGGTGCGACGCAGACCTGGATCCCGGACTCGTCGGTCATCCAGCCGACCACCATGTTCTTGCCGAGCTTCCACGAATTGTGGACGGCGATATCGATCTCGCGCAGCCCCTCGCGAACCTGGTTCAGATCAGCCATGCGCGTCGGCCCCCCATCGCCACGTTATCCCGCGGAAAAAGCGGGGACAACAGTGACGCACGTCACTAGTCAGACCACGGCCCGGTTAATTTTTTGTTGTCGATCTCCGTCCGGGCTCGCTCGGCCTCGGCCTTCTCCCGATCGCGCTCCGCCTTGGGCCGGCCGAACCTGGCCCGGTTGGCGGCCGCCGCGACGTCTGCCGCTTCGCGGACCTTCTGTTTGCGGCGCCGCCGCAGGTTGACGATATCGGCCATGGACCCGTTACGCAGCCGAGCGGCGACCGAACAGCGCCGCGGCGAACCGGGGATAGGTCTCGGCGATTTCCGCGGCGACCTGACCGTTCAGCACCGCGAGTTCCGCCTCGCTCGGCGGCAGCGTCGCTGGCACGTCGGCCGGCGCATCGTAGGTGAAGCCGGTATTGGCCCGCACCGTTTCCGCGGTTTCCCCGGGATGCAGGCTCGCGAGGCGAAAGCGTCGGGCTGCACGGTCGAAGTCGAAGACGCAGCGCCCGGTGACCAGGGCCGCCGGCCCACCCTGGCGATAGACTTCAGGCGGACTGGTGCCCGGGGCACTCACGAAATCGACTTTCGGTACCAGGACTCGCGCGGTGTGCTCCTCCCGGAACAGGATCACGCGCGGAATCAGGTAATAGAGGTAGGCGGAGCCGAACGAGCCCGGGAAGCGGTGCTGCCAGCGCGGGTACTCCCCGGCGCCGACGAGGTTCAGATTGGCCTCGCCGTCGATCTGCCCTCCGCTGAGAAAAAATGCGTCGATCCGGCCCTGTGCCGCGCAGTCGAAAAGCTCGCGGCCGCCATCCGTGAATGAATTGTTCTGCAGCGATCCTAGCATCAGGACGCGCATGCTCCCAGCGCCCATGGCGCGCGCCAGCAACGTTGCAGCACCCGGGATCGGCGAGGAATTGCCGACCGCCACCGTGCGGCACCCCGCCAGCATCCGGGAGATCACCGCGATCAGCAGCCTGGTGCGCGCAATATCCATCACGCGGCCGCGGGCCAGGCGCCAAGGAACCGGTCGAGCCAGGCGCGGAAACCGGCCTCGCTGCGCGCCGCCTCGGCATAGCGCGCGAGCTCCGCCTCGTCCGCGGCGTAGAGGTCCTGCAGGCCCAAGGGCCAGGCGCCCCGCGGCGCTTCGGCAACCGCCTCGACATACAGGCCCGGCAGCACGCCGGCCGCGATTGTCTCGTCGTCGAGCAGAGAACCCTCGACGATCTCTTCGACCGTCACGAGGGTTCGCGCCGCCGCATGCGCCATGGTCACGAGCTCGCGGCGCCGGCCGATCCACACGTTGCCGTCGCGGTCCGCCTTGGTCGCATGAAAGATGGCGACGTCGGGCTTGATGGCCGGCAGATAGACGATCGGATCGCCGGATGAAAAGGGGTTGTCGGCGAGCTTCCAGTCGGCGCGGTGACGCAGGATGTCGCTGCCGATCAGACCGCGCAGCGGCAGGAACGGCACGCCCTTCTCGCTCGCCTGCAAGGCGGCGTGCACGGCTGGGCACGTCGTGTCGCGCATCCGGATCGAGCCCGCACGGATCGCTGCCGTGAACCGCGGGGCAAGCCCGAACTCGCCGAGGGTCACGGCCGCGGCTTCGAGCCCGGCCACACAGCCGGCGCCGATCAGGACGTCGATCTGGATGCCGGAGGTCGGCACGGCGAGTACGTGCAAATCTCGTGCGTTGCGCGCCACGAGCGCGCGCGTCAGCGCCATGGGCACGCCGCTGTAATCGGGCGGAATCGCCACCAGCGTTCCCGGCGTGATACGGGCCGCAAGCTCGTCGAGCGACGGGCTGGTCATGGGACGATCATAGCCCCGAAGACCGCCGCTCGCCTAGCGAAGTGCCGCTCAGAACTGCGCGGCCATGAAATCGATGAACGCTCGCACTTTGGGCGACAGGTGACGGGTCTGGGGATAGACCACCCAGACCGGATCGGCGGGGGGTCGCAGAGGCTCGAGGACGGGCTCGAGCACCCCGTCCCTGATGCGGTCGTCGACGTAGTAGTCGCGGAGCTGGGCGATGCCGTAGCCGGCACACACCGAATCGCGCACCGACGCGCCGTCGGTGAAGCTCATCGTGCCGGCCGGAGTGAACGTCTGTTCGAGGCCGCGCCGCCGGAAACGCCAGACCCTCGTCTCCCGGGTCGCCGGGTATGTCAGTGCCAGGCAGTTATGGCTGGCGAGATCGCCGACCGTCTTCGGCCGTCCGTGCTTTTTTAAATAGCTTGGCGCGCCGACCACACGTATCCCCGTCTGAGTCAGCCGCCGCGTGATCAGTGTCGAGTCCTGAAGCGGTCCGAAGCGGACTGCGACGTCGATCCCCTCCTCGACCAGGTCGACGTAGCGGTCGGTGAAGCTCACCGCGAGCTGGAGCGCCGGGTGGCGGGCCTGGAAGGGTCCCAAGAGCGGCACGATCTTGAGCCGCCCGAATGATATCGGCAGGTCGATCCTCAGCCGCCCGACCGGCTTGCCGCGGGCTTCCTTCAGCATCAGCTCGGCCTCGTCCAGCTCGCTCAGGATCTGCCGGCAACGCTCGAAAAACGCGGCACCATCCTCGGTCAGGCCGACGCGGCGCGTGGTACGGGCGAGCAGACGCACGCCCAGCTGGTCCTCGAGACGACCGATCGCATTGCTGACGCCCGACGGCGTGATGGCGAGGTCCGTCGCGGCACGGACGAAGCTGCGCCGCTCGGCCACTTTCACGAAGATCGTCAGCGCTCTCAGGTCCTGCATAATTCATCACCAGATGTGAATAATCACCTCACAGCATAGCCCATTATATCAAGTCTCGGAATCCGTACATTTGCACCATGCGAATGGCCGCGATCGGGAGATCACGCATGGCACCCTTCGATGTCGATCCGGACTGGTACGCGCGCGAGTGGGAAGCGCCGCCGCCTGCGAGCGGGCCGCGCCCGAAGCCGATCCTGCGTACGGCGTGGCTGCTGACCGCGGGTCTGGCCGCGTGGTTCGTCGCCGGCTCGTGCGTGGCAGGATGGCTCGCGACCGCCTTCGGCTGGCTCGAGCCTGCGGTGCGGTGAGACCTAGCGCCGGTTACGTTTTGGCTTTTCGCTTGGCTGAAGCTTTGCGTTTGGCCTTGGGTTTGGCCTTGAGCTTGGCCTTCGCTCTCGTCTTCGCTTTCCCCCGCAACTTGGCTTTGGCCTTCGGTTTGGCTTTTGCCTTTCGCTTCGCCTTGGGCTTCGGGTTCAGCGCGTTGCCGACGATCTCCAGCAGCTGCGCCCGCTCGAACGGCTTCTCGATGACGGCCACCAGGCCAAGGTCCCGGGCCATCGCGTCGTGATCGGCCTTTCCGTACCAGACCCCGGACATCGCAATGATCTTGGCCTGCGGACTCGCCGTCTGCATATCGACGATGGTCGCGAATCCGTCCTTGAACGGCATCATCAGATCGCAGAGGACGAGCGAAGGCCCTAACGTGCCGAACAGGCTGATGCCTTCATCCCCGCCTCTGGCTTCGTGCACCTGGTGCCCACCGGATTCGAGCATCTTGCGGATCAGCGCGCGCTCGTGATCGCTGTCGTCGATCAGCAGAATCATCGGCCGTTCCCCCCTTGCCACGACGTGCCCAAAGCCTGGGGCGCCATGGTCGTATGCGCGGCGGCAGGCGTCAAGCGCGCCAGCCCGAGCCCCGGCCTCAGGGCAGCGGCTCGCCGCCGGGCTTGCTGACGACCTCCCAGGTCTGGGCCGTGTTGCTCCACAACGTCATCACGGCGTTGGAGACGTCGAGCCCGCGCTGCGGCACATGCTCGAAATCGTACATGCCGTCGGCCCCCGCATAGCCCTTGAGGTGGACCAGGAAATCGTGGAGCTGCGCCGCCGTCGCGTCGGTTCCCAGGGTGCGCAGCGCATGCACGACGATCATCGCCGGCTCCCAGGCGAGCTCCGAGGGCTCGTCGGGCTTGGCGCCAATCGCATCGAACGCCTTGTAGA
>Ga0335069_10005987_pt1 | contig 17791 bp, 13 predicted proteins | sample Lox_Sample_11_FD_206714 | JGI IMG/M metagenome (GOLD analysis project Ga0335069, IMG submission 206714) | Soil microbial communities from Loxahatchee National Wildlife Refuge, Florida, United States - Lox_Sample_1.1 | ecosystem: Environmental > Terrestrial > Soil > Wetlands | place: USA... | reverse complement strand
CATACCGCTGAAGGGCGAAGACGGCAACCTGATTGGCGTGCTTCTCGTTGGTTCGGCGCGCCGCGGTCTAGTCGAACTGCTGCATCACATCCGCGCGGTCGTGTTCACCGTCGGTGGCTTCGGCATCCTTGGAGCCATCCTGATTTCCATCTGGCTCTCTGCGCGTGTAACGCGTCCGGTAGAAGATTTGGCGCATGCCGCCGGATCTGTCGCCGCGGGCAACTGGGACACTCGCGTGGAAGTGCCGAAGACAGAGGAACTCGCGCAACTCGCCGAGGCGTTCAACCAGATGACGCGCGAGATCATCGAGCAGCGTGAGCGCCTGGTGCAGTCGGAGCGTGTCGCCGCCTGGCGCGAGCTCGCCCGACGCCTTGCCCACGAGTTAAAGAATCCGCTCTTCCCTCTCCAGATCACCGTCGAGAACCTGCTGCGGTCGCGCGATTTGCCGGCAGCCGAGTTCGACGAAATCTTCAAGGAGAGCACCACAACGCTGCTCGCCGAGATTGCGAACTTGAAGGCGATCATCGGCCGCTTCAGCGACTTCTCGAAAATGCCGCAGCCGCAGTTGCAGCGCGTGCAAGTCAACGATTTGCTCAAGCGCGTCGTTGCCCTGCACGAGCCACAGTTCAATGCACCGGGGAAGCCAGCGATCAAAGCGCAACTAGAACTTTCCGATGTTCCCGAGATTGATGCCGATCCCGAGCTGCTGCACCGCGTCTTCTCGAATCTTGTACTGAACGCCATGGATGCGATGCCCGAGGGTGGCACCATCACTTTGCGCACGCGTGCGTTCGACAATACCGTCCAGGTCGACGTTTCCGATACCGGTACCGGCATCGCTCCCGAAGAAGCCGGGCGCCTCTTCACGCCCTATTACACCAGCAAACAGCACGGCACCGGGCTGGGCCTTGCGATCGTGCAGTCCGTCATCAGCGACCATCGCGGTAGTATCGTGGTGGAGAGCGAACCGGGCAAGGGCGCCACGTTTCGTATCGAATTGCCGAAGCATCTGGACAGCGCACTCAGGGCCGAACCAGCCAAAGTGGGATAACTATGCCGACCAAAGCCGACATTCTCATCGTGGACGACGAACCGAACACACTCGCCTCCCTCTCGCGGGCATTCCGCCTCGCAGGACACGAGGCGACGGTGTGCGACAACGCGGCTAAAGCGCTCGAGATCGCGAAATCGAAACCGTTCGATTTGATCCTGTCCGATGTGGTCATGCCCGGCCGCGACGGCCTGTCGCTGCTCGAAGACCTGAAGATCAATGCGGTCACGGCCCCCGTCGTCATGATGTCAGGCCAGGCTCACATCGAGATGGCCGTTAAGGCCACCCGACTGGGCGCACTCGACTTCCTGGAAAAGCCGCTCTCAACGGACAAATTGCTGCTTACGGTTGAGAACGCGCTCAAGCTGAAGCGTCTGGAACAGGAGAACAGCGAACTCAAACAGCGCGTGGGCAAGCACCAGATCGTCTGGTCGGGCGATGCGATGAAGCGCGTGATGATGCAGATCGAGCGCGTTGCTGCCAGCGAATCACGAGTCTGCATCTATGGGGAAACCGGCACTGGTAAGGAACTTGCCGCCCGCACCTTGCATGAGAAAAGCCACCGCGCCGGCGGTCCATTCGTGACTTTGAACTGCGCTGCTGTACCGGCAGAGTTAATTGAATCGGAACTCTTCGGTCACGAGAAGGGCTCGTTCACCGGTGCAGCCAACCGTCATCTCGGAAAATTCGAGCAGGCACATCACGGTACGCTGTTCCTAGACGAAATTGGCGACATGCCGGTCGCCATGCAGGCAAAACTGCTGCGCGTCTTGGAAGAAGGCGAGGTCGAGCGCGTCGGAGGCGATAAGCCGGTCAAGGTTGATGTGCGGGTGATTGTCGCGACACATCGCAACCTCGAACAACTCGTCAGTGAGGGCAAATTCCGCCAGGACCTCTTTCACCGCGTTTACGTCTTCCCGCTTGTGCTGCCGCCGTTGCGCGAGCGCCGCGAAGACATTCCGGCACTGGTAGAGCACTTTGCCGCCTTGGTGAGTGCGCAGAACGGCTGGAAGACGGTGAACTTCCAACCTGAGGCGATCGACGCCCTCACGCACTATTCCTGGCCCGGCAACGTTCGCGAACTTCGCAACGTCGTAGAGCGCGTAATGCTGTTCGCCGTTGATGACAACATTGATTCAGCAGCCGTAGACCTCGCGCTTCCAGGTTCCCCCCGAGGCACTTCTGTCGCGCCAACAATGAGCGTATCCGGGCCTCTCTCTAACCGGGTTGATGCTTTTGAGAAGCAGACCATCCTCTCTGAGCTCAAACGCCATGGTTACAACATGACCGCCACCGCCAAGGAACTTGGCCTCGAACGCAGCCATCTGTACAAGAAATGCCAGCAATTAGGAATTGATCTGGCATCGCTGAAGGCAGCAGGAGATCAATGACGCGGAAAGTGGCCCTTGTCACCGGCGGCAGCGCTGGTATTGGCGCAGCTACTGCCCGTCTGCTCGCGAAAACCGGCTACACCGTAGGAATTAATTTCCGATCACACAAGGAAGATGCGGAACGCCTCGCGGACGAAGTTACCCGTGCGGGTGCCAAGGCCATCGCTATCCAGGCCGATGTAGCCTCGGAATCCGATATTCTCCGCATGTTCGAGACCGTCGATCGCGAACTCGGGCCGGTCAGTGCCCTGGTCAATAACGCAGGGATTACGGGCGGCTACGCCCGCGTAGAAGAGGTTTCCGCAGAGACGATCGACAAAGTATTTCGCATCAACGTCGCTGGTGCGATTCTCTGTGCGCGCGAGGCCGTCCGGCGGATGTCAACAAAGCGCGGCGGACAAGGCGGTTCGATCGTGAACATCTCTTCGATCGCGGCGCAACTGGGAAGTCCCGGCGAGTATGTCCACTACGCCGCCTCAAAAGCCGCGATAGATGCCCTTACTCGCGGATTGGCGAAGGAAGTTGCAACGGAAGGCATTCGCGTGAACGCCGTCGCACCCGGACTGATAGAGACTGGCATTCACGCCGCCAACGGAGATCCCGGTCGACTTGAACGACTCAGGTCCACCATCCCCATGCAGCGCCCCGGCACGCCGGAAGAAGTCGCTGAGTCCGTCGCCTGGCTGCTGTCTGATGCAGCTTCGTATGTAACGGGATCGATATTGGCCATCGGCGGCGGCCGCTGACTTCAGACCTTGATAAATATCCTCTTCCGATACAACAACCACGCCACCAGCAGGCACAGCAACACGTAGCTAAGCCCGTAGAGCATGGAGTTGAAGTACGGACTCCCCGTCAAATGCGCATAAGCCTCGGTGTAAACAATGTCTTTGAAGGTCCTGTCGCCCACGTGCAGTATCGAGGTATGCGCCAGCCATCCCGCGAAAAAGTACAATGCCAGCGGGTTTACACCGTACCAAACGAATGGTTGCGCCCATGCTTTCCACCCGCGCATGTCCACCGTGAAGTAACAAAAGGCCAGCACGGCGCAGGCGAATCCGGCGGTGAACAGAACATAGGAACTAGTCCAGAGGTTCTTATTAATCGGGAACCACATGTTCCAGACTTTACCCAGACCCAGCCCGAATACCGCGGCGATCAACAGGCCGCGGATCATTCGTTCACCGCTCTTGCCGCGAATCCATTGGCCCAGGAAGACTCCGAAGAGGCACGTCGCGATTGCCGGGATCGTGCTGAGAAATCCTTCGGGATCGTGCCGGTGAGCGATCCAGAGGTGGTTGTACATCACAGCACGGTCAACGTAACCGGCGAGCGAGCAGTCCACGGTCAGCACGCCCGCACCGCAACCCGGAACCGGCACCAGCATCATCAGCGCCCAGTAACCCAGCAGTAACGTCGTCGTTATCGCCCAGCGCAGCTTAGGCCCGCAATAGAGCACGATGGCGGAGGAGATCAGGTAGACGACCGCAATCCGTTGCAGTACCCCGGTATATCGCATGGTCAAAACATTGAAATGCGGATACGCGTTCAGGAACAGGCCCATGGCGAAGATGATCGCCGCTCGCTTGAGCGAGTGCATCAACAACTCACCGCGCGAAGCCCCTTTTGCCCGCCGCGCATCAAACGATAGCACCATCGAAACGCCGACTATAAAGAGGAAGAACGGAAAGATCAGGTCGGTCGGAGTCCAACCGTGCCACTCGGCGTGATCGAGCGGCCAGTACACGTGGTCCCAATCGCCGGCGTTATTCACGAGCATCATGGCGGCAATGGTCATGCCGCGGAAGACGTCGAGCGACATCAGGCGCGACTTTGGCACGATTGGCGCCACCATGGTTGTTCCGATGTCCACCTGCTGTACTTCGTTTGGCATTGTCTCCTTGTCGGCCCCGATTCGTCGGCCTTGAGTTTCCTCGCATCCCGCAACGCCTGTCAACTGAGCTTGCACTCGCGCGAAATGCCCCCGTCCGTGTAAGGTATTGCCGAACTTATGCGCGATTTTAAGAGCCTCACGGAACGCGAAATCCTCGCTCTCGCCATCACCCTCGAAGAAGAAGACGAGCGTGTTTACGCCGACTTCGCCGAAAAGTTCCGCCAGAATTTCCCCGCCACAGCAGCCGTATTTGACGGTATGCGCCAGGAGGAGTCGGGCCATCGCCGGCGACTGCTGGACCTCTATCACCAAAAGTTCGGCGACCATATCCCGCTGATCCGGCGGCAAGACGTGAAGGGCTTCGTGACCCGGCGCCCGGTGTGGCTGATCCAGCAACTCGGAGTCGACACCGCGCGCAACCACGCTGCCGCCATGGAGGCCGAGACGCGGCGTTTTTACGAAATCGGCGCCGGGCAGAGCAAGGATGTGCACATCCGGCAATTGCTCGACGACCTGGCGCAGGAAGAGCGCTACCACGAGGAACGCGCCGAAGATCTTGAAGCCAAGACACTGAGCCCCGATGTGAAAGCCAAAGAGGAAGAGGCAAACCGGCGTTTGTTCGTGCTGCAGATCGTGCAGCCCGGACTGGCCGGGTTGATGGATGGCTCCGTCTCGACGCTAGCGCCGGTGTTTGCTGCGGCGTTCGCCACTCACTCCAGCCACGATGCCTTCACTGTCGGACTGGCGGCGTCTATCGGCGCCGGCATCAGCATGGGATTCGCCGAGGCTTTGTCGGACGATGGAGCCCTTACCGGAAGAGGCCACCCGTGGATTCGCGGCGTCGTCTGCGGGCTTATGACCACACTTGGCGGCATTGGACATACGCTGCCGTTCCTGATCCCCAGTTTTCATGCCGCGTTCGTTGCGGCCGTCGTCATCGTCGCAATTGAACTCGCGGCCATCACGTGGATCCGGCAACACTACATGGATACGCCAATCCTTTCGGCAGCTTTCCAGGTCGTCGTGGGAGGCGTGCTGGTCTTCATCACCGGGATCCTGATCGGCAGCGCTTGAGTTCAGAGACTCTCGTCGTGAGTTCAAAGCAGATTTTTCGAACGAGCGTTAGAATTGTTCGGGGTGCTACGGATGGATAATCCACTCAAGCTGAAGCGTGTTCATCACGTCGAGTTCTGGGTCGGCAACGCCAAGCAGGCGGCATTCTTCTATCGCAAGACGTTCGGCTTCTCGCAGGTCGCGTACCGCGGGCTCGAAACCGGCGAGCGCGATCTCACCTCGTACGTGCTTAGTCAGAACAAGGCCACGTTCCTGATCAGCACGCCGCTGCATCGCAATCATCCTGCGGCCGAGCACATCAAGAAGCACGGAGATGGTGTGCGCGACATCGCGCTGGAAGTTGGAGACGCCGATTTTGCGTTTGAAGAAGCGGTGCGCCGCGGAGCGAAGCCATTTATCGAACCGCGCGATCTCACCGACGAACACGGAACCATCCGCCACGCCGCGGTGCACACCTATGGCGACACGATTCACTCGCTTGTTTCGTACAAAGACTACAAAGGCCCCTTCCTGCCTGGTTTTGCGGAGAATCGCATTGAAGAGCGCCAGACCGGGATCCTGCGCGTTGACCACATGGTCGGCAATGTCGAACTGGGGAAGATGAATGAGTGGGCCGACTTCTACCACAACGTCTTCGGTTTCCATCGCTACATCAGCTTCGACGACAAGGACATCTCGACCGAGTACTCGGCGCTGATGTCGATCGTCATGTCCGACGATTCGTATTCGGTCAAGTTCCCCATCAACGAACCCGCACCCGGGAAGCGCAAGAGCCAGATCGACGAATACCTGGAAGCTTACGGCGGCCCCGGCGTGCAGCACATCGCGCTGCAGGTGAAAGACGTGCTCTACACCGTCGATCGCCTGCAACAGAACGGACTGGAGTTCTTGCGTGTTCCCGATGCGTACTACGACGTGTTGCGCGATCGTGTGGGCGCGCTCGACGAGCCGATGGAAGAAATCAAGCGTCTAGGCATACTTGTCGATCGCGACCAGGAAGGCTACTTGCTGCAGATCTTCTCGAAACCGGTTGAGGATCGTCCAACGGTATTCTTTGAGATCATCCAACGTAAAGGCAGCCGCGGCTTCGGCAAAGGAAACTTCAAGGCGCTGTTCGAGGCGCTAGAGCTGGAACAGGCAAAGCGGGGAAACCTTTAACCACAAAGGACACGAAGGGGCACTAAGGGTTATCAGTTATCAGTTATCAGTTATCAGTTTTCGGTTTCTCTATCTTGTTCCTTCGTTCCTTGGTGTCCTTGGTAGTTAATTGAAAGACGATGGCCACTACGCAAACCAAATCGCAACCTCTGCTGTACCACTCGGGTTTCGGCAACGAGTTCGCCTCTGAAGCTGTTCCGGGAGCGCTGCCTGTTGGCCAGAACAATCCGCAGCAGGCGCCGCTCGGGCTATATACCGAGCAACTCAGCGGCACGCCGTTTACGGCTCCTAGAGCGACAAATCGGCGTATCTGGTGCTACCGCATCCGGCCTTCGGTGATGCACCAGCCATACACGCCGCTGCCGCAGAAGCTGCTGCGATCGACTCCGTTCGACGAGGTTCCGACGCCTCCGAACCAGTTGCGCTGGGATCCACTTCCGATGCCGGCCGAAGCTACAGATTTCGTTGACGGCCTGATTACGATCGCTGGTAACGGCGATTCGTCCATGCACTCCGGCTTGGCGATCCACATGTACGTCGCCAACCGCAGCATGACGAATCGCCTTTTCTACAACGCCGATGGCGAATTGCTGATCGTGCCGCAACAAGGCGCGCTGCACATCTTCACCGAGTTCGGGCGCATGGACGTCAACCCCGGCGAGATCGCAGTGATTCAGCGAGGTATCAAGTTCCGCGTGGAATTGCTGGAGCCCGATCTGCAATCAAGTGGCGCTCGCGGCTACATCTGCGAGAACTACGGAGCGACCTTTCGCCTTCCCGATCTCGGGCCGATCGGGGCCAACGGTCTCGCCAACTCGCGAGACTTCCAGACGCCGCACGCCGCTTACGAAGATGTGGAAGGCGACTTCCGTGTAACGGCAAAGTTCCTCGGCAAGCTGTGGGAGGCGCGCTACGACCATTCCCCACTCGACGTGGTTGCATGGCATGGCAACTACGTTCCGTACAAGTACGATCTCGCTCGGTTCAACGTTATCAATACCGTCAGCTTCGACCATCCCGATCCTTCCATCTTCACGGTGCTGACTGCGCCCTCAGAAGTTCCCGGCACGGCAAACTGCGACTTCGTCATATTCCCGCCGCGCTGGATGGTGGCCGAGCACAGCTTCCGCCCGCCGTGGTACCACCGCAACTTCATGAACGAGTTCATGGGATTGATTCACGGTAAGTACGACGCCAAAGACGAAGGCTTCGTTCCGGGCGGCGCCAGCCTGCACAACTGCATGAGTGGGCATGGCCCGGACGTCGGCACCTACACAAAAGCTTCTACCGCCGACCTCAAGCCCCAGTTCCTTGGCGACACGCTGGCGTTCATGTTCGAGACGCGCTTCATCTGCCGTCCGACCAAGTACGCCATGGATAATGCCGGCCTGCAGCACGATTACTTCGAGTGCTGGCAGGGGCTGAAGAAAAACTTCAAGAGCTGATGACAAAAATCGCCGAATCTCTGCGCATGTTCCTAAGAGATCTGATTGACTACGCAGGTCTGTTTCCGCCGGCAGCGCTCGATATGGAGCGAGCCGTCAGAAATTACAGGTCGTATCTCGAAGGCGAGTTCTGGTGGGCCACCGGGCGTTTTGTCGTGCCCGCAGCGCGCCTTCACGAACTCGAACAATTCATCCCAACGAATCAACCGAGTCCCTGGGCTCTGAGTGTGCTAGTAGGACCAAAACTAGAATCTGATGTCTCTGCACTGCGAGAGTTCGCATTGCATTGCTCCAAACTAGCCTTCATTGACTGCGTCGAGACGAAGGTCGCATCAGCCGAGGAGGTCGAGAAAGTTCACGGCCTGATCGGACCTACTGCTACTACTTATTATGAGACGCCACTGACGGCCGAGCTTACGGATTTGCTGGACACAATCAAGAATGTGAATGGACGTGCCAAAATTCGTACCGGCGGCGTTACGCCCGAAGCTTTTCCCTCGCCCGAGTCGGTGGCGAGTTTTCTGGTGGAGTGTGCAAAACACCGGGTGCCCTTCAAAGCGACGGCGGGGCTGCATCATCCCGTTCGGTGCCGGAGACCTCTTACATACGAGCCGAATGCGCCGACGGGTGAAATGCACGGATTTCTGAATATGTTCGTCGCGGCCGCTTGCGTCTGGGCTGGTGAAACGACAGTCACTTGCACGAGCGATTTCAGCTTTAGGGCTGGGATGGCGCGAGCACCCTATCCATTTCGCGTCGTAACCACCGCGTGGCAGCTCATGCGCCTACTTCAGTGTGAGGAGCCGTTCGACCTCCGTGATGACGGAGTTCACGGAGCCGTCGAACTTCCGTTGTCCCTCATCGAGGACACTCGCCGAAACTTCGCCATCTCCTTCGGTTCCTGCTCCTTCGAAGAGCCGATTGCCGACCTGAAGGCACTGAACCTGCTATAACTTTCTTCCATGCCCGAGTCTCATCTGAACGAAACGCACGACCCGAACGCCCGCTCGTGGGTGGAATCGGGGAATCAGCCCGGCACCGATTTTCCTATCCAGAACCTGCCGTTGGGCTTGATCGACCGCGGCAAGGCGATGACCTGCATCGGTGTCGCGATCGGCGATCACGTTCTCGATCTTTCGTCGGCGGCAGAATCAGGCTGCGTGCCGCTGATCGATGAGATCACCGAAGAGGCGCTGATGGAGGAGCACCTCAACCTGTTGATGGCGCTGGGCCGACAGCGCTGGAGTACCCTGCGCCGTGCCTGCTTCGAATTGCTGCGGCAAGGCTCGGAGCATCGCGCCAACATCGAGAAGTTCGTCGTCCCCATGAGCGGCGTGCACTCGCTGGTGCCGTGCGTGATCGGCGATTACACCGACTTCTATGCCTCCATCTTTCACGCCACGAACGTCGGCAGCATGTTCCGGCCGGATAATCCGCTGCTGCCGAATTACAAGTGGGTGCCGATCGGCTATCACGGCCGCGCGTCGTCCATTGTCGCGAGTGGTGCACCAATCCACCGGCCGAGCGGGCAGACGAAACCTCCTGACGCGGAGGTTCCAAGGTTTGGCCCTTCGAAGAGGCTCGATTACGAACTTGAGGTCGGCGTCTTCATCGGCGGCGGCAACGAACTGGGACAACCGATCCCCATCTACCAAGCCGAGGAGCACGCATTCGGACTTTGCCTGGTTAACGACTGGTCCGCGCGCGACATCCAGGCATGGGAATACCAGCCGCTGGGGCCGTTTTTGGCGAAGAGCTTCGCCACAACAATCTCGCCGTGGATCGTGAGCATGGAGGCGCTGGAGCCGTTCCGAGTTCCGGCGTTCGCGCGCCCCGAAGGCGATCCCCGACCATTAACGCACTTGTTACACGAAGACGACCAGCAACGCGGCGGCATTGATCTGACCCTCGAAGTCCTGATCAGCACGAAGAAGATGCGCGACGCAAATCTCCCACCTCATCGCATCTCGCGCGGCAATTTACGCGACATGTACTGGACCTTGGCGCAGATGATCACCCACCACGCGTCGAACGGCTGCAACTTGCAACCCGGCGACCTGCTCGCGAGCGGAACCGTTTCGGGTTCGGCGAAAGAATCGCGCGGCTGCCTGCTGGAGATGACCTGGGGAGGCAAAGAGCCCATTCAGTTGCCGTGGGGCGAGACGCGCGCGTTCCTCGAAAACGGCGACGAGGTCACACTCCGCGGCTACTGCGAACGCGAGGGCGCGGCGCGGATCGGCTTCGGGGAATGCCGCGGCATCATTAACGGCTGATGGTTGCTTCAATCCCGCAAACCTCCCAACGCAGCCACCATCCCGAAGAGGACTCCGGTGACGATCACCGCGCCGATCAGCGCTTTGCCCTGCTTGCTGAGCGCCGACTGCCACCTGATCTTCTTCACATCGGCATAGGAAAGCGGGTGCGGCTGGCTGTCGTAGCTGAGGATGAAATGGTCGGGCGCAGCTTCGCTGACGAATCCTTGCAGCCTGCGATTGTCGAAGGTCGCGATCACGACCAGGCGATGGTGATCGACCGCCTGGGCGACCTTCTTCTTGATGGAGTCAATGTGTTTCTGATCGGGGCCGGGGTCGGCCCAGGCCGTGGCAGAGGCGAGCGTGAGAACCAGCAGGCAAATTAACAGGCGCTTCATACTTGGCGTGCTCCGCATCGAATTTTGCGCGCCATTCTTGGGAGCGAATCAGGCACCGGTCAATGCAGGGCAACTCAATCGTGGATCAAGCAGGAAGTCGCGGGCACTCAAGCGCTTGCGCGGAGAGATCACCGGGAGATTCTCGCCCGCGCAGAACGAAACCCGTCCGGATCATTTAAACCTGGAAATCAAGAAGCCTGCGACCGGATCTTGGGCGTGAGAGGTACTACTTCTTTCCAGATCTTCAGGCGGTGAATATCGCGCGACGTAATTTCGCGATGATATCCGCAACCGCACTCGGAATAGGTTTCCTTGGGTCGCACTCCCGGTGGGTCAGAGGAGCGGAAAACGGGCACCGGCTTGAAGCATAAGGGGCAGGTGTAACCCGCGACGGTAATTTGACGGGGTTGATCCACGATTTTGGGAGAGTACACGAAGCGAGCCTGTGGAGGGCTTAGGAAATGGGACATTGTCCGTTAGGACAGTGTCCCTGCACCGATCTTGAGGCGGTTTGCCTATCGGCATCCATCCTCAGTTCACCTTCACTTTCAACGCTCCGGGCGAGGCTGGCTTGGCTGGTGTCTCCGGCTTATAGGGTTCCGGCATCTTTTCGCTCTCCAGCCACGCGGTCAGGTACATGTTGGCGAGCATCTGGGCGCCGGCAGCCAGGCGAGCCCGCATGAACCTCTTGCCTTCGTCGGTGCCGCCGTTGTTGAAGGCTCCTGCCTTCTCCATCTTGTAGAGCGGCTCGACGACCTTGTTCGAGGCTTCGAGGTAGGCGATGTAATCGCGGAAGGGATTCTCCAGCGGCTTGGGCGCGGAGATGAGCGGTGCGAGGTCGCTCATATAGGCGAGGTTGTCGATGATGAACTTCGATTCCAGCGGCCAATGGATCTTTTCCGTCGTGTAGTGGTTCGGGTTCGGTCCCGACCAGCCGTTGTAGTGAATGGTTGTGTGCAACGGGTTGGAGGCGTCGCCGACATAATGGCCGAGCCATCCGGCGTAGAAGATGGCGTTCTGCTCGGCAGCCTCGGTCGGCTGGCCAGCGGCTTTCAGCTTGCGGTACTCGCGGAAGGCGACCTTCAGGCGTCCGTAAACTTCCAGCGCGATATAGGGCTGGAATCCGACTTTCTCGGGAAGGAAGTCGTCGGCATTTTCGGTCGCGCGCGCGCGCTTCGCATACAGCAGCTTGATGAATTCGTAACGGCTCTCGGGTAGTTCGCCAAGATCGGAAACGCGCTCAAGGTCAATGAAATGGTCGGGCTCCTGCGACGCCTTGAGCTGCATCTCCAGCTTTTCGCGCCAGCGGTCGGGCTCTGGCCCGTTGTACACGATCCGTTCGATCCCGGCCTTGAAGAAGGCTGGCATGTCGGCAGGAACGGCGTTCACCGCCGCGCGGTTGATGATCTTGTGGCCGTCATCACCCCAGCCGAAAGCGAGGGTGGCGGAGAGAACAAATGCAACGAGAATAAGCCGGGATGATTTCAAGGTGAGCTCCAGGAAGATGATAGCAAGAGAAGATTTCACGCGTTCGATGCAAGTGATAATAAATGCACCATTCCTGATGTGGAGGATCATCAATGACAATGCGCTGGCGTCCCGCAATCCTTTTCTTGATATCGTCGTTCTGCATCGGTTGTACGGGTGGAGGTGACTCTCTCGAAAGGGCACGGGAGGATGTTCTGCGACAACACCTGTTCACAATCAGATCTGTTATCGATCAATACACGACAGACCATCAAAAACGACCACACTCTTTAAGAGAACTAGTTGAAGCCGGATATGTGAAGGAAATACCTACCGATCAGCGGTACTCCTGTCAGTCTCGGTAAAATGAATAAGCAAGCCCACGTCTTACGACCGGACAATGTAACGTCATCCGCGGCGCCGGTTACGTGGGCAAGAGCTTCCGCACCAGATACCCTCTCCCTACCCTTCCACCGCCGTAAACGACTCGTCCAGTATCCGGATGCACTCGTCCACGTCGGCCTTCGAGATGTTCAGCGGCGGCGACGAGCGCAGCACGTTTCCGTAGAGACCGCCTTTGCCGATCAGCAAGCCACGATTGCGCGCTTCGTCCATCACGCGGTTGGTCTCCTGGGGCGCCGGCTCTTTCGTGGTTTTGTCTTTCACCAGTTCGATCGCCTGCAGCAGTCCCATCCCGCGGACTTCGCCGATGTACTTGTGCTTCTTCTGCAGCTCTTCCAGCTTCGCGCGGTAATAGCCGCCGACTACCTCGGCGTTGTCCATCAGGCGGTCTTCCTCGATGACGGCGATCGTCGCGCGCGCGGCGACGCTGGTAACCGGGTTCCCGCCAAAGGTCGAAATCTGCAACCCCTTGAAGCTTTCGGCGATCTCGGGTCGCGTCATCGTCACTCCAATTGGAGTTCCGTTGGCCAATCCCTTGGCGCTGGTGATGATGTCGGGCGTGACCTCCCACCGCTCGATGCCGAACCACTTTTTGCCGGTGCGTCCCCAGCCGGTTTGCACCTCGTCGGCAATGAACAGGCCATCGTATTTCTTGATGATGTTGAACACGATCTTGAAGTACTCCGGCGGCGGCGTGATGAACCCACCGACACCCTGGATCGGTTCGGCGATGAACGCGCCCACCTTGCCCGAAGTAGTCGTCATGATCACGTTCTCGACGTCCTTCGCGCACGCCACACCGCAGTCGGGATACTTCAACCCGAACGGGCATCGATAACAATAGGGATTGATGGCGTGCACCACGCCGAAACTCACGGGCAGCGATTTGCGCCAGGTGCTGTGGCCGGTAAGTCCCTGGGCCAACTGCGAGCGCCCGCTATACCCGTGACGGAGGGCAACCACTTCGTAGTTCCCGGTGTGAACCCGTGCCAGTTGGATTGCCATCTCGTTGGCTTCGGTGCCGCTGTTGGTGAAGTACGACTTCGAGATTTCGCCGGGCGTGATCTGCGCCAGCTTCTCGGCGATGGCAACGATGGCTTCGTTGGGGAAGACGGTCGAGCCGTGCTGCAGCTTGTCGATCTGCGCCTTGATCTTCGAGGTAACGCGAGGGTTACAGTGGCCGACCGAGACGGTCACAATGCCGCCGAAGAAATCGAGGTACTTCTTACCGTCAACGTCCCACATGTACTGCATGGAGGCGTGGTCGGTGACCATCGGATCGGTGAAGTACGTGGTGACAGAGGAAAACAGGTACTGCCGGTATTTCGATACGATCTCGTCTTTCGTCATGGCCAATGTCCTCGAAGAAGGTGCACAAAATATATCAGACGGAGCAGACTCGAATGTGACGGAATGAAGCGCACTCACCGGCAAAAGGATAAGTCTCTGATTTAGAATGACGCCAGCCGAGAGCCATCAACTCCTGCGGAAACTGGTCAGAGGTTTTTATGAATCGAACTTTGCGGTTTTTCGTCGCGCTGGCGTTAGTCTCTTGCTCGTCTTTCTCGGTGTCGCAAAATCCGGCGGGAGCCTTGCGCGGCATCGTGCAGGACGCAACTGCCGCTCGCGTCGCCGGCGCAGCCGTGTCGGTCACGACACCGGGATCGGAACTTGCGCGCAATGTAAAAGCAGATTCCCGTGGCGAATTCCGCGTTGACGGATTATTGCCGGGTGATTACCAGTTGGCCGTCAGCGGAAGAGGTTTCGCGGAAGCGAAATCCGACGTGAGAGTCGAAGTCGGCGTCGTGCGCGACGTGCTGGTTACCCTCAGGGTTAAAGGCACGGGATCGCAGGTGACAGTGGCAGGCTCGGCGTCGTCCATCACCACGCAGCCGCTGCAGACCGCGAGCGCCGTCCACGAAGGCGTCGTCACCGCTCAAGACCTTGACGAAGTTCCCCTGGCGCATCGCAGCTTTGCGAATATCGCCTACCTGGTGCCGGGGACGGCGCCGGTCGAACCTTCCGATCCGACCAAGGCGCGCATCACCGCGGTGTCGTTCGGCGGCAGCTCGGGTCTGAACGTCGAGCTTTCGGTTGACGGAGGCGATAACAGCGACGACTACATCGGCGGATTCCTGCAGAACATTTCGCCTGACGCGATCCAGGAATTTGCAGTGCGTACCTCGCAGGAAGAAGCGGAGACCGGCGAGACCACCGGCGGCTCGGTGCTCATCTCAACGCGCCGCGGCACCAACGACTGGCATGGCTCGGCCGGATTCTACGAGCGCGCTTCGGCCCTCAATGCGCGGTATCCGCTCGACAATCCCTCGCCCGACCCGAAGCAGCCCTTCTCACGCCAGAATTACGTGGCGACGCTCGGCGGGCCCCTCAAGCACGACAAGTTCTGGTTTTTCTCGTCGCTTGAAGCAGTGCACGAAAATGCCAGCATCGCCTACAGCCCCAGCAGCCAGGCGGAGTTCCAGGGACTGGCTTCGCTTGCTTCGCAGGGATTCATTCCCGGAGTGCCGTCGATCGACGTCCCGAAGAACACGCCGGTTCCCTTCCGCGATTATCTCGGCATGATCCGGCTCGACTACACGCAGAGCGAGAAGTCACATTGGTTCTTCCGTGCCGCCGTGGACAACTACACCACCAACAACGACCTGGTGCAGCAGGCGACTCTGGCTTCAACCGGCGCGACCTCGGCATCGAAGTACGAAAACTTCCTGTTCAGCAACCAGTACGTCTTCAGCCCCACGTGGGCCGCCGCGCTGACCTTCGACGCCAGCCTGCTCCACCACACCGAGTCGCGCAATTCGAATTACGGCTTCGCGCTGGCGTTTCCTTTCAGCTCCACTTTTCGAACCATCACCGGATTCGAGACCTTCGGTGACAACCAGTTTGCTACTGCAATCACCGCGTTCCCGGTCGTGCGCGACCAGCAGAAATACCAATTCCGCTACGACGTCACGCACACCATGGGCAGTCACGCACCGAAGTTCGGGATCAACTTCATCCACGAGCCGGTGCTGAGTGGCGCGCTCGCCGGAACCTCCGAGACTTTGTTGCAGTACGCCAACGACCCGAGCTACTACGCGGCGAATCCGTCGCAGTTTTACTTCGACTTGTCCTGCGCCAACGCCCCGGCGGATGTCACCTGCACTGCAACTCCGGCGGGCGATGCACGCTTCTCGCAGAATGTGCAGCGGCTCGGCTTGTACGCGCAGGATTCATGGCGCGCCACTTCGAAGTTGACCGTTAACTACGGTGTTCGCTACGAAACGACCTTCGGCCTGCTCGACGCCTCGGGCCGCAGCCAGGCGCAGAACCCCGCCTACCAGACGCTGCGCGCGCTGGGCATTCCGCTGTCGAATGGCGTCCCCCACGACTATCGCGGAGCCTTTGCGCCACGCCTTGGCCTGGCGTATGGCTTGAATGAATCCACCGTTATTCGAGCGGGCGTCGGTATGTATTACAACGACTTGGCGCAAAACGGATGGGTTCCGGCGCTGCAGGCGGTAAACGCTCCCTCAGCCGCGCCGTGCGCCGCGCCGGGCGATCCCGGCTGCCTGGCCGCCGGAAGCGCAGGCGCGCTGATTGACTCCCACTACAAGACTCCCTACGCTCTGCACGCCACCGCCGGCGTCCAGCATGCTTTCGGCCAAAACTGGCTCCTCAGCGCCGACTGGACGCACGAGCAAGGCGTCCACGCCTACCGCGGATACAACTTCGTCGCCGGCGATTCGCTGTTTGCGCCCGACCCGGCAAATCAGGGCCTGGTTCCCGATCTCACACTGTTCAAGACCGACAACCGTTCACGCTATGACGGCATGTCAGTCTCGTTGCAAGGTAACGCCCGAAGGTTCAATATCCAGGCGCACTATACATTCGCCAGTGCGGCAACCTGGGGATGTACTGTTGGCGAGCTGTTTGATTACGTCAACGGCGTCTGCAATCCCCTGAACCCGTTCGGCCCCGGCGACTACGGACCGTCGGGCGAGGACATTCGCCATCGATTTGTGCTCGCAGGAATCGTAAAAGCTCCTCTTGGCTTCGAATTGACCACTTTGACCCAGGTAGAGAGCGCACGGCCATTCACCATCGCAACGCCCGCCACCGGCAACCGCGCGGTCATCAACGGCCAGGAAACCACGCTCGACCAGTTCCGCGGCACCCCTTACATCCAGGTGGATCTGCGGGTGGGGAGGCCGTTCTCAATCGGAGACCGCGTCAAAATCAACCCGTTTGTGGAGTTTTTTAATCTTTTCAACCGCAATAACCCTGGAAACAACTACGTCGGCGATATTTCTGCGTTGCCTACCCCGGTGAACGACCTGTCGAACGCGACGGCATTCTGCTTGAACGCCGACTGCTCGCAGACGCGTCCTATCACCAACTTGAACCAGGTGAAAGTACCGGCGGGGGCCTTAGGGGACTTCTTTGGTCCGGGAACGACAGTAGGAATTCCGTTCGCAGCGCAGGTGGCCGTAAGGGTGACTTTCTAGGGCAATTTAGTTGCGAAGGTGGGCGAAAATCGACTCCGGAGAGCGCGGTTCGTGCAGATATGCGCAAAACACGTCCAGGGGCATATTTCGCACATCGCCGGTCTCCTCGATCAATAGCATGGGGATTTCCGGGCACTGATGCTGGATTCGATTGCGCAGTGATACGCCATCCGGTCCGCGCAATTTCGAATCGAGCACGACGCCATCCACTTGCGTCGAAGCCAGCAGATCGAGGGCCTTGCCGGCGTCAGCGGCCGGAAAGACTTCGTAGCCATCTTGTTGCAAAACACCACACAGCTGCTTTAATTCAGGTCCCCGGTGTATGCAGAGAATCCTTCGATTTGGCATTGCACAGTACCGTCCAAGCTAGGTTTTCGGGCAGAGGACGTTCACCCCGTCATCTGTTTGCAGCATCTCGCAAAGCAGTGGCCCATTCTGTGACTTGGGTCACAGACACTAGTGACAAGGTGGTCAAGAATCGAAGCTGCGGAGAATACCGGCGATGACTGAGCAACAGCGCGGAGAGTGCCATGCACTTCAGGTAAGGGCTCATATGTTGACGGAACGTGATATTCTGGAGTTGCGCATCCCTATGTCAATAACAGTGTTCCGGGTCAGTTCGCCCTCATTCGTCCCGGGGTCCGCGATGATGTCGGGAAAGGAGGGAACCAGTGGGTTCTCCTTATGGCCTGCAACTCGTTGAAAACTGCCTGATCTGTAAGCTGCGCAGCGACAACTTCTTCTGTGCCCTGCC
>Ga0335069_10005986_pt1 | contig 17793 bp, 14 predicted proteins | sample Lox_Sample_11_FD_206714 | JGI IMG/M metagenome (GOLD analysis project Ga0335069, IMG submission 206714) | Soil microbial communities from Loxahatchee National Wildlife Refuge, Florida, United States - Lox_Sample_1.1 | ecosystem: Environmental > Terrestrial > Soil > Wetlands | place: USA... | reverse complement strand
ATTTGTATTCCGACCAACTGCGGACCGACGGTTGGACTTCGGCAGACGCGGCCGGGCTTCCCATCCTTCCGGGCCTGGCGCGCTATGATGAGGTGGCGGCCGGGGCCATTAAGCACGCTCTGCGGTTCACGGTGGCGCAAACCCATAAGGGATTCATCCATCCGGCTACCCACTACGCAAGTAGTTCGACTGATTCTACCCTGCCACCCATGGGACTACGCCTGCGCCTGAAGGCATCATACGACATATCTTCTTACACGGGCCAATCTCTCGTCATCCTGACTGCGCTCAAGAAGTACGGCATGATCGTGGCGGATAACGGCAGCAGTTGGTACATTACCGGAGCGCCCGACCCCGGTTGGAATGACACGGACCTCGACCAGCTCAAGCAGGTTCCCGGCAGCGCGTTTGAAGTGGTGAAGACGGGGACGATCCAGACAAACCAGTAGTGTAGCGCCGACCTTGAGGTCTGCACCCAGGCGCCGGGGGCGCCACGTGCCGGGCTGAAGAACCGGCGCTGCAGCCCGGGCGCGAGGCGCCTCACCGCGGCTCATCCACTGCCAGGATCTGGTTCGCCTTAACGTCGTGAAGGGTTTGCAGGATCCCGCTGGGCCAGCGAATCTCCACCTTTTGCGCAGTCGTCTCGGGCCCCAGCCCGAAGTGTACCCGCTTGTCGCTGGAGGAAAGATAACTGCCGGCCGTGGTCACCGTGGCCATCTGGATGCCGCGAGCGGTAACAACCTTCACTTCCGCACCGATGGCGTCGCGATTGCTTTTGTGTCCCGTCAGTTTCAGGATCAGCCAGTGGTTCGAGGTTTGCGTCTATTGATGTCGCCGATCGCCATCCCCCGGCCGGCCCATGCCTGGTGGAAGATTTCGCCGGAGGCCACTGACACGTCTTCGAAACCCTTGCCGGTATTCCGCACCAGCAGCATGGGCTCGCGATAGTGCAGGTTGGGGTTGACCTGGTCCACAGTATCCATCACATGCCCTTGCGAGACCAGCAGATCCTTCCAGCCGTCGTTGTCGTAATCGATAAAGCGCAGGGCCATGCCCGAATGTTGCATGGTAATGTTGCCGAGTCCGCTGGAATCCGTGGAGTACTTAAAGAAACCCTTGCCTTCATTCTCGTAGAGCGCGTACGTCTCGAGGGCCAGGTCGGCCACCGCCAGGTCCAGGAGCCCGTCGTTGTTGTAGTCGGTAAAGTCCACGCCCATGCCGGCATAGGTGCGCCCGGCGTCCGTGACACCCACGCCTGCCAGCAAGGCAACTTCTTCGAAAGTGCCGTTACCCTTGTTGTGGTAAAGGAACCCCGGCATGGAGTCATTGGCCACATAAACGTCGATGTGCTCGTCGCGGTCGAAATCGGCGATGGCGATTCCCAGGCCCTTGCCCGGCTTGGCCAGTCCGATCTGCCGCGACACCTCGGTGAACGTTCCATCCCGGTTGTTGCGGTACACGAGCGGCGTGATGGCAGGGAAACTGTCGGGCCGGCAGTAGGTCCGCAGCGTCCCGTTCACCAGGCACAAGTGGTCCTGGAAATCCCATTGCACGTAACGCAGAACCACCAGGTCGAGGAAACCGTCATTATCGAGGTCCACCCAGGCCGCGCTGGTGGACCAGCCACTGCCGCCCACTCCCGCCTTGTCCGTGACATCGGTAAACGTTCCATTGCCGTTGTTGTGATACAGCCGGTTGCCACCGTATTCGGTGACAAACAAATCTTCGAAACCGTCGTTGTCGTAATCCCCCACCGCGACGCCGTATCCGTAGCCGAAGCCCTGCACGCCGGCTCGCTCGGTCACGTCTTCGAACGTGCCGTCAGGTTTCTGGTGATAGAGACGATTCCAATACTCGGGGCCTACCTTGCGCGGTATGGCGCCCACCGGCATCGGATCGGTGATGGGCGCGCCATTCAGAAGGAAAATGTCCAGGCGGCCGTCATTGTCATAGTCGAACAGAGCGACGCCGGAACCCATGATCTCCAGCATGTATTTCCTGGCGGTTTGGGAGGCGTAGTGATGGAAGGCGACGCCGCTCTGGGAAGTGACGTTCACAAATTTGCCCGCCACGGAATCCGGCGGCTCTCCTGCCGAGCCGGACTTGACCCGTGCGGCGAGAAACAACAGACTCAGAACCAGGACCACACTCGCCGTCGCGGCGATCCGAAAGCGCATATCACCTCGGGTCCTGCTCGGGAGTGGAATGCGTGCCCACCATGGCCGCGTAGGAATCGAGTTCCGCCTTGGCCTTTTCTATCTGCCCGGCCCGGCGGTAGAGTTGTCCCAGCATGAAGTGGAAGCGCGCCACTTTGGGAGCCAGTTCCATCGCTTTCTCGATCTCCTGCTGAGCGGCGGCGAGCTCATTCAGCGCGGAGTAGGCTTTCCCCAGCTCTTCATGCGCTTCGGCCGATGCCGGCTCCATTTGGACCGCCTGCCGAAGATAAGGCAAAGCCTCCGCCGGCCGATTCTGTTTCAGCAGGACGCGGCCCAGGCCGAGGTACGGCGTGGGATCGTCCGGCTTGGACGCTTCCCAGCCGATGGCGGTCCGGTAGGCCGTCGCGGCGTCCTCCAGCCGGCTCAACACCTCGAAGCACCACCCCATGCTGGTTTCGGCGGTCACGACTCCCGGGGCGAGCGCGAGAGAATGTTGATAGGCCTGGATAGCCGCATCGAATTGTTGCTCGTCGGTCCTGACCTCTCCCAGCGCCTCCCAGGCGCCGGCATCGCCAGCCTCCATTTCCAGGGAGCGAGTGAGCCACCTGTCGGCGTCGCTGTAAAGGTGAAGTGCGAGGCAATCGAGGCCTAGCATCTTGAGTTCCACCGCGGTGAGTTCGCGGTGTTGGGAGGCCTCGATGAACTCCCCGCGCGACTCCTCCCATCGCTGCTGAACGAAACGAATGAAACCCAGCAAGGCATGACCGTTCCCGGCATCCCCGGTGGTCTCCAGGAACTGCCGCGCCCGCGCCTCGGCCTGGTCCGGCGCCAGTTCGACGGCGCGCGTCAGGTATTGCACCGCCTCCTGGGGTTTGTTCTGCTGCTGAAGGACACGGCCGAGATTCCAATAGGGGGTGGGGTCCGGAGGTGTCTTTGACGATTGCCACGCAAGGATGTTCCGGTAGGCTACCGCCGCGTCGTCCCAACGGCCCAGGCGCTCGTAGGCGCTACCCAGACCATTTTCCGCATACACGTTCTTCGCGTCCAACTTCAAGCACTCGCGAAAAACGTCCGCGGACTCGCTGTACTTCTCGCGCAGGAACTTGGCCTGACCCAGATCATTGCACGTCTCGAGATCGTGGGGATCCAGTTGGAAGGACCGCGAGAGCCATCGGTCGGCGTTCGCATAATCGTTGAGCATTGCCGCGCTCAAGCCCATGATCTTCGACTCGAAAGCCGAAGGCGGGCGTAACTTCGCCGCTTCCCCATACTCGCGCAGTGCCTCCGCGGGTTGGGATTGTTTGAACAGGATAAACCCGAGCACGGCGTGTCCCTCCGGGGAGTTGGGGCGCTTTTCGAGGAACCGGTGGATGACGGGAAGCGCTTCGTCCAGTTTCCCTTCGCGCACGAGCGAACTGGCCTGGACCAGGAGGAGCTCGGGGCGACTCTCCTTCGAGGCTCCAGGTGCGGGTGGGGCGCCGGCTTGCCCGGCGAAATACACCGCCGCGCAAAACCAGGCGGACGCGAGGGCAAGGGCTCCAGCCTTCACCTTCTGCTCACCTCCAGGAAGTGATCGCCATGGGTCATCACCAGTCAGAAAGTGCACGAGGAGGCCGAGGCAACCTCGGCAGATGAGCATACTCCGCAAGCGGCGGGAAAGTACAGCCCGCACGCGATGGTTGCAAGAGGCGACGTGGCACGGGCATCCTGCCCGTGAAGGGGCGATGGCCGGAACGGCCATAGCAAAGGCCTGCGGCGGGCACAGCCGCCCGCGCTCGATCATGGCCAGGATGGCCATGCCACCGGGGTGATGACCAGGATGGCCATCACATTTCGGGTGTAAAATACGCTCCGGACATGTGCGAGACAGAGCAACACTATAGACACGGTCGGAATTTGGAAGGTCCACATCGAGTCGCTACTCGGGCTGTGGCGTGTGTTGGGCTGCTCGCATGTCTCGTTGCTTGCCGCCAGCATGAGCCGGAACAAGCCCGCCGGGAGCCGCGCGAGGCAAACGTCCTGCTGATCACCCTCGACACTACCCGGGCTGACCACCTGAGCTGCTACGCTTCGGGGCATGCCCGCACGCCGCATCTGGATGCCCTGGCGGCGCGAGGCGTGCGGTTCGCGCATGCTACAGCGCAGGTTCCCCTTACCCTGCCATCCCACGCCTGCATCATGACGGGTGCTTACCCTACCGTCCACGGCCTGCGCGACATGGGCGGCTTTGTTCTCGACAAGTCCCATCCCACCATGGCTTCCCTCACCCAGGCGGCGGGGTTTTCCACCGCGGCCTTTGTGGGCTCGCGCGTGGTGGCGAAACACTTCGGCCTCTCTCATGGTTTTGAGATTTACGACGATGACATGGGGGCGGATACGGAGGAGGGAAAGCTCCCCGGCATGTTTCCGGAACGGCGCGCCTCCGTCGTGACGGACCGGGCGCTCGAGTGGCTGAACCACAACGCCCAGCGCAAGTTTTTCCTCTGGGTGCACTACTACGACCCCCACCAGCCCTACGACCCTCCCGAGCCTTACAAGCGCGAGTACGCCAAAAGCCTCTACGACGGCGAAATCGCTTACATGGATGAGCAGGTGGGGCGGTTGCTCGCTGGCATGGGCCAACTCGGCCTCGCCTCCCGCACCCTCGTGATCGCGGTGGGGGATCACGGCGAGAGCCTGGGGGAGCACGGAGAGCAGACGCACGGCATCTTCTTGTATGACGCCACCCTGCACGTCCCGCTAATCGTGGCGGGCCCGGATGTTCCCCCCGGCAAGGTGATCGATGACCAGGTCCGTTCCATCGACCTCCATCCCACCGCGATGGAATTCCTGGGCCTGCCGCCTTCGCCGCAAGCGCAGGGCGTCAGCCTTTGGCCCCTCCTGCTGCGTGGAACCCATGTGCGGTCGAATTATTCCTATGGAGAGACGCTTTACCCGCGGACTTACATGGGATGGTCGGAATTGCGGGCCATGCGCACCGACGCCTGGAAGCTTATCCTGGCCCCACACCCCGAACTCTACGACCTGACGCGCGACCCCGGCGAACTCCAGAACCTGATCGCGCGCCAACCGGCGGAAGCTGACCAGCTTCAAAAGCAGATCTGGGAGGTTGCCGGAACACAGGCGAAAAACGAAAGAGTGGCCGCCGTACCGGTGGATGAGCAGACGCGCCAGGAACTTGAGTCACTGGGGTACGTAGGCGGGGGAGCGACGCGCGAAATCCAGTTGGGCGGCGATGCCCCCGACCCCAAGGACCGTGTCGGGGCGCTGCGCACCCTCGACGAAGTGGCAGCGGCGCTCAACCACCACGAATACCCGCAGGCCGCGCAGTTGATGGAGGAGGGCCTGCGCCAGGACCCCACGAACCCCCTCGCCTATACCTATCTGGCGGCCGCCTTCGAGCGCATGGGACAATGGGCTCGTGCCGCGGAGGTGCTGCGCCGGGCGGTAGACTTGCACGTTGCTACCGACACCATCTATGCCCGCTTGGGCAAATGCTACCTGCGCCTGCACGAGCTGGATAAGGCGGCGGAGGCGATGACCCGCGCCAATCAAATCAATCCCACCAATCTCGACAACCTGCGCAACCTGGGAACAGCGCAATTGCAGTTGGGGCATGTTGATGAGGCGGAAAAGGCCTTCAAGGCCATCACCCTCCAGAACGATCGTTACAGCGCGGCGTATAACGGGTTGGGCCTGGTGGCCATCCAACGCGGGGACGGCGATACCGCGCGCGCCGATTTCGAAAAGGCCGCTGCCCTGGACTCCACCGAAGTGGAACCGCTCTTGAACCTCGGCGTGCTCTTCGACAAGGCCGGGGACAAAACTCGGGCGCTGCACTACTACCAGCAGTTCCTCGACAAGGCTTCTCCCAAGGATTACGGCGAGCTGATTCCCAAGGTGCGCGCCGCCGTAAACGATTTGAAACGCGGGGCCTGACCGGGCTAAGATGCGGCTATGTCGGACCAGCGAAAACATCACCGGCGGCGTGCAAGCCGGAAGCGCATGGACCGGAGAATCGGCGAACGCAGGGGCGGCGGGCTCCCCCCTGCGCCCGATACCCCCGCCCGTCAAGACACCGGCCACCGCCGGCGCAGCAGCGACCACAAGCCTTCCCCGCCCCCTGCCAACCACACAGCGGATCACAAACCCTCTGGCAATCCCCACAACTCACAAAGCGCAGGGCTTTCAATACGACTATGCGGCTTAGCTGGCGGTCCAAAGCGGCGGACATTGAAGCAAAAATGTCTAAGAAGAGAATCATTATCCCTCGATTCACGTCGGAAGCCGAAGACGCCAAATGGCACGAGCGCCACCGCCGGGCACTCGAGCGGGCCACCGAACGCCGTATCCTGGCAGCATCCACGCTGACCTTCTCTCAAGCCACAGCCCGCGCCAAGACTCAGCCGGCCACGCCGCGGTTGGGGGCGACCAATATTGACATGGCGCGCGCCATGGCCGCGGAAAAGGGCATCGGGTACCAAGCCTATGTCAAGATGCTCTTGTACGAGGCCTTGCGCCAGGAGGCCGGGAATCAGTAAGCCGGGCGTGAATGGTGCGATCGAGGTGCCCTGTCCCATCATCGCCGGCAGTCACGGTCCCCATGTCGTCCCCCTTGAGTGGCTCTCCCTCCTTGCCCACCCGAAAACGGGGCGCGTGGCGAATTTCCAACTCGGGGAGGAATGAACCTATATAACGTCTCGTCTGACCCCAGGTTCCCCGAATCAGGGGCAAAAAGCTCGCGTTTCTCGATCCATCAGGCACAAATGTCACGCCGATTTCGCCAGACTGGATCAAAATATCTCCCGAAAACCGCTCAAGAATGCAGAAATATCCAACTCCTATTCGGGTAATTTCTCCGAGTTTCGTTTGTTTTCATACACATCGCAGCTTCGGTCGCCGTAATTTCTTTTGTCGCTCCCGCCTCCCCGACTTTTCGCCACAGTTCGTGCAAACCCACCCCGCCGCCGCCCACCGCGTTCTTCCCCCTTGCCCCCTACCTTCCACCCGTCCGCATTCCATGGAATTGCCGCGCCGCGATCTCTAATCCCGAAGCCCGAACCGCGAATCCCGAGTCCCGAGTCCCGAGTCTCGAACCTGTCGCCAGCACCTGGCACCTGGCACCTGGCACCTGGCACCTGGCACCTGTAATTGTGGCCCCGAGCCCAGGCTCCTTGTCAAGCGAATTCCGCCTTTTCTCGCGCCGAATAGGGCGGCGTTTCCCTTCTCGGATTGGAGATTCAAGATTCAAGAGACAAGGCTCTCATCTCCATCTCGGATTTCACATTCAAAATTCAATAGGCAGGGCTCTCAGCTTCCATATCGGATTGGAGATTTAAGATTCCAGAGGTGGCGCGGATTCAAGATTCAAGGGCTAATCGGGATCAGGGATTAGGGGACCGGGGCCGGGGGGCCGGGGCTGGGGCCAGGGGAAACGGATCTGGGCGCGGAATATGCCTCGCGGGCGTAGATCCTGACCCCGGGGCGCAGGCACTTGACCCGGACCCGGTGATACCGGCCATCGCGCGGATCCTCGGGCGGCTCAAATCCGATGGCGTACAGGTGCGCCAGCGCAATCCCGATTGCTTCAAGATCCTGTTCAAACTCCTTAGGTTTGACATAGAGGGAAAGCCACCCGCCAGTTTGCGCGGAGAATACCTGACCGAACCTGACGTTGCGGAATATGGCCCCGTTTCCAGCCTTCACCCACGGGAGCATGGGGTAGACGATGGTGTCCATCCCTCCCACCAATTGCAAAGCTTCCTGCTCGGTGTGGGAACTGGCATCGTCGGGGGTGCCGCAGAGGACCACCAGGGCCTTGCGGCCGGTTTCGGTGGAGAATCGCTCCTCAAAGAGGGTGAAAAGGGCGTCGTAGAGCGCTGCGCCGCCTTTCCGGGGGGATTCGAACGCCCGTTGGAGCGCACCGTCGAGCACCGAAAAGTCCGAAGTCCAGGGGCAAAGGAGCGACGTCTCGGCGGCGAAGTCCGCCACAAAGGCGCGGTCGTTGGGCCCGAGAAGCCGGCGCAGAACCCGTGAGATTGGTGCTTGCCAGTCGATCGGTTCCGGTTCGTCGCGTCGGCCGCGGCTGATGTCCATCAGGATGCCGAGGCGCAGCGGTTCGGTAGTTTGCACCTCAAAATGGGTGATGTGCTGTTGGACATCGTCCTGATAAACGCGGAAGTCCTCTGGCGTCAGGTCCTCGACCAGATGGCGATCCTTCCGTGCCGCAAGCACCCATAGCCTGACCGTCCGGCTGGAATCGGCAGGAGGGTGCGCCGGTCCATTGCCCCTGCCTGGGGGTGTTATCTGGCCGGCCAGCGGCCATCCCGGTAAGAGGCCGAGGATGATGGCGGTCAACAGATGCGCTTGGATGGATTTCAACCGCAAATGCCCTTCCCCCCGTCTCGTTGGCAAGGGATCCAGCGGTACGGTGATGGATCGTTTCAACCCGCCGGTATTTTACCAGAGGCAGGAATCCGGGGCCCATCCATCCGCTTGGAGCGCAGACCTTGCGATGACCCCCAGCATGGTGGTGAATGTACCCGGTTGTGTTAAACTCCCACCGGATAAGGCAGTGGTGAGTGGCGAGTGGATAGTGGTTAGAGGACAGCGGTTCGCCACCCACCCTTTACTGCTGACCACTGTTCACTATCCACTAACCACTGGTTTTCTGGAGCCTACCTTGGCGGCAACCATCCTGGACGGGAATGAGATTCGAGATGAAATTCAAGCGGAACTCCTGCAGCAGATCGGGGAATTGAAAGCCCGGGGCATCACGCCCGGCCTGGCGGCGGTCCTGGTGGGGGAAAACCCCGCCTCGCAGATTTACGTCCGCAGCAAGGTGAAGAGTTGCGAAACCCTCGGCCTTTACAGCGAGAGGATCGAGCGGTCAAAGGAAGCGACCACCGAGGAATTGCTGGCACTAGTGGACGACTTGAACCACAACGAAAAGATTGACGGGATTCTGATCCAGCTTCCCCTGCCCCCGCAGGTTGACACCAAGCGGGTGCTGATGGCCGTCGACCCGGCCAAGGATGTGGACGGCTTCCACCCCATTAATGTGGGCAACTTGGTGGCGGGACGGACCGGCTTTGTGCCCTGCACGCCGGCGGGGATTCTGGAAATCCTGAAGCGTTCCCACATACCCCTCAAGGGAGCGAGGGCGGTGGTCATCGGACGCAGCGACATCGTGGGGAAGCCGGTGGCCATGCTGCTGCTGCACGAACATTGCACGGTCACGATCTGCCACTCCCGCACCCGCGATCTGCCCGGCGTGGCGCGCGAGGCCGATATCCTGGTGGCCGCCATGGGCAAGGCGGCCTTTGTTACCGCCGACTTTATCAAACCCGGCGCGACCGTGGTCGACGTCGGCATCAATCGCCTGACGACAGAGGAAGAAGTCCGCAAAATCTTCCACGATCCCACCGTGCCTCTCGCCACCCTCGCGAAGCGTGGCGCAGTGCTGGTGGGCGACGTTCAGCCGGAGGACGCGCGCGCCATTGCCGGCGCCTTCACCCCCGTGCCAGGTGGCGTCGGTCCCCTGACCATCGTCATGCTCATGTCAAATACCATCCAGGCCGCGCGGCGGCGTAGGAGTGGCTCGGGGGAGTAAACACGGTTTTCAAGAGCAAGAAGCAAGTCAAAAGGCAAAACGCAAAAGTCAAAAGGCAAAGGTGACATCGAATCCTGGCCTTCGGCGCGCGGCCCATGACCATGGGTTTTCGGCCGCGGGAAGCGTCCTAATGGAATGGAGGCCGGTTTTGCCATTTGCGTTTTGACCTTTGACTTGTTCTTCCGCTCTTGGCGAGAGGGGGCCGCTTGCTGAAAACTGACCCCGGACTCCGGACTCCGGACCCCGGACCGATTTTCGGCCTTACCGGCGGCATCGCCTGCGGAAAAAGTACCGCGGCGCGATTCTTCCAGGACCTGGGCGCGTACGTTATTGACGCCGACCGCCTGGGGCACGAGGTCATCGAACCCGGACAAGCCGCCCATCAGGAAATCGTCGAGCGCTTCGGGCAGGATATCCTGGATTCCGGCGGACGCATCGACCGCAAGAAACTGGGTCCCCGGGTCTTCGCGAATCCCCCTCTGCTTGCCGCTCTCAACGCGATCGTCCACCCGCGCGTCATGGAGCGAACGCGGGAACTCGCCGCCGAAGAACATCAACGGAAGCCGCGCGGTGTGGTGATCCTGGATGCCCCCTTGATCTTCGAGGCCGGCCTTGAAACTCGGATGCTTAAAGTAGTAGTGGTCTGGTGCCGTCCGGAACAGCAGATGGAGCGTTTGATTGCCAAGACAGGATTCTCGCGCGAGGAAGCGGAGCGGCGAATTCAAGCACAGGTGCCGGCCGATGAAAAACGCCGCCGCGCCGATTATGTGATCGACTGTTCGGGAACCCTGGAGGAGTCCCTCGCCCAGGTGCAGACGCTTTATCCTCAGCTCCTAGAACTGGTGCAACAACCAAATTGAACCCCTCTTTTCAGCGCGCCCACCGCTCCTTGTTTCCTTTCTTCTCGCCTCACCTTGAGTCCCGAAAGGTCTTCTCTGCGCACTCTGGGGCCGGAGTCATTTTCACGCAGAGGACGCGGAGAGGCTCAGTGTGCTCTGCGTGAAACTGTCCGAAGCGCAGAGGGCACAGAGGGACCGCGATTTGGCTCTACCGAGTGGGTAGCATACCTCATTACTTTTGCGTTTTGCCTTTTGCCCTTTGCCTTTTGACTTGGTCTTGCGTTTTCGCCGCCCTAGGCTTTCTGCCACTTCTCCGCGCGGGTGCGAAGGTCGTCGAGAATGGTCTGCACTTCCTGGAGTTTGCGGGCCAACTCGTCGCGGTCCGCATCCGGTGAGACGAAAATGGGAGGGGCGATAAACGTCGCGGCGCGGGTGAAGGGATAGGGAAACTCCGTCTGGTCCCAGCTTTTCCGAAAGACGAAGGCGCGGCGAACCGCGGCGTGAAAGCAGAGGATGGCCGCCCCCGTGGCCTTGGCCAACTGGACCGAGCCGGGCTTGGCCACGAAGCGCGGGCCGCGCGGGCCATCGATCGTGAAGGCCGTGTCGGAACCACGCCGCAGGCAGCGCACCATCTCCACCAGGGCGCGCGCCGCGCCGCGCGAGCTCGATCCCCTTGCCGCGCCATAGCCCTGCTTCAGGATGATCCGCGCGATGATCTCGCCGTCGAAATTCTGGCTGGTCATCACCACGATGCCGCGCTTGCGCCAGAACCACGTGGCGGCGAAGATCTCGCGGTGCCAGAAGGTATAGATCAGCCCCTTGCCTGTCTGGTGGGCGGATTCCCAATTTTCCCAGCCGATTATTTCCGTGCGCAGCGTGCGTCCGATCAGTTTGACCAGAAGGGAACCAATCCAGCTTCCTACGAAGATTTGCACTCGCTGGCCAAAAGTGAACTTTCTCGGCGGATTCTCCTCTGTCCGGCGCGAATGGTCAGACGATTCTGCGTCCGGTTCGCTAGCCTTTTCTCCCTTGTTTACGCAGTCTTCGGTCACCCGGCAATCTCCGATCGTGGGATCATGGATGCGGTCAGATCATAATTCCTACCCGGGACCCTGAAACAGAATCTCATGAATTCCGTGAAGCGTCCTGGTTCAAATCAGGACGCCAGCGGGGCGGACATTTCAGCGGCAGGGGTTGCCGAGTTTCGCCACCGGCGACGCTCCACCACGACCCACAATAGACGATACGCGACGACGGCCCACAGGACCTTTGCGTAGAGGTGAACATCCAGCTTCCAAGCGAAGAGGAAGCCAGCCAGGGCGAAAGCCCACATCCAACCTTCACCCAAAAGGGCTTGTAACCATTTCGGTCGTACGCCACTGGCAGGAAGGCGAGGCCGGAGCGATGGCCATAGACGCGGAACTGCCGCCAGATAGGCCCGATAGGCTTCACCTTGGGATTGCACCAGGGCGGCTTCTTCGCGCCCGATCAGGCGCACAAAAATGAGCAGGTTGCCCAGGATTACAACCGCGCAGCCGGTTCGGCTGGCCAACAGGGCCATGCCTGTGGCCAACAGCATGCTGCCGAGATAGAGGGGATTTCGGACGTGGCGGTAGGGGCCGTCGGCCACCAGTTTCTCCGTGCGTAGCTTCACGTCGTGGACAACTTCCGCACGCAAGTAGGCGCCTCCCCAGGTGCGGACCCACGCCCCGGCAGCCACGAGGACTGCCGAAAACGCGAACACTGCCTGAAAGGCATAACGCACGGTCAGTGGGTTCATTCGCGGGATGTGATTTGTGACGATCCAACGCAAAAACGCGTCGGTCACATTTGCCGGGTCGAGCTTGTAGCATGCAAAGCCCAAGAAATATGTCAGGCAGATGAACCAGAAACGGTGGCGAAATTCGAATTCCGTGGCGCGCATAGGTTTAGGGGTAGGCTTGAGGTTGCAGGTTACCACTCGCGGACCTGGACACCTGATGCCCTTACACCCGTGGTCCTTTCAAGTGGGATGCGGAACGAACTCCCGCACTCCCTGACCCCTTCTACCCAGAGGGACGAGGGGGCCTAATATACCTACGTTCGTCCACTAACAAAGGTTCCTAGCCACGATTTCTGCCACATCCAGAATTTCCACATCGTCGCGCTTGGCGGCGTTGGCGGCGTCGCGCAGCATGATGGGGCAGTAGGGGCATGCCACCGCCACCGTCGTCACCTTGGTTTTCATCAATTCCGCGAAGCGGCGCTGGTTGGCCCGTTGTTTGCCTTGTTCGCGGGAATCATCGGCCACAAAAAGCTGCGCCCCACCTGCTCCGCAGCACTGGGTGTTCTGGCCGTGATGGGCCGCTTCGCTGATGGTGATTCCCGCCGCGTGCAGGATTTCCCGTGGTGCGGACGTGACACCGCGTCCTCGGGCCAAATAGCAGGGATCATGGAAGGTGACCTTGGAATCTGATGGTTTAAGCGCCAGCTTGGGCAGCACGTTCTCAATGAACTCCGTATGGTGCTTCACCTCGATACCAAGCTGCGTGTATGAATCGATTTGGCGGTAATCCTTGTCCAACATGGTGGTGCAGTGGGGACAGCAAGTCACGATCTTCTTCACGCCCGCAGCTTCAAAAGACTCCACCAGCTTGCCGGATAGTTCCATGAAAAGGTATTCGTTCCCGGCCCGCCGCGCCGGTTCGCCGCAACAGGTTTCACGCGCCAGCACACCCCAGGTGACTCCCGAGGCATCCAGAATCTGCCGCATGGACTGTGCCACGGCCTGACCGTGCGGGTCGTAGCTTGACCCGCATCCCAGCCAGAAGAGCCACTCGTGGGTGCCATCGAAAATCGGGAATTGTTTGGATTCAACCAGCTTCTGCCGCGTGTCGTGAGCGATGCCCCAGGGGTTGTGGGGAGCGCGTTCCATGGTGGTAAAGAGTTGGTTCACCCGGTCATTCGAGATGCGGCCTTCGCTGGCGAGTCCGCGCCGGAGGTCGAGAATCTTCCTGCCCACGTGCTCAATGCCCACCGGGCACACATATTCGCAAGCGCCGCAACTGAAGCACTGGAACAAATCGTCTTCGCTGATGAAGGCTTTGCCCTGCTGCTTCTCTTCCACCGTTCCGGCCACCACGTCCCCGCCGGAAAGAAGTCCCTGGCGCAAGTCCAGGATGATCTCCTTGGGGCTCAGCGTTCCGCCGGAAAGATTAGCGGGGCAGTTATCGGTGCACCGTCCGCACTCGACGCATGCGTCAACGTCCAGAACATCCTTGCGCCCGAGATCCTTGAAGTGAATCATCCCCAGGTCCTCGCCCTCCCCATTCAGAGGACGCATGGAACTGGTAGTTTCAGGGCGAAAGAAGATAGTGACGGGCGCCAGCACCAGGTGCAAGTGCTTGGAGATGGGTATTACCACCAGCAGGGCATAGAACGCAACCGTGTGGAACCACCAATTCACTTTCCAGGCCGGACTGGCCGCCGGGAAGAGCCACCAACCCAACAGGTAGGTGACCATGAGCGCCGAGATCAAAAATGCCACCGCGCCGGAAGTGGGGGAGAGTTTCCCCAGCGCCTTGGGCCGCAGGACAAATCGCCGAAACGAGAGGCCAACCATTCCCACCAAAACCGCCACGGCCCAGGCAGCGACAAATGCCTCATACCAGGTGTGTGCGCCAGTGGCTTTGTCCAGCCCCCGCAAGCCCAACAACATGTGCCTGGCGCTGACCCAGGCGAAGGCGAAGAATCCCCACAACACGAGCGCGTGGAGAATGCCCACCAGGGGACGGTCGCGCACCACGCGGTATTGCAGAATTACCTCGACGAAAACCCGCCAGAGACGTCTGGGGAGATGGTCCACGGGAAGGTCCCCGTGCTTCGGGAAAACCGAAAACAGGCGGCGATTAACGGTGCGGAAAAAGAGCCAGACGCTTCCCAAGGCGATCATGATGAAAATAGCTTGCGAAAGGCCGCCCAGGAGGAATGCGGCGCATCCTGCAACCGCAATGACGGACAATGCCCAGGGCGTTTGCGGGATTAGTTTGAGGTTCATGACATACCTCATGAGTGCAATTGATAGGGGCTGGATTTAAGAAATTGGGGGTGGGGGCGTAGTTTGACGCCCCACAGACTACATGATGCGACCGTCCACCACCGTGCCCGGCTCACTGCGGGGGAAGAGTGGACATCTGCTGCTTGACGGCCTGCGCCACCGCGACGTTAAAGGCGAATTCCTTCTCCACCCGCCCATAAATCTCGCGCGCCTTGGCGGGCTGAGTCCCACGATACGCATCGGCCAAAGCCAGGAGCGCACTCGCCTTGGGTACCGTCAGGGTGGGGTGATCGGCCAACTCCTGATAAAGCTTGGCGGCTTCCGGGATATTGCCCGATTTCGCCAGCTCACCCGCCAGGGCGAATTTCGCCAAGGCGGCGATGTCCGCGTCGCCGTCCATACTGGCCTGCGTCAAGGTCTGAATTGCCGCCGCATGATTGTCCAGAAGGGCCTGGCAAACACCGGCTTGGTAACGAGCAATCGCCACCGCTTTGGGCCGGGGAGGCATCTTGTACTTATCTAAAATGGCGTCGAATTGCTGCAGAGCCTTCTTGTATTTTTCCTGCGCCGTGGCGTAGGTGGAGCCGCTGGGCTCGTTCTGGCCGGGGGTCGGCTGGCCGACGTAGGCGCGGAAGGTCGTCAAGGCCTCCCCCAACTCTGTATTGGCGGCGGCTTCCTGGCGGTCGGTGTAGTACTTCAGGCCGACGGCCAGTCCTACCAGTGCCACCACGATGATCGTATAGTTCAGGATTTCCTTATAATGCTGCGTGAAGTACTCTTCTATCTTTATGAGCGAATCCTTGAATTCGTCCTGCTTCAGTTCATGCCGGTGCTTACGTTCCACACTCGTGCTCCTTCCAACGGGTTGATCCATTTCATCTTAGCAACCCGCCCGCAGGCCGTCAATCGGCGCTTTTTTGCGCCGAGAACTGGCAACTGACTACTGACAACTGACCACTGCCTTTACTGCGCCGTCCACCCGCCGTCGATGACGATGTCGGTGCCGGTAATGAATCCGGCGGCGTCCGAACTCAGGAACACGGCCAGGGCGCCAATCTCCTCCAACTTACCCCAACGGCCCAGGGGAATCTTGGAGGTGAAGTCGGCCAGTTGCACCGGATCCTGCTCCACTACGCGAGTCAACTCCGTAGAGAAGGGGCCGGGGCTGATGGCGTTGGCGGTGATATGGTAAGGGGCAAGTTCGAGCGCCAGTGCCTTGGTCATACCCAGGACGGCGAACTTACTGCCGCTGTAGGCGGCGCGTTGCGGCAGCGAAACGTGCGCCATGGTGGAGGCCACGCTGATGATGCGGCCGAACTTCTTTGCGATCATGCCGGGGAGGAAGGCGCGCGTGCAAAGAAACGGGCCGTCGACGTTGATGCCCATTACGCGATGCCACTCCTCCAAAGTGTATTCATGGAGCGGCTTGCGAATGTTGATGCCGGCGTTGTTGATGATAATATCGGGAACGCCTGCTTGCCGGAGGACCTCGGGGGCGAGCGTCGCCACCTCCGCTTCCACGCTGATATCGCAGACGAAGGGGAAAGCTTTGCCGCCCCGCGCCACGATCCCGGCACGGACGCCCTCCAGCAAATCGCCGCTGCGCGCCACCAGCGCCACCGTGGCCCCCGCCTCCGCCAAAGACTCCGCCATCTGCCTGCCCAGCCCTTTGCTGGCGCCCGTGACCACCGCCACCCGGCCGTCAAGCCGCTGATTCATCATGACCTGATTCCTCCAAAAGGAAATCTAACACATCCATGGTTCCGATTCGGTGGCGTCAAGGCGAGGGCCACCGACAGGTCACGTCTCGCCGCCGCCCATTTGCCCTGATTGATCCCAAATCCAAAGTCTAAAATCCAATATCATTTTGGCATATAATGGCCCCCGCCGGACTTTTCCCCTGGCATTGTTGAAGACGTACGTTTCCTTCGAGGAGAGAGCTTTCGCCGTGAAAATAGTCGTGTGCATCAAACAAGTTCCCGCCCGGGACTCCGTGTTGCACCTGAATTCCGCCGCCACTTGGGTGCAGGAAGCTGACCTCAACTTCGAGGTCAATGAGCCGGACATTTACGCGTTGGAAGAAGGCCTGCGCCTCAAGGAGAAGCACGGCGGCGAGGTGGTGGTGGCCACGCTGGGCCCGGCGCGCGCCCAGCAAGCCATCAAGGAAGCTCTGGCCAAGGGTGCCGACCGCGCCCTGCATCTCGATGACCCCGCCTTCGCCGCGCTGGATGCCTTCGGCATCGCGCGCTCCCTGGGAAAGGCCATCGAGAGAGAAAAGCCGGATGTTGTGCTGACAGGGCTGCAATCCGACGATTTCGGGGCTGCCCAGACGGGTGTGGTGTTGGCGGAGTTCCTCGGCCTTCCGCACTCCACCATTATCATGGAGCTCCAGGTGGAGGGCGGCGCCATGCGCGTGAAGCGCGAACTCGAGGGTGGTTGGTTCCAGTGGATCAGCCTGCCGCTTCCCGCCGTGATTACCATTCAGTCCGGTATCAACAAGCCGCGTTACGCCACCCTGAAAGGCATTATGGCGGCGAAGAAGAAGCCCATCGAGAAACTGACGGCGGCGGATCTGGGTTTGACCGCCGAGGCTTTGGCGCCAAGGCTGCGGATCACCAAAGTCTATACCCCGGCGAAAGCTGCCCAAACCGAATTCCTGCAAGGCAGCTCCAAAGAAGTTGCAGCGCAACTTGTCGATAAGTTGAAGAATGACGCGCGGGTAATTTGAGGTGCGGTGACAGGTCTCTGCCCGGCGCGCACTGTCCATAAGGACGGCGAGACCAAGGGACCGAGCACCTTTTGGCCCTATCACACAAGGAGGCTCACCATGTTCGTTCACATCTGGAGAATGCGAGCTCGCAAGAAGCGCGTAGAGGATTACGAGAAGTTCGGCCGCCAGGTGACACTCCCTTCGCTCAAGAAGATCGACGGCTGCCTGGGAGCGCACTTCATCAAGATCCACCAGGCGCGCAAGCCGGAGTACTTGTGGCTGGTCTTCTGGAGGGACCACAAGGCGCTGGACCAGGCGCGCACCAACGCGCTGTGGCGGGAACAGATCAAGCGCTTTGAGGCGGGCAACTTCTACAAATCGATTCCAATCGAAATCGTGTGCGAGGCGGTCGAGTCCTTTACCGCCACCCTCACCAAGCC
>Ga0335069_10005984_pt1 | contig 17794 bp, 9 predicted proteins | sample Lox_Sample_11_FD_206714 | JGI IMG/M metagenome (GOLD analysis project Ga0335069, IMG submission 206714) | Soil microbial communities from Loxahatchee National Wildlife Refuge, Florida, United States - Lox_Sample_1.1 | ecosystem: Environmental > Terrestrial > Soil > Wetlands | place: USA: Florida... | reverse complement strand
GGCGGATACCAGCACGGCAAGCTGGATACAGAGAGCCGCGCGTCGCACCTGCAAACTGGGATAACGGTTGCGGAACGGCGTCAGCCCTCGGTAGGAGCGATAGAACGCGATCATGAAAAGGACCAGGCCGAGGATGCCGGTTTCGCTGGAGAGTTCCGTATAGGCGTTGTGCGTGAAGTGCCACAGTCCGCGCTTGCCGACCAGAAACGCTTCTTTCGCCTCGGCGTCCATGAACTCCCCGGGACCAACCCCGAACAGCGGGTGCTCGAAGGTCAGCTCAATACCGCGCTTCAGCATGATCGTGCGCGAATTTGCCGACTCCGCAGCCTCAACCGCTGCGGCCGAGTCGGGCTGGAAAACAGTCGTGAACCGGTCGACGATGATATGGGGAAGCAGCGCCACGGCGAGCAAGAGGCCGAGAGTTCCTCCCAGCATGATTACCGCTCGCTCGATTGGCGAGGCGAACACCAGAAACATCAGCGTTGCCGCAACCAGCGCCAACAGCCCCATACGCGAACCGGTACGAGCCGCGGAGGCCAGCACCGGAACCATCATCAGCAGCAATCCGACTTTTACCAGGCCTCTCTTCCAGGTGGAAGAGAACCATAGAAACGGCAATCCAATCACCAGGTACAGGGCCAGGAAATTGGCGTCACCCAGAGTGTCGTTCTTCTGGCTGCCCAGGCCCACGCGTGCGTCGGCTACCCCGGTGCCATGTCCCATTACCAGGGACATTAACGCCACCGTGGCCATCGCTAAAGCGATCACGTACATCACGCGATAACAATCGTCCAGTGTCCTGATGAAGGCTGCCATGAAAAACAGCAAAGCCAGCGCCTGTGCGGCCAGCAGCAGAATCTGAAAGCTGCCGAATCTCCAGGTGCTGACGGGAACGCAGATGGCCACCCACACCGTGAAAGCCGTCATCATCCGCCCGATATCGGTGCGGAACATGGCCTTCGTGGTTCCCGTCATGATCATGCCGATCAACAGGATCGGCTGCAGCAGCAGACCGATGTGAAACCACGGCAACATCTCAGGGATGCGGCTGCAATAGAAGAACAGGTAGACCAGCAGGAGGTAATGGAATGGCTTGTAGAACTCCGGGCCACGATTGCGGCGAGCACTCTTGCGAGGTTCCGCGGTTGCGACGGCCGGCTCCGGTGCAAGCGCCACCGCGTCGGGATAAAGGATGTACTCGTCGGTTGCGGGCATCGAACGCTGGAACGTAGACATATTTACCTGGTTACCCATTACCCTCGCGCTGTGTTGAGCGCGTTCTCGCAGAAAAACTCGAAAAGCAGATCCCTCGCCGCCTGAAATCCGCTCGGGATGACAAATCGAATAAGCCGCTCGGCGGCACGACCGAGGTCGGGCCCTTACTTAGGCCAATCCGTAGAACAGCCCTTTTTCGACCCGTTTACGAGGCGCCATTGCCAGTGGCAGTCATTATCCCCGATGAGCCCTAATACAGCAATCGGCGCCAATGGCCGCAGGTCCAAATCTATGGCAAGTGCCGCCGGGAAAATGACACTCGGCACCGGACCGTTTGAGGCCCGCGATACGCTTCTCGCTTGTGTGTTCTCCGGTTTACGGATCGAATGGCTGGGGGAAAAGCCGCGAGACAGTATAGCATCGGCGGCGGCTAATCGCGGCATGGCAAAGCCTGAACCCACGCCGGTAAACTCCCTTTTCCGGAATGGTATGAAATCGGGCGTCCTTGAGCGGCAGCGAGCGGCCTCTCTGTCGCACGCAATCGGATAAACTGCCAAGAGCGCTCGCCATGCGTGTCCTCTATTTTTCTCCGCGAATCTGCTGGCCTACGATTTCGGGTGCGCACCTGCGCGACTTCTATTTCGCCCGTCAATTGGCCCGCAATGCCGAGCTCACCTATCTCGGGTTAGTAAACGAGGACAGCGGCCCACAGGCCGAACAACTTCGTCAGAGGCTGGAGCCGCAAAACGGGACGCAGGTCATCGCTCTGCGCCGCGACAAAAGCTACCGGCCCGGCAACATCGTTCGCGGCCTCATCGGGCCGACGCCGCTCAACGTGCTGAATTTCACCTCGCCGGCGGTGCTGGCGGAAGTGGACCGCATTTTTCGGCAGCAGACGTTCGACGTCGCGCAGATCGAGAGCATGCACCTCATCGCCTACGCCCGGCACATTCGCCAAATCGCGCCCCGCACCCGGCTGATCCTCGACTGGCACAACATCGAGTCGGAGATTCTGGCCCGTTTCGCAGAGAACGATCGCAATCCGCTGCGGGCCGTCTACGCCAAGCGGACATCGCTGCTCTCGCGCAACGTCGAGAACGAGTTGCTGCGGCTATGCCATGCGCACACGGTTTGCAGTGAGCGCGAACGCGAGGTCCTGCTCGCGCGTGAGCCGAAGGCGCGCATCGAGGTCGTCGGCAACGGCGTGGACTGCGACTTCTTTGCCGAGACTGCGCAACCGGGCGAGCGGCGCGATGTGCTCTTCATGGGTCGCATGGACTACCACGCCAACATCGATGCCGCATTGTTCTTCGTGAGCAAGGTTTGGCCGCTGGTGCGCCAGCGCCGGCCGGAGCTGCGCCTGGTGATCGTGGGAGCGCAGCCGCCGCAGGAAATTCTTGCCTTGCGCGAGCAGGGCATCACCGTCACCGGAACAGTGGATGATGTGCGTCCTTTTTACCGCAGCGCGCTGGTGTCGGTCGTCCCGCTGAGGGTCGGCGGCGGCACGCGCCTCAAGGTACTGGAAGCGATGGCCGCAGGAACACCGGTCATCTCGACTAGTCTGGGCGCGGAGGGACTGGCCATCACGCCCGGCAAGGACATCCTGATCGCCGACAGTCCCGAAGCTATGGCGGACGGCCTCGTGTCACTTCAGGCCGAATCTTCGCTATGGCATCAATTGGCCGAGAACGGGCGCAGCCTGGTGCGCGAGAAGTATGACTGGTCCGTGGTCGGCGAGGTGCTGTGGCGGCTTCATCGTGAGCAGGTAGAAACGGGTGCAGGATGCCTGGAAGCGAAGTAGCGGCGATTGGCCAACAGCGGCCGCCAGCGGGCACCAAGTCATGGCGCAAGCGCTTGCTGATCCTCGGCGTCTTGGCCGTTGCCGGGCTGTTCGCGCTTTTCCTGCTCTCCCGTGCCGGCTCCTTCCTGATCATCAATGCGCCGCAGCGCTCCGATGTCATCGTGGTGCTCGACGGCGAATGGCCCCAGGCGGTGAAATTGCAAAAGGAAGGCTACGCCCCAAGGAGTCTGCTCGACGCCAACACGAACTATCGGCTGTGGGGCAAGAGCGAGGCGGAGATGGCCGCCGAATTTCTGGAACGCTCCAAACCTCCGGGGATGGAAATTTGTCTGGTCGCGAGTGGCAGTACGTTTAACGAGGCCGCGGAGGTGCAACGCTGCCTCCAGCCACTGCAGCCGCAATCGGTCCTGCTGGTTGCGTCTGATTTTGATACGCGGCGCACTCTCTCCATCTTTCGCACCCGCTTGCCACAGTATCGCTGGTCGATTGCGGCCTCTTCCGCTCCCTATCACGACGCCGACCAGTATTGGAAACATCGCGCCTGGGCAAAGACCGTGCTCAACGGCTGGGAGCAGTACCTGTGGTGGAAGCTGGCCGACCAGTGGCGTTCGGACGTAGTGCTGCACTGACAATGGCGATTGCCGGCCCAGGTAGAGCGGCGCTTGAGCGCCGCGTTTGGAGCTCTGATTGTAAGAAGCCCGCTTTAGCGGGCGGCACTCTGTCGTCGGCTGAAAGCCGACTCCACTCCAGAAAGGACTGCCTCGACGCGGGCCTGAAGGCCCGCTCTACCTCTCGATCCTGCCCTGACCAAAAACCCCACACAACCGGATAAAGATTGTGTGGGGCAAAAAACTGGAATCTCGAAACCCGAAACTCGAAACTCGAAACTAGCTTTTCACGATCTTGATGTCGCCGGTGTCGGTCGAGACCTGCAGCTTGCTATTGCCGTTGCCCACCGTGCCGTTTGCCTGTGACGTTCCATTCGTCTGGTTAACCTTCACCGTATCGAAGTCGGAGCTGATGTCGCCCTTGCGCGTGCCGGCCGTGATCTGAAAACCGGCGCTGGGCGGCAGCGTGAGCGTCACGTCTCCGTGGCGGGTCGCGACGTCGACCTTATCGGGTGGGTTCTTGGCTCCCAGGGTCAGAGCGACATCGCCATGCTCGGTGTTCACGCTCATCTTGCCGGGCGGCTGGTTGCCGCCGGTGGTGACTTCCACATCGCCATTATTCGATTGCACCTGAAGGTCTCCGGCGACGTTCTCCAAGTGGATGTCCTTCGAGCTGGTCATGACCCGGCTGGGGCCGTTGAGTTGATCGGCGCGCACCTCATCACCGGAAATCTCAATGCTGCCCGGCACCGCGGCCAGCTCGATATCCGAGCGCGAGGTCTTGAAGATGACCGACTTCGCGATCTGGCTGAGGCGCACATCGTCGTAGAAATCGCCGTTCAGGCGCACCGCACCGCCCACTTGATCCAGCGTGACGTCGTCGATATGTCCGGTGATGTCGGCGTCGCCCTCGATCTGTGTCGCCCGCAGTGAGCCTTTCTCCAGGCTGATCTGCACCGGGCCGGCGATCTCGTTCAGCGAAATGTCGCCATGCTGCAAGGTAATCTTCACGTCGGCTTTGCGGTCGTTCACGGTAACGTCACCGCGTTTGCTCGCGATATCGACCGCCGCGCCGGCGGGCACAAGGATGTCCATATCGGATGCGACATTGTGGTCGCCCGCGCCATTGGTGTTCGCGTTCAGCACCACCGAGTCGCCGGTAACGGTGATCTGCGGCTTCGTTGCCGAGTTGTACTTATCGCCGTTGGTTTGGTTGTCGGCGTACAGCTTCTTGTGGACAACCACCCGGATCGTGTTGCCGTCGGAAGGCGTGATGTTTACCGCGCCGCGATCGGAAACGACCCGCAGCGTGCCATGCGCCGGGAAGGACTGCTCCAGCGTGTCCTCATAGGTGTAGGCGTTGCCCAGGATCGGCCCGAAGTCATCATCCATCTGCATCTGGTCGCGCACATTGCCCCAGTCGTAGCCTGAGGTGTAGTGCGCGGTCACACCGAGGATGACCAGCAGGACCAGCAGCAGGACCCAGCCGCCGCCGAGACCGCGACGCCGACCGCCGAAAGCGTGCTCCACCAGCGCGATGACACCCCAGATGATCAGCAGCAGTGGCCACCAATGTCCGAACCAGTTCCACAGGGGAAAACGCCAGCCCAGATTGTGGGCGAGAAACAGCCCGCCGATAATGATCAGCACCAGCGGTCCCCCAATCGAGCGCCGGTAACGGTATGGCGGTGGCGCTGGTGGCGGTGCAGCCGGTGGATATTGATTCATCGTTGCCATCACGCACCTCCTCGATCGTCAGGCGTTTTGACCGTGTTGCCCGGGGTGATGAAACCGGCGGGCGGTATCGGAGGCGGTGGAGCGACGGGAGGAGCCGGCGGCACGGGATATCCGCCGCTCACCGGGTGGGTAAGGTTTCCCGGCATCTGGCTGGGCGGCTGCCAGGCCGGCGGGTACTGTCCCCGCGGAACGTGCCCTTCCATCGAGGCGCTATGGCTCAGCAGCATGACCACGCCGATGACGATCAGCAGCGCGGGCCAGGTGAAGTGAAACTCCATCCAGTAGGCGTGCCCCATCTGGTCGATCAGAAAAAGCACACCGATGGTGATGAGAACGGCCGGTCCCATGTATCCGTGAGCGCGGCAACGTGCGCAGGAGCAGCTTGGGTTATATCGAAATTTCATAGCGTCCTCCTCACCAGCGTTCCCGGCGGCGGCGGAACAGCATCGCCGCGCCAACTACGATGAGGATAATGGGCCAAAACTTGTCCCAATTGAAGTTGAATAGCCCGAACTCGTCGAGCAGGAAGATCACGCCCAGGCCGATCAGAATGAAGGCCCCTACCGGCGCCCGCGAACACGATCGATCGCCCAGCGCCACGTCGGCTGAAGCGTTGCCTGCACTCGTCACTGCCGGTGCAACATTCGTTGCCCCGCCGGCAGTGGGGTTCAGCGGAGTAGTCGACGAAAACATCCGGTTGAACCCAAATGGGTCGGGCGCAGGAAGTCCCATCTGCCGCGCCTTTGCCGTTCGATATGCCTCGATGGGCATGTAGACGTAGAACGCCGCGATGAGAATCCCAACAATCGACATCCCATGATCGGTCAGCCAGATCAGGGTGGCGAAGATCAGCACATGGATGAACCCCTTGGCGAACTCGCCGTTGTACATGGCGCCTACCCCGGGGATCAGCCCGAGAATGGCGGCCAGCGTAGGACTGGGTGCGCCCGATACCGGCTCGCCAACCGGAGGCACAATTGCCGCGCCAGGCGGAGGCATCGCGGCGCTCAGGTGCGAGGCCAGACACTCCTCGCAGTAGATGACACCACGCACGTCTCGCGAACATACATTGCACAGTGGCTTGCCACAGGTGCGGCAGTACGCGACCGCGGTAGCGTCGGGATGATTGACGCAGTTCATGCGGTTCTCCTTTCCAGGTGCCCGCCAAGGTAAAAGCTACTGGGCGGGGCGCTCGGCTGCCGGGCCTGGGGGTTCGTTGCCAGAGTCACTGCCGGATAGGAGGCCAGCTCTGGCCCGCCCATATCGCGGCTGTAACCCGGATGACTGCCATTGTGCTGCGGCCGAATTTCGCTCTTCGGCGCATTCTTCTGATTCGGGTTGGTCGCGGGAACCTCCTGTTGCGGCTGATTGCTTTGCGTGTTGTCGGGAGTGGCAGCGCGGCGCAGGTCGCGTACCCGCGACTCGATCTCGTACACCAGACGCATGTTCTCGTAGTACCGCATGACCCGCGCCTCGGTGTTGTAGTAGGCCTTGCGAATGCCCTTGGAGGTCAGGTCCCAATCTCGCATATCGCCAAAGCGGAAGCCGGCGATGCCCAGCAACATGGTGATGGAGAAGAATGCCATACCAAAAGACATGGCGAAGCGCGGAGTCGCGACGCCGGCAAACACCGGAGCCAGGCGGCCCTTCAGCTTCTCCATCCATCCCTCGCCCCGCGGCTTCACCACCGCGTGCTCGGACGGAAGGGCGCCGATGGTCTGCGCAAGAATGTTGTGCATCAGGTTGCGCGGCGGCTCGGCTTCCTCCAGAGCTTGCAGCAGGCTCATGCCGGCACGGGCCTCTTCTACCATGCTGCGGCAGGTGGCGCAGCCCTGCTGGTGGGCCTCGAAGGCCGCCAGGGTTGGCCCATGCAGCACGCCGTCCAGCGCTTCCGCCAGAAGGGCTTCAACTTCCGCGCACTGCATTCCGGATTGAGTCTCGCCTGCCATCACGACACCTGCTTATAAGTACGTTGCAAGAGCCTTGCCAGTTCCGTTCGTCCCCGATTTATGCGACTCTTCACAGTTCCCTCGGGCACATTGAGGACTTTGGCAATATCCTTGTAGTCCAAATCCTGCAAATCGCGCAAGATAACCGCTTCCCGCAGCTCGGGCGAGAGCCGCCGCAACGCCTCATGGACCAGCTTCTGGGTCTCCTGGCTACGCACCCGCGACTCGGGACTGGCCCGCCGGTCTTCCAGTTGCTCGGCAATCGTGAGTCCATCTTCCTGATTGCCCGGGGTTGCGTCCAGCGAGTCGGTGATCCGGTCATATTTGCCTTTACGGAAGTGGTCCACCAGCAGATTGCGCGTGACCGTGGTTACCCAGGTCATGAACGAAGCCCGCGTGGTATCGAATGTGCTAAGCGTGCGGTACATCTTAATGAACACTTCCTGGGTCAGGTCGGACGCGTCGTCTGACGATCCGGAAAAGCGGTAACAGATGTTGAAAATCCGCCGGTGATACTGCTGGACGATGTCCTGCCACGCCGCGGCGTCGCCAGACACACAGCGACGGACAAGCGCATTGACAGCTTGATTGTCGTCCAATCAGTACTCCCAAGGGGCACGACTCCTGGCCCAAATCCTTTGTACTGCTAGGAGGTTATACGAGGAAACAGGGCCGGGAGTTCGGACAATCGGGCAGCCCACCCAGGGTGAGTTGCCAGCGATATCCGGCGACTGCACCAAAATTCTAGCAGGGGTAGAAAAGCCGGGGCGGGGCTGGCGCACTTACCCAGGTTTCGTTTGCTTGGGTGGGGAGCGCCGCAGGGGTCTCGCTACTTCGAGCCTGCGAAGGGCCGATGCGCGGCATCGGGTGCCCCACCCAAGCTTCGTTTGCTTGGGTGGGGATTTGCTGACAACTGACAACCGGCAACTGACAACTGCTTTTACTACGGCGCGAAGTATCCGGAGATGTCCATGATCAGGTGCGTCATGCCGTCTGCGTAGGCGTCAATCGAGCCATTCACATTCGGCACAATGGCCATGTTCGAGGTGACAAACCCGTCATACGCGTTCAGCGTCGAGACCACCGGCTGTGGCTGGCTGTCGGCCCACAATGTCAGATATCCCAGCGTGGGACTCGGCACCACCGTCGCGTTGAATACATAGGCCTGCGCCGAGCTCGGCGGACCACACTGGCTGTCGACAATATTCACCGCCCGCTCGCCACCGAACGGCTGGCCGTTGTTGTTGCGGCTGTCGTACGCGCGGCACGGCGTCAACGCGTAGAACGACAAGCCGCTCTGCGATGGCGCGCCGAAGTAGCCGTTGATGTCCACGATCAGGTCGGTGTCGTCATAGGCGAATGCCGAGATGCCGCCGCCCGTTCCCGCCGGCACAATCGCCGCATTCGCCACCACCGTCGCCGTGGGATTATTCAAGGTCGAAACTAGCGGCTGAGTGCCGCCCTCCGGCCATACCGTGAGATAGCCCAGAGGCTGCCCCGCCGTGTGCGGCACCACGGTGAAGTTCATCGAGTACGCCGCGATATTCGCACCCTGCGGAATGCAGGAGCTCTCCCGCACCGGGAAGTCCCGATGCGAGCCGTCGTCCCTGCCGCCATGCAGGAATGGACCGCCCAAGTGTCCATCCGGGTTGCGCGTGTCGATCACCCGGCACGGCGTCAGCGTATAGAACTGGAACGTGTTCTGCCCCGCTGCCGCAAAGTAGCCGTCGATGTCCAGAATCACGTCGGTGCTGTCGGTGACATACACGCTGACCCCGCCTCCAGGACTGCCCGCCGGCACAATCGCTGCATTGGCCTTCACTCGGCCATCGGAGGAATTCAACGTGGACACCACGGGCTGGCCTTGCCCGGTCGGCCAGATGGATAGGTATCCCAGTTGGCCCCTCGGCACCACGGTCACGTTGAGGGAATACGCCACGGCGCTCGCAGGAATGCCGCAGGGGTTGTCGCTCTCGGAGAGCGGGAAGCTGCGCGTCATATTGCCGGCAAGGAGCGGGCCGCCAAAGGGGCCGTTCGGGTTGCGTGTATCCACCACCCGGCACGGCGTCACCGCCACAAACTGCACCGCCGACGGCACCGGATTCACGATCTGGGAAAGCATGCCGCTGCTGCCGGCATAGTTGCTGTCTCCCGAATAGGTCGCGACAATCGCGTCGGTACCAGTCGCGAGCGACGAAGTCACGCAAGTCGCCGTGAGCATCAGCGGTATGTTCGTGCACCCGGCAATCGCCGTCCCATTGGTAGTGAAGTTGACCGTGCCGGTGGGCGCTGGTGGACCGCTCGGCGCGACCGTAGCCGTGATTGTCACCTGGTCCCCGAAGGTCGAGGGATTCGGAGTGCTGGTCACCGTGGTCGTGGTCGCCGGAAGCTCCACCATCTGCTGCACCGTGTTCGAAGTGCTCGGCGCCAACGTTCCTGAGCCTCCATACATGGCAACCAGCGTGTCCGTGCCCACAGGCAAGCTGGAATAATTCAGCACCGCCACCCCGGAGCCATTCAGCATGGCTGTGCCGATGCTCACGCCATTGCTCTTGAAGGTCACCGTGCCTGTCGGCAGCGAGCCGTCATGCGCCGTGACGGTAGCAGTCATGGTGACCTGCTGTCCGAACTGCGATGGATTGGGAGCCGTCATCAACACCGTGGTCGTGGGAACCAGGGCTGACAACGTCAGCTGAAAGATGGTTCCATCGCTGTTGTTGCTGCCGCCGGCACTGGTGGTTCCGTACAAGCTTCCATTATTGGCTTGCATGACTCCACCCGCTGGGTAGGCGCCGTCGGCGCCACCGAAGGCGTGCAGCGTGGTTAGTGTGCCCCCAGGCGTGATTCTGTACATCGTACCGACTCCGTGCGAGCCGCCTTCGAATGTTGTCCCGTAGAAGTTTCCGTCGTTGGCTTGTATGATCGCGCCTTCGGGTGTGGAACCGTCACTGCCGGAGAAGTTGTACAGGGTGATCAGCGTCCCCCCAGTGGTGATCTTGAAGATCGTGCCAAACCCATGGGCGCCACCAGCGGCAGTCGTCCCGTAGAGGTAGCCGTCGCTGCCTTGCACCAGTGGCGAGTTGGGGCCGGAGCCGTCGCTGCCGGCGAAATTGTGCAGCGTAGTCAGGGTGCCGCCGGAAGTGACTTGGAAGACCGTGCCGCAACCAAAGTCGCAGCTATTGTTGCTTCCGCCGTAGTACGTTGTCCCGTAGAAACGCCCATCGGCGGCTTCCACGACTGCGACGTACGGTGAGTCGCCGTCCGCTCCCGAGAAGGCGTGCAATGTGGTCAGAACATCGTTCACAGGATTGATCTTGAACACCGTGCCGGAGGTCCGGAATTCGTCTCCACTGGTTGTACCGTAGAGAAACCCGTCGGAGCCTTGCACCAGACCGCTGTACGGATAGGCGCCGTCACTGCCGCTGAAGAAGTACAGTCCGCTGACGCCGAAGTTGGGAGTCATCTTGAAGACCCACCCTTTGCCGCCTTGGTTGGTCGTCCCGTAGAAGTTCCCGTCACTGGCTTGCACCAGCGGAGCCCAAGGTTGGTAGCCGGCCGGACAGGGGGGCTGAGTGCAGAAGGTGTACACCGAGGTGAACGCACCCGCGAGGGTGAGTTTGAAGATGGTGCCGCAGCCGTCCTGGTCAATGGCGTTGCAGTTGGTGCTGCCCCCGCCCTCGGTTGTCCCATAGAGGTTCCCGTCGGAGCCTTGAATGGGTGCGTCAAACGGGTAAGCGCCGTCCGTGAAATTGAAACTGTGGAGACTGGTAAAGGTCTGTGCCGGAGAGAGAATGGTCGCCGCGGCACAAAATACAACGAGCAGGAAGACGACCCTCGCGAAGTCAAATTTCCCCACCGACACTGGCTGCACGCTAAGCATCGCTTCCCTCCGACAGAAATCTGGGGTTGGCTCCGGTCGGCCCTGGGTTGTCAGGCACCAGACACAGCCGCGACTCTCGGATGGCGTCACCCCACGCACTTTGCAGAGCAAAATTGGCGGAGAGAGTAGCACGAAAGTATCGCCGGGCAACTCACATCTCAATAACCCATGGGTAACCGACTAAGGGCTTTTGCAACAGATATTTAGCGCGATAGATAACGGTGCGAAGTCGCCCCTTCGGCAAGCTGAGCGCAGGCTCTGGGGCATCCGGTGGATCCTACGGCGCGAAGTATCCCGAGATATCCAGGATCAGGTGCGTCATCCCGTCGGCATAGGCGTCGATGGATCCATTCACGTTGGGCACGATCGCCATATTCGAGGTGATGAACCCGTCGTAGGCGTTGAGCGTCGAAACCACCGGCTGGTCCTCGCTGTCCGGCCACAGCGTCAGATATCCCATTGGCCCGTTCGTTGGCACCACCGTCGCATTGAAGACATACCCCTTTGCGTTGCTGGGCGGCGCGCACGGGCTGCTGACGATGTTCACCATCCGCTCACCTCGAAATGGCTGGCCGTTGTTATTGCGGCTGTCGTACGCGCGACACGGCGCCGCCGGATAGAACGAGTAGCCGCCCTGTCCCGGAGCCGCAAAGTACCCGTTGATATCGATCAGCAAGTCGGTGCTGTTGTAGGCGAACACCTTGATCGAGCCGTCAGAAGCCGCCGGCACGATGGCCGCGTTGGCCACTACCGTCGCCGTGTAGTTGTTCAGCGTCGATACACCTGGTTGCTGCTCATTGCTCGGCCATAGCGTCACATAGTTTTCGGGTTGGCCGGCGGGATACGGCACCACAGTCACATTGAACGAATATGCTGCCGGACTCGCCGGCAGGCCCGGACACGTTGTGTTCAGGATCGGCAACTGGCGGGTCTCCATGTCGTGCAGCGATGGAGGACCCAACCCCTGCGGCTGATTCGAACCCGTACGCGTGTCGACAACCCGACATGGCGTGAGCGGATAGAACTGCAGCGGCTGCGAACCGGTGGCCGCGAAGTAGCCGTCGATGTCCAGGATCACATCGCTGGTATCGGTGACAAATACACTCACTGCGCCGTTGGTGCCCGCCGGCACGATCGCAGCGTTCGCCTTCACCCGGCCGTCGGGCGAGTTCATGGTCGAAACAACCGGCTGAGCTTCACCGGTGGGCCAGATGGTCAGGTAGTTCAGCGGCCGGTGTGGTATCACCGTCACATTCAGCGAGTAGGCGGTCGCCGTGGCCGGAATGTTGCACCCTCCCAGTTGCGGGACGGTGAAACTCTGCGATGTGCCGCCCTGGATGGGGCTGCCTTGCCGGGTATCGACCAGGCGGCAGGGCGTTGCCGCAATGAACTTAGCCCCATGGCCGGGCTCGACGAACACCGCTGTCACCGCCAGGTTATCGGTCATAGTGAGGTTGCACGTGCCGACGCCGCTGCACGCGCCCGTCCAGCCACTGAACGCCCAACCCGAAGCCGGACTGGCATTCAGCGTCACCGGCGTGCCGGGATCGTAGGTGTGCATGCAAGTGCCGGGGCAGTTGATAAAGCCATCCGTGCTGGTGACCGACCCGCTCCCCGCGACTGATACCGTGAGCGTCACCGGAAGCTGATAGAAGCTGGCCGAAACGTTTGTGTTCTGCGTGATGGTCACCTGGCAGGAGCCGGTGCCGCTGCAAGCGCCTCCCCATCCGCTGAACGCCCATCCTGCTGCCGGGGTAGCGTTCAACGTGACCTGCGAGTTGTCGAGATAGGAATGGCTGCACGTGCCCGGGCAATTGATGAAGCCATCGGTGCTGGTGACAACCCCATCACCAGTGGGGGAAACCGTCAGCGTGAAATACGTCACCTGGAATTTGAAGATGGTGCCGTGGCCGCTGGTTCCGCCGGTGGAGGTCGTCCCGTAGAAGCTTCCATCACTGGTTTGAATCAGCCCCGCTTCGGGGCCGGCCCCATCACCGCCGTTGAAACTGTGCAGCGTGGTCAGCGTGCCTTGGGGTGTGATCTGGAAAATCGTGCCCACACGGTTAGCCCCGCCGACGTAAGTTGTCCCGTAGAAGTTTCCGTCGCTGGCCTGCACCAGCGCGCCGTACGGAGACTCGCCATCGGCGCAGCCGCTTTGACTGCAAAAGTTGTACAGCGTAGTCAGCGCGCCGCTTGGGGTAATTTTGAAGATCGTGCCGCCGCTGTGGGCCCCGCTACTCGTCGTTGTTCCGTAGAAGTTGCCGTCCGAGCCTTGGATCAGCGCGGCGTATGGCTCACAACCGTCCGTGCCGACAAAGGTATGCAGGAACGTCAGGTTCCCGCTTGAGGTTGTTTTGAAGACCGTGCCACAGTTGCTGTTGATGCCGCCGTCCCGGGTGGTCCCGTAGAAGTTTCCGTCGCTACCCTGCACCAGACTGGCTTCAGGCTGGCAGGCGCTGGTGCACGCGAACTGGTACAGGTTAGTCACGGTCCCGCTTGGCGTCATTTTGTAGACCGTTCCATTACGAATCCCGCCAGCCTCGCTGGTTCCGTAGAAGTTCCCGTCACTGCCCTGGATCACCCCGGCGTAAGGCAGCTCGGGGCCACCTTGGCCGTTGAAGAAGTTCAGATTCGTCAGGGTCCCGCCAGGGGTGATTTTAAAAACGTCGCCATTGCCCTGCCCCGAGTAGGTTGTGCCGTAGAAGTTTCCGTCGCGTGCCAGGATCAGCCCGGCGATAGGGTCCGCGCCATCGTTGTTCGGGTATCCCGCGAAGTTGTGCAGGATGGTCACGCTCCCGCTGGGGGTCATTTTGAAGACCGTGCCATGGTTGTTGTGGGACCCGCCATTTTGGGTTGTCCCGTAGAAGTTCCCATCGCTCCCCTGCACCAGCCAGCTATAAGAATCGCTGCCGTCGCTCGGCTGTCCGGCAAAATTGTGCAGCGTGGTCAGGGTTTGTGCCGGCGAGTTGATCGCCGTTGCTGTACAAAGTGTGAAGACGAAGCAGGTCATCTTCAATAAGCGGAATTTTCCTGAAGGGAGACGGAGTGCGCGTTGCATGGGTCCAACCTCACAGATCCTGCCGGGCTAGTTGCGGCCAGCGCCAGCCTGCAGTTTGGCCTGAAAATGCAGCGAAATCTTACCACCGTTTGGCAATGCGGCAACCGCTTTTTCCGGCTTGGGGCCTCGGTAGTTGCGAGAGACGGTCGACGGCAGGTCAGGCCGCGACTGGGCGGGATTCAGCTTAAGTCCCAGGTCCGGAAAGCCTGCCAGAACGGGGGAAGCCTTACGGCGCGAAGTACCCCGAGATGTCCAGGATCAGGTGCGTGATCCCGTCGGCATAAGCATCGATCGAGCCGTTGCCGCTCGGCACGATTGCCATGTTCGACGTGACAAAGCCGTCATAGGCATTCAACGTAGAGACCACCGGCTGCTGCTGCCTATCCGCCCACAACGTCAAATACCCCAGCGTGGGACTCGGTATCACCGTCGCGTTGAAGACATACGACCGTGAGCTGCCGGGCGGCGCGCATGGGCTATCGTCGATATCTATCGCGCGTTCGCCGCCGAACGGTTGACCGTTATCGTCGCGGCTGTCATACACGCGACATGGCGCCATGGCATAGAACGACAATCCATCCTGCCCCGGCGCCGCAAAATATCCGTTGATGTCGATGATGAGATCGGTGCTGTTGTACGCGAACACCTTGACCGAACCATCAGATGCCGCCGGCACAATCGCGGCGTTCGCCACCACCGTTGCCGTGTAATTGTTCAGCGTCGAAACGACCGGTTGCTGCTGATCGCTTGGCCACAGCGTGACATAGTTCTCCGGTTGACCGGCGGGATAAGGCACCACCGTCACGTTGAACGAATACGCTGCTGGGTTCGCCGGCAGCCCCGGGCACGTCGTCGTCAGAATCGGCAGCTCGCGCGTCTCCATGTCATGCAACGACGGCGGCCCCAATCCCTGCGGCTGCTGCGAGCCCATTCGCGTGTCCACAACGCGACACGGCGTCAGCGGATAAAACTGCAGCGTCCCGGAGCCTGGCGTGGTGAAGTATCCGTCGATATCGAGAATGACGTCGCTGGTGTCGGTGACGTATACGCTCACCGCTCCGTTCGCACCCGCGAGCACAATCGCGGCGTTCGCCTTAGCGCGGCCATCCTGCGAGTTCAGCGTCGAGACAACCGGTTGCGCCAAACCCGCCGGCCAGATGGTCAGGTATCCCAGCGGCCCGTGGGGAACAGCCGTGACGTTCAGCGAGTAGCCTGCGGCATTCGCAGGAACATGGCAGCCGCCAAGCTGCGGAATGAGGAAGTCCCGCGATGTCCCACCTTGTATGGGATTGTGATCGTTCCGCGTGTCTGCCAGCCGGCATGGCGGCAGAGGAAGTAATTGCAGGCCACTCCCCGGCTGCACAAAGTACGCACTCACCCCGGTGTTCTGCAGCATAGTGACCGTGCACGGTCCGACGCCGCTGCAGCCACCCGTCCAACCGCTGAACGACCAGCCTTGTGCCGGCGCTTCATTCAGCGTGACCTGCGTCAACGAGAGATAGGTGTGGCTGCAAGTGCCGGGACAGTTGATGAAGCCGTCGGTGCTGGTGATCGTGCCTTGTCCGCTGACGGAGGCGGTAAGGGTGTAGCTGTCTTGTGTGAACGTGGCACTCGCCGACTCGTTGCCAGTCATGCTCACGTTGCAGCTGCGACCGTTGCCGCTGCAGGCGCCGCCCCACGCGCTCAGGCTCCATCCCTGTGCCGGGTTCGCGTTCAGCGTTACCGTCGTGTTGGAGAGATAAGCATGGCTGCACGTCCCGGGGCAATTAATGAAGCCGTCGGTGCTGGTGATGCTGCCGCTGCCGGTGGTCGTCACCGTTAATGTGTAGACGTTCTGCGTGAAGGTCGCAGTCACGGACTGGTTCTGCGACATCGTCAAGCTGCACGATGGATTTCCGCCGTTGCACGCCCCGCCCCAAACCGAGAACGCCCAGCCCGATGCCGGGTTGGCATTCAGCACGACTTGGGTTTGGTCGGGATAAGAATGGCTGCACGTGCCCGGGCAATTGATCAGTCCGTCTGTGCTGGTAATCGTCCCGTCGCCGCTGGGCGACACGGTAAGTGTGTACGGTGCGAAGGCGCCCAGCAGAGACTGGCCATTCATGCTCCCCCATCCGGTAACCAGGTCATAGCCGGGCACGGCGTAATAGAAGACCTGCTGGCCGTTAGTATCGTTGTTCCCGCTGGTGACGTCGTGGAAGTCGCTGTTGTAGTTGGAACTCTGGCCGACAGCGTAGAGCGTCGGGTTGATAAAACCCAGTCCGGCTGGAGAGCCGCTGGCTACGAGCTGCTGGTTCACCAGCGCCAGCCACGCCGCCCAGCGCGGTGAGGCAAAGCTGGTACCGCCCCAGTTCGTCGCGCATCGGCCGTTGTCGTAGCAGATGTAATTGACGAAGTCCGCTTGCAATGCCACGTCCGGCGAATTGCGCCGGGTGGTTGAACCGCCATTGGACGAGTTGATGACCGGTATTTGCCAGCTTTGAATCGGGAAGAGGTTTGTGCCATCGTTCGCCGGGCCGCCGCCGCTGCCTTCGGCAAAGTCATTCCATGCCACTTCCGATTGCCATGGGCCGCCGGGCCCGCTGGTGGTCAACGCGGTCCCGCCGACCACGGTGATATGGACGTCCTCCGCGGGATATCCTTCGTCGAGGCGGTCGCTGCCGACATATGCCCCGAGGTCGCCGGAAATGCTGAAGAAAGTCTGCCCCTGTACTGCCATCTCCTCGAAATATGGGTCGTCCGTTGCCGGATCATCCGGGGACCACCACCATGAGTTGCTGAGTTGCTTGGCAACATTGTCCGTGGCCATTTGATTGAATATGTATCCATCGACGCCGGTCCCGAAACTTGGCGGGCCGATATAGACACGGAGCTGCGCCAGGCCGGGAGCTATCGCAGCCACCTGTTCAATGTCGAGGCAGACCTCTCCTTCGTCGTTGACGCTGCCCCACTGCGTGGCGGAGCCGCCATCCACAACGACGTTGGCAATCGGGACATTATTGGTCTGCTGGATACTCGAAAAGTACAAGCTGACATCGCTGGCGCTATACCCGGAAAACTCTGTCAGTCCGACCGTTTGTCCCGCGCCGGTGTTGGGCCCCATGTTGTAGGCGCCTCGCATGTCACTGCCGAGAAACGAGCCACCCGGGCCGGAGCCCGTGCCTTGAGGGTCTAGTTGCCCGACTTGTGTAGGACGCGGTCCTCCGCCCGGACGCGGGTAGGAGTAATCGTTCAGACCGGAAATGTGCGAGACCGGCACATCCAGAGCGATGGAAGGCTCACGGTCCGGCGAATAGAAGATGCGGTTTTCCTCCGGGTGCTGATACGTCCTCATGGTGACATGGAGGGCCTTCTCGATTTGCGCCACCGAGCCGCGGACCACCAGCATCAGGCGATTCGGAGACTGATAGGTGACGGTAAAACCATTGGCTTGGGCGAAGTCGAGCACTTTCTGGTATTCCGCTTCGGTCCTGCCGAATCGTTCGGTGAACTGAGCTACGCTGAGCCAGTGACGGTAGAACCGAAGCGGAATACCAGAAAGTGCTC